>Ga0335081_10000300_pt1 | contig 92844 bp, 86 predicted proteins | sample Lox_Sample_35_FD_206713 | JGI IMG/M metagenome (GOLD analysis project Ga0335081, IMG submission 206713) | Soil microbial communities from Loxahatchee National Wildlife Refuge, Florida, United States - Lox_Sample_3.5 | ecosystem: Environmental > Terrestrial > Soil > Wetlands | place: USA... | reverse complement strand
GCAGAGCGCCCGCGCTCTCTACAGAACGATAGCGCGCCTGCCGCAAGGTGGCCACGTGATCAATGTTGACTCCGAGCTTCAGCATGCGGGCAGATTACTTGTTTCTGCGTCTGTCCGCAATGCTGTAAGTCTCGGTTGCGGCTGGGGTGGTCAGTTCAAACCGTCGCCCGCGCGAATGGCCTCCTTAATGAAGCGATTCCAATGATCTTGCTTCCAACCGGGAAAGTGCTGCTGCAACCACTCCCGGGCGGCGCGTTCCCAGCCAATGTCACGGCCGGCTTTCTCGCTTTCGATCCACTTGTACTTCCTAATTTCCTCTTGCTGGGATCGAAATACTTCCGCCAGAGGATCTGATTTCCTATGTCGTAATGTCATTTTCGCCCCCTCCTTCCTAGGACAAAAACTCGCGAAAACATTAGTCGAAAATCGCGCTAAGTCAAACGGCACGCGGTGACAACTTGTAGACGACGCAGGTTTCTCATGATGAATGACTTGCGGAGACTCCCAATTCAACTTGCCCGGCTCCTCCTTGTCCCGTATCGTGTGGGCCATGTCGCAGCCACGTTATCTGGATAAGGTGCTCCGGCACGCGGAGGAGCAGCTCGTCTTGAAGTCCGGCGCGCGTCCAACCGAATTTCTAAATGTTTACAAAAAATTCCTGAAGGTCGAAGAGCATCGGCTACGGCTGCTGCATCGGGCGGGCGGAGACGGACGAGAAATTGCGCAAGGTCGAGCCCAGGTCATGGATGTGGTCCTCCGGCACGTTTTCAAAGCGGCTGATGAACACTATCGGCAGACGAGTTCCGAAGATGTCGTCACCGTTTCGCTGGTCGCCATCGGCGGCTACGGACGAGGCGAACTCAGCCCGTATTCAGACATCGATATCATGTTCCTGCACGACTCGCCGGCTCGGGGTTTGAAGAATCATTCCTATCTCGAATCAGTGGTGGAACAAGTGTTGTACATGCTGTGGGATATCGGCCTCAAGGTTGGTCACTCCACCCGGACGCTCAACGAAGCGATCGCTCAGGCCAACAAAGACATGCAATCCAAAACGTCGATGATCGAATCCCGTTTTCTGATCGGGGATGCGGAGATTTACGATCTGTTCCGGCAAAAGTTGATCAAGGAATGCGTCCGGGGCCATGAAGACAAATACATTGCGGCGCGCATCGAAGATCAAAAGATCCGCCACGAGAAATTTGGGGATACCATCTACCTCCAGGAGCCCAACGTCAAAGGCGGATGCGGCGGATTGCGGGATTTCCAAAATTTGATTTGGATGGCCTTTTTCAAGTACGGCAGTTCGAACCTTTCCGACCTTCGGCAGCGCGGTTTTTTAGAGGCGACCGAGCAACGGCAACTTGAAGTGGCCTACGATTTCATCCTGCGCGTTCGCAACTCGATGCATTACATGACCAATCGCGCCTGCGATGTGATCGGGATTGGGCTGCAGCCGCAAATCGCCACCGAGTTCGGATATCGCCAACACGATCTGTTGCGGCGGACCGAAGCGTTTATGCGGGACTACTACATGCATTCCCGCAATGTCTTCCTTCTCACGAACGCCCTGGCTGAGCGCCTGGCGCTCAAGCCCTCCAAGCCGTCGCGACTCGGCGCCTTGCTCGGCCGCCGGTCACACAGAACGGAGGAGATCGATGGGTTTAACCTTGGCGATGGCGTGATCTCGGCCAGCGCACCGACGATTTTCAAGAATGATCCATTGCGCCTGATCCGATTGTTCCGGCTCGCCCAACAGCGGGAGATGGAACTCAGTCCCGAACTGCGGACGCAGATTCGGCAGAATTTGAAACTGGTGGATCGCTCGTTCCAGTGCTCCACGGAAGCCCGCGACACGTTTCTTGGCATCCTGCAACACAAGGGACAGGTCGCCCGCATTTTGCGGCTGATGCACGAGGTCGAGTTTCTCGGCAAATATATCCCCGAATTCGGCCGACTTACCTGCCTGGTGCAACACGAGTTCTTTCATCGCTATACTGCCGATGAACATACGCTGCAGGTCATCGAGAATCTGGACCGGATCATCGACGCGACTGGGCCTCCCCATGCCAGTTACAAGAAGATCTTCCAACAGATCGAGCGGCCGCACGTGTTATATCTGGCGTTGTTGCTGCACGACGTGGGCAAGGCGGCCAACGTGGATCGTCATGCCGAAGCCAGCGTCGAGATGGCGCGCAAAGTCGCGCAGCGGTTACGCCTCGGCGCCGAGGAAGCCGCGCAATTGTTGTTTTTGGTCCGCGACCACCTCAAGCTTTCCCTGCTTTCACAGCGCCGCGACATCGACGATCAGGCCACCATCGATGCGGCCGCCCGGGTCGTTAAGGACGAAGTTAATCTCAGCCTGCTGTTGCTGTTAACTTTTGCTGACGCCGCCGGCACAAGCTTGAAAACCTGGACCGAATGGAAGGAGGCGCTGCTGTGGGAGTTGTACCGGCGGACGAAGCAGGCACTCTCAGGAACCGAGCGAGCCCGCAACATTCTCTCGCGCCGCATCGAGCAGTTGTACAAGGAGGTCAGCACCGAGCTGAAAGACCAGTTTCCGCTGGAGGAAATCTACTCGCATTTCGAATTGATGCCGGCCAGCTACTACATCAACACCTCGGCGGAGGACGTCACCCGCCATTTGAAGTTGATCCATCGCTTTTTGACGCGCCAACTCGAAGTCGAGGAGGCCGGCCAGGCGCTCGTGCCGGTGGTCGACTGGCAATCGTTCCCCGCCCAAAGCTATTCGCAGGTTTCCATCGCGACCTGGGATCGGTTGGGATTGTTTTCGAAGATTTGCGGGGCGTTTGCCTCGGCCGAATTGAACATCCTCCGCGCGAACGTCTATACCCGCGGAGACCACGTGGTGCTCGACGTGTTCGACGTTTGCGACAAGAACCTTGCCGCCGTTACTGATCAACGCGCGATTCAGGCGGCAGAAGGAATGCTCGAACGCATGTTGAGTAATCGCGAGGCGGTCGGATTTCAAGAGATCCTCTCACGGCTACGGGCGTTGCGCGGCGAGACGCCGAAGATTCGCGAGGTGCGCATTCCGACCGTGATCGATTTCGACAACGAGATCAGCAAGGGCCGCACGATCGTGGAAACTCAGACCGAAGATCGATTGGGTTTGTTGTACGCAATCACGCACACACTCACCGAACTCGGTCTCGACATTAGTTTCGCCAAGGTTTCCACCGAGAAAGGCGCCGGGATCGACACCTTTTACGTCCAGGACCAACTCGGCAACAAGATTACCGAGGACGCGCGCCTTTCCAGCATTCGCTCGAAACTCGAGGACGCCATTCACCTGCTCGCGAGTTGATCATGCCGCGCCGTACGCCGATTTCACAGGAACGCAAGCTGCGCCAGTTTGAGGTGTTGGCGCGGGTCAGCAGCGTCATTAATTCCTCGCTCGAACCGAAGGAAGTCCTCAACCGCGTTCTGGCCGAGGCGGTGCGCGTGATGCAGGCCACCAGCGGCTCGATTGTGTTCATCGATCCACACACCCAGTTGCTCGAAATCGAAGTCGCCACCGGCCTGAGCAAGCAGGCGCGACAAACGAAACTGGCCATCGGCCGGGGTGTCACCGGCTGGGTGGCTCGGACGGGCAAACCAGTGCGCGTGCCGGACGTCACGGCCGACGCGCGTTACGTGTCGGTTCGCAAAGACATCCGCAGTGAACTGGCGGTGCCGCTGCTCGTCGAAGGCACCCTCATCGGCGTGCTGAACGTCGATTCCACCCGCCGCGATGCTTTCAGCGCCGAGGACGAAGAACTTCTTGTGGCTGTGGCGAACCAATCCGCTCAGGTAATCCAGAACTCATGGTTATACCAGGCCGTGGCTCACAACGCGCGCCAACTCGAATCTCTGTTCTCCGTCGCCCAGTCGATCATTTCTTCACTGAATCTCCAAGAAATTCTCCAGCGCGTTACCCGTGACGCCTGCCAGTTGATGGACACGAAAGTGTGTTCGCTCATGTTGCTGAACTCGACGCGTGATTTCCTCGAACTCCACGCCTGCCACGGGGCCGGCCCCGGCTATCTACGAAAACCGCCGCTGCCGGTGGCCGATAGCCTCGTCGGTGTCGTCGTTGGCCGCCGCAAACCGTTGCGAGTTTACAACGTTCAGGAACACGACGCCTACCGCCACACTGAGTTGGCGCGCAAAGAAGGCTTGGTGTCCTTGTTGTCGGTGCCGATGATGATGGGCGACGTCGTGATTGGCGCGCTGAACGTTTACACGGTCCGGCCGTACCGCTATTCCAATCAGGACGTCAAAATCCTCTCCGCACTGGCCAACCTGGCCGCCGTGGCCATTGAGAATGCGCGTTTGCACACTAAAATCGTTGCGGTGGAAGAGCAACTGCGACGCAGCGAGCGACTCAGTACGCTCGGCCTGCTGGCGGCCGAGGTCGCGCACGAAATCCGCAATCCGCTGACGGTGATGAAAATGTTGTTCCATTCGCTCGATCTGAAATTTCCCGTGTCCGATCCGCGGGCACGCGACGCGGAAGTCGTCGCCGAGAAGATGAATCACCTGAACAAAATTGTGGACCAACTCTTGGGATATGCACGCTCGACGGAGCCAACGTTTGAACCCGTGGACGTGAACGAGCTGCTCGATGACGTGCTGTTGCTGGTGCGACAAAAGCTCAGCCAGCAAGAGATCGTGCTGGTGCGAAAGTTGGGTGAAAACCTTCCCATGGTCCGGGCCGACCGGGGTCAAATCGAGCAGGCCTGTCTCAATCTCATCCTCAATGCGGCCGACGCCATGCCCCGTGGCGGCCAGTTGACGGTTTCTTCGGCCATGCAGCGAGAACCCACGACCAGCGTCGTTCTTTCTTTTACCGATACCGGAACAGGAATGGCGCTTGAAAAGCAGAAGCGGGTCTTTGAACCATTTCTCACTACCAAAACTCGGGGCACCGGGCTGGGCCTCGCCATCGTTCAGAAAATCATTGAGGCTCACCGCGGCAGCATCGACGTTGAAAGTTCTCGCAGGAAGGGCACGACCTTTCGGCTGCGGCTGCCAGTCTGAAAGTTTTACCGATCCACATATTTGCTTTCGCTGAGTTCGTCGTCTGATATCTTGATGTTCCATGATTCGGGAATTGCTTGCCGTTTCCATCTTTATTTCCGCATGCGGTTCTTTGCTGACTGCGAAAACTCTCAAACTACATGTTCCACCTACAATGAAGCCTGCGTTGAACGTGCGCGATTTCGGGGCCAAGGGTGATGGAGAAACCAAGGACACCGCCGCTGTGCAAAAGGCGCTCGACGCTTGTATGGCTGCGGGCGGTGGTACGGTTCTGGTGCCTTCCGGTGATTACCTGATCGGCAGCGTCGTCGTCGGCTCGAATACGGTGCTGCAATTGGAGCGCGGTGCCAATCTCAGCGGCAGTCCCGATATCGCCGACTACCCACTCGCGCGTGTCCGCTGGGAAGGCGAATTCGCCGAGGGCCATCGGGCGCTCCTTTCCTCAGCGAAAGCTGACAACATCACGATCACTGGCCCGGGCTCAATTATCGGCCCGCCGCTCAACATGAGCCGGCTGCGCAATCCGCGCGGGCCGCTGCTAATTGAGTTGGCCACTGGCTCGAATGTTGTCCTGAGTGGCTTTACCACGCAATATCAACGGCTTTGGTCAATTCATCTGCTCGATTGCAGCCATCTCACAATGCGGAATCTGACGATTCGCTCGATCCTCGTCAACGGAGACGGAATCGACGTGGACTCTTGCCAGGATGTACTGATCGAGCACTGCAACGTTGATACCGGCGACGATGCCGTCGCGCTGAAATCTGGTCGGGGAATGGAGGCTGTGCGCACTGGCCGAGCGACGCAGAACGTCGAAATCAAGGATTGCACGCTATCCAGTAGCATTTTCGCCGGGCTGGCGCTCGGCTCGGAAATGTCCGGCGGGATCCGCGATGTACGTGTGGAACACTGCTCGATTTCGGGCCGCCAGAACGGGATCTTCATTAAGAGCCGTGAAGGACGGGGTGGTTTCATCGAAAACATCGAAGGCCGAAATTTGACGATCAACAATTCGGCGACGTTTCTCACCATCCGCTTGCTAAAAACAGGAATCCAGGCGAGCGAACCGGTGCCCGGCGCCATCGAGAAATGGGCGCGGGTCCACAACATCAGCTTCCATGACATCAAGGTGAACAACGTTGGTCAATTGGTGAACGCGCAGGATATTCCGCGCGAGCGGCCGGTGGATGGTCTCTCACTTGAGAACATTTCCGGAACTTGCGAAAAGGGTGTTTCTCTGGCCCATATCACCGATGTGAAACTCGCGGGCATCAACGTGACCGGATTCCAGGGTCCGTTGGTGACGACAAACAGCGTTCGGAACGCGGGGTTGGAGAATCCAAAGACGAAAGATCGAAACTAGAGCACGCCGGCACGTTCCAGAATTGACTGCAGGACTTTCGGGGCGGCGAATCGTTCCTCTGCCAGCTTCCTGGCTGCGGCGCAATGCCCGGCGTAGTCCCCATTGATCGATTGAATTCCCTGCAGCGCCTCGTCGATCGTCGAGAACGTGAGCAGCCCTCGGCCCACCGGCAGATGTCTGCCAATGCCGGTGTCCTGCACAAGTACGGGCCGCCCCGACGCCAGGTAACACACCGTCCGGTCGCTGAACCAGCCGCTTTTTGATTTCACATAACCGTGCTTCGCCACACTGAACTCCGCGCGCGACCGCTGAATGTAGGCGCGAATCCCATCAGCTCCGCCCGCCGCCTCGTGCGGATCGACCATTCGCCAGCCGTTATTGCACAGCACGGACAAGTCTTCGCTTTCCGATTCGTGAATCAGCAGAGCGAGTTCGATAGGCTGCGCTGTCTTGCGAGGAAGTTCAATGACGCGGAGGAATTCCTCCCGTTTCGGCCAGTATCCTTCTCCATTCCACACGGCGCTCTGACCACGCCATTGGCCGACGGTCGTGAACTTCGCCGCGGTCACATCGCTTTGCGCCGGCCAGTACTCCAGCGCGACCGGCGGCACGAATGTTTGCCATTCAATGCCCCGCAAGGGAATCGGGAAGTCGGTTTTCCCCACGTTCAATCCCACCGTGAAGAAGATGTTGTGTTTACTCAAATCCATATCCCATTCGAGTGCCCAGATTTGCGTGAACCCCGGGTCAAGGTCGAAGTAGGCTCGACGACGGAAACGGCGCAAGAGTTCGTCCTGTTTGAGTGCGCCGCAAAGATTGACCAACAAGAGGGAATCACCGCAAAGCGCTTCCAACTGGCGCTCCGCCATTCCGAAAACCTTCTGCTGGTTGTAGAGCACCGCCCAGTGTTCGTGAAGCCCAAGCCGTTCGCAGCGCGCGCGAAAATCTTCGACGGCCTCTTCAGTGGATCGTTTGACGCCCGCCTTCGGCGGTCCCAGAATATCCAACCAGAAACCCTCGACGCCCAACTCGCGCAGGCCGGCGAGGTAATGCAGCGTGAGCCATTGCATACCGCCGCCCTCGGGATACCCTGCCCCCCAACTGCTGGTGACAATGACCTTTTTCATTGAAGTCGGGGATTACCGCAGAAGTCGCGGCGCCTCTGCGTCCTCTGCCTCTCTGCGTCTCTGCGGTTCAAGCCGTTGTCTTTCCCTCCCCAAACTGCAATTGCACCACTCGGGCGTAATGTCCGCCGCGCGCGACCAATTCGTTATGTTTGCCGCGCTCGACGATTTGCCCGTCGTGCAGCACCAACAGCACGTCTGCCTGACGCACCGTCGAAAGCCGGTGCGCCACGACAAACACCGTGCACTTCTGCCGCAACCGCTCTAACGCCCGCAACACGGCTGCCTCGGTTTCCGCATCCAGCGCGGCCGTTGGTTCGTCCAGAATCAGAATTGGTGAGTTCTTCAAGAACGCCCGGGCCAATGCCAGCCGCTGCCGTTGACCGCCGGACAAGGTCATGCCGCGTTCGCCGACCGGAGTGTCGTAGCCTTGCGGCATCGCCCGAATAAATTCGTCAGCCTCAGCATTGCGGGCCGCCTCCACAATTTGATCGAGCGATGCCTGCGGTCGACCGTAGGCTATATTGTCACGCACCGGTGTGGAGAACAGCACCGGCTCCTGCGGCACGATACTGATTTGCCGCCGCAAAGTGCGGTACTGAAACTCGCGGATATCGCGGCCGTCCACCAAGACACGGCCCTTTTGTGGATCGTAGAACCGCAATAGAACGCTGAGCAGCGTGGATTTTCCCACGCCGCTCGGACCCACCAGCGCAACCATCTGACCGGGCCGGGCCTCGAAATCGATGCCTTTCAGCACCGGATGATTCGGGTCGTACCCAAACCAAACCTGGTCAAATCGCACAATGCCTTCACACTGAGTCAGCGGTCTGGCACCTGGCGCGTCGTGAACGATCGGTTTCGTTTCCAGAATTTCGACCACGCGGCGGAACGGAGTCAGTGCCCCTTGGATCGAGTTGGCTATGCCGCTGATCGTGCTCATCGGACCGTACAGCATGCCGACGTAACTGATGAACACGAGCAATTCACCGACGGTGAGCCGACCCGCCAGGACGCGTTGACCTCCCAACCAGATCATGGCGACTGTGCCGGCGGCGGTAATCAAACCGACCACAAACGACGACAGCACTTGCACCTTGGTCATGCGCAGATTGGCATCCACACTCTGCGCCGCACCGATGCCAAAACGCCGCACCTCGTCCTCCTCGCGCGCAAACGCCTGAATGGTGCGAATCGCTGACAGTGATTCTTGAATCATGGCGCTCACCTTGGTCTCTCGCGTGTGGTACTCAGTCGAAACGGCACTGATCATCCGGTTGAAATGACGGATGGTAAGCGCCAGTGCTGGCGCCACCCCCAACGCCAACAGCGTCAATACGACGTCAAATCGCAGCATGATGATCATCATGCCGGCCAGCGTGACCACCGAGGAGAGCAGAGGAATGAGACCTCCGTTGAAAATGGTTTGAATGGAATACGTGTCCCATGTTACCCGGTAAATCGAATCGCCCACCGCCCGGCTGTCATGGAAGACCAGACTCAATTTCTGCAGGTGCTCGTAGACGCGAAACCGCAACTCCTGCGTCATGCGCAGCCCCGCCCGCACGAGATAGGTCGTGCCCCAGGCGCTGAATCCGCCACGGGTGAAATAGATGAGCAGAAGGGCAAGGCAAACGACAATCAGTGCAGCAGGCTTATTGTGGCTAAACGCGGCCAACCATGCCGGCACCGGCGTCGACCCGAGAACGCTGTCCACAATGATCTTCAGCGGCCACGGCTGCAACAGGCTGGCGGCAATCCCGCACAAGGTCAGCGCCAAACCGCTGACCGCGTCCCGGCGTTGGCCGTGGATCAGCGACCACGCATGGGGCCAAAGTTTCGTGGATTCGGTCATCCGGTTCCTACCGCCTCCGCAATATTGTGAAAGCCGTCTCTCGCTACCAGCCGCAATAATCCGCAATTAATGTTGTGCACAATCCCCGGACCTTCGTAGATCATGCCCGTCCAAACTTCAACAAGACTCGCTCCGGCCCGAATCTTCTCGTAGGCGTCTTTCGCTGTAAAAATGCCGCCGACGCCGATAATTGGCAGTTGGCCACCAGTATGACGCCAGATATGGCGCACGCATTGGGTGGCGCGCACCCGCAACGGCACTCCGCTGAGTCCGCCTTGGGCTGGCGTAGGATGATCGAGCGTTGTGTTGGTCGCCACAATACCCGCAATGCTGTATTTGTGCGCGAGCTCTAAAATGTCGTCGATTTGCTCGAACTTCAGGTCCGGCGCAATCTTGAGCAAGACCGGTAGGGTACTCGCCGTGCCGGCGACCGACCGGCCCGCTGGTGTAGTGGCCGCCGTCCCAGCGGCAGAGATTGAAGATTTGCGCCCGCGGACGGGCGCTACTACAACGGCAAGCAACTCATCCAGCGCTTCCTTTTCCTGCAGTTGCCGCAGTCCCGGCGTATTGGGCGAACTCACGTTGAGGACAAAGAAATCAGCGCGGTCGTGAAATTCGTCGATGCTCGCGAGATAGCTCCGGGCTGCATCGCCCAAATCGACCGCGCGATCTTTGCCGACGTTCACGCCAAGGGGAATACGATGCGGTCGCCGCGGGATCCGCGCCGAAATCGCAACCGCTCCTTCATTGTTGAATCCCATGCGATTGATGAGCGCGCGTTGTTTCGTCTGCCGGAATAGCCGTGGCGATTCGTTGCCTGGTTGCGGACGCGCCGTCACGGTGCCAATTTCGACGAAACCAAATCCCAGCGACGGCCAGAGTTCAATTCCCACGGCGTTCTTGTCATAACCGGCACCAAGCCCGACCGGGTTTGGAAATTGAAGACCGAAGACCGTTTGACGGAGACGTCGGTCATCCACGAGGAAGAGAGTTTCCAGTGTTTCACGTGCGAGGCGATGCCCACCCAGCCGCGCCGCCACACTTAATGCGCGATTGTGAACGGCTTCAGGATCAGCCCGGAAAAGCCACGGGCGCACCAAGGTCCGGTAGAACATGGCGCTAAACATGGCAAATTGCCTGAAACCTTGCTATATTTTTGTGGAGCGCCAATGAAAGCGCAACCTCGAGCCATGACGCCCGAAGTTTTAAAGCACATTGAGTACGCGTCGGGATATCTCGACCTGAAGATGTATGAGGACGCGGCAAGGGAAGCCGACGAAGCACTGGCGTTGGCTCCAAACAACCGGCAGGCCATCGCCATCAAGTCGGAAGTTTTGTGGCAGTCGAACCGGCTCAAAGAGGCGGAACCATTGATGGCGAAGCTGGCGGAACTCAATCCGCTGGATTCCGCAACGTGGATCAACCTGGCTTATATTCGCCGGCGCACCCAGTCGCTCGACGCCGCCGTGAGCACCCTCCAACGAGCGTTCGACGCCAATCCCCGTAACGCTTTGGCGCATTACAACATGGCCTGCTACCGGGCCGTGCAGCACCGCGAAGCCGAAGCGCTCGAACTCCTTAGGAACGCAGTCCATCTCGACCCGAAACTCAAGGCCATCGCCAAATCCGAGCCGGATTTCTCGCAGTTGCGCGAGATGCCGGCGTTCCAAAAACTCGTCAACGGTCGTCTCTGACGCTGCGCGCCAGCTCGATAAATTTCTTCCGCAAACCGTCTTTCGCCTTGTCATATCCCTTTGTTTTTGCGACTCTTCGGCCAATGAGTTGGGTCGGCGAGCCCAACGGAGGAACCAACTTGGAGGAAAAAATGGATAACAACGAAACCCCGCAGTCAGTCATTTCCAACGACATCGAGATTACCGGCACCATTAAAGGCTCCGGTTCTCTGCGCATCGACGGCAAGCTGGAGGGCGAATTACATTGCGGCGGCGACGCCATTATCGGCAAGTCCGCCCAAATCAAAGGCAATATCGTCGTCACTTCGGTCTCCATCGAAGGCTCGATCAACGGCAACGTCACCGCCAAAGACCGCATCGAGATGAAATCGACGGCGCGCGTCACCGGCGACATCCGCGCCAAACGGCTCAGCGTTGAGGACGGCGTCACGTTCATTGGCCGCTCGGAAGTCAATTCTTCCGGTTCGCCGATCAGCGGCGTTGCGCCCACCCTGAGCGAGACCACCGAGTCCGGCGACGACGATCGCACTGAGGCCGCCGCAACGGTCCGTTCCTACGCACGACGTTGACAAATGCGGTAACGGGCCGGTGGCGTCGATAATCAGGGGATGAGTTGTGCCCAAGCACCGCAAAGTCAATACACTCGACAGCTACGCGACCATTCGCGCTGTCGCGCGCGCAAAACCTGCGTCGGCACTACCCACAGGTCCGCCTGCTAGTGGTGAGCAAGCGGGCAGTGCCCCCGGCGAAGCACCAAAGACCGGCGCCCGCGTCGCGCGGACAGCGGTGCCGGTCAAGCATCAGATCGAGTGCTACGAGTGCAATTACAAATTCCAGACGCACGGACGGGTAACGAGCACGCATTGTCCCAAATGCCGGGCGTTGCTGGATCTGACCGACCACACCATCGACAGCGAGTGGGTTGATACCGTCAAGACTGCGGGCGTGATCCGGCTCACACCCACCGGCGTCCTCAAAAACGGTGATCTGATTGGCGCTGACGTAATTGTGGAAGGAATCATTGAAGGAGGACGAGCACGAGCGCTGCGGACGTTGGAGCTTGCGGCGGGCGCCATCTTTTCCGAAAAAGCGCTCTCGGCTCCCGATCTGCGCATTGGCCCCGGTGCGGAATTCAAGTTCAAGCAGACAGCCAAATACCGCAACATCGAGATCTGCGGTTCATTGAATGCGAATCTTGAAGCCAGTGGCCTCGTCACCGTGAGAGCCGGCGGCCTATTCGAAGGCGAAGTCCAAGCCGAGCATCTGGCTGTGGAAGACGGTGGCGGCCTGAAGGCTGAAGTACGGATTGCGCCGAAATCGGAAGCGGCTTCCGAACCCGAACTGTAGGCCGACTCTGCGAGTCGGTGAATGTTTTCCTTCGCCTCCGCCGCTTCGCAGAAGCGGCCTACAATCGGAAGCTTGTTACTCCCGATTCCCCTTCGTGTTCGCGTGATATTCCTGCAAAGGACGGACGGTCAGCCCTTTCTCTCGAAACTCTTTGATACCCAGCAACGCAGCGTTGGCGCTGGCCAAGGTGGTCATGATCGGAATCTTGTGTGCGACCGCCGCCGTGCGAATCCGAATGCCATCTGCATGCGGGCCGCTGCCGGACGCCGTGTTGACTATAAGTTGAATTTCTCCGTTTTTGATCAGGTCGAGTACGTTGGGCCGGCCCTCGGCTAGTTTGAACAGTGACTGCACATTCAAGCCAGACTCGGCCAAGACTTTTGCTGTCCCAGCCGTAGCGCAAATCTCAAATTTCAGGTCCGCAAACTGTCGCATCAACGACGTGACGTTCTTCTTGTCCGAATCACGTACGCTGATAAACACTTTCCCCGAAAGCGGCAAGGGTGGCGCCGCGGCCATTTGCGATTTGGCATAGGCCTCGCCCCAGTCTTCCGCAATCCCCATCACTTCGCCGGTCGAGCGCATCTCGGGGCCGAGCAAGATGTCCTGACCGGGGAACTTGTTGAACGGGAACACGGATTCCTTCACGGAGTAGTACTTGGGTCGGATTTCCTCCGCGAATCCGAGTTCCTTCAGTTTCTTGCCGGTCATCACTTTCGCCGCCAATTTCGCCAGCGGCCGACCGATCGCCTTGCTCACGAACGGCACGGTCCGCGAGGCGCGCGGGTTCACTTCCAACACCCACACCTTGTAGCCTTTCACGGCGAACTGCACGTTCATCAAACCCGCGACCTTCAGCTCGCGCGCCATTGCGTGCGTGTATTTCCGCATCGTCTCGATGTTTTCCGGCCAGATCGAATGCGGCGGCAACACCATCGCCGCGTCGCCGCTGTGGCAACCGGCAAACTCGATGTGCTCCAGCATTCCACCCACAACCACCGAGTCTCCGCCAACGCCAATGTCGGCAATGCAATCCACATCCACTTCCAGGGCTTCTTCAAGGAATTTATCGACCAAGACCGGCCGCTCGGGCGAGGCCTCGACAGCGAATTGCATGTAGTGACGGAGTTCGTCGTCGTCGTACACGATCTGCATCGCGCGACCACCCAGCACGAAAGACGGCCGCACCAGCACCGGGTAGCCAACTTTGTGCGCTGCGGCAAGCGCTTCGTCCGCGTTGGTGGCAAGACCATTCGGCGGTTGTGGAATGGCGAGTTTGTCGAGCATGGCCGCGAATAGTTTCCGGTCCTCGGCGATCTCGATGCTCTGCGGCGAGGTGCCGATGATGTTGACGCCGTTCTTCTGCAGACCGAGCGCGAGATTGAGTGGTGTCTGACCGCCGAACTGCGCAATCGCGCCCCAGCATTGTTCGCGTTCGTAGATGTGGAGCACGTCTTCCAGCGTCAGCGGCTCGAAGAACAGCTTGTCGCTCGTGTCGTAATCGGTCGAAACGGTCTCGGGATTCGAGTTCACCATGATCGTTTCGAGCCCGAGTTCTTTCAACGCAAACGCCGCGTGGACGCAACAGTAGTCGAACTCGATTCCCTGCCCGATCCGGTTCGGGCCACCGCCGAGAATCATCACCTTGCGCTTATCGGTCTTGCGGATCTCGTCGTCGCCGGTGTCGTAGGTGGAATAATAGTACGGCGTGTACGCCTCGAACTCCGCCGCGCACGTGTCCACCAGCCGGTAACTCGGCACAATGCCGAGTTTCTTCCGCAGCGCCCGCACCTCGTCCTCGGTTGACCCAACCAATGCCGCTATCTGCCGGTCGGAGAAACCAAGCGATTTGGCTTTGCGAAGTAAGGATTTCGTCGTTTGCGCCATCGCTGCGACCTTAGCGAAGCTCAACTGTTTTGACAAGTGGCTGAGTCACTTGCCTGCTTTGAGAGAAAAAACCAGCCGAATTACAAAACGCGCTTTTGGTTAATTCCCTCTACTCGCGGATGGCGCGTCATATCCTGCCCACGCGCCGATGAACCTGTCCGGATGGGTCGGTTTGACAAAATGGCTGTCGCTTGGATTGCTGAAGAGTTCAGGTCGGATTGGAATTAGCGCAAGCGGATTATGATAAAAGCACAACGACGGTGAAGCTGCGCCGGCCGGTTTGCTCAGGACCGCTAAAGCACTAACGTAGCGTCCGTTCATATCGCTCAACTTGCGATTTCCCCCGCGAACGTTTTGGGTATGATGTATGTCATACTCTTGTGTGAGATAAAATCGTTCCTGTTGGTCGCCGAACATGGCGGCGTCGATATCAAAGACAGGGTCAAGGTGATCCCCCATCGGCGTGTTGTTATAAATGACCGCCAAACATGCCAGACCTTCGCTCTTGCAGAGCCTGAATTTCTTCTGTGTATGTTCAAGCGCGTATCGTAGTCGCTTGCCGGGAATGGTTGCGTACATTGCGGTGTGCTTCGTATTCAAATATTTGACGATTCGATGATCGTCGTCGTTTAACCCGAGTTCCGCTACTTCGACGATAATCTTGAATCCTGAGGACTCGATTCTATAGTCTGCTGTCGGTTTTCCACTTTCTGGAATGCGTTCAAGGTAATATCCACGCTGACGACAGTATTCCTCAAAAAGTTCTTCCGATTTTGTTTTCCGGTTCATGGTAGGCAATGCCTCAAGCTAGCGCCTCCAGTTTTCCGGCCTTCACCAACTCTTCCTCCATGTCAACGATCTCTTTGATGTTGTGGAGGAACCAGCGGTCGATCTTGGTGAGCAAGTAAATGGCGTCGAGTTTGAAGCCGGCGCGGAAGGCGTGGCGGATATAGAAGATGCGTTCAGCACAGGGCGTGATGAGTTTGCGTTCGATTTCTTCGCGCGGCGGGATTTCGCGTCCGCCGCCCCATTTTCCGCCGCCGAGTCCGTGCGCGCCGATTTCGAGTCCGCGCAGCGCTTTCTGTAAACTTTCCTTGAACGTTCGACCGATGGCCATGACTTCGCCGACGCTCTTCATTGTCGTGGTCAAAGTCGGGTCGGACTTCGGGAATTTCTCGAAGGTGAACCGCGGAATCTTGACCACCACGTAATCAATCGCTGGCTCGAAACTGGCCGGCGTGTTCTTGGTGATGTCGTTGGGGATTTCGTCGAGTGAATAGCCGATGGCGAGTTTCGCGGCGATCTTGGCGATGGGAAATCCGGTGGCTTTCGACGCCAGCGCGCTCGAACGGCTAACACGCGGGTTCATTTCGATGACGCACATCCGGCCATTCTCGGGATTGACCGCGAACTGAATGTTCGAGCCGCCGGTCTCGACGCCGATCTCGCGGATGCAGGCAAAACTGGCGTCGCGCATGAGTTGCCATTCCTTGTCAGTGAGTGTCTGGATTGGCGCGACTGTGATCGAGTCGCCGGTGTGCACGCCCATCGGGTCGAAATTTTCGATAGAACAGACAATGACGCAATTGTCGTTCTTGTCGCGCATCACCTCGGTTTCGTATTCCTTCCAACCGATGAGCGATTCTTCGATGAGAATCTCGGTGACGGGCGACGCCTCTAGGCCATTTTGTGCCATCGCGTCAAACTCTTCGCGGTTATAGGCCACGCCGCCGCCCGTGCCGCCGAGCGTGTAGGCGGGACGAATGATGACCGGGAATTTTCCGATTTTATGCGTCACCTCGCGCGCTTCGTCGAGATTGTGCGCCACCCCACTGACCGGCACGTCCAACCCGATCTTCTGCATCGACTCCTTGAATTTGAGTCGGTCTTCGCCTTTCTCGATAGCGTCGGCTTTGGCCCCGATCATCTCCACGTTGTGCTTCTGCAAGACGCCGCTGCGCCACAACGCCATTGCGGTGTTGAGGCCGGTCTGGCCGCCAAGCGTCGGCAACAACGCGTCGGGCTTTTCGCGTTCGATGATCTTCTCGACCGCCTCGGGTGTGACCGGCTCGATGTAGGTCGCATCGGCGAACTCGGGATCGGTCATGATCGTCGCCGGATTGGAATTGACCAGCACCACCTTGTAGCCTTCTTCGCGTAATGCTTTGCAAGCTTGCGTGCCGGAGTAGTCGAACTCGCAGGCCTGGCCGATGACGATTGGCCCGCTGCCGATGATCAGGATTTTATGGATGTCAGTACGCTTCGGCATGGTTTCAGAGGATGATTATCCACGGATTACACGGATTGCACGGACTAAAACACCATCCGCTTCCATTCCAAAGAGCGGCGTCCGAAGTTCATGAGCAGGCCGACCTGGATGCCGGTCGCCTTCAAATAGTTCAACAGTTGCGATTCCTCGACCGCGCCGATGCGGTCGAGGGCCTTCAACTCGACAACCAACCGTTTCTCAATGAGCAAATCGGGTTGATAGGTCTTCGACAAGGTGTGATGCTTGTATTCGATCTCGATTGCTGGTTGTCGAGAGAAAGGTATTCCGCGCTCCGTCAGCTCAATTTCGAGCGCCTCCTGGCATACCCCTTCCAAGAATCCGCAGCCCAATACTCGGTGCACTTCCATCGCCGCGCCGATGACATTCTGCGTCAATTCCTCTTCGAGTAACTCCATCCGTGGAATCCGTGAAATCCGTGGATCAAAAGAGTTCGTTCTGGGTTTTTTCCTTCTTCGCACCCAGCTTCTTGAAAGCGAGGTCGGTTGGGACGCGGCCTTGCGGCGTGCGTTTCAGGTAGCCCTGCATGATCAGGAACGGTTCGTAAACTTCCTCGATGGTGTCGGGTTCTTCGCCTACGGCCACGGCGAGGGAGTTTATGCCAACAGGTTTGCCCGCAAACTTATGTACGAGCGTTTCCAGAATGCGTTTGTCCATTTCGTCGAGCCCGTGTTCGTCTATCTCCAGCATGACCAGAGCCTTATCTGCAAGAGCGGCAGTGACCAATGGGCATTCCGGCTTCTCCTCTTTCTTGGACTTCTTATCCTTCAGCTTCTTCTTCGATTTGTGATTTGCGCTCTTGCCGGCAGTAGATGGCCTATTTGTGTGGCCCTTGACCTGCGCATAATCACGAACGCGTTTCAGTAAATTATTGGCAATACGCGGAGTGCCACGCGACCTTCCGGCGATTTCCGTAGCCCCGTCGGCATCAATGTCCACGTTCAGGATCCGCGCGGACCGCGACACAATCGTCGCCAACTCTTCCGCGCTGTAATAATCCAGTCGTTCGGTCAGTCCGAATCGCGACCGCAAAGGCGACGTGAGGAGCCCGCTGCGCGTCGTGGCCCCGATGAGTGTGAACCTTGGAAGGTTTAGTCGATAACTGCGCGCATTGGGCCCTTGATCCACCACCATGTCGATTCGGAAGTCCTCCATGGCCGGATAAAGATATTCTTCAACAACTTTTTGGAGACGGTGGATTTCATCAATGAACAAAATGTCCCCGCTTTCGAGCTTACTGAGCAGGCCGGCAAGATTGGCGGCTTTTTCTAACGCCGGCCCACTGGTAACCACGATATTGACACCCATCGCTTTCGCAAGAATGTAGGCGAGCGTGGTTTTGCCGAGGCCCGGCGGACCGCTGAGCAGGATGTGGTCAAGGGATTCCTTGCGTTGCCGCGCGGCTTCAACGGCGAGTTCGAGCCGGTCCTTGACCTTGCGTTGCCCCGCGAAATCGGCAAAGACACTCGGACGCAGCGACACGTCCAGCGTTTTGTCGTGGATGGTTTCGGTGACGAACCGTTCCGCCATGGCGTCAAGATGCGCAACGCGCTGGAAAGAGGCAAGACGAAAAGCCTTGTCGGTGTTAGGATGCGGTTGGATGCGGTTTTCATCAAAGAACCTTTCAACGTTTTACTATCAGTTGGGCACGCTGGTTCAAGCGGGCCTGCCGATTCAAAACGCATTAAGGTCGATGCAGAAAAGCGCGCCGCGGCGTATGCGCTCAATAGTATCGATCCTGTCGACCTTGGTCGGCGAGGGAATGCCGCCCTCCGAGGCCATGGAACAGTGCGGCAAGAGCTTCGAGGCGCTGGACGTGCACACGATCAGCATGACTGAACGTAGTGGCGCGCTCGACGACGGCTTCCTGTCATTGAGCAAATACTACGAAACCCGGGCGTCTGCCCGCAGCAAACTCATTACCGGCTCGCTTTATCCGGCGTTTCTGCTAATTGCGACCGTCTTCATTATCCATTTTCAAGCGCTATTCCTCGGCGCCGTTGGTGGAAGACCGTACACGCTGCTCGACTACCTACGGGACACCGTGGGATTGCTGGTGGGACTGGTCGTGATCGCCTGGTTGATTTCGTTTCTGATACGACGGCTATTCACAGTACCAGGCCTGAATGTCGTGCTGGACCGTATGCTGCGGGCAATACCGGTCTTTGGACGGCTACGTTTCGACTACGCTATCAGCCAATGGGCATCGTCGATGCGCTTGATGTTGGCCGCCGGCATCGGCGTTATGGAGGCGCTTAAATCAGCCAGCAGCACAATCCACAGTCCGTTGATCGCCCACGCCTACGAGCAAGCCGAACCGCAAATCCGTGGCGGAGCGGAAATCAGTGAGGCGCTCGAATCCACGGGCGTGTTCCCTGATCTCCTTATCCAGTATTGGACGACGGGGGCAAAGAGCGGACGGCTGGATGACATGCTCGACCGGGTTGCCAAGTTTTACGAGGACCGCTGGCGACGCAGTCTCGACCAGTTCGTAACCTGGTTGCCGCGGCTGGCTTACGGGCTGATTGCCGCATTCATCATTTTCCAGATTTTCAAGTCCTTCAATACCTACCTGAACGTTTACAACACGTTTTTGGGGCAGTAAGGCGAATTGCCTCTTTCGGATTTTCCTGGAGGGACGCGTTCTGCCGCGTCAGTTTCTCGGGAAGATGGCCACGACGGCGCGTGACCCTCCAAGGAAATCACGCACTTCTCAAAGCTGTGCGCACCAACTCTTCAACGCCGGCCTTCGGGCCACACTTCTCGGCGGCGGCGACAATGGCTTTGTGGGCGTCCATTTGTTTGTAACCGAGAGAAACCAGCGCCAGCACCGCGTCGGTGAGCTTTTGTTCGTCAGCAGTTGCGGCTTGGCCTTTGGCTTCGAACGGCACCTCGGCACCCAGTTTGTCTTTGAGTTCCAGCACGAGTCGTTCGGCGGTTTTCTTGCCGATGCCGCGTAAGGCGGAGAGGGTCTTTGAATCGCCGCTGACGATGGCGGCGCGCAGAGTCGAAATGGCGGCGCTGCTGAGAATGTTGAGCGCCAGCTTGGGCCCGATGCCGCTGACGCTGATCAGCAACAGAAACATATTGCGTTCTTCGGCGGTAGCGAACCCGAACAGTTGTTGGGTGCCTTCGCGAGGAATGACGTGATGATACGTGAGCAGCTTCACGGCGCTGTCTTTGGCTGGCAGTTTATCGTAGCTGGAAAGCGGAATGAACGCCGTGTAACCGACTCCGTTGACATCCACGATCACATGGGTCGGGGTCGCCTCGGCCAGTTTGCCATGGAGAAAGGCAATCACGTGCGGCGAATCTATCCACGGAGCACACGGATTACACGGAAAAAATCCGTGAATTAGATCTGTTTGGGCGGATGGATTTGCACGCCGCGGCAGCACTGCGCGTGGCAGACGGCAACGGCCAACGCGTCGGCGGCGTCTGCCTGAGGCGGCTCGGGAAGGCCCAACAGCAATTTGACCATGCGCCCGACTTGCATCTTGCCCGCGCCACCCAAACCGGTGACTGCTTGTTTCACTTTGCGCGGAGCATACTCGTAAACGGCGAGTCCTCTCTCGGCGGCAGCGGCAATGGCAACTCCGCGGACCTGGCCAAGTGTGAGCGCGATCCTCGTGTTTTGGACGTATACCAGCCCTTCCACAGCCATGGCGTCGGGCTTATGTTGTTGAATCAGGTCGGCGAGCGCATTGCCAATGCGGACCAAACACCAGGACGGCAACAGGCTCGGCGGGTTTTTGACGTGCCCGTGGCAGATCGCCTTGCACTCCGAGCCGTTCGCCTCGATGACGGCGAAACCGGTGGAACGCAGGCTGGGATCAACACCGATAATTTTCATCGGTCAGTTCAGCGCGCACAGAGCGCCGCCGCGGTTAGGCAGCCGCCGCCGTAACTCTTTCCATGACGTCGTCAGGAATGTCGTAATTTGAATAAACGTTCTGAACGTCGTCGTTTTCTTCCAGCGCCTCGATCAGCGCGAGAACGGCCCGCGCCGATTTTTCATCCGGTACGGGCACGGGCGTAATGGGCAACTGGGTGACCTCGGCGGATTGTGGTTTGATGCCTTTGCCCTCGAGCGCCTTGTGAACTTCTTCAAATTGGTGCGGCTCGGTGGTGATTTCGTAGGCATCGGGATGAACGATCATATCTTCCGCGCCGGCATCCAACACGAGAGCCATCAGGTCGTCCTCGAGGATTTGTTCCTTGGCTACGAGAATCTGGCCCTTGCGATGGAACAGATGCTGCACGGCGTTGGCCCCGGCCATATGACCACCGTGTTTCGTGAAAATCGCACGGATTTCTGCAGCCGTCCGATTCTTGCTGTCGGTTAGCACTTCGACCAGCAAGGCGACGCCGCCGTGTGCGTAGCCTTCGTAAGTGGCCTCTTCATAGGTGATCCCCGGCAATTCGCCGGTCCCCTTCTTGATGGCCCGGTCGATGTTGTCAGCGGGCATGTTCACGGCGCGCGCCTTCATCAAGATGGTGCGCAAACGCGGATTGAAACCCGGGTCGCCGCCGCCGTGCTTGCAGGCGACAGTGATCTCCTTGGCAAGCTTGGAGAACAATTGCCCGCGTTTGGAGTCGACGACGCCCTTGGTGTGCTTGATCTTCGACCATTTGGAATGACCAGACATCGGGCGAATCTTAGCTTGCTGACGCCGCTCTTTCCATATAATTTATGCGCATTCGTCGAAGTGCGCGGGTGGTGGAATTGGCAGACACGTACGTTTGAGGGGCGTATGGCGAAAGCCGTGGGGGTTCAAGTCCCCCCCCGCGCACCATACGTTCATCCCAAATATCTGGCAGGAGAGGTGTAACAATGCGGGCTACGGTTTTCGCTGTTTTTATGTTGGCTATCGCCGTCTCTTCCACTGGTTGCGCTTCATTGTCAGCGGCCAAAGCAACGCCAGAACCGCCCAAGCCTGCTAGGCGAGCTACAAGAGAAAGCATTGCAGCGGGGGAAGTAATCAGCGACGAGAGCATCGGCTTTGCAATTCGTCGACGGCTCAATGAAGACCCGGGAGAGATGGCTGGAGTTATTGTCGAAGTTGACGATGGCAACGTTCTTCTACGAGGGTCAGCACCGAACTTGTCCGCCGCCTGGCGCGCAGAAGCTGCCGCCCGCTCTGTCAAAGGCGTCAAACAGGTGTCCAATCAGATTCTTGTCCCCGGTCGTCCTCTTGTATGGTGATCACGCGCCTGTTTCTGCTCTGGACCGCAATCCCAAAAAGCCCAGCAGGGAGCGTCGCCCGGAAGTCGGCCGGGGTTTAAGGTCTTCTTCTGCCGCCGAGAGTTCCTCGATGAGTTCATCATAGGAGCCATACCGGTCCTCGGGGTCCTTGGCCAGCATACAGGTAATTACCTGCATGGTGCGGTCGTGAACCGTCGGCGCGTACGTCCGCAGCAGAGCGGGTTGGGTGACGTGTTTGGTAATGACTTCGCCTGTTGTGGCCGCATCGAATGGTGGCCGGCCGGCCGCGGCGTGAAACAGGGTTGCCCCCAAGGAGTATATGTCGCTGCGAAAATCCTCGGGCTGACCGCGCAGTTTTTCGGGGGCGATGTAATAGGGTGTCCCCCAAACGTGTTCAAAACTCTCGCTGGTGCCCGCGGTGTCCTTGCCAAGGCTACGCGCCAAGCCGAAATCGACCAGCTTGGGAACTTCGCGTTCGTTAAAGAGAATATTGCCGGGTTTCACGTCGCGATGAAGCAGGCCGCGTCCCCAAGCGGCCCGAAGGGCGGAAGCGACCTGAGTGCCGATCGAGAGCACATCGGCTTCCGGGAGTTTGCCAAGTTTGGTAATCCGGTCGTCCAAGCTGCCATGTTCGAGCAATTCCATGGCGATGAAGTATTGGCCATCGCATTCGCCAAAGGTGTACACCTGCGCCACGTTTTGGTGGTTCACCGCGGCCGCACGGGCCTCCCGCGAGAAGTTGTTAACGGATTCCGGATTGGCGGAAAGCTTGCGCGGCAGGATCTTCAGCGCGACATAACGGTTCAACGGCAAATCGATGGCCTTATAGACCGTGCCAATCGATCCGCTCCCGATCGGACTGAGCAACAGAAAATCGCTGAATTGAAGAGGCACCACAGAAAGTGCTTCGCAGCGTTTACATTCGACGTGGGTAAAGCCGGTCTGGCCCGTCAAATCGATCAATGCACCGCAGGCGTGACAATTAATGGAGTCGGGAACTAGACCAGGAGCATCCATGACTGGATCAGGTTAGCACGTGCCGGAACGTGTCAGCAATGGGAAACGAATTGAGCAGTGTATCACCTCACTGCGCAATGACACACCGGTTTGGTTTTAATCAGCATGGGCAAATCACGCCAGCAAAGCTGCTTGTCGGTCATAAGATCAGTTCCTACCTTGACCATATAACACGCGCACACGCAAGTTGTTCTGAGATAATTTTGGGATGAGAAAAAAGTCGGTGGCATATCACGTGCTAAACTCCGGCTTGACCGGATGTACTGCCCCTTGGTGTGGTGGATTCGAGATATCGCCAGGCGCTTTTTCTGTTTACAGCCCTGCGGCGGTTCTCTAGTATTCGCAACCGCACTTGGGGAGAGAATCAATGAAGAAAATTGAAGCGATCATCAAACCGTTCAAGCTGGAAGACGTGAAGGAAGCTTTGGCAGGTGTAGGAGTGGAAGGCCTGACGGTCACCGAGGTGAAAGGTTTCGGGAGGCAGAAAGGCCATACCGAGATTTACCGCGGGAGTGAATACACTGTGGATTTTTTGCCCAAACTAAAGCTGGAAATCGTGTTGCCCGATGGCGCGGTAGAAGCTGCCGTGGGCGCGATTTTGAAGACGGCGAAGACGGGCAAAATTGGTGATGGCAAGATTTTTGTTTTGCCGATCGAGGAAGCAGTGCGCATCCGCACTGAGGAACGCGGGGATCAGGCTGTGTAACCCCGTCTGGACGCATTAACTACTACGCAGAAATTAAATCGGCCATTCTGGTGAAAACATCACCGCTTGGTCTGGAGGATACACATGACACCCAAAGAAGTTCTCGAGTTGTGTAAGAGCAAAAATGTGCAGTTGGTGGATCTCAAATTCTGCGATTCTCTGGGCACATGGCAGCATTTCTGTATGCCCATCGCGGAATTGGGGGAGGAAACCTTCGAAGCCGGCGTCGGCTTTGACGGTTCGTCGATTCGCGGCTGGAAATCCATCGAGGCCAGCGACATGCTACTGATGCTGGATCCGGCCACAGCTTTCATCGATCCGTTTCCGCAGGTCACCACGCTCAGCATTGTCGCCGACGCGATCGATCCGATCACGCGTGAACCATACGTCCGCGATCCCCGCAACATCGCTCGCAAAGCGGAGGCATACCTGAAGCAGACCGGTATAGCGGACACGGCCTATTTCGGGCCGGAAGCGGAGTTCTTCATTTTCGACGATGTCCGCTACGACCAAAACGCGCACAGCGGCTACTACTACGTCGACTCCAACGAAGGTATCTGGAACACCGGCCGCGAGGAGTTTCCCAACTTGGGCAATAAGATTCGACACAAAGAGGGCTACTTCCCGGTTCCGCCGAACGATACGCTGGTGGACGTCCGCAATGAAATGATCATGATCATGAAAGACTGCGGCCTGAGCGTGGAGAAGGAGCATCACGAAGTCGCGACCGCCGGGCAGGCCGAGATCGATTTGCGTTTTAACTCGTTGGTGGCCATGGCTGACGACATGATGCTTTACAAATACGTCGCGAAGAACGTGGCCAAGCGGCGCGGCAAAACTGTTACCTTCATGCCAAAGCCTCTTTTTGGCGACAACGGCTCGGGGATGCATACCCATCAGAGCCTTTGGAAGAAGGGTAAGCCTCTCTTCGCGGGGAAGGAATATGCCGGGTTGAGCCAGATTGCCCTCCATTATATCGGTGGTGTCCTCAAACACGCCAAGGCGCTTTGCGCGATCTGTAATCCGACCGTCAACAGTTACAAACGTTTGACGCCTGGGTTTGAGGCGCCGGTCAATCTGGCCTACTCAAGTCGCAACCGGTCGGCGGCAATTCGCATTCCGACTTATTCGCCCAGCCCGAAAGCCAAGCGCCTCGAGTATCGTCCGCCCGACCCCGCAGCGAATCCTTATCTGGCGTTCTCGGCTCTGCTGATGGCGGGTTTGGATGGTATTGAAAACCGGATCGATCCCGGGGAGCCGATGGACAAGAACCTCTACGATCTTTCGCCGCAGGAATTAAAGAAGGTTCCCCAGGTTCCTGCCAGCCTGAACGAGGCTTGTGATTATCTTGAGGATGACCATGACTTCTTGCTCAAAGGCGATGTGTTTACTCAGGACGTAATAGACACATGGCTCGAACTGAAGCGCAAGGAGCAAGATCAAGTGCGCCTCCGTCCGCATCCGTGGGAATTTCACATGTACTACGACGTGTAAAGTTTTGTACCACTACGCAAGGCTCGGAGTATCTGCAAACTCCGAGCCTTGTTTTTTTCTGTGCTGCGCGGGAATTTTTACGCTGGATGATTTTTTTCTTGAAGACACAGAGGCAACTGGCTATGCTGCGCGCGCCAAAGGTAAAGGCGAGGCCGAAATGGGGGATGTGAATAAGTTGTTAATAGCTTGTGCGCGCAGCCACGTTCGCTGAATGTAAAAGCGCCGGGCAGTTTAGATTTTTTTCTTCACTCCTCTCAAGCCTGCCACGAAAGTTGTCGGGGAATACGCAGCCGTACGTTGGTGTGAAAGCCAATTGGTCGTTTATTTCAGCGGTTGCGAAGTGGTTCGTAAATGATCCAAGGGAGGTCTGTGTCTTTGTCTCCTTGCCGTGCGTGGGCAGGCATTGTAGCCTGCTGCCCTCATCTCTGGCGTAGTAATCAGGCGAGGCCGAATAGGTATAGATGGTTAATACCCTGTGAATAACCAAGGCGTCGAAACGCTGGAGGAACGATGACGACGGGGCACGATCAAATGTGGAGAGACGCGAGTAAGATCCTGCAAGGAATGCTCAATCCAGAGCTTTTCAATCGCTGGTTTGCGCCCATCAAACCGCTGGAAACCAAGGATGGCACTCTGGTTCTTGGTGTCGCTAATGAGTTCCACCAGATTTGGTTACAAGACAATTTTCTGCCCCTGATTCGCGAAGCAGTCAATCAAACAACGAGTCACCCGGTTCAGGTACGATTTGCCGTGACGCCCGGCAAGGAGGGAGCCATCGATACCGTGATGAAACCTTTGGGTACTCTCAGAACTGCCTCCATCAAATTGGAAAAAGACTCCAAGCTGAACCCACGCTACACTTTCGACACGTTCGTTGTCGGACCCAACAGCAACTTTGCCCATGCCGCCGCCTTGGCTGTATCGCAATCCCCCGCAAAAGCTTACAATCCGTTATTTCTTTATGGTGGTGTCGGGCTGGGCAAGACGCATCTGATGCAGGCTATCGGCCATGCGGTGTCGCGTGAAGCAAAGGTGAGCCGGGTGTGTTACCTGACTTGCGAACAATTCACGAACGACTTCATTCAAGCCATCCAAAACAGCACCTTGGTCAAGTTTCGCAAAAAATATCGCCAAGTGGATGTCCTGCTGATCGACGATGTGCAATTCCTTGCCGACAAGGAGCGCATGCAGGAGGAGTTCTTCCACACGTTCAATACCCTTTTTGACGCACACAAGCAGATCGTGTTGTCCAGTGACCGGCCCGCTGGTGAAATCGCTAATCTCGAAACGCGTTTGGTTTCCCGATTTGAATGGGGTTTGGTAACAGAGCTGCAGCCTCCGGCTTTGGAGACGCGCATTGCCATCCTGAAGAAGAAGGCGGCCCTGATTGATGTGAAACTGTCGGACCAAGTGATTGAGTTTCTGGCTGAGAAGATTCGCACGAATATCCGCCGCCTTGAGGGGGCCTTGGTGCGCGTCGCCTCTTACGCCTCCTTAACGGGTAAAGAAATTACACGTGACGCCTTGGAGTCGCTCCTGCGGGATGCGTTACACGAGGAGGCCAGACGTACTATCACCGTCGAAGCCATCCAGAAAAAGGTGGCGGAACATTTCGACATTCGACTCGCAGATATGACCAGCCGCCGTCGTCCCCAAAGCGTTGCATTTCCACGCCAGATCGCCATGTATCTCAGCCGAACACTAACAGATCGGTCGCTGGCCAATATCGGCGAGTCTTTTGGCGGACGCGATCACGGCACGGTTCTGCACGCTTGTCGACTCATCGAAAAACAAGTAGCCAAGGATGCGCGGCTGCGGCAAACGGTCTCCTACATCGAGCAAGTTCTACAACGTCAATAACCTGGCAATAAGTTGTCAATTGCCCTCTAAGAAATAGGGATAGGTCAGGTGATGGTTCGAACTAGTGATGACCCGACACCGAAATCAAAAGTTGTGAGCACGTTCGGCAATGACGTAAGTGGCTGGTGTATCCTTGACAACGAAAGTTGTTTACGATATTCACAGCCCGAACGGTAACGACTGTTTCTTTTATTAAAACCTGATATTATTAAAACGATGGCGACCAAGTTCAAAGTTACCAAGGAATCAATTCTCGATGGCTTGCAGCGGGTGCAAAATGTCGTCAGCACGCGAACTACCCTACCGATTTTATCGAACGTGCTCCTGCAGGCGGGCAAGGGTGTTCTGAGTTTCACCACGACCGATTTGGATATTGCTGTTCGCTGCCATGTCGAGGCCGAGGTGGCTAAGGAAGGAGCAACCACGCTGCCAGCGCGCAAGCTTTTTTCCATTCTCAAGGAGGTGACGGCGGCTGAGATTGAAATGGACGTGGATGATCGCAATGCCGCTTCCATTCGCTGTGGATCCTCCTTCTATAAAATCATGGGGTTGCCCGAAGAAGAATTTCCAAAGTTTCCAGATGTCGGCTCTGGCAAGTCTCTCAAGATCGAACAGGCAGTTTTGCGTGAGATGTTCAAAAAAACCGCGTATGCGGTTTCGAATGATGAGACCCGGTATGTTCTCAATGGTGTGTTTATGGGATTCAAAGGCGACAAGCTGACGGTCGTGGCAACCGATGGACGTCGTTTGGCGCTGATCGAACATGATATCGAAACTCCTAAAGGCAGCGAGGCCGAACTAATTCTTCCGACCAAGGCGGTGGGGGAGCTGGAGCGCCTGTTGGGTGATAAAGGCGATGCGAAAGTCTCAATCGGTGAAAATCAGATGATCATCGAATCGGACAGCACTACCCTGGTTTCAAAATTGATCGAAGGTACCTATCCGAACTTTCGACAGGTGATTCCCACCGAAGCCAAGGAACGTGTGCCACTTGAGCGAGAACTGCTCCTGGCAGCTCTACACCGTGCCTCGATCTTGGCCAGCGAGAAGAGCCAATCGGTAAAACTGAACTTTGCCAAGAACACACTTACCATCACGGCCCTCACACCCGAGGTGGGCGAGGCAAAGGAAACGCTGTCTATCAACTACAAGGGCAAAGAACTCACGATTGCGTTCAATCCGCAGTACATGATGGATCCGTTGCGAAACCTGGATGCGGACGAAGTTTTTCTGGAATTGACCGACGAATTGAGCCCTGGCGTGATAAAAGTCAACGCCCCGTTCCTCTATGTCCTCATGCCGATGCGGCTTTCTTAGGCCATCGCCCAGTTGTGCGTCTTGACAGCCCTTTCACCGCATCCTACTCTTTTGCGCCAGCCGACTGCCTCGTGGTGTAATGGTAGCACAACTGACTCTGGATCAGTTTGTCTAGGTTCGAGTCCTAGCGAGGCAGCCAATTCTTAATCAGGGAGTTCCGCAAAATTCTGACCCTACTAATTGCCGATTAAATGGGTCTGTGATACCGAAAATGATACCAGTTGGCCAAATCCAAGGTTTCAGGGGCACGGACTGCTTCACCTATCCGGACGATACTTGTAGTCAACAAGGCAGGAACGGTAAACGAGGAGGCCCCTGTTTATTTCCTTGTTTCAGACGAAGCGGAGCGGAGTGAAACCGTGTGCTTTTCAAGCCAAGTCTCCAAATCGCAGTCGCGTATTCGCCGAGCGCCGCCAATGCGGATGAACCGCAGCCCGTGCTGGTTCATGAGTCGCCAAATGGTGGTTCGGCTCAGGTTGAGTCGGCTGCACACCTCTTGGATCGTCAAGAGCTTCTGACCGGCCCCGTCCATTGCGGGAATAGCCGGCCTGCATGCTACCGGTTCAGGTGCGGATGTAATCGGCAAAAGTGTTTCTCTCCTCAGACCCGGACGCCGCGCTGGAGCTTGTGCGACACGGCGCCGAGATCTTCGCCGAGCGATTCAGAGAACCCGAGGCGAGCGACTTTCTTGCACATACTGGCGATCTCGTTGACCACACGCCGCAAGTCCTGGTGCGGGAACCGCTCCGCGACCAGAAGCCGGACATTCGCGGTCATATCGTTGACCATGAGTTGCAGGGCCTCGCGCTCACTTCGCAGGTACTCGCGAAGCACCTGACGCGGATTGTCACCGGTGTGCAGAATATCTGCAGGCCCGCGCGATCGGGCGTAGGACGACCCAGCCGGGGAGTGGTCAATGACAGCGTATTCGAGCCCGTGTTCGCAAATCCGTTTGCACAGGAGCACTTCGTTTTGGTTCAACCGCATCAACGAGGTGCATGGCTCCCACGGGCTCCGGCCGTCTGCCATGTCGAGCAATTCTGGGTTGCTGTCATGTGTTTGGGAGTCCAACGGACCGAGGGACCGGGCTGCCGTCTCAACCTCACGCAGTTTGTCGCTGACCAAGCAGAGTGCCTGGTAATCGCTCTTGATTGCCCCCACGGCTTCACAATAGGCCGCATACTCAGCTTCGGACATTCTTTTCAAGCCGTGCGGCTTAATCCCTTCAATGCGTTGGCCTTTTCTCTTGATCATGCCCTTAGTCTCCCGTGTTCATTCGAGCTTCAAGAGTTTGAGCAATTCCGACCGAGGCACCAGCAGCTTGCCACGCAGCACCCGACACGCGCGCAGTTTTCCACGCTGGATCATCCGGTAGACGCTAAAGTAGTGGACGCCTAGTAGCTGTGCGGCCTCATCAACCGAGTACGCGAGCCGCTCTGAATCCGGCAGTGCTGGCGTTGAGGATTCCTGCACTGTCTTCGTTGTGCCATTGTTTGCTGACATTGCCGGCGACGATAGCAGGGGTTTTCGCAATGACTGTTCCCATTTGGGAACAAGGTGCGGCTATCTTGGATGGCCAGCGCCTGGTTGGATTCCGCCGCATCAATTCTGTCAGAACGTCGTGAATCCGCCTCGTTGGATCTATCTTGGGAAAGAGGTCAGCCAGTTCGGTACCGAAAACCTTGGCGAAATAGACCAGTTCGTAATCGTCCACGTGCACAAGCCGCGCTTCGATCTTGGCCACGCCCCCACGGTCGATGTCCCAGCCCAGCACTTGCAGCTTCGCCGCCAGAATGTTCTGCGACCAGCCCCGCACAAATCGCAATTTGCGAATCTGGGGACCGACTAGGTTTAGGCACTTCGTCATCTCGTGCGTCGGTTCTACCCCCGCGCACGAAGCCTGTCATGATAGGCAAAAGAAGATTCCCGTGTAGGTCAAAGGAATAGGTTCTGTATCTTTTATTTCTAGGCAGTAGAATTAGTAGGTCGCTTTTGTCTCCACTGCGCGATGGCTTCTTCTCGCTATCTCTGCGCGGACTCGGTGACTCGTTTGTGAACCTCAGCTAGTTTCGCCGACAAAGCATCATTGCAGGCTTTACAGACTTCGGCTGGAGCAGGGTCGGGAGCAGAGATTAGCACGTTTGTTTGTTCGCCACAGAGGTCGCAGATTTTCACACGTACTCATTCATTTCGAACCGCATCTGCTCCTGCATTCCTCTTTTGGGCTTATGTGGCGATTTGTGGCTGGGGTTACGTAAAGTGGCTGTCATGACCTCACCCGCCCATCACGGAAGGCACGGTGGTCGTTGTGTGCCCCAAGTGACGGGTTGGTGTGGCGAACCTCCACAACTGGCGGGTTGGCGCTAGAATGGCTGTTTCGCTCAACCCATCGTCGGCACGAGATTTGCATAAATTGGGTTGAACGAAAAACGCAAGAGGTTGTTCTCCCCATGAAGGAAATCGCACAACTGGACCAAAGCAGGTGGTACAAAGGCAAACGCCGCTTAACCCTTCAAGACGACGGAATCATCCGGATTTTTGATACTCAGGGTGGACGGCTCGTGCAACTGAACGTTGACGTCGCACAGCTCAACCCCGAACCAGTACATGAAAAGCGGCGTGCCAGCTCGATGATTGTCGGCATGGTGATCTTTGGACTTCCCGTGACGATGCTTGCGCTTACTGCCGCTTTGAACCACCCTCGAAAAGAGGACGTATATGCATATTTGGGATTTGCTGCATTCCTGTGCTTTCCTTTCCTGCTCTGTCTGTATGAGTATTTGAAACGCACTTACGACATCTTGGTGTTCTGTGGGTATAATGGTGGGCGAATCGTGCTGGATAACGGAGTGCCTTCGCCTGAAGCAGTCGCCTCATTCGTTGAGCGGCTTCGTTCTGAAATACGTTCCTGCAGAGAGAAGCTCCCGTCGTTCCCCAAATCGCTGACACAAGAGCTTGAAGCGTTGGGAAAGCTACGCGAAAGAGGTGTCTTGACTGAAGCGGAGTTCAGCACCGCAAAGGAGCAACTTATCAACAGCGGTAAGGCTCGGGCGTCGATCGGATTTGCGTGAAGGCTAAAGCATCACTGGCAATAATCTGATCCATAAGGACGGCGCAGCCAGAGCGTGGATAATGCGGACAAGGCGGCGTTCGATCACGGTAGACTTAACCGGACCCGATAGAATCGCTGGGTCAAACTTGCCGCACTCGGATCCGCCACAGACAGTATTTCTCCCGTCGCGGTGACATTCGTGCTTAGAGTCATCCAATTAGTCGAGGCAAGGTCATCGTTGTACTCGATGGAGTAGATCTTGCCGCTCACGGTGCCAAAACTGACCGTCATAGCCGATTCGCCAAAACTCAAAGTAGGGGAACGCAGAACCGTCCCTGCATCACTGTAAGCACCTTTATTACGAAACGTATTGAGGAAATGAGCCGATCCATTAATTACATCAATTGTTCCCGTGTTATCGACAGGGCCAAGAAACTCGATATCGGAACCGTTGATTGCTTGGATCACCGCAGTGTTGGTAACACCACCATTGATGGTCAAGGTGCCTCCAGCGCAGTCGATGACAATGGTTCCTGAGTTCCAAATCGTCGCGGAAATGGTGCCGCAACCCGTAATGAAACCTCCTGCCAAAACATTCAGGAAGCCTGCCGTAACAGAACCATTTGCCAATATGATCCCGCCGTGTTGCACCTGTCCGCTTCCGCCGTTTGTAATGTTCAGGGCACCGGCAACGATCACGAGATTGCTGCTTGCTGCGGCACCATTACCGATGATCAACTGCTTTGTATCAATGATCGCCGTACTCGAAATATAGACCTGGTTGCCGGTTACATCCCCGTTGCCAACCGTAAGACTCCCGCAATTCACATAGCCGCTGTTGCTGACCACTAGACTGCAGCCGTCGCTGGATTGGCCGACCGTGAATGAACCACTATCGCTAAGACGTGAACCGTTTCCCTGCACGACAATAGAATTGCTGCTTGCCCAAGTATTAAAGTCAGACCCAATCGATATGCTTGTGTTACTCCGCAGGATTGAGCCGCCTTCGATTGTCAGACAGTTACCCGTGCCGTTATAGCCAACAGTTAACGAACCCTGATTGTCCCACGTAGAACCGTCCGATATCAAAATACGACTTGCCACATTTGCATTTGGCGAACCATTGTCCGAGAAGATGGATTTGCTCGAGATATGTGCCTGGTTGGTGACGGTGACCTGGTTGCCAGAGTCCAGGACACCGAGCGAATTGATCTGCCAGCGCGAGTTCGGCCCAGTGATCTCAACGGTGTTATTGCTGAAAATAATCGCGGTGTTATTTGTAACTTGAGCACCATCGGAAATAACGAATCGATTTCCCCCGCCACCCGCGATCGTCAAAGAACCAGCGTTATTCCAGAGTGAATTGCTTCCTGTCACGACAACCTCGTTGCTGCCAGAGGTCGACTGATTCCCGATAACTGCGCCCACAGAATCCACTCGGCCACCATTGCTGACGACCAGACTGCAACCGCCACCGTCTGCACCAATCGTAATCGTCGCGCTGCCGCTAAGACGTGAACCGGTTCCCTGCACCATAATGAGATTGTTACTGGCCCACCTACTAAGATAGCCAACGGTAATGGTTGTGTTGCTCCGCAAGATGGAACCGCTTTCGGCAATCAAACAGTTGCCTGCACCGCCATATCCCACAACCAGCTCTCCTCGATTTTCCCAAGTGGAATTGTCGCTCACTTTGATGGAACTTCCGCGACTTGGGTCCTTCGATAAATTATCCAGACTCGCTACCCCGCTGGCAACGCAGGCTCCATTGGTGATGGTGATTTGGGTTTGCGGACCACCAACTCCCAAGAACGAAGTCATCTGCCAGCGGGAGTTTAAGCCGGTGATCAGGACGGTATTGTTGCTGGCAGAGGTCTCATGGCCGACCAAGCCGCTATCGCTCGATAATGCGCCACCGCTGTTGATCTCCAGATAATTGAATGAACCTGTGTCGCCGACGAAAACCGTCCCGCTGATGTTGGTGGAAATGCCACTGATGATATTTGTGGTGAAGCCATCCGCACGAACAGAAAAACTTAAACCGACAAGAGAGAAAATAAGCAGACCGATCCCCCGAAAGGCACTCCTCATTCGCTTCCTCCTTGTGGAGACCTGTAACGACTCTTCTCAGCGCGGTCAAGCCGAAACTGTGGCCGTCCTAACCGCTTTCCATGCGCCCGGGCAACTCATGGCTGCTCGTTACCCACTCGCCAGAATAGGCCAACCAACGACGAAGAATCTTGTCTGCTGAGCGATTGCTACTCGTTGGTCGGTGTGGAACTGGATTCGATCGATTCAGTGGGGGCCAGTTCCGGCTCTGCTGCGGTGGAATCCGTCCACAGTGTGGCGGCGCGAAGAACTTCAGGGGCAGACTGAACACCGAGCTTGGCCTTGATGCGCTGCCGGTATAGTTCAACGGTTTTGTGATCGAGAGAAAGTTGCGAAGCGATTTCCTTGATGTCCAATCCACGCCCCAACATCTCGAACACCTGCAATTCTCGCGGACTTAAGGTCCGTAACGGGTGACGTGGCTCAATCGTTTCCCGCGTCAGCGCGCAACGCGTAAACCATTTCAGCATTCGCGGGCTCAGATAGACATTACCTTCCAACACCGTTCGGATTGCGTGAACGATGGTTTGCACGTCTTCACCTTTGTTCATGTAACCCCGAGCTCCACACTCGAAGCACAACGGCGCGTATAGCTCTTCACTGTGAGCGGAATGGACGAACACCGGTAGAGACGGATAGCGACTGTGAAGGTCGCGAATCAAATCCAGACCGTGGGATTTCTTCAATGCGATGTCCACGATCGCAATGTCTGGACAGGTTTGCTCGGCCATTGCCAACGCGGGCTGTGCATCCTCGGCCTCGCCGCAAACCACCATGTCGGGTTCGCCGTTGATGACGAATCGCAGCGACATGCGTACGCTGGTATGATCATCGACTACCAGAACCTGCCGCTTGCGCGGTGCAGAACTACCGGGACTTTCGCGTTCCATACCCGATACCATATCCTCGCCCCCCGGCCCGTTTGCGCGACGTTATATGCTAATGCGCAGCCAGATGACCTGCAAGCCAAATAAACACTGACCTACATGTTCGATGTGATTCTTACACGGTTGGCTGTAATGCCTCGATTTCGGTGACTTTGATCCCATTGATGAACACTACGTCGGTGGTTACCGTTCTGGCGTATCGCTCTGGTAACCGCCGGATCCAATCGACGGCCAACTTCTGAAGTGCCAAGCCCAGCGGACGCAGATGCTTTCCCGTAATCTGAACCTCGTGCCTCGCGAAACGCACATGCAGAACATCGTTTTCGGCATTCTGATCGAATTTCACGAAACTGAGTTGGCAATAGGGAAACAGGTAAAAACCGCCATCCGCCAATTCCACTCGTAACATTCCGACTTGTGTGCCCTTGTTCCAACTCGCGTAATTCGGGAAGACGGACTCATTGCGCGGCTGATGGCCAATACGAATACTTTTCATGGTGTCATCTAAACTTGATAGGCATTGCCAATGCCTCGTGCTCTTCTGAACGCACTAGAGTTTGGTATCCCAACCCTTTGGACAAATCCTTCCGTTGTCAGATCCATCGCCAAAGGCCGGTCACCGGAACGGCAGATGTTCTCGCGCAACTGTTCCTTGTCGGTCGTGAAAATCTTGATCCCCCGGCGCCCTCGCGAAATCGTGACATACCACTGCTGTCGGTTCGTGGCCGGCTTGATGGCCGAATCGGAGAACAGTACATAATCCACCGTCTTGCCTTGCGATGCGTACGACGTGATCGCGAACCCTCGCACGAACTGACGATAATCCTTTTCAAGGACGCGTCCATCCCGCAGTTTCACGCGCTCGCCTGACAGAACCCGGTCCACGGTGACCAATTCCCCATTGGCCAAGCGCTGGCCATGCCTGGTGCGGCCATTGGCTTTCAATTGCAGACGGTCGCCCGATGCCACGGAGAGTTCTTTGCGTTGGCAGACGGTGAGCCGGTCCAAGAACCTGAAAGGAACTTTCCGTATTCTCTCGGCACTTTCCAATACCACCCCGGTTCGCGTGATGACCACAAGACGTGCCGTTTCGCCCTTCTTGAAACCGCCAGCATCCCGATTGATCACCACGACACTGTTTTCATCGTAGAAACGATTATCCCTCTTCTGCGCCGCTGTCAGGTCCACCGGCTCCAGCGCCGTCACTGCCGCATCCTCGCGACCGATCAGGCACCGAGATTTCAGCGCGCAGCGGACGTGCTCATTGACCCGATGAATCTCCGACCAGGTTTGCGAAACCACCACAACGGAGTGGTTCTTCTCCGCCAATTCGACGAATTCCCCCGCCAATCGCTCCTGCTGATCATCGGCCGAACATTCGACAATCGCGCCCTGAGCGTCCAACCGGTGGAATGAGTCGGCGATCTTGCCTTCCGATGCCTCTTTTACCGCTTCCCTGTATTGCGCAATGCGCACTTGTTCCGCCCGGGTTTTCGCACGAGCCGGGTCTTGCCGACGAATCATGTGGAGTTCAGCCGCCCGGAGACCCGAATACTTCTCAATCGCATGCAAGGCGTCCGAGGCCTCCACCGCCCCATGCTGGCGGGTGTCACCCGACAGGATGAGCCGGCCAGCGTTATCCCTGACGTACCGGAGGAGTTGCTGCATTTGCTTTGCGCCAATTTGACCGGCCTCGTCAACGATCACCACTGCGCCACCGGACATTTCGCGCTTGGTGAGGAATTCGCTCACGGTCTGAGCGCCCATCATTCCGCTTCGCTCCAAATCGATGACCTGCTGTCGTTGCGGGGCGATGACCCGGACGCCATGCCCTGCGCTGATCAACCCGTTTCTTACGTCCCGCAAGACGTAACTTTTCCCAGTGCCGGCACCCCCACGAAACAGAGTAACGAAGTCTTCCGAATTCAATATTTGTTCCACGGCCAAGCGTTGATCTTGGTCAAGGGAGCGATTCGAGGTGGACTGGCTCTCGGCCAATTTGGGAAACCGTGCGATCCCATCCTTCACCAACGATACGATGTCCCGTTCGCGCTCCAGAACAACACGCGTTGTGACTTGCAGAGGGCCACGTTCGCCACGGATGTAATCCCGATCACGCGTGGCTTGCTGAACGCCAGCCAGTGTGACGTTCTGTCCACGCGCACGCTCCAAAGCGTGCCGCCACAACTCATGTTCCGGGACCGCCGACCGCCGGTCGAACACGTGTTCCTCAGCCCAAATCACGGCGGCCAGCGCATCGCCTGACTTCGGGTCCTCGGGGGTGGACGGCGAACCATGCTTGAGCGCCACGATCGCGGCCCTCTCAGTCTCAGAAAGCTGACCTGCCCAAAGCGACCGCAACGTCTCCGATTGAACGTTTTTCAGTTTTGGCGCTCGGTGCTTTTGAGCGACGTTCTCGCGGATGTACGCGATGTTGCGATTCTCCAGTTCGGGATTCTGGGCCAGTAATTCGTGGGTCTTCTCGTCGATCTCGCGATGCCGTTTGGAGAACCGTTCACACAGTTCTTTCGGGACGCCCTGGATATCGAAATCGCCACGCGGATGGTTGATGATGTTGTACCCCCATTGTTTCAGGTCGCGGACCAATTCGTGGTAATACACGTTCTCGACGTATTTACGGGCGCGGAACACCTCATAGTTCTGCAATGCCTTCCAGCGGCTCTCGACGGGGTCATGAGTAGCATTGAACACGATGCAGTGGCTGTGCAGGTGCGGATCAAGCGCACGCGATGTATCGTGCCGGAATATGGCACAGACCATGTTTCCGGTGAGACGGTCAGTGATCCTATCTCCCGCATGAACCCGTGTTCCCACAAATCGCTCCAGTTCCCCCAGGGCCACCTTCACCGCCCGGTGGTGTGCTTCCAAAATGCGCGGGTCATGACCAATCAGAGCTGCAATCGAAACCGATTTGGGCGGTGAAAAAGTAAAGTCAAAGAAGATTCTGCGATTGGCCACTTCATAGGCTCGACCGTTACCATCGAGAACCGTCCGTGTGGTCTTGAGCCGTTGCGTCAATCGTTCTCCGGTCTGTGGGTGGAGATTGTCGCACAGGCGAAGGAACTCCTCTTGACCTACCCGACCCGACAGTCCTAATAGCTCGGCACCGGTTCCGATCCATTCCCCAAGAACGCGTTCCCTCTCGCTGTAGTAATCGCCAGCGCAGAGGTGTTCCTCAAAGTATTGTTTGGCGTTAATGAGGCTGTACTTGGTTTTCGGCGACAGCATGTCGGGGCTTTTATCACTGGCCACTACGAGAACTTGTTCCCAAACAGGAACAACATTCTCAGTCAGATGCGCTTCACTGCAGCGCATGAAAACAAAAGACGCCCATCCTCTAGCTCCCGCTAGAAGTTGTGTGCCACCGCATTGACCATCCGGTGTAGCAATGAATGAACCGTCCACGTCCGATCAGACGAACCACCGATTTGCCGAGGCCGTGCGGGCCTATGCCCCGCCAGCGCCACGGAAGTGGCAGAAACTTCTCACTCTCAAGCCAGGGATTGCCGAGCTTCGGCAAAAGGGTGCGTCGTATCGGGCCATCACGGAGATTCTACGTGCCGCCGACGTGCCAGTTTCGTGCAGGACTGTGGCGCGATTTTGCCACGATGTGCTACACCCGTGCCGTCCACGGAAGCGGGGCCGTCCTACTTCCAGAAACCGACTGGCTGGCCCGCAGCAACCCAGCGTGCCATCCGTGAACTCTGGCGGACCACGGATCGCCGACCCTCGAAGCATCTAGCCATGCAACGGCAGCTAAACCTGATTCTCAACGGTAAGGGCGGTATCGGCAAAAGTTTCTTTGCCGTCAACTTCGTCCAGTACCTCAAGGACCACCAACTCAAGCATGTCGCCATTGACACCGACAATGAGAACTCGACCCTGAAGCGGTTCCATCCAGAAACGGACTTTGTGAATCTGGCGAATCCTAGGGAACTCGACAAGCTCGTTGCCGCCGTCGAAACCGCGCCGTTGATTGTGGTGGATTGCCGAGCCGCATCTACAGATCTCTTCCTGACTTACTTCGCCGAATTGGCGGTTTTCGATGTCCTGAAGAGCAAGGACACCGTTCTAACGGTTGTGTCCCCGGTCAACCACGATCTCGACAGCGTGGAGCAAGTCAAGATCATCTCAAGGGCGTTCGACAGCCGATGCCGGTATCTGATTGTGAAGAACCGCGCGCTCACCGACCAATTTCGCATTTACGACGCCAGCGAGACGCGGAAGCGATTGCTGGAACAACTCGCTGCCAGGGAAATGACCATGCCGAAGCTCCAGGATTGGCTGGTTGCCGGTCTTCATCAACACACTCTGGCTGTTGGCCAAGCGGCTCAAAGTTCAAAGTTCACTCTCATGGACCGTCAGCGATTGAAGAATTGGCAACGACAGTTCGCCGACCAAATCGAATCGGTGCGAGAGGTGATTCTACCCACGTGAGTAACGAAGATCCCAAGCAGGCGCTGAAGAACGCCGTTCTGGAATGGCGGAAGAAGCACAACGTTCAAGACGGCGATCCGATGCTTGCTGCCGTCGAACTTTGGGAAATCTACTTCAGCCATGCGCAACTCAACGGTTTGACGAATCGGCTGCCGTCATTCGAGGAGTTTCGGAACACAATGGAACAGTGCGAACGTTTAAGTGGTGATCTAACCGGGCGAGCAACCGACATCATTCGAGAGTTGCGGGATGTTCCGAAAATCAGAACCGATCTGAATCAATTTCCGATATTCGCACTCGTATTCACTGCTGCGCTGGCGCTGTTGACTGGCATCTTGATCGGCAGGTTTGTCCTATGAGCAAGGCGCGGCTCATTGGATTCATAACCGCGACTGCGTCTTTCGCAACCGGAGCGGTTTTCTTCCTCTGGCAACGTCCGCCGGCCTCATGGATGCTGGCAGGGGCATTTGTAATTCTCGCCAGCTACGCGATGGCCGCTTCTGTCCGCACAAACCGTCGTCCGATTGTGCGACTAAAGGGGCTGAGCTGGTCGCGCGAGGATTTCTGCCGCGGCTGGCTGATTACTGGTGATACCGGCTCCGGCAAAACGCGCTCTGGAATCACACCGCTTTTGTACCAGGTATTCCAGAACGAACCGAACTGGGGCGGTCTGTGCATTGATGACAAGGGCATCTATTGGGAAACGCTGGTGGAGATGGCTTGTCACTTCAATCGACAGAACGATTTGATCTTGTTGCAAGTCCGACCGGACAACGCCCCGCTCGGCTGGCAGCCGGTTCACACCTACAATCTCACGTCCCATCCCGGCATCCCCTACAGAACCTTCGCAAAATTCGTCGTCGATACGGCCACAAGCCTCGGCCAGCAGGACGACAAAAGCTTCTTTAAGAGCCAGGCACAGACCCACATCGCTCATGCGCTGGAGACACTGTATGAGATTCAGGCGGACGTGACGCTGGAGAATGCCCACGAGCTACTGCTGAACGATGAGGAATTGGAGGACGCCATCGCCGAACTGGCGGACGGCTATCCGACCGAGCGACGCCACGCTCTGGTGGAGCATCTTCAGCATCGTTACCTCCACCAGCCGCCAGAACAAATGGGCGGCGTGAAAGAAACCATTGCCAATTACCTGCACAATTTCCTCACGGCTGACATTGCGCAGGTGTTTTGTCCTAGCAAGAACACATTCGAGTTCAGCGATATTGATCGCGGCAAGATTATCTGCGTCGCCATGCCGCAAAAATTCCAGACCGAACGACGTTACGTGAACACCTACCTCAAAATGCTGTTCTACACCCACGTTCTTCGTCGGTTCGATCACCCAAAGAACCAGCGCCAGCGCGACAACCTGTTAGTCTTGTGGGCCGACGAAGCGCAGCGATTCGTGACCGCCAACGAAGATGGCATGAGCGACTACAACTCCATCGACGTGATCCGCGAGGCCAACGCCACCATTGTCGCCGCGGCTCAATCGTCCACGTCGTTCCTGCCGGCACTGGGAAATCAGAAAGCGAAAGTGCTCGTGCTCAATCTCCGCAACCGGATCATCTTCAAAGCTGCCGACGAAGAATGCGCGCAACAGAGCGCCGATTTTCTTGGCAAAAAGCGCGTCGTCAAGAAAACGTGGGGTTTTTCCGCCGGCCAGCGCAATCGCAGTTATACCGAGCACGAGGAACACAAGATCAAGCCGCACATTCTCCGTGGCTTACCGAAACACACAGCGATCCTCGTTCATTGCGAGAGCGGCTACAAGCGCGCCGTCTTGCCGCCCATCGAACCCAACGGCCGGGTCTCGCCGTGGTTCCGAAGGCGGTTGTTCTGATTTGATTCAGCGTGTGATACGATTTGCAATTAATAGCGAGAGCGTGTGATGAGAGGGGCGAAAATGACATCGAAACTTTACCAGCGTATCCGGCAGATTCTGGAGTCCGCTCGTACTGGTGTAGCGCGGACGGTCAACACCACACAAGTGATGGCCAACTGGTTGATTGGCCGGGAGATTGTCCTAGAGGAGCAACACGGCAAGCGGCGGGCCGGATATGGCGAACGCTTGCTGGCAAAGCTATCAGTGCAGATCACCGCTGAGTATGGGAAGGGATATTCGGTCAACAACCTTGAACATTTCCGCGATTTCTTCCTGAGCTACCCAGATTTGGCGCCGCGATCAATATCCCACGCAGTGCGTGGGGAATTGGCCACGGTGGAGAAATCCCACGCAGCGCGTGCGAAATTGGCCATCAATGCCCCGATCATGTCCGCGATACGGTACGCATCGCGTACCGAATCTTGGCAGCCTGGACAACTGCACCCTAACCTGTCGTGGACGCATTACCGGACGTTGCTGCGGGTGGACAGCCCGGAAGCCCGCGCGTTCTACGAAATTGAAGCCATTCGCAACAACTGGTCAGCCCGGGAACTGGAGCGGCAAATCAACAGCCTGCTGTTTGAACGCTTGGCCAAGAGCAAAGACAAGACGGGCCTGATGAAGCTGGCTACGAAAGGCCATGAAGTTCAGCAGGCGGTAGATGTTTTCAAAGACCCCGTCGTGATCGAGTTCCTCGGCCTGCCGGAATCACCCCGTTTGGTGAAATCGGAATTGGAAGAGGCACTGATTAATCATCTACAGGCGTTCTTACTAGAACTGGGAAAAGGCTTCGCGTTTGTATCTCGGCAGGAACGGCTGACTATCGACGGGGATCATTTCTACATCGACCTCGTTTTTTACCACGCCATCCTCAAGTGCTACATCCTGATTGATTTGAAAATCGGGAAACTGATGCACCAAGACCTCGGCCAGCTTCAGTTGTACGTGAATTATTACGATCAGGAACGGAGAACTCTGGGTGACAGCCCGACGCTTGGACTGATCCTATGCACCGACAAGAACGATGCCGCGGTGCGTTACACACTTGGTCCGGACCAGCAACAGAAGATTTTCGCCAGCCGCTACAAACTCCACCTGCCCACTGAGGCCGAGCTGAAGACGGAACTGCAAAGAGAACTGAAGTTAATTGAGCGAACGACGGAAGGATAGAAACTCAATGATCGCCCAGCCGATGAAGAATCTACTACCAATCTACTACCGGCGCGGGGGAATCTACTAGCCACCAGCGTATCCCTGTTACGCACTCCGACAACGCGCAAACGCTCTAGTTCTGAGTACGGCCTCAATTCCCTTTCGGGCGAACTGCTTCCCGTCACGGAGCGCTGCTCACCGATCCTGTGGTAAAATCATGGAGTCTCAATTCCCTTTCGGGCGAACTGCTTCCCGTCACCATTATAGATTCGGTGAGCCATGAGTGGGAGGGCTGTCTCAATTCCCTTTCGGGCGAACTGCTTCCCGTCACAGTATCAGACACCCGTGATGCTGATGCTCAAAATTGACCCGTCTCAATTCCCTTTCGGGCGAACTGCTTCCCGTCACGCCATTCTGAACTGCGCGAGTTTCTGTCAACTGACCCATTGTCTCAATTCCCTTTCGGGCGAACTGCTTCCCGTCACTCCGATGCAGGCTAAGCCGAGTCGGCCACCCTGCGGTCTCAATTCCCTTTCGGGCGAACTGCTTCCCGTCACGCTCTCCGGGACGCGCAGGAGATGACCCGATGAACTCGTCTCAATTCCCTTTCGGGCGAACTGCTTCCCGTCACCGCGGTTTTGCACTGGATTGGGGAGCGATGCAATGGTCTCAATTCCCTTTCGGGCGAACTGCTTCCCGTCACAACAGCTATTATGCCGGGGGCGGCCTGATGGACGAGGGGTCTCAATTCCCTTTCGGGCGAACTGCTTCCCGTCACGACATACCGATCTTGAACATCGTGCTTTTGATCTGGGTCTCAATTCCCTTTCGGGCGAACTGCTTCCCGTCACCTGGAGCAACGGCTGGATCAGTTCCACCAGGAAAAGGAGTCTCAATTCCCTTTCGGGCGAACTGCTTCCCGTCACTTCGCGCCGACCACGCGAAAGCCAACGGTGGGAACCTGGTCTCAATTCCCTTTCGGGCGAACTGCTTCCCGTCACGCTCTACCAGAACATTTACATCGCCGAAACTGTCTACGTCTCAATTCCCTTTCGGGCGAACTGCTTCCCGTCACGGTCACCAAAGGCCAGATCCCCGATTGGCTTACCGGGTCTCAATTCCCTTTCGGGCGAACTGCTTCCCGTCACCAGATTCGCCGACGCGACCCGCCTCCTGCCATCCTCGTCTCAATTCCCTTTCGGGCGAACTGCTTCCCGTCACGCCGAATACGGCTTCATCGATTTTGAAGTGCATCGACGTCTCAATTCCCTTTCGGGCGAACTGCTTCCCGTCACGTGAACCGAGACAGCAAATCACCTAATCAATCTCTCGGTCTCAATTCCCTTTCGGGCGAACTGCTTCCCGTCACTTCTTCTCACTCCTCAACGCCGCAATGACCAGCAGCGTCTCAATTCCCTTTCGGGCGAACTGCTTCCCGTCACAGCCATGACCGAGATTGATGTCCTACGGAAACAAGTTGTCTCAATTCCCTTTCGGGCGAACTGCTTCCCGTCACTTCATTGGTGGGCCGACTGGTTGGGAAAACTATTATGGTCTCAATTCCCTTTCGGGCGAACTGCTTCCCGTCACATCGCCTATTCTGCTGGGCCACCGAATCTGCCGCACCGTCTCAATTCCCTTTCGGGCGAACTGCTTCCCGTCACTCGAAGACGAGACGGAATCCGCCACCAAGAAGACGAGTCTCAATTCCCTTTCGGGCGAACTGCTTCCCGTCACGGCGAACCAGATGGGAGACGAGATCACGAATGCGCAGCGTCTCAATTCCCTTTCGGGCGAACTGCTTCCCGTCACGGGATATTTGATTGATGTGTTACCGCCCGAGACCAAGGAGTCTCAATTCCCTTTCGGGCGAACTGCTTCCCGTCACTTTAACAGCATGAGACAGCAGACCGTTAAAGAGGTCGTTGTCTCAATTCCCTTTCGGGCGAACTGCTTCCCGTCACAGCGCTTTTCAAAAGCGGTCGCCTACAGGAGGTATTGTCTCAATTCCCTTTCGGGCGAACTGCTTCCCGTCACAGCTGGAGAGCCAGAAGGAAGTGGATACCATTGGAGTCTCAATTCCCTTTCGGGCGAACTGCTTCCCGTCACGATGCGTGGCCGGGCAAGCGCGTGACGTTGTTCCGTCTCAATTCCCTTTCGGGCGAACTGCTTCCCGTCACAGCACCGAGTCTATAAATTCATGCGCGACAGCTAAGGTCTCAATTCCCTTTCGGGCGAACTGCTTCCCGTCACTCCGAAAAGCGTAATACCAGCGCCAAAAGATTGGCGGTCTCAATTCCCTTTCGGGCGAACTGCTTCCCGTCACTCCAGCCTTGATGGCAAAATCGACAACCTCAACCTAGTCTCAATTCCCTTTCGGGCGAACTGCTTCCCGTCACCGTTACGCTGCGCAACTGCGAACTGCGCTTCGAGGTCTCAATTCCCTTTCGGGCGAACTGCTTCCCGTCACGGTATCGTAGTCGAGCTTGGCGAACGTGACCGCGCCGGTCTCAATTCCCTTTCGGGCGAACTGCTTCCCGTCACGTGAGCGCTGCGCTATAGGCCGGCGCTACGGTACCGGGTCTCAATTCCCTTTCGGGCGAACTGCTTCCCGTCACTTCAGAGAGTATCGGACGCGATTGGAGGAATCGAGTTGTCTCAATTCCCTTTCGGGCGAACTGCTTCCCGTCACTTCCGAGGCAGCAGCAAAAGGCAATTCGCAGAGCGAAAAAGTCTCAATTCCCTTTCGGGCGAACTGCTTCCCGTCACAACAGGCCACACAACTCAGACACGAGATAGCCGAAATGGTCTCAATTCCCTTTCGGGCGAACTGCTTCCCGTCACTGTTCAGCCGTCGACTGTAGCCGCTCCGCTCTGTGGTCTCAATTCCCTTTCGGGCGAACTGCTTCCCGTCACGACCTACGCCAGCGCGAAGGCTGGCGAATACATCGCTGTCTCAATTCCCTTTCGGGCGAACTGCTTCCCGTCACAAAAATGAAAGCCGTGGAAATCAAATATGGAGATCACGTCTCAATTCCCTTTCGGGCGAACTGCTTCCCGTCACGATCACCTATACTGCTGGGCCACCGACTCTGCCGCAGTCTCAATTCCCTTTCGGGCGAACTGCTTCCCGTCACACAAGTACCATGAATGAAAAGCCAATCAGCGAGCTTGTCTCAATTCCCTTTCGGGCGAACTGCTTCCCGTCACCGCGCATTTATAAACCGCAGACGCAGCGGTAGCAAGCTGGCAACGCGGTCGGGAGGCAGGACTGGCGATAGCGAAATTGAAATCGGGCAGGTGAAAATCGGGCATTGGATTGGCATAACTCCTTGAACGATTGTTTGTTACCACGGCGGTCGGCAGACCGGGTGATTCAAGGCTAACAAGCTGCCGACCTTCGAGCTGCGGGGAACCAGAGAGAATCCATAACACTCTCGACCGCCATGCGCTTGTTATCTCACATGACATAGGCGACTGCTTTCTCGCTGCAGACCATGCAACCGGCAGTTTCGATCTGGCGGGCGCAACTGGCGCAGACTTTGTAGGCGACCAAACGGTCCACGTCGGGGTCAATTTCCATTTGGAGGGTGAGCCAGAATTCGTCGAAGCGATCAGCTTCAAGTCGGCATTCGAAAACCGAATACTGGACGCGAGCACCGTAGTCTTGGCAGACTTGAGCGACCTTGGCCAGCCGTTTTGGGTCGGCGATGTCATACGCAACGATGGTTAGCATCTGTTTTTCCCCCGGTGGATGGTGCGGGTGCTTATAGGGAGCGAGAGGGAAGGCTTGATCGAGCCAAGAGGTGGAAGGTTCATGGTTCACGGTGGACGGTTCATAATTTGCTGTTCAAAGCTTCAGTTCATCAGGAACGGGACAAACGATGCGCTTTCCATGATGCTCTTTTTCAAGTCGAGGCATTGGCGTTCAATGAGATCCCGGAGCGTCGTGCGCTGGCCTGTGAATTCATAAGTGAACTGCCGTTCCATGCGCCGCTCGAACTGAACGAAAAATTTCCTCCGTCCATCCAGCGTGAGAAAACAACCGGGCTGGCCATTGTCCGCCTTGTCGTCGGATACGCGGCGCTCGAAATGGGAGGCGTTGAGCATCTGATGGCTGAACAGGTCTACCGCCAAGGCGTCGGCCACGGGCGCGCGGAACGGCTCTAGCAGGTCAAGGGCCAGCGAGGCGCGCCGGTCTTCGGTGACGTGATAAACACCCAGGGCCGGATCAAGACCGCAGGCCCAAAGCATTGCTTCGATCTCGCCTGCGAGGACGGTGTAAGCGTAAGACAAAACGGTATTGACGGCGTTGTGAGGCGGTCGGCGGGAGCGGCGCTCAAAGGGGAATTCTGCCGGGAAAAACTGCGCCAGCTCTTCATAATACCGGGCGCTGCCGGTGCCTTCCATGCCACGTAATCCATCCAAGTTAGTTGCGCGCGTAGCATGTTGAATCAAGTTGTTAAACCACTCAGTCGAGACGGACACATCGATCTCGCGATTGGCAGCCAAGCGTTGGAGAATACGGCGTTGATTGAGGATCTTCGCCTCGATGATAGCGGTCGCCAGCGTGAGACAAAAGCCGGTATCAAGGCATCGTTGGTATTGCTCCAGACGGGCGCCGGCGCTGGCGGTGGAAGGTGGCCGCAACAGGCCCAGCACGCGGCCCGACCACGAACAAAAACTGACGGGGATGTCGAGTTCCATCAGCGCGCTGAGGGCGGCGGTGGAGGCCTGACTGGTGTCGCCGATAATGACGCGCTCGATCTCGACCAAGGGGAGCACACGATCCACTGCCGGCTCGTCGTCGCGAGCAGGAATCTCGATATGCAGCGCACGGCTTTGCAGGCCCATGCGGGTGCCGGGTGTTAACAAGAACAAGCTAGGCATAGGCACTCCTCAATCAGGTTCAGCAGTATGGATGGACTTCCGACCATACGCGACGAGCGTCTTGAAATCGCGCGTGACCGAGAATCCCTCATGACAGTCGATTCGCACATAGATGGTTCCATGAAAATAGAGAGGCGAGTGTCAGCGTCGTGCGCGCATTCGGCAGCGTGGAGCGAAGACGGGCGCGTACCAATACGACGGGCGAGGTTGGCTTCTATACTGCGGATATCCCCATCGCACCACCAGAGGTGGACGTGGTGGCCCATAATAGTATTGAACAGATGCCCTGTAGTAGTACGTAACCGGTGGAACCGAGTACGTCATAGGCTGCACATATACGACTGGCGGCCACGGAGTCATATTGTAGGCTGCCATCGATGCCGCCGGTGTCGCCCTCTCGGCAGGATCGCCCACAGATGGGGTTTTGTCCGTCTGAGTGGACGTTCCGGCGGCTGCGCGGGTTTCGCTTGAGTGTTGCTCCATCTGGCGAACGTCTTCGTTGTCCGGGGCATGTTGGGACGATCTCTCTGCGGTAACGCGCTCTTCGGTTGCCTTCAAGATTTCGTCGTATTGCCGTTGCACCTCTGCCACTCTTTGGTCAGGTCTGGCCGGTTCTCCATGTTGCGGCACAATTTCGGCGGTTGTGGGTTGCAGGGAATCTGTGGGGGCAGCCGACCGCTGGCATTGCGTCGCCAAGGCATTGTGCTGTTGCTGTGGTGCTTGGGCCGCTTGTCGTAGTTCCATGGCCCGTTGTTGGGCTTGGCGTGCAGCTTGTGCTGCCGCGAGCCGCGCTTTCTCTGCGGCTTCCTGTCGCACCTTCATATCAGCTTCCCATGTTCTGCGAAGCGCGCGAGAGACGGGCTTCATAAGTTCACCCGTCCCAGGATGGAACATCTCGGGCGCGCCCACGTAGAACTCCCATCCGCAATCGTATCTCTCGCCGTGCACGTAGTAGAGTACGGGCATCCCGTTCACTGGCGAAAACCAGTCCACCTTCTCCGGGTCCACCCTTTTGGGACGGAGTTGATTCACCGCGTAAGTGATCGTCCAATACACACCGAGCACAGAGACCACCAGGAGAAATGCGCGCACGCGCGTTCTGCGAGACGGGGCAAATATCCGGCCGGCCAAGACGCTAAACGGAGCCAAACAGGTCCAAAGCACCATCCGCTTCACACAGCCAGGCATGTGTACCAGGGCGGCCACTCCGTCCAAGGTTTTGGAGAAAAGCAGCGCGCCGGACACCAGCGCAATTCCCCACGCCAGCACCCAAACACCTAGGCACAATGCGATAAGCACGATGAAGATTGAAAGGATCTTTTTCATGGTTCGCATTGAAGCATGATCTCGAGGTGGTGGTCACGAGCCCGGACGTTGGCGGACATCATCCTTTTCGGAGTTGTGGTGCATGCGATTCAAGGTTCCCCTCTTTCTGTGACGGCCGGATCCTTGCCTTGGTGCCGGCGCTCCAACCAGCGCAACAAGCCGTAAGCGGCCGCGCTTCCGGCCACCGCGCCGAACACGACGAGAGCGCGTCGCTGCCACGGTTTCAGTTTGGCGATGTGGAGGGCATCAAGGATTTGTTTCATCGCGCCATTGTCGCTCCGCAATGCGACAAGCGCCATTCTCCGGACATCGGCGGACATCAGGATCTCGCCCCACTTAGGGCTAGCTTCCAGCACGCCTCATCTCCATCGGCCAATTCCCCTTCAGGCTCGCAATCCACCCTGCCTAATGCGTCTCAATTGCCTTTCGGCGTTCACTGCGCTCACGACCCGAATTGGGCGCGACAAATGGCGGCAGATTACGAGTCTCAATTGCCTTTCGGCGTTCACTGCGCTCACGACGTGAGATTGAGATCGTCGCAAAGAAGATCAAAACCCTGTCTCAATTGCCTCTCGGCGTTCACTGCGCTCACGACACTGAAACAGCGGATCATAGCGTTAATGGTTGAACCCGTCTCAATTGCCTTTCGGCGTTCACTGCGCTCACGACTGTGCATAGTGAACAAACGACTTCGCCGCTCGGGCAAAGTCTCAATTGCCTTTCGGCGTTCACTGCGCTCACGACTCATGCGGTGGATTACAACATCCAGGACCCGATATGTCTCAATTGCCTTTCGGCGTTCACTGCGCTCACGACTTTACGTGAAGCGTCTGTTCTCGATTGACGGAGTCGAAGTCTCAATTGCCTTTCGGCGTTCACTGCGCTCACGACTTCTCCGTTCAGACCAACGGTTCGGTAGTGGCTAGCGGGTCTCAATTGCCTTTCGGCGTTCACTGCGCTCACGACATCGGGTTGTGCCACGGGAAACTTCGGCGGGCGTGACGTCTCAATTGCCTTTCGGCGTTCACTGCGCTAACGACTTCACCGCTGAAGAACTGGAAGCACCATCCCCCGAAAAGTCTCAATTGCCTTTCGGCGTTCACTGCGCTCACGACAATGTCAGAGATGTGAACCTGGCGGTACGCACCACGTCTCAATTGCCTTTCGGCGTTCACTGCGCTCACGACAATAAGGAATTTGGTAGAAAGAGGAGGAAAGTTCGAGTCTCAATTGCCTTTCGGCGTTCACTGCGCTCACGACTCAAGTTTAATCGGGGTTCTTTGAACCCAGAAATGGAGTCTCAATTGCCTTTCGGCGTTCACTGCGCTCACGACGTAAGGAGTGCAATGAAACGATCTCGCCAACTTATTGTCTCAATTGCCTTTCGGCGTTCACTGCGCTCACGACTGGTACTGGCCAGCGGTGACCACGCCGGGGTTGAAGTCTCAATTGCCTTTCGGCGTTCACTGCGCTCACGACTGCGCAGTGTATAACCAATTGCTTCGCAACGCGCAAGAGAGGGCAAAAGTCCAAGGTGTCTTGTAAACGTTTCCATGACTCCACTTTGAGCGGCCCTTACGGATAGATTTTGTATCGAACACCTTTTCGTTCAGAGCATTATCAACCGGGTCAGACCCTCCGCTTCTCTCGTCCCCCAGAGCCCCGGACCTCGTTAGGAAAATGGGGCTACAGAACATAGTGGCTGCGTTTCTCCGTGAGAACGGCCTTGATCCCGGCCGTGCGACGTTTTCGAGCAGCAGTGGCGTCCAGGGTGTAGGCCAACACGAGGTCTTGTTCTGGTTCGATTTCGTGCTGTAATCGAAGCCAGAGTTGCTCGAAACGTTCCTCATCGAGCCAACATTCGAATACGCTCCTTTCCACCCGGACTCCGTAGTCCAAACAAGCTTCTGCCACGCGTCTCAAACGAAGCGGACAGGCGATGTCGTAGGCAATCACCCGTAACATTTCGTCAGCCCCCGTCGGGTGTTGGTGCGGTTGGACGTGCAGGAGATCGTCCCACCAATCTGTTTCGTAGAGCCGGTTCAATTGACACGAAACGGAGCATAGGTTTCAGGCTGCCCCAGAGCCAGCTTGAACTGGAGGCTAGCGTTTTGCAGTTGCTGACGAAGAGTTGTGCGACAGCCGGTGTATTCCGAGAAGAACTCACGTTGAACGCGCTGCTCATAATGCTGAATCAGGAGTCGCCGGCCCTGCAAACTAAGCCATACCCCCCCATCATGACCTTCAAAGTGCCGCGCCTGAAGGATGCGGTGCGAAAACATGCGCAGCGTGAGCGCTTCAATCAGGGCTGGACGAAATGGTTCCATAAGGTCCAATGGCAACGACCAGCGATCATCTTGGGTCTGGTGCAGGCAGCCCAACGCCGGGTCGAGTCCGCGAACAACACTGGCGGTGAGCAGTTCCCCGTGAACAAGGGCGGAGAGGTAAGACAAACATGCGTTAACGGGATTCAATGGCGGACGAGTTGATCGTTGGCAGAACGGGAATTCCGGTGGCAGGAACTTGGCCCAACTCTCAAAGAATACCGCAGCTGCTGCACCCTCCCAGCCTCGGAGGGTTGCGAGGTCAGAGGCATTCCCCGCTTCCCGCTCTTGCGCTTCCATGGCAGCGAATACCGGTGCATCCAAAAGATGATGGTTCGCATCAAGCCGTTGGAGGAGCCGGCGTCCGTTGGCGATCTTGGCATGAACAAGTCTTGCAGCGATCGCCAGGCACGACACCGGGTTCGAGCATAATCGATACTGCAACAACCTCGACGCGCCGCGCGGCGGACCGGGTGGCTCGAACGAGCCAAGCAATCGGCCATTCCACTCCAGGACTGTTACGGAGATTTGCCGTTTCAGGAGTTCGCACAGAGCAGCGCTGGAAATTTGGACGTCACGTGCGAGAACTACGCGCTCCAAGTCTTCCAAAGGGACCTCCGTCTTGGGGTTCACATTCTGCTCGGCAGGTTGAACCACCACGAGCCGCTCCGACTGGAGCGAGACCTGCGACCGGGGAGTCTGGATGCTGAGGATAGGCATAGTTATAGCCGAAAGTTGATGCGATGAGACCCGAGACATAAGCGGATTCCCGGTGAGCGGTGCCCCCAGCCCATGTCATATTCCACATGCCACCATCGCGATCGTAACGCACGCTTGAAAAGACAACACAAACTACTGCTCCAATCCACCGATCCCTGGCGGGAACGAGTGTTCTGGAAATGCCCATTGTAGTCTACCTGATCGGCGCACGACCGGTCGCGAATTCGTAGATTCTCCCAACGCAGAGCATTTGGCACAGGATTTCCCGGATACATTGCCTGCCACGCCACGCAGATCCGGTTCGCCAAATCCTTTAACTTTTCCTCATCATAAGGTGACCAGAAATACGCCAGCCAACTGCGGAGCATCCTGGCTGTTTCTTCCGCGACAGTCTCCCCGCTGCCCGCCCTGGCCTGAATGTACTGCAAGAGCGTCTGTTCCGCTTCTCCGACTGATTCAGGACTGACGGAACGCACGACTTGTCCGCTGTTATTCTGACAGAAGGCAAAACCCAAAAAGCGAGTTCTTATGACGTGGGCGAATCCAGTCTTTCGCTCGTTTAAGCGCAGTCCCAGATTCGCAAGGCTTTCGATTACGACCTGGCGGGCCAACGGCTCCAGATTTTCTCTAGGCAAGAGGACGACGCAATCATCGGCGTAGCGGACAAATTCGCACCCGCTCTGCTGCAACCGCAAGTCGAGTTCGTTCAGGACAACATTGGCCACCAGAGGAGACAGTGGGCTGCCTTGAGGAAGACCCGCTGATGCGGGGCGAACAACGCCATTTTCGTAAACGCCGCAACTCAAAGTTTGGCCCACCAACATGGCAACCCGTTGATCGGTAAGATCACGCTGTAAGGCCGTCAGCGCAGTAATATGTGGCACAGAGTCGAAAAAGTTTTCGATATCAAGGTGCAACACCCAACTGGAACCACGGTTTACGGCCCCTTCAAATGCCTTCAAGGCATCGTGTGGGCCACGCCCCGGACGATAGGCGAAACTGCGGGGTGAAAATCGAGGCTCCCAACAGGGAGAGAGGATTTGAGCAAGCGCCTGCTGCACGACCCTGTCCATGACGGTGGGAATGCCCAGCAACCGTTCACCTCCAGAAGGCTTGGGGATGCGCACTCTGAGCAAAGGTTGTGGACGATAAGCGCCGGAGCGCAGTAAAATTTCTGCTCGACGCCACTGCTCTGAAAAGGCCGGTTCCAATTCTTCAGTAGTCACGCCGTCGACGCCAGCGCATCCCCGGTTCCGCCGCACTCGATGCCAGGCCGACTGGATGTTGTCGCCACCGAGCATGTCCTCCAAAGTCGGGGTCTCAGACACCGCGCCGCTCGCCATAGACTCCTGATCTTCAATCGTGCCAGTAAAATCAGCGGGTTCAATTGTGGGGATCGCATTCACGACAACTTGTTGGGGAAACCAGCCAGCCTATGGTGGCAACCTCCGGTGTTGATTATCATGACGAGCCTAGACAGACTTAGATAATCGGAGGAACGGCGCCGATGCTGTGTTGCCGACTTCGTCGGCGCTCCAGCCAGCGCAACAAACCGTAAACTGCCGTGCCGCCGATTATCGCACCGAGCACGATAAGACCTAGGCGTTGCCATGGGTTCAAGTTTGGTTTGTTAAACCTGTCGTTGATGTTGTTCATAGTGCCATTATCTCCGCGTTCTATTGCGCTCGCCATCCTTCAGACGTTGCAGGACATTTGGTTGCCGACCCTCGGCTGAGGAATCCGGATGTGCGCACATTCTCAAACGTCAATAACATCGTCATCATGCCGCCTGTGCCCGGTCCGCCGGTTCCAAACCCTATTGAACAGCCAAATGACCAACATCGTCAGTGCGACTTCCACAAACAGGGCGAAGAGCTTTTTTGTCTTAGTCATGTGGCGAGTCTGTCACAAGGGAGGTCTTCGGGAAACGGCGCGGACATAGGCGGACATCGGCTGCCGCCATGAAAGAATTATTGGGCTTCGTCCAGCCCGATTACTTCTCGAAATTGACGCGTTCGAGAGGAAAACCCAGCGGTCCGTGAGGTCGCAACAGCACTCCAATCAGGTGGCCCAGTCCCGCTGCACGGAGACGTTCCCGCAGAGAATTGAGACGCTTCCTAAAATCGTCAGCTTCGGGTGGGGTCTTACGCCAATCAGATCCTAGGAATTCCAGATTGACGTCTTGGTGCTCTGATCCCCAGCGTGCGAGAAACGCCGTGAAGGGCTCTTCGGCATCCTCATGGTTAGGAAAGGGCAGGTGGCCCTGTTGCGCGCGTTCGCAAAGAAATTGAAAAAATGGGATGTCCCGTCCGTTCAGTTGTACGGCTATGCCATCGAAAGACACAGTCCAATTGCGGACATCAAGTCGAATTTCGACTGGCTGAGACAGTTCACCTACCAATCCCGAAGCGGTGCGCACCAAGTCCATGAAACCTCCTGGAAAGCGGCCCAGTTGATCACGGAACAGGTACCGTAGTGGTACGAATGGAACTTCCGCCAATTCCAACCGGACAGCCTCACTGGAAACCACACGCTCGCCACCGTCCGTCAAACGAAGTCGGTGCTCCTGCGATTCTTCCGTCGGAAAGAAGAACCGTGGAGTCAGGCGCGGGTCGTCGAACGGGTCGTTAACCAAAACGTGTGTCAGGCGGTCACGCTTTCGCCCGAGCAATGACAGTGCAGCTGTTAGCAATGCGCTCATCGTCTTACGCCCGCCCGCAATGGAACAAATCAGCCGGGTATCGTCATTGGCAGTAATTCGACGCACCTCGTCGAGAATGAACTCCGCCGCCGCCGCGTTCTCTTCAGGCGTGCGGATATCGTCCAGTGCGCGCGAACGGCCGGTCTTCGGCTCGGCGAGCGAAATGACACGTGGTGGTTTCAGATCGAGGCGGTCATCCCGATCAGCCGAGGCGCCCAGAATCTCGCACCTTAGAGACTGCCAGACGGTTTTGCCATTCCAAGCCTCACTCGGCGTGAAGAGGTCGCGTTCGAGGTCGTTGACCCCCTTGCTAGTTGTGATCACGACGACCTCGTCGGGAATGACCGGAGAAGTCCCGTCCTTTGGATGGGCCAACGCCCAAGCCGTTTCGGTTAGGATGGCCGGCGACATGCCTGAAACGGCAAGCAAAACGATCCTACACTGTCCCTGGCTGATGATTGGGCGTGCCGCAGCGAACGCGTTTGCGGCCTTCCCTTTCCGGGCTGTACTCCCGTCTTTCACTGTTGCGATGGAATTCTTTTTCATGGGTTATTTCGGTCTAGATTTTGGTTTCATTCCGCAATTACCGCGGATTGTGGTTGAAGACTTCCACCGGTCCGGTGACTGGTGAATCGTAGGTCAGTTTGCGCGCACAGCCATGGAGCGCGTGGGCCAGCCTCAGGTATAGCCAGACCGGCGCCTGCCCCGTGATTGTCACTTCCGCCCCCGGCGGCACGAGTTCTCGCACCCGTGCCTCGTAGGCGGCCAAGTCCGCAAGTTTCGCAGTGCCGGTAGCGGCGTAGAGGATGGAAAGGTCGAGAGTCACGAAACTTGCCTTTCAGGGTCACGCAATTCAGGCATTAGAGTTCCTGCTTGGGTTGCCATAAGACTGATTAATAGCCCGGTGATTTCTCCTGTTTGGAGTCTGGTCGTGTCCTTTCACCGACTAGCTGTTTCAAGCGTTTGACTTCTTCGTGGCAGCGGGACAACTCCAATTTTGTGCGATTCATCGCGACAATTTGTTTCTCATATTGGTGGCGGACCTGTTCCTTGATACGTTTGCCAACCTTGCCGCGGATTTCGGCGGAGGTTTGTGAGAGCTGGGCTTCAAGTTTGCCGATCCGACTTTTCAATTCCCCGTTCTCTTGCTCCAGTGCTTGCAGGAACGGCGTTTCGACATCTTCCGGAGTCGACGGCTCCCATGGGATAAAGGAATCCAAGGTGTAATCAGCCGCTTTTCTACCTGGCAGATCTCGTTCGTAACGGTCGTGATTGGTGTACACCTCACAGACGTATACACGGTCGCCACGAGGGATGGTCGCCACGCGTAGTGTGCTCGCGTACCACTTGTACACAGTCAAGTCTGTGCTGGGAAACGAATGATAGTGCATAGTGCGCCAGAGCGGATTGGCCAGATTGCCGAGTGCGCGGTCGAATTGGAGCCGGTCAAACTCCGTGGCCTTCTGATAGTCCTCTGCCACAGCCGGTGCCAGATAGATGGTGCGCGGCCCGCCTTGCTCCACCTTTTGCAGCGCGAAGGCCAACGGCGAAAGCGTCACTATTCCTGGTTCCACTGTCTCGACGAACCCGCCAAATAGGTCCCGTTCGTGTTCCTGAAAATTGGTGATTTTCCGGAAAAACTGTTCTTCGGGAACAAAGCTCTCCCGTACAATTTCGTTTAATGCCGGCAGCGCCCGCTGGTACAGGTGAAGATCAAAGGAGAAGGGCAGTGGCGGAAGGCAGATGAGCGTTTCGGCGAACTCAAAGATATACACCGTACGGAGACGGAACAACATGCCCACGACCGTTAGAAAAGGCACAACCCCTTTGTAGCCGCCGGTAGCGTTGAGGACAATTTCCGAACCAAATCGAATCTGTGGGTCCATGACGTATGTCAGAATGGTGTCAAGCAACTTCACCAAGCCGACCTTCCGCAGACGCTCGGCATCGCGAACCTGAAGCCCTTCGATGCGCACCACTCGGACGTCGGTTTCTGGCAGATGAAAGACGTTCGTCACGCACCGGGCTAGCATTTCGCCACACGCTCGACCCTCGGCAGTATCGGTGGCTAGCAGAACAACATGATCGCCCGCTCCGAGTCCCAATCGCTGCAAGGAATTCAACTCGGCGGAAAGTTCGGTCAAGGAACTGGGTTCCCTTAAATCGTGGCGGCCAATCCGTGCCTCAATTTCACGGGTTAGAGCGATGGTATCTTCATCCCAACTGGAAGCCCGTCGTTGAAAACCTGCCAAGGACGGGCACTCCCGTGCTAGAGACGTGCCAATAGTGCAAATGACTGTTTGATTCATGTTCGCTCGTACTTCATAGTTTATGGTTCAAACCACTACGGAGAGCATTCACTGGATTATTCTGGCATCGAATGATTCCATTTGTGATATTGAGAGGTGAGGTTAGATGTTTCACAACATAGGCTGCGCGTTCGCCCACAGTCATGCATGGCACTCGAATCACCGGCACACCGGCTCCCGAATACGCGAAACCAAGGCATTCACCGATGGCTAGAGCTTCCTTGCGGTCAAAGAGACGTCCTGTGCTCCGGCGGTCCGCGTAATCGAGGAGCGGTTCCAAAAGGAAGGCTACTCCATAGCGATCTGCCAACAGTTGCGGCGTGAGTTTTGGGGGAGGTGCCACTCCTTTGAAGCGACAGAAACCTACGATATCGAGCAGACTTCGGTCGGCGATATTCCATACAGCCTGATCTACGTTGGCCTCCAAATGTTGCTGCCTCTCAATCAGCATATCCTGAAACTCCATAAAATGATTGTTTCGCCATGCGCGTTGCTCCTCGACTCCGAGTTGCTCATTTAGTTCGTTGATCAACTGAAGGGCCGCTTCCGGGATTGTGACCATCCCGAGCCTATCAAGTGCACAAAGCAGCGTTGTCTTCCCGCAGCCAGGTCCACCGGTTAGCACAGCGATCCGAGATTTGTGTGGTCGTTCCATTTTAGGGAGGGGGTGGTCATCGAATTTTGGGAGAAAATACATCGGGATTCGGTATATCCTGCGAGCCAAGTAGGCAAATATGTAATTCGTTCGCTCGATGAGAAAGAGATCTCTGAACGGAGGGTGATACTGATAAGTAGATACAGAAAAACTTACGAGCAAAAGCTCCCCCTAGGCGCTTGGCGCTGGCATCCATCTCCTCCAATTGGCGAGTCAGTTTGGCGCCTGCCCCGCCCCGCTTGCAGGAAAAATAGGCGATCTGGACCCCGTCAACCGCCACAACGTCCTCCTCCATACTTCCACCAAAACCGCGCTCACCGGCCGAGATCGACCAACGAATATCGCGGAATCGTCCCGATTTTTCGACAGAATCCGCCACGGCGATTTCCCACCATCCACCGCCGAGAAATGCAACGGCGAACTGTAACGGTGCAATTGCTTGAAAAAACTCGGGGCCAACTCGAAAGCGAGGGTTATTGGCCATACTTTCGAGTTGTACATGCCGTGGGCAGGCTAGAGTTGTTGATCCCTCTGACTGAGCCAAAAGGCCAACGCTCGAACCCAAGTTCGCTACAGTGGAAGGCAGGGACAGTGGCTTATCGCAAAGGTTCAGCCAATCACGTGGGGACCGTGGCTCACGCCCATTTGGACAAATTCCCTTATGGCCGTACATCGCTTCCCAACTGGCCTGTTCGTCTGCTGGATTCCTCAGGAAATGCTCGGAGAGAATCTTGTAGGTCGCGAATGGCTTACCTCCGGTCACCCGGGTGCAACCGTTGGCCACCGCGATGGCATTGACCGTGAACACCCGTTGAAACGGAGTAAAACTTAGATCAGTGCCGAGGAGTTCGGTAAGCGGTTTGCCGGTCATGCCGTCAGTGAAGTGGCGGAATTCAGTGTCCACATAGACAGAGGTTGCCTGAGCAGCGGCAGCGGCCTCGTGAGCCCCAATTGACATTAACTTGGTGCCCCCGGTGAAATTCACGACTGGCAACAGCCCCTCGGCTGCAACATTGCTGATCGCCCGACTAACAGCGTCACGCGTCTCCACCAATGATGGCATTTCGGAAAGTTGGATGTTTTCCAGGTCAGCCTTGACGGATGGATGAGCCTGGCGCGCCGCTTCTGAAATCTGGCCAGATCGAGCAGCGACCTTTGGGGGCAGCAAATGAATCAAGCGCACGGGTTTCAACGCAATTGCGGGTACAACGTTCTGCATCGTCTGTTCGCTGACTAATTGAATTAGGGCAATGTTACTATTCATGTGTAGTCTCCATATGCAATGCCGGGATCGGCAGCAAATTCTGCATCGGCTGCTCACTGACGAGATGAAGAAGGATGGTCACGGTCAAATACGCTGCCACGTTTCTGGTTTGGAGCGATGGCCGCGGAGGGCGGCTTGCGCAGCGTTAATGATGTCGTCGCGCGGCGCGGTAATCAGCAATCGGAGTTGATTGTCGAGGCGGACGATCTTCAACTTCAGAGGCGAAGCGAGCCGTCCTCTGCGAGCAGAACCGAAGATGGCTCTTGGCTCGCTGACAGTATCGGTTGCAGCAGCGCGGAGTGCTTCGCCAGAGCTGCCGACAGCGGCCCCCGCCAGATACACCGGCCACGCACAACCAAGTGCATGAAGTCCGACACACAATTCGGCGGCGGTTTTTGGAGCGCTGTCGCCGGCAGGCCAGATGCTGCCGCCGGCGCGATTTGCTCGCAGTCCGAGCGCGCCCAATAGAGTCCAAACTGCGAGAGCATTCTCGACTTGCCGTTCCAATTCGGCGGGGATCCGATTCAGGCGGGATGTGACGGCAAGATGGAAGCTGCCACCGGCCCCCAATGCCGCCTGAGGACTGGCTTGTCCGCCGGACTTGTGCGGTAGTGTGGCTGGATCAGAGCTGGCTCTGCGAGCGCTTACGCTGCCGACTCGAAATACAAGCCGCGATGCAATAGCGCCGTTGTGGACACCGCCAAAGAGCGCCTTCTCCTGATCTGGCGAGCCACCCAGGGCGCGAAACCACCAGCGAACCATACCGCGGATGGACGGAACACGGATTTCGGGCTGATCCCGGTATGCCCCGCGACAGAAGCAGGGCGTCAGCAGTTCGATGTCGCGCTCCCAGTTCATGTCAGGCTCACGCCTTTCGTTTTCAACCACTCAACGGCCTTCTTCCCATCCTTCCCCTGTTTTGCGAGCGCAACAGCCATTCGTTGGGCAAATGAATCATCCCTCGCAAGGTCGGCCTTGAGACTAGCCAGCTTGCTATCGCGGCTACCGGGGTTAATTAGACTGGTGAGATAGTTCTTCAGTGTGGCTTCATTGACGGTGAAGGAAGGTGGGGGCTGTGCGACGGTAGCCGGCTGCGCCGGCGGGCTTGTCGGAGCGCTGGCGGGTGTCGGTGCGCCGAGGCGAAACCAGCCGTAGCCGGCTGCGGTCTTTGCGCCAGCTCCTTTCTGCGTGATGGCGCGTTCGATCCACCCGCGCGCAGCTTCGAGGAGTTGCGGCGCGGTGTAGCCAGTGGGCACGCGGTTGAGCAGCACGGCGAATCCGAATGCGGAACCCGCCTCCACAGCGGGGAAGTAATTCGGGATGGGATTCTCGTCGTCCGTGGCTCGCTGCCGCTGGCCCCGGTAATACTGCGGGTAATGCGGATTCACCATGTCAACGACGATCGTGGGCGCGGTGGTCGGATAGGCCGGCAGGAAACAGCCGCAGCCCTTGAACTCATCCGCTTTCAGCGAGGCAGCGACCCTCCGCGCCAACTGCTCTCCTGCTGCCCATGTCCAATCACCGTTCTTCCCGGTGTCGCTCTTGCCATAGCCAAAAACGGCCATTGCCAGCGTCACCAGTTTTTGTTTTTCATCCACCGGCGCGACCCTAATCTCCCAAAGCGCCTGTGAACGTGCGATACCCTTGACGGCGCTACCGGGAATGAACGGCAGACCGAAGCAGCGATCGAGACAGATTCCGGCATTTTCGATGACGCCACCTGCCATGTTGACCAGCAACCGCCCACCGAGTGCGGCCTCGAAAGCGATCACCTGGCGGGGCTCAGATCGCTGCAATTCCCTCAACAAACGGTGGGCGTTGTCGTTGGCCGACCGCACCAAACTGAAATCGGGTTTGGGGATGACAGAAAGCTTGCGCGCGATCTGTGCCTCTCCGCGCATTCGCGCGGCATTGTCGGGCTGGACGTTCTTTCCTCCTGCGCGTCTTTCCAGATTTGCGGCATCTTGTACCAACAACTCGTTCCCGCGCGCGACAATCCGCAATACACTCCAACGCCCGGCGTCATCCACTTTGCGGGTGTGTCCCCACACCTTGGGCAGCGAGAACTTCTCGTAGAGTAGCGACCGGTTGTCCACGGATTCGGCAACCTCGCCGACGAGCAGCTTCACGTCTGGACTCATCGGGATCATTCTGCTGCCTCCTCACCCGGACCTTTCTTCACGAACCGCTTGGCATAGGCAAGCCAAGCGAGTGCCTCTTCCGTCGCGAGCTTGAGGGTCTGGCTGTCAGCCTCTTCGCTCAGGTTCTTCATCAACCCTTTTAGGTCATTTCGACCCGCCTGGATGATACCGACTTCGGCATGTGCGAGGTGACGGGCCATGTGGTCAAAGCACACATACCAACCTTCTCCCTCGCCCTTGGCGTAGGCGAAAGCCCCAGCCGCGAGCAGGCCGTTGGACATTATTAGGGCGGGCAGTTTCTTAACGACTTCGCCACCTTGCGCGCCGCGGGTGTTGACCCCTGCGTTGGCATACGCCATCGCATTAGTAGCCCGAATCTGTTCGAGGTTCTTCATGGTGATGTTCCCTATCCGAGTTTGACGGTGCAGAAACCAAGGCCGGTGGTGCTATCACCACCGATCTGAAGGACTGGCTTGCTCCTGAGTAGGGCCGCCAAATCATTCAGTTCCCCATTGGCGCGCGACAGTGCCTCGATCGGTGCGAAGAAAAGCGTCTCAGCGGGCACAGCCTCCAAGTTAAACAGTGCGCCTTTCTTGGCAGTGCCGGTTTCTGGATTTATGCCCACGTGTTGCCCTACTTCGCAGGCGTTACGAACGAAGTGCGAGAAATCGCCATGACTCAAGAGAACAAAACGCCCCTTGCCGGTTTGCCAAACGGCGTCGTCGGGAAGCAGTTTCAACAGCGCTTCCTCCCAGTTCGCGTCGAAGTTGCCCGTGACCGTGAACTTATATTCCTCAAGAACAACGCCGGTTTGGCCGTTGCGGGCGATGGTGACCGTATTACCGGCCAGGCAGTGCATGTCCTTCGGTTCGGGCAAGACCGGCAACTCTCGCAGGCCGCCATGCTCACGGCGGAAACGATCCAGCGCGAGCGTCGAAGTCACAAACGCGAATGAGCCGCGAGCCGAGCGAACAGGGAAAGCCAAGATCTTCGCCTCGCCGATGGCAATCTTGCCGGCATCATCTTGCTTCCCGAAGATGGCCTCCTCCTTGGCTTGAAGATATTTGTCCCTTCTACAGGTGTCACGCATCACGCCCTTCAGGCTGCTCCCTGGGATGACCGGGAAGCCAGTGTGGCGTTCGCGGATAATGGGCTGGTCGATCGCGCCTACGGATGTGCCTGCCCCAACGTGCAACGGGGTACGGGTGAACAAATAGAGGATGTTTTCGTTCATGCTGTCTCCTTTAACTGGTTTTCAGATTGGTTGCTACGGCGGGGACGTTCCCAGACGTTGCGTCTTGCTGCGCCCACGTGCCGCAGACGCCGAGGCCGAGGCCCTTTTCGCCGAAGAAATCCGACCGACAGCGGTCATGTAGAGCCTTGGCCAGTTTCTGCGCATCGGGTTCAGAATCGGCCTTGAAGTAATAGACCGACCCGGACGGCACCGCCAGGTGCGTCGCTTTGCCGCCCGGCGCACGCGGATTGCCGGACTCGTCCGCGTCGCCAATGAGTTCCCAGCCACCGACCACTTGCGGCTTGCCGACACAGGCGGCGACCAAGGTGGCGCTGATTCGTTCAGCCTTGTCAGTTGAGTCGTCGTATTTCCAACCAGCTTCATAACGCTGCCGTCGGAGTGGCCGCCGCTCTTCCTTGTTGATGACGCGGAGTTTGACGGCGCCGGTGTCGGGGTCAATCCAACCAGGCAGCCAGCCGCCGACGAATATTGACGGTGTGAGCAATACCCACTTGATGAGCGTGCCGGAGACCGTGACCTTTGGCAGACGGAGTTCGCCGCCGGGTTCAATGCGACCGAACCGCTGTTCGCCGCCGAGCTGAAGGACCCTGTCTTGGAGGTTCGCAGCGGTGATCTCACCTTCGTCTGTATTACGAGCCTTGTGTGTTGGCGGGTCAGAAAGTGCAAACCGCAACTTGACCCCGTCCCGGACGCGCAGATGCTCCGCAGCGTATAACCTGCCCTCAACGGCGGTATGGGTTTCGGGATTGATCGCGACGCCGATACGATGCTCGGTGTCCCAAAGGTTTGCGCGCACCTGATAATCCAAGGCATCGCCGGCAAGATAACGGTTGTAGAAATCGAGCGACACCCAGTCAGAGAGTGCTTCCTTGGACGGTTCAGCAAACGACGCGACAAGGCATGTCAGCGGTTTCGGGAGGTCATTGGTGCCGTGATTGGAGATGATCCGCAGGTAATCCGGGGGAGGTTTTTCGGTCTTGTCCTTCGGCACGAGATCGCGCGGAATCGGGAAATAGGTTTCACCCTTTCCATCCCCATCCACGGGAAACGGGCCGAGGATATTGAGCCACTGAAAGGCGGCGGTGCCAATTCTGCCTCGCGGGGTGCCCCGCCGGTTGTGGCCGGGCTGATTCTTGTTCTTGGGCAGGCAACCAGCCGCTGTGAGCAGCGCGGTGCGGACCGCCGAATGCACGACGGTGGGCAACGGCCAGTTCGCGCCGTGACCGAAGCTGTGGCCACCCTCAAGCGGTCGTTGGTCGCGACAGAACAGGGTGTCGGCAGGGGTGAAATCAAACGTCTTCATGTTCATTCGCCTCCTCCGCGATTGATGAAGGTGGTTGTCAGGAACGGACCGAGGAAATCATCCAGCCGGCGGTTTGCACATTCGTTGAGGTAATCGCCAGCAAGCTTGGAGAATCTGTCTGGCACGTCGCGCCCTTGCTGTTTCACAACATGCGCGAACTCGGCAGTGAACACGGCGAACGGATCGAAGCCGTTGTTTTTGGCGATGCGAAACTCCGCGTCAATCGCATATGGTCGGAGCAAGCCGGCCAAAGCGTAGGGAAACTTCGCCGAGAGTGGTTTGCCATCACCCGAGCTTTCAGCAAAGCAATCCGCCAAATCAATGGCGTGACTGTCCCACTTCGCGCCCCACTCGGTAGTTTCGCCCGAGCGCTTAAACAGGCTGATGGCGAACGCCGCTTTGCCGTATTCCTGCTTGGCCCGTTTCTCCGCCTGACGCGCCGCCTCGACGAGGTTCTGTAATGGCGAGTGCATGTGTCCGATGGCAATCCCCGCGGAGATGTCAGCGTTCTGGCCGGGCACAACGAGCGGATGGCCGCGCGGGACAAAGCGTTTGGTGCGACGAAAGATGTCCGTATCACCGTCAAGACCGACAAATCCCCACTGGTCGGTCTTGGCATTGAGCGCCCCCTCGAACACGTTGGGCAAATCGGGATCGCCGCGAAACGCCATGCGCAGGGCGCGGGCGCAGGGTAAAGCTTGTTCCGCCGGCAACATAGCCAGCACATCGTCGCCGCCTGCGTAGATGATTTGACCATCGAAGCACTCGACGATCGGGCCGGCCAGGTAGAGCGCGAAATTGGCGAGTGCTTCGCTTAGTTGCGCGTGGTAACTCGGTGAGACGGGACGCTGTGTGTCGAGGAGTTGACGCAGTTTGTCGTGTTTCTCGAAATAGCTTACCGTTTCGACCGCCAGTTGGCCCCGGGACTTCGGCGATTTTGCCCCACTGACCCACTGGCCCATCGAGTCACCATCCATCGCGAGCACGGCGACGTAACCGCGCGGTTCATCGTTTAGCCCGCGTTTGCCCAGCAATCTGTTCAAAGTGTCACGAGCGTCGGTGAGGCGTCTCTTGGCTGCATGATCCTTGGTCTCGCGAATCTCTCGTTCCCATTCGTTGATATGAAAAATGGATGCATCGCTCCGTTCAATCCATAGCTTCTCACTGTTTTCAGCGCTGACCTCCGCACCGTAATCATCTTTTGCGGCTGTTGCCGCCCTTTGGAAATCAAGCAGAAGCGGCCAAGCCTTGTCGTCATCCACCATCTTGTCCACCACTTCGATAGCAAACGTGGCAGCGGCGACGGAGGGCAGAGAATCGAAGCGCGGGGTCCGCTTCAAATCCTTCGGCTGGAGGTAAGCGATATGCCAGATGCGCTTGATGAGATTCATCGCGCCGAGCTGTTCGTGCTCGCGGAAGTGGTGGCCAGGGATGTTGGACAACCCCTTCTGCCAGTCCTTAGAACCGATGACCTCTTCTTTCCCGGAGAGCATGTCTTTGACGGCGCCATCGCGCTTGTCGTCATTGTCCGCCCATGCCTCGAAGTCGCGGGTGTTGCGACGGGCGGCGAGTTGGAACTCGGCGCCAGCGTAATGCGCTGCCCAGGCGAAGCCGGGATTCTCGATCACCGGCGGATCGTCGGTGATCTTCGAGTGCCAGCCGCCGGCATCCATCCATGATTGATGCCGGTAGTTGCGAGGGTCTTGGTCGCCTTTAGGGATGCTGCTGATTGCCGCATCGTATGCGAGCGCAAGCGATTGTGTCTCGGCGGAGTGGCGCATCGAGTCAATCGCATGTTTCACGTCATGCTCCCAGGGCCAGACCTGCCAGGTGACGTTGAGGAATTGGGAGACTTGTTGTCGCCACCGGTCAAGGGCTACTGACGGCACCGCATGGGCTTTCTCTGCAAACCATGCGAGACAGGCCTGGGAGATATTCTCGGCCAACTCCTTCTCCATGGCCTCCTTGGCTACTTTCGCGAGTTCGCCTGAGGATGGGATTCTCCTCCCTTCAACTTCATAGCCCTGCATGGGCACGACCGCGAGAAAGCGGTTGGGCAGATTCGGCGTGAGAATGTGCTCCTCGGCATGCATCCGCTTTTTCGAGCCGTCACGTTGCCGCTCTTCCCAAATGCCGAGGGGTTCGTAGAGGGAATCCTTGTGCAGAAAATCGAACAACGGCTGGGCTCGAAGCGACGGGAACAGGACACAGTCCGGACCGACCGCGTCGGTCACCGCCTTGATGCCATGGGAAATAAGCCACGAGAGCAAATAGCTGCCGCTCCACAAATCGCGGGTGGTACGCGCCTGCGCAATGAACTCCTGTACCGGGCCGATTTGCATCACCAGGAACGCTGGTTTGAACAGTCGGACTTCAACATTCGGTCCAGCGTTGGCAATTTCCACGCTCGCCTGAAGAGCACTGACCAGATTGCAATGCGTCCAGATGGTGTGATCGGGAATGCGCGTGTCGGCCGGCATGTGCGCGAGGCTTGGATGTTTCTCGGCACAAAACTGTCGCCATAGCCGCCAATGGATGAAAAACTTTGCCCAGTCCTGTCCTTCCTGTTCCGTGGATACCTTGCTCCAGTCATATCCGTGCGGTTGCTGAGCGGCGACTTGGGTTTCAGCTTCTGTGTGTTTAATTGGTTGTTCGAAGTGCAACTCGCCCCCGCCCATGGGATGCTTGAACGCCGTTGATTCGTTCCACTCTGCTCGAAGCGCTGAAGATTTGGGGCAAACCACGCGATCCGCGGCTGCGGCAGTGTGATCGCAGACCTTGTCGAAGAACCATGCAACATCTGCGGGTTCGAACCCCGCGTTGCGAATCAACGTCTCCGCCATCTTACGGTGCTCGGCGACGTTAAATGGTTTGCTCGGTGGATCGTGCAGGTATGCCAGCAGTTTGCGTTGCCATAGGTTCATTCGCATCTCCTTCGTTGGTCCGTCTCGCTCGCGGACCAGCAACGTCCTTCTCTCCTCGCAACGGCTCTTACCGCTATGTACGCAAAACGGCAAGCAAAATCACAGTCATCATTTTCGGTGAAGATCAAGACCGTGCAGTCGTTAGAAATGATTCTCCTGTTCATGCGCAGAAGATAATCGGCGACACATGGATTGCCAGCATCGGAACGTCCGGGAACGTCAGCTCACCGGCCTTATTTCTGGCGGAAATCAGCGAATCGTTAAGCAATCCAATACTTCATCAATGACGATCTCGCCACAACCAGACCCGCCAGTCAAAAGATCATTGGCCACCGCGTCGCCGATCAACTTCTCGACAGCATCGCGCATCGGGCGCGCGCCGAGTTTCGGGTGAAACCCACGACGGACCAGGAAGGGGAGAACTGTCGAGTCCGGTGAGAGTTCATGGCCCTTGGTTCTTAAAAACGCCAATTCCTGATTCAACAGAAGTTGTGCGATTTCCAACTGGTGATCGTACGTCAGCCGACCGAAGACTAGCTTTTCGGTCATGCGGGCATACAACTCGGGGCGCATGGATTGCTGGGCGCGCGTCAGGACGTGCCGCTCCATCGTGGCGGGCGTTGAGTATTGGAGGTTCATCAGATCGGTGCTGCCGATGTTGGACGTGAACACCACGTAGAATCTGCTCAAGTCGAGCGTCTCACCTGTGGCCAGGGTCACGCGGGCGGCGTCGAGGATTTGTAGAAACACGTCCAGCACGCGCGGATGCGCTTTCTCGATCTCATCAAACAGCAGTGTGCCGATTTTGGAGCGGTCATAAACCATCCCCAGCGTCCCTCGCTCGCCGAGCCTGCCACCCAGCAAGAGGCCCAAGCTCTCTTGCGTCTGATATTCCGACATGTCGAAACGGAACAGGTGATCTTTGCTCATCAGGAAACTGGTAAACGTCAGCGTCAGTTCCGTCTTCCCCACGCCGGTTGGGCCGAGAAACAGGAAACTCCCACGCGGACGCCCTGATTTGGTCAATCCCAGTTCGCCGCGACGAAGTAGCGACACAACCCGCGGGACCACGTGATCTTGCCCACGAATCCGCTGACGGAGATGCGATTCCAGTTCGTGCAGTTTGCCGTTTGCACCCGCTGAAGAAGTAGTCTCATTCATCGCGTTGCTATCTTGCCGATCTCACCTGAAAAGTTGTTCCCGGTTGGGAACAGCAACTGTGGCAAACCGTAGTACAACCCCAGCCAATGAAAACAATTCTTCTCGTAGCAACAATTCGATTCGCGCCGGTTCTGGCCGCGAGTCTGACCGAAGGCGTGAGCAGCGCCTTGGGAATCGTCATGCTCATCGGATTCATCTTCGGAACCATCTGTGTCGTTGGTGGTGGGTTCGCGATTCGTCGTGGCGACACCGATTCCGGGAAACTCTCCATTATCGGCGGGCTCATCATTGCCGGCGCGCCAGTGATCGTTAAGGCGCTCTTCGTGGCTTTCGGCATCGGCACTTCGACGGTGGACGTGGGCACATTCTAATGAGTAATCAAACGCTGCGACTCACCGAGACCAACAGCGCCGACGACTCCAAAGGTCGGACCTGGGGGCTGGAGGGCAACCTGTTCTGGTACATGACCGGCGGGTGCTTCGCCTCCGTGATGACGCTGTTGATCACGTTCAGCGTGGCAAAGGTGTCCTTCCTCATCTCGTTAGTAATCGCGGCAATTCCGTTGTTACTCACACTCACTTACATCTATGGCTTCCGGCAGGGCAAACCGCCGGGCTACGACACCGATTGCCTGGATTTATGGCTCAAAGGGGCCGGATTCGGGCCTGATGCATCTCCTCAGCCCACGCACCCGCTCAAAGGACAGCATGTTCGCTAATGCGCCACACGGATATTTCGTTCGCGACCTGCTAGTCTTCAATGGCCTGCGCCAAGGGTGCTTCGTCTCCAAAGGCTTCATTTTCGAGCCACCCGATCTCGACAACGCGCAGGTCTCTGACCTGAATGAGTTCCAAGACCAGATCACCCTGTTGCTCGCGTCGCTTGGCGATTCCCGCCGGCTACAGGTGCAGTTCTACTGCGACTCGGACTACCGCGCACCATTGCTTCGTTACCAGCAGGAAACTGAGAAAATGCAGAACGTCTGGACGAAACGCTGCCGGAACGAGCGGTTCATGCGCTATTGGCAGGCCATGGCAGACCGTAATCTCCGCCGTCAGCGACTCATTATATATATTTCCCGCAGAATTGAGACCTCGCCGAAAACCACCAGCACAGCAAAGGCGCTGACTGCGCTCTACGAAATGACGTTGGAGCAGATGCAGGCGGAGTTCGCCCAAGTCCACGAGATGCTCGCCAGCATTTTTGCGGGGCAAGGGGCGCGTGTCATCCCGATGACCGATGCCGACCATTACCGCCATTACAAGATGTTCCTGAATCCGTCTTTGGCCGAACGATTTGATTACGACATCTTCGACGCGTTCGATCCGGAGCTATCCATTCAGGAGAACTGCTGGCACTGCGAAGCCAATGGTCAACCCGATTACGGCTTCTGGATGGATGGGTACTACCACTCCATTATCGTCCTGACTCGTTGGCCGAAGATGACACATCCCGGCCTGATTCGCCGGCTCACCAATCTCCGGCTCTTGAACTACACCATTACCGTCAATGTCGATCCTCTTCCGGTCCGCCAGGAAATCCTAAAGGAAGAAAAGGAGCACGACAGGATTGCCGGCGATTACGCGAGCGAAAAGAAAGTCTCGCTGCTGACCGTTATGGAAAAGAAGCAGCGTAAAATCGCTGCGCTGGCGCGTGGTGATACGCTGCCGTTCCACGCGCAGTTCATCGTGCGCACCTGGGACAAAACCAAGGAAGGTTTGTCCGTCAAGACCAGCGCCATCAAGAACGCGATCAACAGCATGAACAGTGCGCAGTATTTCGAGAGCGCGCTGCCCAGTACGTCGCGGCAGTTGTTCTACGAGACATGGCCCGGCTGGACTTGGGGCCGATATGAGCACCGGAAGCTCTATGGCGAGAGTCGGTACATCGCCGACATGCTACCGTTCTGCGCCACATTCACCGGTCACCTAGACACCGCCGAGGCGATCTACGAAGGCTCGGCGAACAATTTGGTTGGTATCAAGACCTTTGCCGGGCAGGCGTCGAATATGTCGCCGCAACACGCCGTATTGCTGGGCATGAGCGGCGCCGGCAAGTCCGTCACCGTTTGCGACCTGCTGGCGCAGACCGAAGGTTATTTCGCTTACACCGTCATTATCGAGGAAGGGTTGTCCTATGGCATCTACGTCCAAACGGTCGATCCTGACTCCAAACCAATCATCATTCAGCCGGATGGCGACATCACCATCAATTATCTCGACACGAAGGGACTTCCTCTCACCCCGGATCATCTTGCATCCGCGACGGCACTTGTCGCCCGCATGGTGGGCGTCAGCCAGCAGGAAGACAAACAGATGCTCCGGCAGGCCCAAATTGCCAAGTACATCAATCTGCTATACGAAGATGTATTCCAAGATTGGTCGCGCAAACACCCCGAGCAACTGCTCGCCGTCGCCCGACACGCATTCGCGCTGACCCATTATCGACGCGAGAACATGCCGCCCGGCGCAACCACGCTGGAAGCATTCGCCGATTTGCGCGATTGGAAAGCCAAGCATGAGGACAAGGCCCGCGCATACCTTGACCAGTTCGATGAAGGTGCGGTTCTCAAATTCCTCAAAGACCCCAACACGAGCAAGGAAGTCCGTAATCTCGCCTTCGCCTATGTGACACCGGAAGAATTCCCAACACATCGGATGTTGCAGGAATTGATGTTCCTCGATGCATCTGGCGCCGAACGCGACCAGATTCATGAGATCGCCACGTTGCTCTTGCCGTGGTGCCGCGACGGCAACTACGGCGCGTTGTTCGACGGCGTCACCAACCTATCGCTGACCGGCAAGATTGCGCACTTCGAACTGGGCTACATCCCGGACTCAGCGAAGGAATTGCGCTCCGCTGCCGGGTTTCTCATCACGAACGACGCTCGTAAACACATCATCACCCTACCTCGCGCCTTGCGAAAACGAAACGTGTACGAGGAAGTCGCCCGATTTCTGGACATCCCGGGCGGCGAGGAGATCGTCAAGGAGAGCTACGCCCAGCTTCGCAAATTCAACTGCTGGAACATTTCTATCGTGCAGCAGTACGCGCGATTCAAACAGAGCCGTATCCGCTCAGCCGTGTTCGGCAACAGCCGCCAATTCTTCTTGATGCGCCAAAACGACCGGGCCGATCTCGATGACATCGCGCAGGACATCGCCATTCCAGAAATCACCAAGCACACGGTGATGAATTATCCGCTCCCCGACCATCAAGTCGGGCAGAAATACTCCGCGTTCACTTACCTGCAGATCGATTCACTCCGCCCGATCTGTGGCACAGTGCACAACGTCGCGTCACCTGAGATGTTGTACTGCAGCAGTTCCAGCGGCGAACACTTTGAAAAGCGGGCCAAAGAATTGCGCGGTAGTACCAACATCGTCGAAGGCATCATCCGTCATTCCACCCCAACTTTGGAAACTCAACCCGCATGAAAGCACGTCATCTCGCCGTTCTCGCCCTCGCCTCCCTCCTCCTCGCCGGCTGCGCCGCCACCCGACCGATCAGCGATCTCGCAATGGGGGCCGGCGGCGCAGCACTCGCCAACGAATTCTCCCACGGCAACGCGGTGATGACCGCGGCCGGTGCCGCCGGCGGCGTGCTCGTCAGCGAAGGACTGCACTACGCCAGCCAGAAGCAAGCAGACAAGGCGTACAGCGCGGGCTACGAGAAGGGGCGCAGCGACGCCGTGAAACAGCAGTACTGGATACTCGTCAATCAACAAAAGGAAAAAGCCGAACAGAACCAAGAAAACATCCGCTATTACGAAATCCCCCTCCCCGAACAGACCATTGACGGGGTAATCCTGAACCCAACCACCAAACTTCTACGAATCGAGGAATAATCCATGAAACGCATGCTCATTGTCATCTCCGCAGCTTTGCTGAGCGCCGCGTCCAGCCGCGCCCAGTACGTCGTCTACGATCCAACTCTGCACAGCCAGAACATCGTCAACCAAGCCGCGAACCTTGCGAAGTACGTGCAGATGATCCAGAACCAGGTTCAACAGATCAACACGCTCACCTCGCAGTTGAGCGAGTTGCAGCACTACAACCAAGTCTTTGGTAATCCGTCTGAGATCCTCAACCTTGCTGGATTCACTGGCCTTATCACCGACCTGGACAACACCGGTCTCGGCCAAGCCATCGGCCAACTTGATAACCTTGCGCAAGGAATCGACGCGCTCAGGTACGACGCGAACGGTCTTTATCACAACATCGGCGAAACGTTTACCACGCCTACCGGCAGCACTGTTCCCAGAGACCAAAACAGTTACCGGCCGTTTGCGGCCGTCAGCGAGACAACAAAGAATTTCTCGGATGTGTACGGGGACGTGATCACCCGCCGGCAATCGCTCAAGCAGGACATCGCCGCGACGACCGCCCAACTCCGTGCAGCCACAACAGCCTCTGAGGCGCAGAAGCTGACAGGTCTCTTGGTCAGTCAGAATGCCGCATTGGCTGCCACCGACAAAGAGATCGATCAGGCGGTCGGCTTGAGTCTCGTTCAGGACGCTGAAAACCGAAACGATCAGGCGAAACAGGACCAGGCGCGCACCGAAGAACAACGGGCCGAATTTTCCGACAGCATCCAGAAATACAACGACACAGTCAAATTGAGTGCCGAACCGGCATTCTTTCCGGAGGGAAATTAGTAATCCAGAAACTGATCGTCGCCATCGCCAGTTCGGTAAGCCATGAACAACTTTGACATCCTATTCCCCAACTTCACGACGCGCTGCGGCGACTTGAGATCAGTGCTGATGCCGGTGGCCTACCTGTTCCTCGTCGTCGGCATGGTCACATCCGTCATCGGCGGTCGGCGTAGCGCCGGCGCGGTGCTGCGAGTGCTCGGTCGCACGATCGTTTACATCATCGTGCTCACGCAATTGGTGAATTGGGGCAACCAAATCGCCGTAATTACCGACACCACGGTCAGGGATGTTCTGCAGGCCGATCCCAGCAATGTGTATCAACAGTACAACCAGGCATTGCGGGTCCAGACATCCACCACGTCACAACAAAGCTGGTGGGAGAAGTTGTTCAATGTCGGCACCTCCATATTCGAGGCACTCATCTCCGGCCTCCTTTGGGTCTTCGGGTTACTGGCCAGCGTTATCGTCTTCTACGCATACCTGATACAGAAGTTCATTCTGTACATCGGCTACGCGCTCTCGCCGATCTTCATCGGTTTTCTCGCGATCCGTGCCCTGAACCAAATCGGCACGAATTATCTGCTGGCGCTCACGGGCGTAATGATTTGGCCGTTGGGCTGGGCGGCGGCCTCTCTAGTCACCGGAGGATTGATCAGTTTCATGACCGACCAGAGCCTCCTCTGGAGTCCATCCGTTGGCGGCGCGGCCGGATACGCATTTCAGAATTTCATCGGAGTTGCGGCGCTCGGGCTCTGGCTCATCTTCAGCACTATCGCCGCGCCGCTCGTCATTCAACGCGCTATCACTCACGGCGTTCATGCGGGCGCAGCCTTGATCAGCGGCGTCACCACGGCCGCCAGCACCGCAATCGCCGGAGGAATCATTACCGCCGGCACGTTCGGAACGGGCGGCGGGTTCGCCGGTGCGGCAATGGCTACCGCCGGCGGACTCACCGCTGCGGGCGCGACTTTGGTCGGGACTTCCCTCAGCGGCAGCACCTACTCACCGAGCGGCTCGATGATCACCGCTCTTGGCCAGATGCGCGGTGCAAGCGCCAACACGCGAAACCGAAACGGTAAGGACAACAGCTCGTCCGCCCCAACGCCATCCACATTGGACATGAGCGGTGACAACGCGGTGCAAGCCCTTTTGCGCAAAACCAAGAACCCGCATTCACCACAGACATGAACGACACTGAGAACACTCTCCGGGAAACGCCTGTGCCGAAAACCGAACGGGCCAATCTCTCCCGCAAGAAATTCGATCCGACCCGTATCTTCGTCGACCGCGACCGGCTAGCGTGGTTCTGGTTCATTGTGGCCGGACTGGTTCTGCTGGGCGCGGCGGTTGATCGCGTCGTTCTCGTGCAATCGTTCAAGCAACGCGAACGCGTGGTCATCCTTGATCCATCGGGCACATATCACGTGGCGCCGCTTCTCAAATTCGACGAAGCCAAAGACCTGCACGCGGAGCAAAGCACACTCGCCACGGTCGCTTTTCTTGAGCGGAACCCGAAAGGTTTTGACCACGAAGACCTTCTGAACCAGATGTTCCTGAAGAACGCCCTCGTCAAGGCGAAGTCGTTACGCGCCGCTGAAGAACCAGAGTTCGTTGCCAAGCAACTGCACCAGAAAGCCGAGATTGGAAAGATCACCATCCTTCAGACACGGGAGAATTTCGTGCTGACTCAGGTGAGTGGCCAACTTATCCGAACGGGCATCTTTCAGGAGAAAGCATTCGCCGAAGCCGTTCCCTTCAAGCTGGCCTTCAAGTTCCTGCGCAACCCCAACATGGTCCAGAACGGACGATTCCCAACCGCCGTGGCCGACTTCAAGTATGAAAACTCTCGCTAAACTCATTCCCCTATTCTTATTGGCCGCGATTCAATCGAGCGAGGCCAAGAATGCTAATCTCATCGCCGAATACCGGCTGGATGAACAAACCGTGCACACCATCCCGGTCTCCCGCAGCCGCGTGACGACCATCAGCTTTCCCGGTCCCATCTCAGCCATTGACGCCGCCAACGTAACCAGCGATCCCAAGATCCCCGGCTTCTTTCAGATCGCCCACTCAAAAGGTTCTTGCTTCCTGTCGGTGAGAGCGTTGGTGCAGAAGGCCGCAACCAACCTGAATATTCGCTGGAATAACAAGACCTATGTTATCGAATTGGTTGAGAGTTCCTCGCCGCTTTATTCGGTAATCTTCCAATTCGACACCGATGCAGAGATTCGCCCCACGACATCCCGTGTCACTCCGAGCCGGTTGCTCGCGCTCTTGGACAAAGCCAAAGTCTATCCACTTCTGAAGGCGTATCACCCGAACGAAGTCGCCCAGGTCGAATACGCCAACTTCAGCAAGAACCCACGCGTCATGGACTACAACGACTATGACATTCAACTCGACGAGGTCTTCCGGTTCAACGCTGAGGACACACTGATTTTCAGAATTCTGCTGCGCAACAAGACCAACAAGCCGATCCAATACCGACCCGATGGATTCTCGCTCCGCGTTGGTGACCGCACGTATCCGCAGTCCATCAGCGACGCCAGCGGCTCGATCCCACCCAAGGACGAAGTGCCGGCTTACTTCGCCATAACCGGCACACCCAACGGCGGACGCAACGATCTTTCCTTGAAGAACGAATTCACCGTTCTGATCGACCGTACCGACACCGATGCGCCACCCCAGCCGGCGCACTCTGAGGCGAAGCCGAGAAAATGAACCCACGCAACGCCATCACCTTTCTACGCAGCCCGACCGGCGCACTCCTGGCATTCGTCCTTCTGCTGATTGCTGCCATTGTGTTCGTCAAAGGGTTCAATGACCCAAACAAACACAAGCCTGTCGCGACATCCCCGCTTACCCCAGCGGAGAAAACCAACCGTACTCTGCAAGTCATGCAGACGATCCAGCACGAGATGGTGCCCTTCAAACCGCCTCACACGTCATCAACCACGCTGCCAGCGCAATCACCAGCCCAGCAGCCGCATGAAATCAATGACGCATTCACGCCCATCAGTCTTTACGCCGAGTCGACCGCAACCGAATCAGAACGCAAGCCGTTGAGCAAATTCTACGCGCCGTACGGACGACTGATCCCGTGTGAACTCATCGTGACCATTGATTCATCATCCATCCAGACCCCGATCATCGGCTTGGTCACCGAAGACATCTACCACGATGGCCGGGTCATCATCCCCGCCGGCACAGAAGTCCACGGAACGGCTCAGGCCGACCGGAAACGCGAACGCATTGCCAGCAACGGCGGCTGGACGCTGGTGTGGCAAACTGGTGAAGAACTGCACCTGTCTGGCATCGCCCTTGACCGCGAGAAGGACCAAAGCGGTGAGACCTGGGGTATCACCGATGGCAGTGCCGGGCTGCGCGGCGAGGTGTTGAAGACCGACAATCTTGCCGAGATCAAACTGTTCGCCGCAACGTTCCTCAGCGGCGCGGCTTCCGCTCTGACTGTGAACCAACAGACGGTCTATGGCTCGCAGCTTGTCCCCACGCTCCAAAACGCGCCGCTGAAAGGTGCCCAAGATGTTCTGGGCACGTATGCCCAACAGATTCTCGACACTATCCAGCGCGACGGATTCTACGTCCGTGTGCCGGCGGGCAAGGAGTTTTATCTGTACGTCACACAGACCATTGACAAATCCGATGCCATCATCGGCGGCACACGATTCGTGACGACTGAAACCAATGAACCAACTCCGACGATTATGCCCCGTCTTTCACATCGGATTAACCCATGAAGACCATTTATCTAATTCCTCTGCTATTGCTCTCAGCGTGCGCCTCGAATCGCAATCCGACCGTGCTCAACATGCCGCGTGCTATAACCGGCACGACACTACCTACCGAGAGCATCGAGTCAGTGCGTTATTCGGAAAACCTCAAGGCGTACAACGTCGGCCGGTACATTGATCCGAACAGCCAACTCCTTATGCACGAACGGCACGTCGTGTACCGCGTCGAAACCACCGCCAAATGGAATCTGCATCCCAACGCACCTGCTGCGGTTGCCTTCGGCCCAGCCATGCAGATTATTGATCCGGCTCGTAAAGATGGCCCGACCACAGCGGAAGTCATTGCCGAGGTCAACCGACAGAAGGAAGCCACCCAAACCGTCATTGACCAGGGCAAACGTCTCAACGACACGCTCGCCCAAATCTCGTCAGCTTTGGACGCCAGCAAACAGGTCGCAGAGCAGAATCGGCAACTGAAAACGGAAATTGACCTGACCAAACAGCGTCTCGATTTGCTGGAAACGGAAATCCGTAGCCAGCAACAGGCAAACCCCGCACAACGCAGGATACCTGAGAACACAAACCAAGACTGGTGAACGTTCACCCATGAATAATCCCCAGAGAGGAGAGCAAATGCTCAAAGGCAAAGCCAAGACCCAAGATGGGTCCAGTGAACAACCCGGCCAATTCCGGGACAACCCGAAAGTCAACGCTCGCATCGACGAGTATATTAAACAGAACCCGAAACACTGGGATTACATCCAGTCCATGCCGCGCGAACGATTGGAACGTGCGTTGGTTCTGAGTGAAGTGAACAAGCTCGACCGTCAGCAAAAGATGAAGGACGGCATTCTTCGCAAGCTGGAGCAGAACCCCGAACTCAAGCAGGCATATGAGACACTGGTGAAACACTTGCCAGAAGATCAACGCGAGAAGGTGATGGTCTCCATCGCCAGCCGGACGATGCGCAGCATCGCGCCGCGTCAAACGCAGTCCGCCGCAGCCGCGCGCGTCTGACCATCGCATTAAGTATTCGTTCGGGCAGCCAAAGCCTTCGTGACTTTCCGCTGCGGTCCGCTTCACGCGGCACTCCGCTGCAAACCCCGGAGACTTTGGCTTCGCCTTTTGCGATCCCACTCCGCAACGATGTGCCCTGACAGTAATCCTGTCAGGGCACATCGTTTGAATTCTTTGGTGTTCCTTCGCTGATGGCAAATAAGTTGCTTAATCAATCAGCATGACTTCACTTCTAAAGAAGCAATTCTCGCGGAGACTTGCCGCCACAACTCTGGCGTAAAACCTGTAAAGCTCTAAGCTCCGACGGCTTTGCGCCAGTGGTCCAAGCCCAGAACGATGCGGTCGTTCAGCCACCTGCGGAATCCTCGTTCGACGTCGGTAGGGTCTTGTGTATACGTAAAGGTGTAGGGCTCGTTCGAAAGTGCATGGATATCTCCAATCACCGAGTCGCCGGTATCTGTAAGCTGCCTAGTGTAGAACATGCCGGAGCAGGCCAATACGCCAGTCGATCCTTTACCCATTCCGTGGAATGAAAATAATAGCTCAGCCCTCGATGCCGTATCGATGATCAGATTCACCCAAGCCTCATGAACCGTGAAGTTCGCAAAATACCCAAGTCTCTTAGCGCATTCTCCAATCTGATAGTGGTTGTACCGTGCTTGCTCCTCGCCTCTACGCGCGGCTTTCACCGACGCGCGATAACCGGGGCCTTGTGGCGAGATGGCTGCGCTAATCTCCAATGCAATTCCTTCAAGCTTCTTTTGGGTGAGATCTTGGAGCGCATCTGCGATCACCGACGCCTGCTTCTTCAGCGTCTCCTGGTCGGAACGAATTTGCTCGAACTTGGCTTTGACCGCTTTGAGGACATTCTTGACAGCTAGAGCTTCGTAGTGGGCCTCCTCACTGAGGCTAAAGGCTTCCCGGGCGGCTTTACTCTGCAACCTCCCAAACAAATCTACCAAGGGTTTCAAATCTCCGCCATCTGCTTCCCTGAGTGCATCAATGTAAGCATTCCGATCTTGCCGAGTGACGACCAATGGAAACCAATGCGGCTTCAAGAACACCAGTGTCGCCAAGCAACGTGCGACTCGTCCATTCCCGTCGGTAAACGGATGAATCAGCGTGAAACGATGATGCAGCCAAGCCGCTTCAATATACGGCGGAACACCCGATTCTTCGTGCTTGGAGTGCATGCGTAACAGCGACTCCATTTCGGCTTCAACATGTTCAGGAGGACAAAACTCAAAGACATAATCACCGGGGCCTTCAACGTTGTTAGGCAATTTCTTCCATTCGCCCCTTGGCAAAACCCTCTGCACATATTGGCCGAGTGTGTCAACCGCCTCGTAGCTCACTTGGTGTTCCGTGAGAGCACGATGGAGCTCCTTCACATAAGATGTGCCCATTGGTCGGTCACCTGAAACAAATTGGTAGAGACCTTCAACTACCGCCTGTTGGTCGCAAATCATCGCAAGAACTTGAGGGGGCGGAGTGTCCTCGTGACTTAAATAGGCGGCATCAAGCCCTTGCTCGATTAATGTTTTTGTGACGCCGTCACTTAGCGTATACAGGCGTTCCAAAACGCCTGTCTCGATGGCCCACTGCCGGCGCAAACGAATCAGAAATTCATTGTAGGACTCCTTTTCCTGGAGTTCTTTCGCGTGATCAAGCCATGCGGCGACCAACGCTTCCAATTGAGCGTCGATGAGGGGGCGCATGTCTTCAGGCAGATCAGTAATCGGCTTCCAAATGTGTGATTTCTTATCCATGCATCACCTTTTTGTCATTTGACCATGTAGAGCGACACTTTCAAAGTCGATTCGCCTCCGTCTCAATCTTTGCCCAAGTTTCCCCTTTCCTGCTAAGGCAGTTCGGTTCGACTTAGCTTGGTACGGTTAGTTTTGCACCACAACTTGGGCACGGAACTTCAAGTCCAGCACCTAACTTATCCACGACTAATTGTTGACCACAACTGTGGCAGTTAAACTGGATGTCTTTGCCTTCGCTTTGTGGCTTCGTGACCAGTGGCTGCGGCACAGATGTCGGGCACACCTCACTGCCGCAATATCGGCACTTGATCGCCTCCTCGTTGATCATCTCAGCACAATAGGGACATTTTTTCAACCGATGCTGCGGCAGTAGGGCTGAAGCGAGAGGTGGTGGTGCCGGTGTGGCGGATGTTGGCGGCATTGGCGTAGCTTGGTAAATTTGCTGAAGATTACTAGGCTTCTTCGTAACTAAAACTAGACCGGTAATTCCTAAAGCCCCAGCGAGGAGTGCAAACAGCATTTGTCGCCCTCTCAAGTCGTCCAAGTCACTTGAGCTTAATCCATATTTTTGGCTGTACGACGACCCATACGACCGGTCGATCTGCTCAAACTGACGATCCCAATCTGGCCTTTGGTTGGCGAATACCCCAAGCAAGCAGCCGACTGCTGCCACAAGAAACAGCACACCCAAACCTTTCATCACTGAACCGCTTATCAAAACAGAGCGAGTTCGTCAAACTCACAGGTCGCAGCCGTGATTTCGCCATCAGTCAGGCTTTTGCGAACTCCGTGGTCAAATATCGTTTTTCTGTAATTCATCGAACAAAACGCGGTGTCGATCGCGTCCTGAGCCATCTTCGTGTTGATGACCGTGGACCAAGGCCAAACCGGCTTAGAGCGTTACGGCGAGCGATGTGCACCCGCAAAACGGCGAGAATGCTGAAAGCGCCTACCCACACCAACACGAATGCAGAGGGCTCAGGCACGACGAAGATGTCCGGGGCAAACGTGAGTCCCGCGACTTCCATACCGAAGTTGCCAATCGTCGAGAGCGTGTTGTCGCCGATATTGATCTCAACGAGTTCCGTGGGCCCTATGACTCGGGCAGTGAATACGCGCGCGCTGTCTGGAGAGATCGCAAGATCAATGAGGCTGCTGTCAAACGTCGGATTGGCGAATTCAGAGATCACCGGAGTTCCGAACACATCGCCGATGATCGCCATGCGCGGTTCGTCGCCATTTAGATCGACGGCCAGTAGATTCCCGGTCGCAGGGTCTTCGCCAAGTGTATCACGGTCACCGATCGACAGGGCAGGCGATGTGTTTAGAACGGTCCCGTCCAAGTTAATTTCGGCGATGCGATCTTCGTAACTTGTGCCATCCTGCCCGAAGGTTATCAAGATTCGGTTTTGCGACGCTTGGTATGTCAGTCCCGATGTTTTTGTTTCACCCGCTGGGAGGCCCGTGATCGGATGCACAACTGCCGTTCCGGTCAGAGGATTCAGGATGACCAAAGCGGGATCCAACGGGGTCGCTCGAATCGAGAGGAAATCTCCTGTCGGATCGTAGTACGCCAGCATTCCTTGTTTCGCTGCTCCGCCGTTAAATCCCTTGAGCTGTGAGGCAAGCCCAGTATTCGTATCTACTTTTACCAAGCTAAACTCACCATCAGCATTTGGTCTCGTGACGCCATAAAGCGCCATCGATGCGTGCGCGTTTCTCGCTACAAGGAATCCAAACGCCATCAGTCCGAGACAGAATGCTTTAGTTGATTGTTTCATAATACGCTTCTCCTTTTAGGCATTTGTTGATGCTTTTGGTTGGCTACAAGTGGCAGGCAGGCTGAGGCTTGATCGCCCCGTCCTTTTATAGCGCCCTCGCTCTCCAGCCATATCATAACTGGATCACCTCGCAGCGATTACCCGACGAACGGGGTGGGACATCGGTGCTGAATCGCTTGTAAAACCTACCCTCGGGGGCAGTGTGGCAGGGCAATATGCACCAATCAAGGCAATTCTGTTGCCTCTAGCGCTCCCGTGTTCCATGATCCCGACTGCACGTATTTTGACGTTGCGAAAACGGAGGATAGCGGTCTTCCCGCAAACTTGCCGTTACCGCCTCGCGTTGGCATACTGGACGGCGATGGCTAACTCAAAACCTATCGCAGCAAGAAATGAGTGGAGTTGCGCTTTGGCGTGCATCTCATGGTCGCTTACGCGCTCTGGTACGCCAATTTCGCAAGACGACCTTATCTACCGCTTTGGGGTGTACTATCCTGAATGGACGCATCGCCCCGGACTGCTCTCCAGAGGGGATGTGCTCTCCTTGCTCTCACGATCAGGCTGCCCGTATCGGCGATTTGTGCATCTGCACGCGAAAGATGAGGTGCTAAAGGCGGTCACCGATTATTATGCCGATTATTTGCTCGGCTTTGTATTCACCCGGAAGCCAACAAATCACTGCATGGCAATCGTAAATTGGAACGCCGACTCCGTTAATCTCATGAATCCGGATCCAAACAATCCTACGGTATTGTCGATGAACTGGGATAATTTATTCACCTGCCATGATGCTGATGTGCTCTGGGTTTTCAAGTGAACAAGACAACTCACAATGGGCGCTATATGGCATCTGACGAACACGCACTCTGAGGCGACTCGATGTACATCAACACGCCGGTTCTCGATTGGGAGAGCCGTTGAAAGACACGGCCTTTGCCGCGCCGGCTTTAGCCCCTTGACCCGGAGTCGCCGCCCGCACAGCGCCAAGACTTTGTTCCGGCATGGGCTATCCCATTCGCTGGCGATGTCGCCGCTTGCACATCGCACGCGGCCACATCGCTGCGAGTTCGCCTGCCAACCCTATTCTTGCCCTTCCAGTTCCTGAATTCTGTTTCTGTCTTCCCATCGCCTTTCCAAAAACCTCTTGACTTACTAAGCCTGCAGGCCTGTAATCTCCAGCCAGAGAAGCCAAGACGCTTCGATCCATGGCGGGTTGATGAAGTGAGGGAATCGAAGTCGTATCCTGCACTGGGTCATTTCCAAGGTCTGTCAGTCAATGGCACAAGCCGGATGAGTGGTGAATCATCTGGCAATTGTTCGGATCGCAATTCGGTCGGGAAACGCAGCGCCATTTTTCGGATGAATAAATGCGAGACTAACAAAAAATCAAATTGTCGGTGTGCGAGCGCCCCTACTCACGCGATTCGTAACGCACACTCCAATTCCTGCCACCAAAGAGCTGAAGCAGACATATGGGAGAAGCTTTTGCATGAACACCTGGCGAATATTTCTGAGTGTAATTCTTTGCGTTGTGTCGGGTTTCAGCCAGAATGTTTACGCAAGGACGACGTCTACTGATCAAGCGAAAGCAGCCGTTCGTGGATGGCTGGAAACCAATTCCGCGAAATTCGGAATTAAACTGCACCATCAGATCAGAGACGCGGAAACGATTAAAGATGAGAACGGCACAGATTTGTACCACGTGGTTTATTTGCATCCATGTGGCTATATCATCGTGAGTGCCGATGATGAGACTGAACCAATAATCGCGCTTGTCCCGTCCGGACAAAAGCATGACTCTTCCTTACAATCTCCGCTTGCGGCTTTGTTGAAAACAGATGTCCCAGGAAGAATTACGGCGCGTAGTAGCGCCCAAGAGACTACTTTGGGAAATGAGGGCCGATGTGCGCGTAGGTGGGCAACGCTCATTCAATCCAGTTTTTCGCAATTCCCCGAAGGTCTGGTCGACGCCTTAGATTTAATTCCTGATGTTCGAGTCTCGCCGCTGCTTGATATTGAAGGGATAAAATGGGACCAAAGCACTGTTTCCGTGCTCATAGATCCAATTAACAACGTGTGGGATCAGACTAACTGCTACAATTATTATACTCCCTACAATTATCCGTGTGGCTGCAATGCAACAGCCATGGCCCAGTTGATGCGGTATTATAAATTTCCAAAGAGTGGGGTCGGCACCCATTGGCCGGGGATATCGATTTACATCGATTACATTCCGTGGCTTTGGCAGCTTCGCGGCGGGGACGGTTCCGGCGGTCCATACGATTGGGACCACATGCCTGCAGCCCCCTACAATCCATCCGAACTCGAACGGCAAGCCATAGGAGCACTCACCGCAGACGCAGGAGTCGCTTCACACATGAACTACACGGCTGGCGCGTCAGGAGCAGGAAACACCCCCAGCGTAGTGGCTTTAAGAGAAGTGTTCTTCTACTCGAATGCGATAGCTAAGGAGTCCTTAACCGATATTCCTGTTTCCGAACTGCGCCCGATGATCAATCCAAATCTCGATGCACGGTGCCCTGTGCTGCTTGGCATTCACGGTACCGAAGGGCACGAGGTTGTCTGCGATGGCTACGGGTATGATGATGCTGGGATTATGTTTCATCACTTTAACATGGGGCATAGCGGCGGCGACAATTGCTGGTACGCTCTACCCGACATGGGCGATTATTCCGCGATTCGCGGGTGTGGGTTTAACGTTTTTACCAACCGAACAGGCGAAATTATTAGCGGACGAGTCACAAATTCCGTGACAGGCGTTCCGATTGCTGGCGCTACTATTACGGCATTGTATAATGGCGGTAGTTACACCGCAACGACCGACAACCATGGTATCTATGCATTTCGCGGGATTCCCTCAAGCACTTGGTACACGCTCTGGGCGAATCAAAGTGCCTACAGTTTTCCCGAGGCCCCCATCGTCCAAACGGGCACTTCCAGCGATATATTAGGAAGCCTGTTCGCCGCATGCGGTAATGTTTGGGGAATCGATATTGCTGGCACACCGCAACCGCTCCCCGCACCCAGTAATCTCTCAGCCGTTCCTGTATCCTCCAGCCAGATCAATCTGACTTGGCAGGACAACGCCAGCAACGAGACTGGCTTTAAGATTGAGCGCGCAGCGTCAAGTTCCGGCCCATGGACAGAGATTGGAACCGTAGGAGCAAACGTGACCAGCTATCCCAGCACCGGATTAGCTTCGTGCAGCGCGTATTATTACCGAGTTCGCGCTTACAACGGGGCGGGCAACTCCGGCTATTCAAACGTTGCCGGTGCGACGACATTAGGCTGCGCCCCTCCCAATGCGCCAAGCAGTTTGGGTGCGACTGCGATCTCGTCCAGCCAGATCAATCTCACCTGGCAAGACAACGCCAGCAACGAGACTGGCTTTAAGATTGAGCGCGCAGCGTCAACTTCCGGCCCATGGACAGAGATTGGAACCGTAGGAGCAAATGTGACCAACTATCCCAGCACCGGATTGGGTTACTGCACCGCATATTATTACCGAGTTCGCGCTTACAACGGGGCGGGCAACTCCGGCTATTCAAACGTTGCTGGTGCGACGACATCGGGGTGCCCTTCGGTTCCCAATGCGCCAAGCGGTTTGGGTTCAACTGCGGCCTCCTCTAGTCAGATAAATCTCACGTGGCAAGACAACTCGAATAATGAGCAGGAATTCAAAATCGAACGGTCGACGGATGGTGTCAACTTCAGCCAAATTGCCACAGTGGGAGCAGATGTTACCAGTTACCCCGACACAGGTCTGATTCAGTGCACGACTTACTCCTACCGGGTACGCGCCTACAACGCCGTTGGCAATTCAGGATATTCCGATATTTCCAGTGCCATGACGACCTGCATGTTCACGTACACGATAGAAAACAACCGGGTCACTATTACCGGATACACTGGTCCCGGCGGCGACGTGACCATCCCCAGCATGATTAATGGTGGGACCGTAACCAGCATCGGGGACTCGGCGTTCTACTACCGTCCCAGCCTGACGAGTATCATCATCCCCAATAGTGTCACCAACGTCGGAGACCGGGCGTTCTGCTACTGTACCAGCCTGACCAACGTGACGATAGGCAGCAGCGTCACCAGCATCGGGGGCTATGCGTTCGCTGAATGCACCGGCCTAACCAGCGTGATGATTCCCAATAGCGTCACCGGCCTCGGGGACTCGGCGTTCTACTACTGTGCCAGCCTGACTAACGTGACGATAGGTAGCAGCGTCACGAGCATCGGGGGCCATGTGTTCGCTGAATGCGCTGGCCTGACCAGCGTGATGATTCCCAATAGCGTCACTAGCATCGGGGGCTTTGCGTTCTCCGACTGTACCAGTCTGACCAACGTGACCATTCCCAATAGCGTCACGAGTATTGGGGATTACGCGTTCGTGTACTGCTCTAGCTTAACCAGCATTGCGATTCCTGGCAGTGTCACCAGCATCGGAGAAGCCGCGTTTTTTGACTGCAGCAGCTTGGTAAGTGTTACAGTTGGTAATGGTGTTAGTACCATTGGAGAAGATGCATTCCTTTCCTGCACTAGTCTACTCAGCGTCACTATTCCCAACAGCGTCACCAACATCGGAGCCGGGGCGTTCGAGGACTGCACCAGCCTTGCCAGCGTGACGATCGGCAACGGCGTTACCAGCATCGGGGACAGTACGTTCTTTCTCTGCACCAGCCTGATGGCAATTACCGTGGATGCACTGAATTCCAGTTACAGCAGTTTGGACGGGGTTTTGTTCAACAAGACCCAGACCACACTCATCCAATGTCCAGGAGGAAAAGCCGCAAGCTACACAATCCCCAACGGCGTCACCGGCATCGGGAGTTTTGCGTTCGCGCATTGCACGGGCCTAACCAGCGTGACAATCCCCAGCAGCGTCACGAGCATCGGGAGTTTTGCGTTCGAATACTGCACGGGCCTGACCAGCGTGACGATAGGCAGTAGCGTCACGAGCATCGGGGGCTGGGCGTTCGCTGCCTGCACCGGCTTGAAAGGCGTCTATTTCCAGGGGAACGCCCCCAGTGACATTGGGGGGTACATTTTCGCCCAAGATCTTGAAATGGGCAGACCACTTAATGTGACTGTCTATTACTTGCCGGGGACCACGGGCTGGGGCGCAACATTTGGCGGGTGTCCAACAACGTGCTGGAACCCACAGGCGCAGGATCTCGGCGTGAAATCGAATCAATTCGGGTTCACCATCACCGGGAGCAGCAACCTCGTCATCGTCGTGGAAGCCTGCACGGATCTGACAAATCCCGTCTGGTCTCCGGTAGGAACTAACAGGCTGACCGGCGGCTCGTCCTATTTCAGCGATCCCCACTGGACCAATTATCCCGCGCGCTTCTACCGTATGCGTCCCGCGGCGGATCAAGGAGTTACCGATATCGATGGCGATGGAATCCCTGACGCGTGGATGCAACAATATTTCGGGCACCCCACCGGCCATGCCTCTGACCATTCCATGGCCGGTGACGACGCCGATGGTGATGGCATGAGCAACCTTCAGGAGTATCTCGCGGGAACCGATCCAACGAACAACGCTTCAGCTTTCCGCATTCTTTCGATCACCCGCGAGAACAACGATCTACGAGTTACCTGGCTGGCGGCTGGGGGCCACACGAACGCCGTGCAAGCTGCGCCGAGCCTCACCGGCGATTACTCCGATGTCAGTTCCAACATCGTCATTGCCGGCAGCAGCGACATGGCAACCAATTATCTTGACCTTGGCGCGGTCACGAATTCGCCGGCACGCTATTACCGAATCAGGCTGGTGCAGTGAGGAATAGAGGTTTCAGCGGCCAGCGGTCGGCTGGCGGTCTGAGAGGTCAGCACCGGTAAATCGGCACGGCCAGATTCATTCCGTGATATGGAGGACGCATGAGCAAGTCAGAGCGAAAGGAACGAACGATGAAATCTGTACTTGTAATCGCCGCATTGATTCTCGCCTGTTGTGCGCTGATTCGCGCTGAGGAAGCGGAAGTGCAAAGCGCTGCCCCGATGAACCAGCAAAATGAATGGGTGTCTTCAATCGTAATAGATACCGTTGATACGAACAGCAACATAGAAAGGGTTGATTATATTCTGTACGAAGCTGATCCGGTTATTGAAAGGGAGAGCGCCCTCAACAGGTCCAAGCCCGTTCCCTCCACTTGCTTTTTGCTTAACGGCCAGAAGTGGAACAGGCTTCCTGTAAGATACGTAATCAACCCTGCCAACCCAAACGGCGTTTCGGAAAAATCATTGGTGTCCGCAATAATGGCTTCAGCAAGAACATGGAACAAGGCAGTGCCGCGCTTTGCTTTTTGGCGGCCTGTTATTGATCCTACCGCGCAGTTTGCAGTGAGGGACAATAAGAACTCCATCAGCTTTTGGGACCTGCCCGTGCCCAACATCATCGCGGGAACCACCGCCTGGTTTGATTTGGACCAGAACCTGATTTTGGAGTCCGATACTTTCCTGAATAGCAATTTTGCGTGGGGGGACGCGACAGTTGAGCCGGGCGTAATGGACATACAAAATATTGTTACCCACGAAATGGGGCACATGCTGGGGCTGGCGGATTTGTTTAATTACGACTGCTCTTCGGCAACAATGTTTGCATATTCCAGCTACGGTGAAACGAGCAAGAGAACACTTGAGGCGGGGGACATTATAGGAATACGCGCCATTTACGGCAAAATGGCCAAAAAACACAAACGCATGATGCACGATAAGGGCAACAGAAACGATGGCATGTGAAATTTACGAATCGCTCTTTGGCCACCCTTCTCTTGTGGACGTGCCCATTAGGCTTAGTCAATGGCCTGAGTCCATATTTAAGACTTTCGTTGTTGTGGTGGTCTTTGGACCCTTCGCTCTGCCGTTTATCATGTGGTTTCTTGTTTGGAGAAAAATCGTTTCGATTCGGGTGGCAACGACTTCTGTCATTCTGGCAGCAATAAGCAGCTTCCTGATTATTCTAAATCATGGTTTGGGAACGAATATATCCTCCCCACTTACCGATATTCCGGTGAAGATTGTGCTGCCGGAGCGGTATCCTTCGCTTCCCATGAATTGCTCAGTGCCAAAAGAACCTACAATTGAATTGCTCGGGGAGCTTGCATTCAAACTCAGCGTCAAGGACCTACCGTTCGCGACGAGCTTCATTGTGGCTGCTGACAATTCGGAGCACCTTCTCGTGACAAGCCGAGTGGAAGTTAGCGGCAAATGGGAAAAGGAAGCCACGACAAAGCAAGATCTTATTCTCCACGATTCGTTCGGCACTGAAACTACAGGGGTTCTTGTCGGGAGACACAGGGAATTCGATATTGCACTGTTACGATCCTCTTACTATGGCAGCGGTGAATTTCGTCAGCCGATCAGATGCTTTTCCAGTGTCGAAATAGGAGAACCTATCTTTATCATCTTCTACGAAGAGCGGGGCGGCGAGGTAGTTGGCTCTGGTTCAGTTGCGCAGAAGTATGGCAATGGATTCATTGAGTTGTCCGGTCCAGTCGGCCCGCACAGCAGCGGCGCGCCAGTCTACGATGCAGTGGGAAATCTCATCGGGATTGTTGTGGATTCGTGTACTGCCATCAGTGCGGATACACTGTTGAAGCCTGACGAATGGGATCTAGCGCCCATGGCCACGAACCTTCTGAACTCGTTAGTCGCTACTAACACCTCCACCAACCAACTCACGAAATCATCGACTGACACCGTTAAAGAACTCCACACCAAAGGGGAGTAACCATCCAAAGACACGGCCTTTGCCGCTTCGGCTTTCCCCTTTACCCTGTGCCGCCGCCCGCAAAGCGCCAAGACTTTGTTCGGGCAGAAGCTACCCAATTCGCGCGCGATGTCGCCCCGACTCATTTCGCCTGGGCCACATCGCCCACCGAAAATCCAACTGGCTGTGTTTCACCCCGCATACGCGCTTGGAATCCGCCAACTGTCGCGACCGCAGCGATCTGCGCGGGCAGCCAAAGACTTCGTGTTTTTCGCTCCGGCACGAACATCGGTGCTCTCCGCTGCAACCCCCGAAGACATTGGCCTTGCCGGTGGCGATCCGACAGCGCCCCCGATGTCGCCGCTGCGAGCCGTGGTCTCTCGCGGCCACATCGCTTTCCTCAATTACAATTCCATCGCGCATTCGCGCTTGGATCCCAGTTGGCTTGAAGCCACGGTCCATTGTACGGCTCGCTGCGCGCCGTCAATTACTTTGCTCTCTACACTTTGGAGCAACTATAAGCCGACATATTGCCCTTACAGCGGCGGCGGTGCTGTGACATCCTGCTCTGTCAACACGAGAAATCCTTCGGGACGGACGGGGCTCCAACCATATTCATAACCAGAGCGCGTAATGAGCTGCTTGAATTGGTTAAAAACGCGAAAGGAATCGCCGTACACCCAGCACACTATATAATAGTCTTGCCGTGGGACATTGCGCAGTAGCGTAGTAGAGCCGCTTAAGTCAACGCCTCGACCACGAATCGGCAGTACCTCTGTGTCGCCATCGAGCATGGTTTCGAAGGTCAGGCCGTACTCGTTGCGCTGTACTCTTGATGTGCTTGTATCGTAAACAAAGTAAATCTGGTTATAGCGGATGACTACCGGTACAGGAACTTTTGATTGGGGATGTTCTTTTGGAAGCCGAAGCTGCACTACATTGCGTGTTTTGCTCTTTTGTGCTTCAGATTCTACGTCAGAGATACGCTGCCGAAGACGCTGATTGTTTTGCTCAATGGCCTCCAGAGCGTTCTGTGCAGTTACGTATTGCTTGTTCAATTCTTCAAATTGGGTACGCAACGAGTGTACACGTTCATCTGTGGTTTCGGTTGCGGCTTCTTGAGCCTGCTCCGTACGCTTCTGAACGTCAATGGAAGACTTCGACAGCGACTCAATGGCGTCCTTTAGCCGGTCCCGCTCTTTCACCAGCTCTATTTTCTCCCGCAGATCCGTAGCTTCAAGTCGATTGGTTAAATCATCTTGATACTGGCGTGCAGCGAGAATATCGCTCCCGGCCTGAGCGATACGCCGCTTCGTCATTTCGGTGCTAAGCTCCCTAATCCGTGTCGCTTCTTGCGTAACGCGCACTTCGTTGGAAAGCAATGCGACGAGGATCGCAATCAGCACAATGCCGCCGAAAGCATTACACATTGTATCCAAGAGCAAATCTAGACTGTCTTTGATATCGTGGTTAGGACGGCTCATGACTTATTTCTGACTGGAAAACATGACCTCAACTTGCTCCTCGACAGCATCATACCCGACCTCGTAGCCGTCTCTCTTGGTTGATTCTTTGAATCTATCAAATGAAGGGATTCCTGACGGTTTAACGTAAAACACCACGTAGTAATCAAGCGAACTGTATGAGGCGAGCGCGGCGCGAAACTCTCGTTCACTGGGCACGTGAAGAGTGATTTTGTTCTCAGGCTTGTTGAATCGCTCGATTGTGACGGAGGAATCGGAGACCACGACTAACAGCGGCTCCTTGCTGGTGCGCGATGGCTCCGGAATGACCCAAAGCTTATTCAGCTCTCGCTGTACCTGTAACAACCGTGCCTCAGCTTCACGTGCTTCAGCCTCCCACCGCGCCATGTCCTCAGTAGCAGTCTGGCTTTTCTGTTGCAACTTCACCAAGTCCTTCTGAAGTTCCTCTATCTTTTGGCTCATCTCGCTCAGGCCCAATTTGGCATCCCGTTCCCTCGCGGTTCGGCTCAAGCGATCAAAACTGCCTCGAAGATCGGCGACGCGCTGTTCAGCGGAAGACTTTTGGTCGTGTAAATCCTCGACTTCTTGTTTCAGACTAGCGACACTCGGAGCGGCCTCAACCGCAGCTACGGTCCGCTGCAACTGCTGATTTTGGATGTTGAGTGTAGCCATATCTGACAGCAACTGATTCAGTTGCTGCCGAAGCGCTGGGTCAGGCTCATCTTCGGGAAGACCGCCTGCGTTGATTCGTGGATTGACTTTGGTAGCCAACAGCAGCGTCGCCAGGATCAGTACGCCGGTCACTCCAGTGATGATATCAATGAGTGAGAAAAAATTGATCGGCGCAGTGCTCGATTGTCGAAGGGAACTAGCCATTCCGTTGAAAGCTCAAGCGTCAGCAAGGCGTAATTTGGAGGCAACATGGGCGTGACAATAGTCATTGCACTCGTCAAGGAATTTTGCTTCTTCACTTTGAATGTGCGTCATATAAAGTTGGATTGCCAGCGCCCCAACCAAGGCAATCAGGGTCGTGTCAAATGCGGTGGCCAAACCGGCCGTAACCTGTTGAAGCGAATCTTTTATCGCTGTCAGATCGCCACTGGCCTGCAATACATTCCCGAACTCGCCAATGGCTTGCCCCAGACCGAGTACGGTGCCAATGAAACCCAATACCGGGATAGCCCACACGAAACCAATGACCAATTTGTAGCTGGATGCAATTTGTTCCTCATCAAATTCGGCCTGCGTCTTGAGGATGCTCGAAACGTCGCTGATGTTGCCGATGTTGCGCAAGTTGGACAGGGCACGTTCGATCCGGTTTAAAAGAATGAAGTTACGAGTATCATCGACAAGTGTATGAATGCGTTTCAACACCTCCGCGGCGGTGCGACGATCGAGCACGAAATCTGGTTCCTGCGGTACAGCAGCCAGAGCCAGGGCACGCCGTTGATATTTGAGCTTCCGCATCTTGAGAAAAAGGATTGCTAAAGCCCAAAAAAACAAGAGCACGGTCGGATAAGGGCAAATACCCCGCTTTAAGAATTTGTCAGCGAGGAATTCAGTGGTCGGGTACGGCTTCAGAGCGTAGACGACCAACAGGTAGAAGCCCACTGACATCAGCACGGCTATCAAAAATGTGAGCAGTTTGCTCGCACTAGTGAATCGGCTGCCTCTAAAGCCCAACCGCTGTTCCCAATCGTCTTGGACCCAGTTCAGCAGTGGCTCGGGAGCATCTGGCAGATTGGCAGCATTCTGTATCTCTGATCTAAACATGTCCCATCCTCCTTATGGATCATCGCGATCTTCAAACGTTCCCTGACGAATCCTCCAGTCCTCAAACGAGCACCGTTATCGCATATTCTTGATTACAGCGGTCCAAAGCGCCGTGAACGAGCCCCACCAGAAAATCCACCAAACCAACCACACCGCCGTTCCGATGATCGAAAGCGTTAACCCCGCGTTGGCCATACCGATTCCTTTGAACTGTTCAGGATTCTGGCGAATATTCGAACGCGCGATTGCAGAGAAAATTATCCCCAAAATTCCTATGAGTGCGCCAAAACAAAACATGCTGACAATCCCCATAACTAGCCCGGTCACGGCAAACCCACTGGTTTGGGGCTCGGCTGGTCTCTGCGCGTAAATCGGCGCACTTGGGTCTCTGAAAGATGGTGTCGAGTGCTGCTGAACAGGTAAACGAACAGGTTGTCGTTTTGCCTCCTCCAACTCATGACGCACACCGTCGAGTGCTATCTGCTTGGCGTCGAGCTCATCCTGCATTCGCCTTAGCCGATTCTTCTGCCGCTCACTTTCCTCGCTCTCCGCCTGCAAATTCAAGAATCCTCGTAGCGACCGCCAGTTGCCATCCACTTGTATTTCGTGAGCGAGACTTAGCTCGTGGTCCCGCAGCTTTTGCTCGATAATATCCGCAGTGTACGGGCCAAGCTGCTGCCCTTTCCACCGTAGCAGATAGGTTACTGGCTTGTTCATCATTTGACCTCGCCGCGGAATAGGGGCGGCAGATAACCCTTTATGGCAGCGGCGTGCCAGTCCAATTGCGCTTTCTGACCCGTCGCTTCGAGCAACTCTCCCGGCTCGCGTCCGCAACAAAACAGTGGAGTAAGCGGCTGCGGCTTCGTCAAGGTTGTCCCCTCGCTGACTCCCGGTTCTGTGTGCTGCAGCAATGTCAATTGCCGACTGTCTTCACTTAGCCCCCAAATGCTTCGGCTGCGCATGCCCTCGCTCGTCAATGAGAGTGAACCGTCTGCAGTAACGTACCCTGCGAACTTCATTCCTGCACTGTGCGTATCTGCAAGTAGTCGCTGAAAGAATTCCGCTTGCTTCGAATATGACACATCGCGAGTTCTCTTGTAGAATTCGGCCAATCTGGGTTCAAATCGCTGAATTCTCGCAGGAACCATCCAATCGCCACTTCGAAGCTGGGAAACCCCCATTTCTTTCAGTGCAGCACGATCACTTTCAATCGTCGGAACGATGCGTGCACCCCACGCTTCAGGGCGAACCGCCAAGATCTCCAGCAATCGCCAGTGCACATAGGCTTTAAATACGGCGTTTACGTTCTCCGCCGCTCGTAATTCGTCCATCATAGGAAGCAGGGGGCGCCTAAACTTGTCGCCGTCATCATTGATCAAAGCGGCCAAATCGATCTGTCGCAGCAACGATGATTCGGGAGATAGTCCGCCTAGTTGCTCTCGCTTCGGCAGTTCCGCCTGCTGATATTCACAAACGAAATCCAATTTTTCGAAGTCCGCCTCGCCTGAATCCGAAATCATGCACGCTGTCGCGGTGAAGTGCATCCTCCCCCCGCCCTGCCCGCCTCCACCGAAAATCTCGCTAATCGGGCCTCGCGTGTACAATGTCGTTTGAACAGTGGGCCAACAAATCGGAGGCCCTAGGTCTGACGCTGGTAGCTGATAACGGTAAATGTCTCGGAGATTATCGTCATCCCGAAGGCTAAGCCATTTTGAGAGTTCAGCGGGCATCACTTCGGTCGGCAAGCCGGATGACTCGGGGTTCTTAACAAAAACCTGCCAAGCGGCTATATCGTGCGGCATCAGCAATAATCGTTCAACCTCCAACAGCGTCAGCTTCGAGTTTGTGACTTGACGCGCGGCACGGACAGCAGAAACTTGCCGCAAATGCTCTGCATCGAACTGATCCAACGCGGCGTAATACTGATCCAGTGTGGTCGCCTTACGCATAGCTGCATCGGCACGATCCAGCTTGGACAAAGCCTCCGCATAGGGTGCAACCCGCACTTTAAGTGGTGCAATTCGCCCTGCGAAACTTGCTGGTAATCGGAACCTCTCGATCGGTGGATTTGCCAGTTTCTCCAAGCCATCTATCGCCTCAAGCAGACCCGTTACGTTCTGCCGACAGACCGATAAGCTCAAATCA
>Ga0335081_10000299_pt1 | contig 93071 bp, 81 predicted proteins | sample Lox_Sample_35_FD_206713 | JGI IMG/M metagenome (GOLD analysis project Ga0335081, IMG submission 206713) | Soil microbial communities from Loxahatchee National Wildlife Refuge, Florida, United States - Lox_Sample_3.5 | ecosystem: Environmental > Terrestrial > Soil > Wetlands | place: USA... | reverse complement strand
TCGACCCAGATGTTGATCACGGCCGACTTCCCGCTTTTCTGGACCTGCTCGCGCGCGCGGCGCAGCGCCGGCGTGATCTCAGCCGGATCGCGCACTTCCTCGCCGTATCCGCCCAGCATTTCCGCGAACTTGCCGAATGGCACGTCGCCAAGGAGATTGCCGACATTGCCGCGCTGCTCACCATACTTGGCGAGCTGCCCGTAGCGGATCTGGTTCATCGCCGAATTGTTGCCGATGACGGCGATGTAGGGCGCGCCGAACCGGTTCGCCGTCTCCATGTCGAACGCGGTCATGCCGAACGAGCCATCGCCGTAGTAGCACAGCACCTCTTTTTTCGGGTGCGCGAGCTTAGCCGCGAGGGCGAAGCCGGTGCCGATGCCGAGGCTGCCGAGCGCTCCCGGGTCCATCCAATGGCCCGGGCGGCGCGGCCGCACTGCCTGCGCCGAAATTGTCACAACATCGCCGCCGTCGCCGATATAGATCGTGTCGTCAGTGAGGAATTCGTTGAGTTCCCAGGCGACGCGATAGGGATGGATCGGTCGGCTGTCCGAACGAAAGAGCGGCATGAGCTTCTGGGTCGCGGTCTCCTCGGCCCGACGCAGCTCGTCCATCCATTCGCGGCGCTTCGCCTGGCCGCCCTTGTTGATGCGGCCCGATGCCGCCTCGCGCACCGCGCCCAGGATCGCGCCGGGATCACCCACGAGACCCAACGCAACGTCACGGTTCTTGCCGACCGTGCGGTAGTCGAGGTCGATTTGCACGACCTTGGCGTTGCGTCCGAGGCGTCGGCCATAGCCCATGCGGAAGTCGAACGGCGTGCCGACGATGACAATGACGTCGGCCTTGTCGAAGGCCAGGGACCGCGTTCGATCGAAATGGTTGGGATCGCCCGGCGGCAGAAGGCCGCGTCCGGCGCCGTTGAAATAGGCCGGCATGTCGAGCGCGCGTACGCAGGCAATCGCCGCCTCGTGCCCCCGCGTTGTCCACACCTGGCTTCCGAGAAGGATCGCCGGCCGCTCGGACGCGACGAGCAGGTCGGCCAGCGTCTCAATATCGGCGGGATCGCCGACCGAGCGCGTCGAGGCGCGGTAATGGCCAGGCTGCGGGATCACTGCCTTGGCGATGTCGATCTCACGATCGAGGATGTCGCGCGGGATCTCGAGATAGGAGGGGCCGGGCGCGCCGGCGAATGCCTCGCGCGCCGCCATCGAGATCATATCGGCGATGCGTTCCGTCGAGCGCACGCCCGCGGAAAACTTCGTGATGGGCCGCATGATGTCGACATGCGGCAGGTCCTGGAGCGAGCCCATCATGTGCTGCGACAGCGCACCTTGGCCACCAATATGCAGGACCGGGCTTTCGGAGCGGAACGCGGTTGCGATCCCGGTCATGGCGTTCATGCAGCCCGGACCGGCGGTGGTGACGACGCAGCCGAGCTTGCCGGTCTGGCGGGCATAGCCGTCGGCGGCATGGGCTGCGACCTGCTCGTGGCGGACGTCGATGATACGGATGTCCTCGTCGACGCAGCCGTCATAGATGTCGATTATGTGACCGCCGCAAAGCGTGAAGACCGTATCGACCCCCTCGTTCTTGAGGGCTTTGGCGACGAGATGACCACCCGAGACGACGTTGGGATCGCGCGACTTCGCCTTCAGTGTGTCCTCGGCGGTAGTGGTGTCACGCTTCGCGGTCGCTGTGTCTGCCACGTTTCTGCCTCCGCGTTCAGGGGGCGGGCCGCCGGCGCCTGCCGGTCTCCGGCCTCCACATCCGATGTAATTGGCGCAAAAAGCCAAGTCAAACACTTGTCCGGACGCGCTCTCGGCCCCTTATCGCAACCATACTGTGTGCGGGAACCACGACAATTCGCCTCTATTGCCGTCAGTTCGCCAGGATCGTCCCGAAGGATCACTTCCGCACCGCTGCAGATCGTGCCTAAGCTTTCGCGCTGCGGCTGGTCCGCGCCGTTTCGCAGAGTGAAGGGTGATGGGTGAAGTTCCGGCAACATGGGGTGCCGCCGTGGCCGCTACGGACTTCGAAGCGGTCGCCGCCATCGCCGCGCGGCTGTTGGCTGCACCGGCTGGGCGGGTGTGGCTGGCGCCAGAGAGGGGTGCGCCGGCAGCCCCGCTTTATGCCCATGCGCTCGCGGCCGATGGCGCCGTCGTCGTGGCGGATGCCGCTTCCGACCCCGCCCTCACTGCCGATCCGGATGTCGCGTCCGGGCGCGTGCGGTTCTTTGCCGCGGCTCCGATCCTGGCGCGCGACGGGACTCGGCGCGGCGTTCTGGCCGTCTCAGATCCGACGCCGCGGCCCGGGTTTGGCGCGAACGAGGCCCGCGTGCTCGAGGTTTTGGCTTGGCTGGCTGCAGCCGAACTCGAGCGCCGCGACGTCAGGCTGCGGCTCGACGAAACCGAGGTGGCACGGACTCTCGCCGAAGCGCGCCTTGCCCTCGCCAACGAGATCACCCAGGCGGCGCTAGCCGCGCCCGACTTCAAGAGCGCGCTCGCCCTCTGTCTTAGACTCGCGGCGGCGCATGTCGGCGCCGATCTTGCCTTCGCGCGCGGGCTTGCGCCGCGTTCCGGGATGCTCCAGGTCGAGGCGAGCTACACCGCGCCCGACGCCTACGAGCTTGAGCCGCTGCGTGACTATTTCCTAACCACGCCCGTGTCGCGCGACAACAGCATCGTCGCCGCGACGATCTTCGATCGCCGGCCGCTCGTGCTGCGCGATCTCGCTGGCCTTGACGCGCAGCGCTATCCGCTCCTGGACGCGGTGCGCAAGCACGGCGTGCGCAGCTTGCTGTCTGTACCGTGCGAAAGTCACGGCAGCCGCTATTCGCTGACTTTCCTGTTCCGCCGCGAGCCGCCCGACATCGACGCGGCCGCCGACACCGTGACAGCGCTTTCAAGCCGTGTGCGCGACCTTCTAGCACGGAAACAGAGCGAGGAGCGGATCGCACTCCTGCAGTCAGTGGTACTGCATACCGGTGACGCCGTGGTCGTGGCCGAGATGCTGGAGGGAGGGGGTGACCTGCCTCGCGTCGTGTACGTTAATCCAGCCTTCACGGCCCTGACAGGTTACGCCGCCGACGAGGTTATGGGCCGCCTCCCGACGATCCTGCGCGGGTCAAAGAGCGAGCCCGCGTCGCTCGAGCGCATGCGCGTCGCGATCGACCGCAGCGAAGCCTTGCACGTCGAGATGTATCTCCACCGCAAGGATGGAGTTCCCTTCTGGGCCGAGATCGACCTGACGCCGATCGAGGTGGGAAGTGCGCCTGCGTCGCACTGGATCGCGGTGATGCGCGACCGCACCGAGCGCCGAGCCTCCGAGGAGGCGCAGCGCAACAGCGAGCGCGCCCTGCGCCGTCTGGCCGAGCGCCAGACCGCGGTGATTGATGCACTGCCGGCTCACGTCTGTCTCATTGACGTCGATGGCCGGATCGTTTCGGTCAGCCGGAGCTGGGCCGAGTTCGCGCATGCCTGCGGTGTTGCCGATAGCGGCGCTGGCGATAGCTACTTCGCGTTCCTCGAGCAGTGTTGCCTGCCGGAATATCGGGTGGCGATGACGGAAGGCGTGGCTACGGTACTCGCCGGGCAGAGTGTCGAATTCAGTACCGACTATACGTGTCGGCGCCCTGACGGATGGCAGCGCTGGTACCGGCTCATGATCGCGCCGATGGCGCCGCGCCACGGGCAGGGCGCGGTTGCGATGCATCTCGACGTAACCTCGAACAAGCTCGCCGAGGAGGCACTGCGCCGCGAGAAGGAATTCTCCGATTTTCTTATCAAGAGCACAACCGAGGGCATCCTCGTGTTCGACCGGGCCTTCGAGATCACGCTGTGGAATCCCGGCATCGAGGCGATCACCGGCATCGCGCCCGACTTGGCTCTGGGCCGCAGGGCTTTCGAAGTCCTCCCCTTTATCGCCGGGACTCCGTGCGAGCTCGCCATGCGGGGGGCCCTTGAAGGACAAGAGGCCTCCTTCTTCGATCAGCGCTACGCGCTGCCGGCCACGGGGCGCAACGGCTTCTACGAAGCCTATTTCGCGCCACTCATGAGTAGCGGCCAGGTAATTGTTGGCGGCATTGGGTTCCTGCGTGAGACGACCGAGCGTCGCCGCATCGAGGACGCGCTGCGCCAAGCGCAGAAGATGGAGGCGGTGGGCCAGCTCACCGGCGGCATAGCGCACGACTTCAACAATATGCTGACGGTCATCGCCGGCAATCTCGAGCTGCTCGAGAGCAAACTCACGAGCGAGCCGCGCCTGTCACGCCTCGTCACCTCCGCTGCGCTTGCCGCGAGCCGCGCCGAGAAGCTGACGCAGCAGCTCCTTACCTTCTCGCGCCGGCAGCAGCTTCGCCCGCAACCGGTGGACCTGAACCAGATCATTATTGGCCTCGACGATCTTTTGCACCGGACGGTCGGCGAGACGATTGAGATCCGCTCCTCGCTCGCACCCGACATTTGGCCGGCGATGGCGGATCCCAACCAGCTTGAGACCGCGCTCCTCAATCTCGTTCTCAACGCGCGCGACGCCATAGCCAGCGGCGGCCGCATCACGCTCGAGACGGCCAACGTCGAAATCGCCCGCGGCAACGCGCAAATGGCGCTTGGCGCCTATGCAATGCTCTCGATCACCGACACTGGCAGCGGTATGTCCGAGCATGTTCTGGCGCACGTGTTCGAGCCGTTCTTCACGACGAAGGAGATCGGCAAGGGTACTGGTCTGGGCCTCGCTCAGGTGTATGGCTTCATCAACCAGTCGCAAGGTCACGTCAGGATCGACAGCAAGGAAGGGCAGGGGACGACCGTGCGCCTCTACCTGCCGCGCGCCGAGGGTGCGGCCGGCGCCGGGCTGTCGTCTCAGGCGCGCGAGCAGCCTTATCGCGGCAGCGAGACGGTGCTCGTCGTTGAAGACGATCACGGCGTGCGTGATTTTGCCGCCTCTGTACTGCGCGAACTTGGCTACCGCGTGCTCGAAGCATCGAGCGGCGATTCCGCACTTCAGCTTCTCGAACGCATCGAAGCCATCGACCTGCTCTTCACCGACGTCGTCATGCCAGGACGACTCAATGGGGTCGACCTTGCGCGCGAGGCGCTTGACCGTCGCGCCGACCTTCGCGTGCTGTTCACGTCGGGCTACACGACGCGGCTCGTCGAGAAGGGCTGGCCCGCCGAGGATGTCGAACTGCTGCGGAAGCCCTACCGTTCGGTCGATCTCGCTGAGCGCGTTCGCACCGTGCTCGATCAACCGGTCGGCGCCGCAAACTAGCGCTTCGTTGCTTGACAGAGCCGGCACGTCCGCTTAGACGCGGGCGCCATGCAGGGCCCGATCCACGCCGTGTTTTCCGGCCGCCTCGTCATCGTTGGCTTCGGCAGCATCGGCCAGGGCGTTCTGCCGCTCATCCTGCGTCACATTCGCATGGCGCCGTCGCAAATCGTCATTATCACTGCGGAGGAGCGCGGCCGCCAGGAGGCCGACTCGCTTGGCGTCTCCTTCCGTATCGCGCCGCTCACCGAGGCGAACTTCGCCCATGTACTCGAGCCCTTGATCGGGGCCGGCGATTTCTTGCTGAACCTGTCGGTCGAGGTCTCGAGCCTCGCGCTCGTCGAATTGTGCCGGCGCAAGGGCGCACTTTATCTCGACACCTGTATCGAGCCGTGGCCAGGCGGTTACACCGATCCAAGCCTGTCGCCGTCGTTGCGCTCGAACTATGCACTGCGGGAACGCGCGCTGGCGCTGCGTGCCAGTGCGCGGTCCGGGCCGACCGCGGTGCTGACGCACGGCGCCAATCCGGGTCTCGTCTCGCATTTCGTCAAGAGGGCTTTGCTGGATGTGGCAGCCGGGTTGGGCGGTCCCGTGCCGAAGCCCAAGAGCGGCGCCGACTGGGGAGCGCTTGCCGAACGGATCGGCGTCAAGGTCATTCACATCGCCGAGCGCGATACACAGATAGGTGGCGCGCCAAAGTGGCCGGGTGAATTCGTCAATACCTGGTCAATCGAGGGCTTCGTCAGCGAGGGCTCGCAGCCGGCCGAACTCGGCTGGGGTACTCACGAGCGCCATTTTCCTGTTGACGGCGCGCGCCACGAATTCGGCGGCGGTGCCGCGATCTACCTGAACCGGCCGGGTGCCGCCACGCGCGTGCGCAGCTGGACACCGCTCGAAGGCCCATATCACGGCTTTCTCATCACGCATAGCGAGGCGATTTCGATCGCCGATTATCTGACGGTCGCCGCCCCTAGCGGCGGCGCGCAATATCGCCCTACCGTGCACTATGCCTACCACCCGTGCGACGGCGCGGTTCTGTCGCTGCACGAGCTCGCCGGCAAAAATTGGCATGTGCAAGAACGGAAACGCCTCCTTATGGAGGAGATCGACAGCGGCATCGATGAGCTGGGCGTGCTGCTGATGGGGCATGCACTAGGCGCTTATTGGTTCGGTTCGCGCCTAACCATTGCTGAGGCGCGGCGCGCAGTGCCTTACAACAACGCCACAAGCCTTCAAGTCACGGCGGCGGTGCTCGCGGGCGTGATTTGGGCGCTCGAAAATCCCAATCGCTCGATCGTCGAGCCCGACGAGGTCGATCACGAGCGTATCCTCGAGATCGCGCGGCCCTATCTCGGCGATTTGGTTGGCGTCCATAGCAGCTGGACGCCGCTCGATGAGCGCGCGCGACTCTTCCCAGAGGATCTCGACCGCACGGACCCGTGGCAGTTTAAGAATTTTCGTGTGACATGAGGTCTAGGACGATTGCGCCGTCCTCGACCGCGATCGTCGCAGGAAGAAGGCGCATCCCGACACATGGTCCTCGCACGCAGAGCCCGTCCTCCGGTCGGAAGAGGGCGCCGTGCGTGCCGCAAAGCAGGTGTTCGCCGGATTTGTCGAAGAAGCGGTCCGGCAGCCAGTCGAGCGGCGTGCCGATGTGTGGGCAGGAGTTGACGTAGCCGCGCAGCACGCCCGCCGTGCGCACCACGAACACAGCGACCTGTTCCGTGCCGCTGCCGAGGCGGAACCCACGACCTGAGCCCTCTGGAATCTCGTCGGCACGGCAGAGCAACGTGCGGCTCATGCCTTGATGCCGGCCATCCCAGTGATGACGCGCCATTCCGCGGCGGTCACAGGCGATACCGAGAGTCGGCCTTGGCGTACGAGCGCCAACTCCTTGAGCCGCGGCTCGGCCTTGATCTCAGCGAGCGTGACCGGGGTCTTGACCGGCATCACCGGCTTGATGTCGACCATGACGAAGCGGCCGGTCTTGTCGCTGGGATCGGGGTAGGCCTCCTTTACGATCTCGGCAACGCCGACGATCGCAAGGCCCTCGTTCGAATGATAGAAGAAGGCCCGATCTCCAACTTTCATTGCCTTGAGATTGTTGGCCGCTTGGTAGTTGCGCACGCCGCTCCACTCGGTGCGCTTGTCGGTGACGAGCCGATCCCACGAGTACGCCGAGGGCTCTGATTTGAGGAGCCAGTAATTCATCGGCGCACCACCATAAAAAGCCGCCGGAACGGCAAAAGCGTGTGGCCGTCGGTGCGGCGCGGGTAGGCAGCGCGCAGCTTTGCGCCGTAGCGGGCCTCGAAAGCGCTTGCCTCGGTCCCCGTAAGCGCCTCTAGCACCGGGCGAAGCGCACTGCCGCGCACCCACTCGAGCACTGGGTCTTCACCTTCGAGTACGTGAAGATATTCCGTCTCCCAGATTTCTAGCTCGTGCGCCAAGGGTCGCAGCAGGTCGTAGTAGAAGGCGGGCGGGCGTACCGGGTCGGTGCGCAGCGGCATGTTTTCGCCGTGTCCGGCGCGCGCCTGCGGCATAAGCGCCGCTGCCCACCGGGGCTCGGCCGCGGTCTCGCGCAGCAGCACGTGTGAAGGCGCGTCAAAATTGCGCGGCATCTGCACAGCGAGCACGCCCCCCGGTGCTAGTTCGCCGGCGAGGCGAGGGAAGAGACGCTCGTGTCCTTCGAGCCATTGCAGCGTGGCGGTCGAGAAGATGAGGGCGGCGGGCTCGGGTGCTGACCACGCGTCGATGTCACCTTCAACCCACCGCACCGAAGAGGGTTCGGCTCTTGCTTCCTTTAGCATTGCCGCCGACTTGTCGAGCGCGGTGACGGTGTGGTCGGGCCAGCGCTCGGCCATCGCCCGTGCGTGGACGCCGGTGCCGCAGCCCAATTCCCAGATCGGCCCCGCCGGGGGTTCGTCGACCTGCGCCAAAAGATCGAACCCGGGCCTTAGGCGCTCGCCCGAAAATTTGAGGTATTGCCGCGGATCCCAGCCCATCTGTGCCTTGCCGGAAGAGTGCGCGCCATAATGGCGCGCGGCGCGCGAGGGCGTCCAGCGTACGCGTGCGAAGGACCGGTCAGGTTAATAACATTATATATATGTTAATTAAAACTATTGACGTTTCATTTCCGTAGAATATGCTCCGATGACATCGCTGCTGGTGGAGATGCATGTGCTGCCGCTTTTCGTCGATATCTCGCGCCTGAAACTCGCCTTGGTCGGGAACGGCGAGACGGCTCGGCGCCGTCTCGGCTTGCTCGAAGAGGCGGGCGCGGTGCAGCTTGACGTGTTTGCGGAGGCGCCGTCGCCCTTGCTTGCGACCGAGGCCGGCGCGCGGCTCGAGCGGCGATGGCCCTCGCACGAGGAGCTTGCGCGAGCGCAAATCGTGTTCGTAGCCGATGCGCCCGCTTCCGTGCGGGCCGCCGTATCGCGCGCGGCACGGGTCCTTGGCGTGCTCGTCCACGTAGAGGATGAGCCCACGCTCTCCGACGCCCAGATGCCGGCCGTGCTGCGCCGAGGCGGGCTGACGCTCGCGGTTTCGACTGGTGGGGCGAGCCCGGCGCTCGCCACCCGGGTCAGGGATTTCCTCGGGGCCCTGTTCGGGCAAGAATGGCGCGGCCGGCTCGAAGAAGTGTCGCGGCTGCGCCGCGTCTGGCGCGAGGCCGGTATGGCGCCATCCGAGGTTGCCGAACTCACCGATGCGTGGGTGAGCCGGCGCGGTTGGCTTTCCGGCTTCGCGTCTCGTCACTGATTCTCGGCCGTCCATCGAAGGAGGCACCAATGACACTGCGCATCAATTCCGAAGCGCCCAATTTCTCCGCCGACACCACCGAGGGGAAGATCGATTTCCACCAGTGGATCGGCGACAAGTGGGCAATCCTGTTCTCGCATCCGAAGGATTTCACGCCCGTCTGCACAACGGAGCTGGGCGCCGTCGCGCGGCTCAAGGGCGAGTTCGACAAGCGCGGCACCAAGGTCATTGGCCTTTCGGTCGATCCGACCGACAGCCATAAGCGCTGGTTGAAGGACATCGAGGACACGCAGGGCACTGCGGTGAACTACCCCCTGATCGGCGATCCGCAGCTAGCAGTGGCAAAGCTTTACGACATGCTGCCGGCCGAGGCGGGAGCCACCTCGGAAGGGCGCACGCCGGCTGACAACGCCACAGTGCGCTGCGTCTTCATCGTCGGCCCGGACAAGAAGATCAAGGCGATCCTGACCTACCCGATGGCGACAGGACGGAATTTCGACGAGGTGCTGCGCCTGCTCGATGCGCTTCAGCTCACGACGAAGCATCCGGTCGCGACGCCCGTCAACTGGAAGCAAGGCGACGACGTTATCATCGTTACCTCGGTCAACGATGAACAGGCGAAGCAGCGTTTCCCCAAGGGCTTCCGTACCCTGAAGCCCTATCTGCGCATGACCGCGCAGCCTTGACCAGGTCATGGCCGAAACCGACGTGAGCCATCTCGTCACGGGCAATCGCCTGCGCGACGGCGTTCCCGTTTATCGCACCGTCGATGGCGGCTGGTCGCCCGCCATCGACGATGCGCGGCTGGTTTCGGCTGAGGCGTCGGAAACATTATTGGCCGAGTCGCAAGACGGGCCGCCGCCGCTGCCTGTGGTTGCGCCCTATCTCATCGAGGCACGGCGGGTCAAGGGCAAGGTCCGCCCGCTCACCTTGCGCGAATCGATTCGCGCCTTCGGTCCCACGATCTGAGCACGCCATGTATCAGTACGATACCTACGACCAGCGGTTTATCGGCGAGCGCGTCGCGCAGTACCAGGACCAGGTACGCCGCCGCCTCGCCGGCCAACTCAGCGAGGACGAGTTCCGCCCGCTGCGGCTAATGAACGGGCTCTACTTGCAACTCCATGCCTACATGCTGCGAATCGCCATTCCCTATGGCACGCTAAGCTCGCGGCAGCTTCGGCGCCTTGCCTACATCGCCCGGCGATGGGATCGCGGCTTCGGTCATTTCACCACGCGCACCAACATCCAGTTCCACTGGATAAAGCTCGAGGAGACGCCTGACATCCTCGCCTCGCTCGCCGAGGTCGAGATGCATTCGATCCAAACGAGCGGCAATTCCTTCCGCAACACCACGGCCGATCCCTTCGCCGGCGTCGCGGTCGATGAGATCGAGGATCCGCGTCCCTATTGCGAGATCATTCGCCAATGGGCGACGCTCCATCCCGAATTCTCCTTCCTTCCGCGCAAGTTCAAGATCGCGTTGTCGGGCGCGCCAAACGACCGCGCGGCGATCAAGATTCACGATATCGGCCTCTACCTCCGCCGCAACGCTGAAGGCGAAGTGGGATTCGAGGTTCTGGTCGGTGGCGGACTTGGTCGAACGCCGATCCTGGCGCAGACAATCCGCCCATTCATCGCCAAGCGGGACATCCTGTCATATCTCGAGGCGATCCTGCGCATCTACAACCAGTACGGCCGGCGCGATAACCTATTCAAAGCCCGCATCAAAATTCTCGTTCAAAGCCTCGGCATCGACCGTATGCGCGAGGAAGTCGAGGTCGAGTGGGCGGCGATGGACCACGCCGCGCTCGCTCTGCCCGAGGAAGCGATCGCCGAGATGGCGCGCTTCTTTCCAGCGCCTGATCCAACGCCCGCGCCCGCGGACGACGAGGCCTTCCGTGCCGTGCTCGAAGCCGAGTGCGGTTTCGCTCGCTGGGTCGAGCAGAACGTTGCACCGCACAAGGTCCCCGGCCACGCGATCGTCACCGTTTCCCTGAAGGAACCTGGCGTGACGCCGGGCGATTGCACCGCCGAGCAGATGGAACTCGTCGCCGATTTGGCCGATCGCTATGGCTTCGGCGAGATTCGCCTGACGCACGAGCAGAACCTTGTGCTGCCGCAAATCCGCCGTATCGATCTGCCGGTCGTGTGGCGCTCGCTCAAGGAAGCGCGGCTTGCGACCGCGAACGTGGCGCTCGCGAGCGCTATCATCGCGTGTCCTGGCCTCGATTATTGCGGGCTTGCCACGGCGCGCTCGATCCCCGTGGCGCAGCGCCTTGCAATCGCGCTCGCCCCGCGCGAGCGGGAGATCGGCGATCTCCAGATCAAGATCTCCGGCTGTATAAACGCCTGCGGCCATCACCATGTCGGCCATATCGGGCTTCTGGGCGTCGATAAAAATGGCGAGGAGTTCTACCAGATCACCCTCGGCGGCAGCGCCGATGAGAACGCTGCGCTGGGTACCATCGTCGGTCCCGCGGTGAAGAGCGACGAGGTCGTCAATTCGGTCGACAAGATCGTCGATGTCTATCTGAAGCTGCGGCAGGAGGGCGAGCAGCTCCCCGAAACCTATCGCCGCGTCGGCAACAAGCCATTCAAGGATGTGCTCTATGCCGCTCATTAAAAACGAGCGCTTCGTCACGGACACTTGGCGCCATCTCGCCGACGACGAGGGCGTGCCGGACGCCACGCGCCTCACGTTTTCTTACGCGCGCTGGGCTGAGCAGCGCGAGGCGTTCGCAGCGCTGCCCGCGGCCCTCGGCGTCCGTATCCCGAACGACGTCTCGCCCATGAAACTTGCGCCGGATCTTGCGCGACTTTCACTCATCGTATTGAGCTTCCCGAAATTCACGGACGGACGCGCTTATTCGCAGGCACGTCTGCTGCGCGGCCGGCTGGGCTTCACAGGTGAACTGCGCGCCGAGGGAGAGGTGCTGCGCGATCAGCTATTATTCATGCGGCGCTGCGGTTTCGAGACATTCGCCGTCGGCGAGCGGGCACTAGCCGAAAACTGGCTTGCCGCCTTCCGCGAGATCGACGTCTTCTACCAGCCGGCCGAGGACAGCGAATTGCCGGTCTGGCGCCGTCGCCTGGCCGCGGCGCGACGCGACTTTACGGTCGTTTAATCCCGCACTGCTAGGTTTCACGCGTGGTTTGCGGGCAAATCGAATGCCCGATTTTCACGTCTCCTTATCCATAGTTCTCGCGCGCGAAAGATCGCGGCCGGCGGCGGCCTCCCCCTCAACCGCCCCGGCCGCGATCACTATGCCGCGACGGGCGCATCAATACCCGCGAGCGCAGGCATCACCTCGTCGCGGAAGAGCGCGAGCGAGCGCATCTCGTGCGCATGGCCAAGCGAGCCGAAGGCGAGGTGCAATACAAGGTAATTAAATCGAATTTGCCGCGCTTGCGCGAGAAGCGTGTCCCGTACGGTCGCGGGCGAGCCGGCGACCAGCGCGCCTGAGCGCGTCGCCTCGGCGAAATCGGGCGAAAGCGCGATCGGCGGAAAATCGGCATTCTCTTTCCAAAGCCAGCACAGGCTCTCGAACCACTGCTCGTGCGCGGGCCCGGCGATGCGCTGGGCCTCGGCATCGGTGTCGGCGATGAAGACGGCGCGCATCGCGCCGATCAAGGGGGTCTCAGTGCCGGTAGCAAGGCGGCGGCGCTCCTCGGCGTGCTCGCGCCACGCCGTGCGGAAGCGCGCGATCGAGCGCGCGACGTGATCGCTCGAGCCCAGCGCAACCACGTTCATGCCGTAGCGCGCCGCCATCGAGTGGCCGTAGTCGCTCCTGAGGCCGTACCAAAGCGGCGGCATTGGCCTTTGCAGCGGCCGCAAGGTCATCGTGAGCCCGTCGTGGCGCCAGCGCCGACCCTCATGCGCGAGCCGATCCTGCGTCAGGCCCTTGTAGAGAATTTGGAAATGCTCCTCGAACGCATCGCGCGCCTTGTCGAAGTCTGCGCCAAGCGCCCGGAATTCGTAGGGCGAGGCACCGGTGCCAACGCCGACATCGAGCCGCCCGTGACTGAGGTGATCGAGCATGCAAAGCTCTTCGATAAGCCGTACCGGATTGTGGAGCGGCAAGAGATAGAGGAGCGTGCCGAGCCTGAGCCGCTTCGTCTCGCGCGCTGCGGCCGCGAGGAACACGGTCGGCGAGGGCGCGAGCGACAAGGGCGTCACGTGATGCTCGGTCAGATGATAGCCGTGAAAGCCCGCATCCTCCGCTGCGCGCAGGAGCGCCATGCGCTCATCCAAGGTGCGCGCCGGCGCCTCGCTGCGGCGATCGATATAGTCGAAGATGCCGAACTTCATCGCGGGGACTCCACGATTGTCGGGGCCCGGCGGCCTCTATAGCATCGCGCAATCCCAAGGAGGAAGAGATGGATATTGATCGCTTCGTCGATGAAGAGTTGGTGCGACGAGTGCGCCAGCGTTGGGCCTTTGCGCGCGATTACGGCGACTGGGAGGGAATGCGCGCCTGCTTCCATCCCGACGCCACCGTGCATGTGGCATGGTTCTCGGGTCCGTGCGCGACGTTCTTCGAACGTACCATCGCGATGACCGAGCAGCGCAAACCCGAGGAGCGCAGCAAGCACTGGTTCGGTAGCTCCCGCGTCGCGGTAAACGGCGACCGTGCGATCCTCGAGACCGATGCGCAGGTGCAGGTGCGCGACTGGTTTGACGGCCGTCTTTTCGATCTCACCGCTTCGGTGCGCATGTACGACCGCGTCGAGCGCCGCCAAGGCGTCTGGCGCATCTCCCGCATGACTGTGATCTACGACAAGGACCGCATGGATGCGGTCGTGCCGGGATCCGTTCCCGCGGGCTTCTTCGAAGGCATCGAGCTTTCCGGACCCGATGCGGGCATGGCCTTCATGCGCTTCCGCAACAAGAAGGTCGGCCGCACCATGCCGTCTGACGTGGTTGTTGGCGGCAGCCCAACCGAGGCCCGCATTCGCGCCGAGACCGAGCGATGGCTCGCCCGGGGATGACCTACGTTAGCGCGTAATCGGCCTGGTCCTCGTAGATCGAGCCGCTTTTCGTCAGATAGCTCGCGATCAGGCTGAAATGCTCGACTGTGAAAGGCTCGGCCCGGAAGAGGGCGTTCTGTGCGAGGAACGTCTGGATACGCTCCTCGCCTGTATATTTTAGCCGCGCCAAGGTCACGTGCGGCGCATAGCGCCGGCCCTCGGGCTCGAAGCCTGCGCGTACGATGGCGCTCTCGATCTTGTCGCGTAGTGCCGCGAGCACCGGGTTGCGCTCAACGCCGACCCATAACATGCGCGTGCCAAAGGTCCCGACGCCGGCGAGCGCCAGCGAAAAACGCGGCGCGCGAATCTGCATGAGTGCCGCGTCGATGTCGCTTGCCGCGCCTTCATCGACCTCGCCGACGAAGCGCAGGGTCACGTGATAGTTCCCGGCATCGACCCAGCGCGCGCCGGGAACACCGATCGCGAGCGTTGACACTTTGAGCTTCAGCGCGGGCGGAAGATCGATGCCGACGAAGAGACGCAGCATCGCTAGCCTTCCTTGCTTCGAGCCGCGCTCTTCAGCAGGCTTTCGACCACCGGCGCGAGACGGGCGACGATGACCGCGACGCCCTTCGCGTTCGGATGAAGTCCGTCTCCCTGATTCAGCGCCGGATCGAGTGCCACGCCGTCGAGGATGAAAGGATAAAGCGGTACGTCATATTTTTCGGCGAGATGCGGATAAATCGCATCGAAAGCCCTCTCATACTCGCGCCCCCAATTGCCTGGCGCACGCATGCCGACGAGAAGCGTCTTCACGTGCGCCGCCGCAAGTCCGCCGAGAATGCGGTTGAGGTTGCGCTCTGCCTCGGCCGGGTCGAGCCCGCGGAGCGCGTCGTTGGCGCCAAGCTCTACGAGTGCAAATTGCGGACGATCGGCCAGGACCCAGTCGAGTCGCGCGACGCCGCCTGCGGTCGTATCGCCTGAAACGCCGCCATTAATGACGACGACGTCGAAACCGTCCGCCTTGAGCCGTGCCTCGAGTTGCGCGGGCAGCGCGTCCGCGGGCGGCAGCCCATAGCCCGCGCTGAGACTGTCGCCGAGCATGAGAATGCGCAAACTCCCCGCCCAGACCGCAAACGGCACCAGCGCGAGAAACATCGCGAGGATGCAGTTGACAAGGATGCGCCTGCCGCCATATCCGCTCCGGCCGCACCCTGCAGAAGAAAGCATGTCGAATCCGATCGCCCGCGCCGATGACCTCCATCTTACACTGGGAAGCGCGGCGGGCCCCGTCAACGTGCTGCGCGGCGTCTCACTCACGCTCGCGCCTGGGGAATCGGTTGGGCTGGTGGGGCCCTCGGGCTCCGGCAAGACGACGCTGATGATGCTGCTGGCCGGGCTCGAGCGGCCGAGCCGTGGCCGCGTCGTCGTTGACGGCACCGACCTTGCGTCGCTCGGCGAGGACGGACTCGCCCGCTTCCGCCGCAAGACGATCGGCATCGTGTTCCAGTCGTTCCATCTCGTGCCGACCATGACGGCGCTCGAAAACGTGGCGATCCCGCTAGAACTTGCCGGCCGGCGCGATGCGTTCGCGGCCGCGCGCGAGGGGATCGCCCGGGTCGGGCTCGAGGAGCGTCTCCTCCACTATCCGGCTCAGCTGTCGGGCGGCGAGCAGCAACGTGTGGCGATTGCGCGCGCTTTCGTCGCGGGTCCGAAGCTTCTGCTCGCCGACGAACCCACCGGCAATCTCGATGGCGCCACCGGCCGCCGCGTCATGGAATTGCTCTTCCACTTGCGCGCCGAGCACGGCACGGCGCTCCTCCTCATCACTCACGACGCCGAGCTCGCGCGGAGTTGCGATCGCGTCGTGGGCTTGGCCGATGGGCGCGTTGCCGGCGACGATGCGATCTTGTCCGCCCTCGCGCATTTCGGGCGCGCCTGATGATGCTGCCGCTCCCCCTCCGTCTGGCGATGCGCGAGTTGCGCGGTGGCATCCGAGGTTTCCGCATTTTCATTCTGTGCCTTGCTCTCGGTGTGGCGGTGATCGCTGGCGTAGGCTCGCTCGGGGCAGCCGTGCAGGCGGGCCTCGCCGCCGACGCGAGCGCCCTATTAGGCGGTGACGTCGAATTCTCGCTGGTTCACCGCACAGCGAGCGCCGAAGAGGCGGCGTATCTTGCCGCGGCGGGTCAAGTTTCCCATGTGGGACAGCTACGCGGGATGGCTCGCACCGAGGATGGCGCGCATCGGAGCCTGATCGAGATCAAGGCGGTTGACGCGGCCTATCCGCTTTACGGAAAGGTGAGCCTTGCGCCTGCGATCAATCTTTCCGATGCGCTCGCCGAACGGAATGCCACGTTCGGGGTCGTGGTCGCGCCCGCGCTCCTCGATCGGCTTGGCCTCAAGCCCGGCGACAAGATCCGCATCGGCGACGCCGCCCTCACGATAAGTGCGGAGCTTGTGCACGAACCCGATGGCATCAGCGGCCTCATCGAGATCGGCCCGCGTGTCATTATGTCGCAAGCCGCGCTGGCCGCGACCGGGTTGCTCCAGCCTGGCGTTCTCATCAATCACAGCTACCGTGTGAAGATCGGCCCGGGCGTCGATATCGACGCCGTCATCGACGGCGCCAAGGAGCGCTTCCCCGATGCCGGCTGGCGCATCCGCGATTTCCGCAACGCCGCACCCAATCTCACGACGCTCCTCGACCGCTTGACCGTGTTCATGACGCTCGTCGGCCTCACTGCGCTCGTCGTGGGCGGCGTCGGCGTCGGCAACGCTGTGACGAGCTATCTCGCCAGCAGGACCGAAACGGTCGCGACCCTGAAATGCCTGGGCGCGCCCGTCGGCATTGTGTTCGCGACGTATCTTGCGGAGATCCTGTCGCTCGCCGCCGTCGGTATTACCCTTGGCCTCGCCGTGGGTGCCGTCGCGCCTTATCTCGCGGCGCCGTTTCTGCCGGCGAGCCTGCCGGTGACGGCGCGCGTGGATGTCTATCCGGCGCCGCTCGTCGAGGCGGCCGTATTCGGAATCGTTGCGACGCTTGCCTTCTCGCTCTGGCCCCTGGGCGCGGCCGCCGAGGTGGCGCCGGCGAGCCTCTTTCGGGCCAAGGTTGAGCCCATGCTCGGCCGCCCCCCCATCTGGTGCATGCTCTTGGTGGCATCAGCAGGGCTGGCGCTCGCGGCACTCGCGGTGGCGACCGCATCCGACCGACGAACCGCCGCGTGGGCCGTCTTCGGTACTGCCGCAGCGCTCGGTGCTTTTCGCCTCGCCGCCGCCGGGCTCGTCGCGTTAGCGCGACGCGCCGGACGCCCGCGCGCCGCTTCGCTCCGTCTCGCGCTCGCCAATCTCCATCGGCCAGGGGCGCCGACAGCGGGCGTGGTTGCCTCGCTTGGACTCGGACTTGCCGTGCTCGTGGCGATTTCGCTCGTCGAGCGGAATGTTGCCGACGAGATCGATTTGCGCCTGCCGCAACGCGCACCCTCCTTCTTTTTCATCGACATCCAGCCGGATCAAGCGGCGCCGTTCGATGCGCTGCTCAAGTCGATGCCGGGCGTCACCGAGGAGGACCGGGTGCCGTCCTTGCGCGGGCGAATCGAACGCATCAACGGCGTCCCAGTCGAGGAGGCACATGTCGCGCCCGAGGCGCGCTGGGCTTTAAGCGGTGACCGAGGCCTCACCTACGCCGGCGCCGTGCCAAAGGGCTCGCGCGTCGTCGCCGGGCAATGGTGGCCGGCTGATTATCAGGGAACGCCGCTCCTGTCCCTTGATGCCGGTCTCGCGCGCGGAATGGGGCTGGCGCTCGGCGACACGCTGACCGTTAACGTGCTGGGGCGCGAGCTCACGGCTACCATTGCCAATCTGCGTGAAATCGACTGGACCTCGCTCGGCATCAATTTCGCGATCGTGCTCTCGCCGGGGGCGCTTGCCGGCGCGCCCGAGACCGATATCGCGACGGCACGCACGGCGCCCGAAAACGAATCGGCGCTCGAGCGCGCCGTCACCGACCGCTTTCCTAACGTCTCGGCCATCGCCGTGAAGGATGCGCTGCAAAGCCTCGCGCAGATCGTTTCTGCGATCGGTGCCGCGATCTCGGCAGTGGCGGCTGTGGCGCTTGCCGCGGGTGCGCTCGTGCTCGCCGGCGCCATCGCCGCGGGGCAGCGGCGCCGCGTCTACGACGCCGTCGTCCTGAAAGTGCTCGGCGCGACTCGTGCGGACGTGACGCGCGCATTCGTCATCGAGTATGGGCTCTTGGGACTTGCAGCCGCGCTTCTCGCCGGCGCAATCGGCACGCTCGCCGCTTGGCTGCTCATGACGCACGTGATGGACGCGCCCTGGCGGTTCTCGGGGGCGGCAGTGGCTGCCACGCTCTTGCTCGCAACTCTCTTCACGGTCGCCGTCGGCTTTGCCGGAACATGGCGCGCGCTTGGTGCCAAGGCCGCACCGTTCCTGCGGAACGAGTAGCATCATTGCCGCGCCAGCGCCGCCGATGTATCAGAACCACATGAACCTCCTCGCGCGTCTGCTCGGCGCCCGTATGCACTACGCCTGGGTGGCGCTCGGGCTCGCCTTCCTGACGCTCCTCTGCGCCGCGGCAGTGCGCGCTTCGCCGGCAGTGCTGATCGTGCCGCTCGAACAGGCGTTCGGGTGGAGCCCCGCGACGATCGCGACGGCGATCTCGCTCAATCTCGTGCTCTACGGCTTTACCGGGCCCTTCGCCGCGGCGCTGATGCAACGGATCGGTGTCCGCCGCACGCTTATGAGCGGGCTCGCGGTGGTGCTTGCCGGCATGCTTCTGAGCACGCTCATGACGCGCCCGTGGCACTTGGTGCTGTTCTGGGGCCTGCTTGTCGGGATCGGCGCGGGGGCGGTGGCGCCAGTGCTGGGCGCTACTATCGTCAACCGCTGGTTCACGGCGCGGCGCGGCCTTGCGATGGGTGTCGTGACTGCCGCAAGCGCGGCTGGACAACTGATCTTCCTGCCGGTCCTGGCGCACGCCGCCGAGCGCGAAGGCTGGCGCGCCGCGATCTACGTGGTGGCCGGCGTCATCGTCACCCTCATAGCCGTCGTAGCTCTCCTGCTGCCCGAGCGCCCCGACTCGCTCGGGCTACGGCCCTTCGGCGAGGATGCGCGACCAGGCGACTCGGCGCCGCCGCCCGCCAACCCGCTCGTCGTCGCCGCCGAGGTGCTAGGCCACTGCGTAAAATCGCGCGATTTCTGGATCTTGTTCTGCGCCTTTTTCACATGTGGCGCGTCGGCCAATGGACTTATCGGCACACACCTCGTCGCTTTCTGCTTCGACAACGGTGTTCCCGAGGTACAGGCGGCGTGGCTTCTTGCTGCGATGGGCGCCTTCAACATCATTGGAGCGACGCTCTCTGGCTGGCTCTCCGACCGCTACGATCCGCGTGTCCTCCTGATGTGTTTCTTCGGTCTACGTGGTCTCTCCTTGCTCTATCTGCCCTATTCGCACTTCGATTTCTCGACCTTGTCGGTGTTCGCGCTTTTCTATGGGCTCGACTGGATCGCGACCGTGCCGCCGATCATGCGGCTCATCACTAACCGCTTCGGCAAGGTCGACGCGCCCGTTGTGTTCGGTTGGATTTTCGTCGCACATCAGTAGTTTGGGGCCGGTTCGATCGCCTCGCTCGCCGGCGTGCTGCGCGGTGCCCTTGGCAGTTACATGCTGCCGTTCATGCTGTCGGGTGGCCTGTGCGTCGCCGCGGCAGTCCTGGTACTAAGGACGGGCGCGGGTGCCCGCCCGCTCGCACCGCAGGGTGCGACGGAGTAGGGCGGGCGGGGCAGGCTTTGACCTGCCGAACGGCGCTTTGGACAAACGTTTTTCCGAGTAGTTTCTGGGGGTTCTAGCGAATCGGCCGGGTCCCGCTGGCGCTTGCCGGAGCGGTCGGCTGGGGGCGGAGGGCTTTTTACCGCCATTGATTTGTCGCCCCCGCGTGCCAATATCGTGAGCTTGAAAACCCCCCGGACGGGGCGGAGGAGTTCAATGTCATACGATCAGGGTAGCCGCTGGACCGCACGGGCGACGATGCCGCAAGTCGGCATCGATGTCGGCCTGCGCGACTACATGCTGCGGGTCTACAACTACATGGCCGGCGGTCTCGCGATCACCGGCGCCGTCGCCTATCTCGCGGCCGCGACGGGATTTTATCAGGCGATCTTCGGCACTGCGCTCTATTGGGTCGTCGTGTTCGCGCCGCTGGCGCTCGTCCTGCTTCTGAGCTTCCGCATTCAGAGCATGAGTCTGGGCGCTGCGCAGGTGACCTTCTGGGCCTATGCCGGATTGGTCGGCCTGTCGCTCTCGGGCCTCTTCATCGTCTATACCGGCGCCAGCATCGCTCAGACCTTCTTCATCACGGCTGCGACCTTCCTGGCGATGAGCCTCTATGGCTACACGACGCGCACCGACCTGATGCGTTTCGGCTCATTCTTGTTCATGGGCTTGATCGGCATCGTCATCGCCGGGCTGGTCAATCTATTCCTGCATTCGCCGGGGCTCCAGTTTGCGATCTCGGTGATCGGCGTCCTCGTTTTCGTCGGGCTCACTGCCTGGGATACGCAACGAATCAAAGAGATGTACTGGGAAGGTGACAGCTCCGTCGTCGCCGGCAAGAAGGCGATTATGGGCGCGCTGGCTCTCTATCTCGACTTCATCAACCTGTTTGTCATTCTGATGCAGTTCATGGGGCAGCGGCGCGACTGAGTTTTTCCCACCGCACGATACCCGACTTTCGAGAAGGACCCGCGGGCAGTGCCCGCGGGTCTTTTCGCTTTATGTGCACGCCCAGGGAACCCGGTTTCCGGGCCGTCGTTGCTGGGTCGGGAAGGAGATCGTGATGGCGCAGGGATCGCCTAATGTCGCCGAATGGGAGCGCTGGGCCTCGTCGGTCGCGGGCGCGGCGCTACTGATGACGGCTGTGCGCCGGCCGCTCATCGCGAGCGCGCTACTTACCGCCGCCGGCGCGTTCCTCCTCGGCCGCGGCCTGAGCGGCCGTTGCCCGCTTTATGGTGCGTTCCGAGCATCATCGCACGACGCGGCACAGGGCGCCGAGGGCATCATCGATGCCGCCTCCGAGATGAGCTTCCCCGCGAGCGATCCTCCTGCCTGGACTCCAACCGCGAGCGGACGCCCCGTCCACGTTTCGTGAAAATGGACTTGCCCGCAACGCGGGCGCGAATTATGGGACGATGATCCGGGCGGGCAATGTGCCCGCCTTCTTCGCGCCAAGGGGGGCGGGAAAGAATGAGCGATGCTGTGACGGTGCTCGGCATGTCCGGAAGCCTGCGCCAGGGCTCCTACAACACGGCAGCGCTGCGCGCGGCAGGCGAGTTGCTGCCCGACGGCATGACGCTCGCGACCGTCGGCATTCGCGATCTGCCGCATTACGACGACGACGTGCGATTGAAAGGTTACCCACCACTCGTCCAAGACTTCCGCAATCGCATCAAGGCGGCCGATGCCATCCTGTTCGTGACGCCCGAATACAATTACTCGATCTCCGGGGTCCTTAAGAACGCGATCGACTGGGCATCGCGTCCGCCCGATCAACCGTTCAACTGGAAGCCGTGTGCGATCATCAGCGCATCCGGCAGTCTCCTCGGCGGCGTGCGCGCGCAGTATCACCTGCGCCACATGTGCGTATCGCTCAATTGCTTCCCTCTCAACACACCGCAGGTCTACATCACCGAGGCGCCGAAGAAATTCGATGCGGAGGGCCGGCTCACCGACCAGGCCGCGCGAGACCTCATCAAGCAGCTCATGGCGGAGCTCAAAAATTTCGCCTTGCGCTGGAAGCGCGGCGCGAGCGCCAATTAGCGGCCGGGCGCGGCCGGCGTGGACGCCTCTACGCTCCTTCTCGCAGCGCTCGGCGTTTTCGTCGGCGGCGCGGTCAAGGGCCTCGCGGCCCTGGGCCTGCCGCTCGTGGCAATCCCGCTCGTTACGCTTGTCGTCGGCTTGAAAAAGGCGGTGGCGCTGCTCGTTGTGCCGATGATCGTCTCGAACTTCGTGCAGAGCTTTCAGGGCGGCAATTTTCGCGCGAGCCTCGCTGAGTTTCGCGTGCTTACGATTTCGGTATTCGTCTTCGCGATCCTTGGCACCCAGCTTCTCGTGCGCCTGCCCCAGCGCGTGCTTGAGTTGGCGCTGGGCCTCTCCCTTATCGCGCTGCCGCTTTTCCTCCATTTCCGCCCGGATATTAGGGTCACCCGCGCGCAACGACGGTGGGCCGACCCAATGGTGGGCGCGCTCGCGGGCCTTCTAGGCGGCGTTGCCGCTTATTACGGGCCGCCGCTGATGATCTATGTGCTCGGCATGCGGCTGTCGAAGGAGCGGTTCGTCTCGGGCATCTCGATGCTGTACTGGGTCGCCGGGGCCGGGCTTTTCGTCGGCATCTACGTATCCGGTATCGGCGACCTGTCGTTGCTCGGGGCGTCCGTGCTGATGCTCGTGCCGACCGGCATAGGTATGTGGCTCGGCCAGCGCGTCCAGTTCCGCCTCAGCGAGGAGGCCTTCGGGCGCGTCATTCTCGGCGTCTATCTCCTGACGGGCGCAACTTTCCTCATTTCGGCCGCGAGGCCGGATCACTCAGATCGTGCGAGCCTAAGCCACTCCTCCTCGGAGAGCGTTGTGACACCGAGTTCCTTCGCCTTTGTCGCCTTGGAGCCCGCGTCGGAGCCGACCACGACATAGTCGGTCTTGTTGGAAACGCTGGACGTGACGTTGGCGCCCAACGCCTCCGCGCGGCTCTTCGCCTCCGAGCGCGACATCCCTTCAAGGGTACCGGTGAAGACGATGGTCTTGCCGGTCAGAGGCGAGGCGCGCGATGCTTGCGGCGCCTCGTAGTCTCTGACACGCACGCCCGCGTCATTCAGGTCATTGAGCACCTTGCGGTTATGTCGTTCGGCGAAGAACCCGACGAGGTCGGCCGCCATGTCCTCGCCGATGCCGTGAATGTCTTCGAGCTCGCGCCGTGCGTCGCAGTCGGGTTCGTTCGCCTGCTCCATCGCCTTGCGCCAGTGCGCGAACGAACGGTAATGCCGTGCGAGGAGCTTTGCCGTTGCCTCGCCAACTTGGGGGATGCCGAGGGCATAGATGAAACGGTCGAGCGCGATTTCGCGTCGCGCCGCGATCGCTTCGACGAGCTTTCGCGCGCTGACCTCGCCCCACCCTTCGCGCGCTTCGAGCTGTTTGGGCGTGAGGTGGAAAATGTCGGCCGGCGTGCGCACGAGCTTGTCATTCCAGAATTCCTGCACGTGCCTTTCACCCATCCCCTCGATGTCGAATGCATCGCGCGATACGAAATGCCGGAGGCGTTCGACCGCCTGTGCGGGGCAGATGAGCCCGCCGGTACAGCGCCGCGCCGCCTCGCCTTCTTCGCGCACGGCTAGGCTCTTGCATTCTGGGCAGTGCGTCGGGAACTCGTAGGGCTTGCTGCCACGCGGTCGGCGAGCGGTCACGACCGATACGACCTGCGGGATCACGTCGCCGGCGCGCTGGATCACGACCGTATCGCCGACGCGGATGTCCTTGCGTACGATCTCGTCCTCGTTGTGAAGTGTCGCGTGCTGCACGACGACGCCACCCACCGTCACGGGCTCAAGATCTGCGACGGGTGTGAGCGTGCCGCGCCGTCCGACTTGGATGCGAATGGCGTTGACGACTGTTTGTGCCTGTTGCGCCGGGAATTTATGCGCGATCGCCCACCGCGGCGCGCGAGAGACGAATCCTAGGCGCGCCTCGAGATCGAGATCATTGACCTTGTAGACGACGCCATCGATGTCATAGGGCAGCTTCGCGCGCTCCTCGCCGATCTTGTGATGGAATTCGATAAGCGCATCGACCCCGCGGCAGAGTTTCGACAGCGGATTGACGGTAAAGCCCCAATGTTTGAGCTTCTTGAGCGCTTCACCGTGCGTCTTGGCGAACGGATGCGTCGTCTCGCCCCATGCGTAAGCGAAGAATTTCAGGGGCCGCCGTGCTGTGATGCTTGGATCGAGCTGGCGCAAGGAGCCTGCGGCGGCGTTCCGAGGATTGGCGAAGACGGGCTCGCCCTCTTTCTCGCGCTCCTCGTTGAGCGCGAAGAATCCCGGATGCTCCATATAGACCTCGCCGCGCACCTCGATCGCGTCAGGCCAGCCACTGCCGCCGAGCTCTTTCGGCACCGTCTTGAGCGTGCGCACGTTCGCGGTCACGTCCTCGCCCACGACGCCGTCGCCGCGTGTTGCCGCGAGCATGAGCTTGCCGCGCTCGTAGCGGATCGAGGCAGAAAGCCCATCGATCTTGGGCTCGGCCATAACCTCGATCGTTTCCTCCACGACGCGCGCGATGTCTGTTGGCGCCTTGAAGAAGTTGCGGATCGTACGGAAGAACGCGCGTACCTCCTCCTCGTCGAAAGCGTTGTCGAGGGAGAGCATCGGCGTCGGATGGCGCACCTTGGCAAAGCCTGACGCCGCGGCGGCACCCACGCGCCGCGAGGGGCTGTCGGTACGGACGAGGTTCGGGAATCGCTTCTCGATCGCATCGTTGCGTCGGCGCAACTCGTCATAATCGGCGTCCGAAATCTCGGGCGCGTCCTTCTCGTGATAGAGTTTGTCGTGATGCGCGATGGCCGCTGCGAGCCGCTTCAGCTCAGCTTTGGCCTCTGCCTCGGTGAGCGCCGAAGGCGCGCGCGCGGCCATGTCCTTGGGGCTCATCGCGCGGCCCCTGCGATGAGGCTTGCTGCGGCCGCACGCGCCTCGGCCGTGACGGATGCGCCGGAAAGCATGCGTGCGATCTCTTCGCGCCGCGCAGTCTCGTCGAGCGCCTCGACGCGGGTCGAGGCACCGCGCTTGCCGCCGGCCTTGACGACGCGCCAATGGTGCGCGCCGCGCGCCGCTACCTGCGGCGAATGCGTGACGACGAGCACCTGGAGTTCACGGCCCAGGCGGTGAAGGCGTTCGCCGACCGCGGCCGCAGCGGCGCCGCCAATGCCGCTGTCGACCTCGTCGAAGACGAGCGTCGGCACCGATGAGCTCTGCGCCAGCACTACTTTGAGCGCCAGCATGAAGCGAGACAGCTCGCCGCCGGAGGCTATCTTGGCGAGCGGGCCCGCCGGGACACCCGGATTGGTCGCAACCTCGAAACGCACGCGGTCGGCGCCGCCAGCGCTCCAGTCCGTCTCCGCAAGGGGCTCGATAATGGTGACGAATCGAGCCTTTTCTAAATGCAAGGGCGGCAGCTCCTTCATCACCGCCGAGTCGAGCGCACGTGTCGCGCGGCGGCGGAGCTGGCCGAGTTTCTCCGCGGCCGCAACATAGTCCGCTCGCGCCTCGCCGGCGTGGCGTTCAAGCGTCTTCAGTCGATCGCCGCCATCGTCGAGCGTGGCGATCGCGTGCGCAAAGGTTGCGCGTCGTTCGGGCAGGTCATCAACCGCGACACCATATTTGCGCGCCGCCGCACGTAGCGTGAAAAGCCGCTCCTCGATCCGCTCGAGCCCGGATACGCCGCTCCCGAGCGCGCGCACTTCCGAGCTGAGCGCTACGATAGCCTCGCGTGTTTCGAGCGCAGCACGATCGAGCGCGGCGCCCGCCGAGTCGAGCCGGCCCATCGCTTTGCCGCGCAGCCGTTCAAGCGCGCGTTGCGCTTGGCCCAAGGCGCGTTCCGCACCGCGCTCGCCTTCGAGCTCGCGCAACGCGGCCTCGACCGCCTCTTCGATCCGTTCGCGATTGAGGAGAAGTGTGCGTTCCTCCGCCAGGCTACGCTCTTCGCCTGTCTTGGGGTCGAGTGTGTCCAGTTCGGCGAGCGCGTGGCGCAGGTAATCCTCATCGGCGCGCGCCTTTGCGAGCACGGCCTCCGCGTCGGCGCGTTCTTTGGCGATCGCGCGCCAGGCATGCCACGTTCGTTCGACCGCCTCGAGCGTGGCGCCGTATCCGCCGAAGGCGTCGAGCGCGGCGCGATGGGTCGCTTGGTCCATGAGGCCGCGCTCGGCGAACTGGGCTTCGATCTCGATCAGGCTCTCGCCGACCTGACGCATGAGTCCGACGCTCGCCGGCTGATCGTCGATGAAGGCACGGCTCCGCCCGTCGGCTCCGAGATTGCGGCGCAGGACGAGCGTGTCTCCGCCGGTGGCAAGGCCAGCCTCAATAATGAGCGCCCGGGCGCTATGATCTGGCGGCACCGCGAACTCGGCGCTGACCACGGCCTGCTCGGCGCCGGTCCGCACTAGCGCGCTGTCGGCGCGCATGCCAAGTGCGAGGCCCAGCGCGTCGAGCAGGATCGATTTGCCGGCGCCGGTTTCGCCCGTCAGCACGCACAGCCCCGGCCGGAAACTTAAGTCGAGCCGGTCGATCAGTACGACATCGCGGATGGTGAGGCCGAGCAGCATGAACGCGCGGCCGATGATAGCGGCAGGTCCCGCGCTAGGCCAAGCGTGGGCAGAGACTCGGGAGGGGGCCGGCGGCGCCGAGCCTAGAACACCCAGTCAAAGACGCGAGCGAACCAGCCTCTCTGCTCACTCGCCACGGCGGGTCCGCCGCCGTTCGTGACCAGCGCATAGGTGTCCTCGTACCAGCGGCTACCCGGGTAGTTGTAGCCCAATACCGCCGCGGTACGCCGCGCCTCGTCGGAAAGGCCAAGCGCGAGATAGCATTCCGTTAGCCGCTCGAGCGCCTCCGGAACGTGCGTCGTTGTCTGGTAGTCATCGACCACACGCTTGAAGCGATTCATCGCGGCGAGATAGTCGCCTCGATCTTCATACCAGCGCCCGATATCCATCTCCTTGCCGGCCAGATGATCGCGCGCCAAGTCCATCTTGAGTCGCGCGTCGCGCGCGTATTTGGTGTCCGGAAAGCGCCGCGCCACTTCGCCCAGCGCATTCATCGCTTGCTGCGTCATTTTCTGGTCGCGGCCGACGTCTGTAATTTGGATGTAGTAGTCGAGCGCCTTCAGGTAATAGGCGTATGCGACGTCGCGATGTCCCGGATGGAGCTGGATGAAGCGGTCGGCAGCGACGATCGAATCGTCGTACTTGCCCTGCTCATAAAGCGTGTAGGCCGACATGAGCTGCGCCTTGGTCGCCCACACCGAATAGGGGTGCTGGCGGTCGGTCTCATCGAAATCCTTTACCGACTTGGTGTAATCGCCATCCTGCAGCTCATCCATCGCGCTGTTGTAGAGGTCCTCGACAGGACGCTCGACATAGTCGTCCTTCTTCTGCGCGCATGCCGTAAGTGCCAACGCGGCGAAAGCAACGGCAACAAGTTGTGGCAATCTCGACATGACAAAGACCCCCGAACTCCGCGCCTTATAGCACGGGTCCCAGGAGCGGGCGACGGCTGCTTGTCAGGCGGTGGCGCGGTGCGGCGCTTCGCTCCACGCCGTCGCTGTCTCGGCTTCGAGCGTGGTGAAGCGCCAAGCTTTGGAATCGGCGAAGAGCCGCTGCAACAGGCGGCGGTTCAAGGCGTGGCCCGACCGATGGCCGGCAAAGCGGCCGATGATCGGCCCGCCCGCGAGATAGAGGTCGCCCATCGCGTCGAGCACCTTGTGGCGCACGAACTCGTCGCGATAGCGCAATCCCTCCTTGTTGATTACGCCGTCTTCACCGATCACGACGGCGTTGTCGAGCGATCCACCGAGCGCGAGACCGGCAGCGTGCATCTGCTGCACTTCCTCGAGGAAGCCGAAGGTGCGAGCCCGGGCGATGCCGTGCCGGAAGTTCATCGGATCGGGCGAAACGGCGAGGCGCTGCCGCCCGACAGCGCCCGACGCGAAGTCAATGACGAAATTGACCGAGAAGACCGCGGCCGGCTCAAGTGAAGCTTCGGCCCCTTCGCTCGCAACGTGCACCGGCTTCAAGACCTCGATGGCGCGGCGCGGCGCGTGCTGCTCGGCGACGCCGGCTCGCTCGATCAGAGCCACGAAAGGCGCAGCGCTGCCGTCCATGGCGGGGACCTCCGCACCGTCGATCTCGACGAGCGCGTTATCAATCTCGAGCCCCGCAAAGGCGGCCATCAAATGCTCGACGGTGCCCACAGAGACACCATTCTCGGCGAGTGTGCTGCACAGGCAGGAGGAGACAAGGTTGCGCCAATTCGCACCGATCTCGACGCCGGCGTCGGCGCGGCGGAACGTAATCCCCGCGTCGATCGCGGCCGGGTGCAGCGTCATCGTAGTGGCTTGGCCAGAATGCAGGCCGACGCCGGCGCATCGAACCGCGCTCTTCAGGGTCTTTTGCCGGGTGGCCCGCGTCCTATCCATGGGCAGGGTGACTGCTCGTAGTGGTAAATTTCGACGGTCCAGCAGTATCAGTCGATATTGCTCTGCACAAATCACTCTTTGTTTCAAATTATTTCAGTGAAAGCCTCATTTTTTCAATGACTTACGGTATCGAACGCGGCTTCGACAAAGCCCCTTTCTTCCACACTGCTGGCATGGTGAACGCGACCCAGGGCGAGTGATCCTCGCCCTGGGTTCGGAGCAACTGCTCAGTTCGCCTGCCGGCGCAGGAAGGCGGGGATATCGAGCACATCTTCATCGGTCCGCGCGGGGCTGATGCGGTCCGACGGATCGACCGAACCGAGCCGGGGTGGCGGCGGCGCGGCAGGCGTGACGCGGGCGCCGGCCGGCGGCTCGTCGCGCTTCATGAGGCGGCCGGCATTGGTCACGCGCTCGAACAATGTTGGCATCCGGCTTTTGGGCTTTGCCGCGGGCTTCTCGACCGGGGGTGGGGCGGGGGATGCCGGCGGCACCATCGGCGCCCGAGCGAGCGATGGCTCGGCCGGTTTCGGGGGATCGATCGGGCGCGGCGGCACGAAGCCGGCACGCTCAACCGCGGCCTGCTCGGCCACGGCGACGTGCGGTGGATCGGCCTCGACGGCGAAGGATGCCGCTGGGGCCTCGGCGGCTGTTGCCATCGCGGCCTCAGGGGCTGCGATGTGCGCCGACGCTAGCGCCGGCTCGACCTTGTGTCCGCCATCGCCGGCCCCGAGCTTCGCCTGCGGCCCGCGGCCTCGGTCGCTAACAAGGCTGATGACAGGGCGAGGCTCGCGCAGACCTTCGTGGTCGATGCCGGTAGCGACTACGGATATGCGCATGCGGCCCTCGAGCTTGTCGTCGAAGGTCGAGCCGAAGATGATGTTCGCGTCGGGATCGACTTCCTCGCGGATTCGGTTCGCCGCCTCGTCGACTTCGAACAGCGTCATATCGAGCCCGCCCGTGACGTTAATGAGGACGCCGCGCGCGCCCTTCATCGAGACGTCTTCGAGCAGCGGATTCGAGATGGCGGCTTCGGCGGCGTCGATGGCTCGGCGATCGCCGTCGGCTTCGCCCGTACCCATCATCGCTTTGCCCATCTCGCTCATCACCGCGCGGATGTCGGCGAAATCAAGGTTGATGAGGCCGGGCATGACCATGAGGTCAGTGACGCCGCGGACGCCCGACGCGAGGACGTCGTCGGCCATTTTGAAAGCGTCGGCGAAGGTTGTGCGCTCGTTGGCCACCCGGAACAAGTTCTGGTTCGGGATGATGATGAGCGTGTCGACGAATTTCTGCAGCTCTTCGATGCCGGACTCGGCGAGCCGCATGCGGTGGGTACCCTCGAAGTGGAAGGGCTTGGTGATAACGCCGACCGTCAGGATACCAGCCTCGCGCGCGGCCCGCGCAATGACCGGCGCGGCGCCGGTTCCAGTGCCGCCGCCCATGCCGGCCGTGATGAACACCATGTTGGAGCCGTCGAGGGCGCCCATTATTTCCTCGAGCGCCTCCTCGGCCGCGATGCGGCCGATCTCGGGTCGCGAGCCTGCGCCTAGTCCGCGCGTGACGCCAACGCCGAGTTGAATCCGTCGCTCGGCAAGCGATTGCCGCATTGCCTGCGCGTCGGTATTGCACACGATAAATTCGCAGCCGTTCAAGCCCGAGCGCACCATGTTGCTCACGGCATTGCCGCCGGCGCCGCCCACACCGACGACCGTGATGCGCGGCTTCAGTTCTTGGTCTTCATCCGGAATGCTGAGGTTCAGGCTCATATTTTTCTCCAATCCTTCTCCGCTTCACTTCGCCCCGGCGGCGCGGGACGGTCCCCACTCAAAAATACTCACGAATCCAATGGCCGAACCGGCCCAGGAAGCCATCCGGCTCGTCCGTCAGCGCGCGACCGTGCCGCGGGATCTCCGCGCGTTCGGAAAGGGCGAAATGCACGAGCCCCGCGGTCGTCGCGAAGGCCGGGCCGTTGGTGGCCTCGGCAAGCCCTGCGACGCGCAGCGGCTTGCCGATGCGAATTTGCTTGTCGAGGATCAGGTTCGCGAGCTCGCGGGTTCCCGGCAGCTGCGAAGCGCCGCCTGTCAGTACGACACGACGGCCGACGATTTTGTCGAAGCCCGAGGCTTCGATGCGGTCGCGCACCAGCTCCAGCGTCTCCTCGACGCGCGGCGCGATGATGCGGATCAAAAGCGACTTCGGCACGTGGTTGGCCTGACCGTCGTCGTCCTCGCCCACTTGCGGCACCGATATGGTTTCGCGTTCGTCGGTGGGCGAGCTCATTGCGCTGCCATAGAGCGTCTTCATGCGCTCGGCGTGCACGACGGGAGTCGAAAGTCCGCGAGCGATGTCGTTCGTCACATGGATGCCGCCTACCGGCACGTTGTCTGTGAAGACCAGGTTGCCATCGAAGAAAACGGCTATGGTTGTCGTGCCGCCACCCATGTCGACCACGGTGACGCCAAGCTCGCTCTCGTCCTCCACGAGAGCTGCGAGCCCAGCGGCATAGGGGCTGACGACGATTGCCGCGATCTCGAGATGGCAGCGTCCGATGCAGCTCGTGAGGTTCTGGATACCCGAGGCGGCCGCTGTCACAACGTTCATGTTAACCGCAAGACGCTGGCCAAAGAGGCCTCGTGGATCGCGAATGCCGCGGCTGCCGTCGATCGAGAAGCCGACGGGGACCGAGTGGAGCACAGTCCGATCCGACGGCTCTTTGAGGCGATAGCCCAGTTCGAGAACGCGTCGCATGTCGCGGTCGGCGATCTCGCGGCCGTTGACCACCGTCTCGGCCTTGACTAGGCGAGAGGCGCCGAAACCGCCCGAAATGTTGGCGACGATTTCGTTGATCTGCTCGCCCGCCATCTGCTCGGCGGCGTTTACGGCGGTCGCGATCGAATGGCTTGCCGCCTCGATGTCGACGATGACGCCATTCTTCACCCCGCGTGCGATCTGGTGACCAATGCCGACGATGCGCGGTATGGCGCCATCACGCTTCGCAATGAAGCAGCAGATCTTGGTGGTGCCGATATCGAGCGCGGCGACGAGGCCGCTTGCGGCGTTGCGGGCGAGCGCCTTTGTCATGCGGGATGGTTCCCCGGCTTGCCCTTCTTGGGCGGGGGCACCTTCGCCGGCTCGGGCGGCAAGCGCAGCACGAGCCGGTCGGGAAGCCGCATGTCGACGGCGAGGACATTGCGTTCGAGGAGGCTCTGCTCGCGGTCAAGCTGCGCAAGGCGATGCCATGCTGCGGCCGGATCGTCGTCCGGAAGCGCAATGTCGATGCCGTTGTCGAGCCGCAGGTTCCACCTCCGGCCGCCAACACGCACCGCTGCCGCAACGTGCGGATACAGCGCAGGCTCGCTTGCCAGCATGGCAAGGAGCGGGGCGCCGAGCTTCGGCGCGTCGTCGCCCACGAGCACGATCAGAGAGCCATAGGAGTCGAGCTTCTCGCCGGGGAGCTCTGCGCCGTCGTCGGCCACGAGCGACAGCTTGCCTTGGCGCTGCCACAGCGCGAGCGGATGGCGCTCGGCAAGCCGCACGAACAGCGTGTCGGGCAGCAGCCGCTCGACCTCGGCGCTTTTGATCCATGGCAGCGCCTCAAGCCGCGCTTTTGCCGCGCCAAGATCGACGCCCAGAATGGGCGTACCTCGTGCGACGCCAAGTGCTGTGAGGATCGCCTGCCGGTCTGCGCGCTCGCGGCCGACGACGGAGACGTTTTCGACAGTTAAGCCCAACGATTTCCCGGCGCGCGCCGCATGCGCATCGATTGCCACCATAGCCGCGGCCGCGAGGCCCGCACGCGTAAGCCAGGCGCCGCCGGCGGCGAGAAGTCCGAGCGAGGCGGCAAGGCCGCCCGCGATGAAGACGGCGCGTTGCGCACGGTTTGACGGCCGCTGGCGCAGCGCCATCTTCTCGGCATCGCGGTGCTTCAGGAATCGCATGCCGCGTTCTCCACCATCCACCGCACGAGCTCGGCAAACGACAACCCCGCGTGCCGCGCGATCTCCGGCACGAGCGAGGTCGGCGTCATGCCCGGCTGGGTGTTCACTTCGAGCAGCACCATGCGGCCGGGCTCGCCGTGTGTGTCGTCGTAACGCAGGTCGCTGCGAGAGACGCCGCGGCAGCCGAGTGCCTGGTGCGCACGCCGCCCGATGTCGAGCGCCGCGCTATAAGCTTCCTCGTGGATCGGCGCCGGCATTAGATGAACGGAGGCACCGGGCGCGTATTTTGCCGTGTAGTCGTAGAAATGGCCGGGCGCCGGCCTGATCTCGAGCGCGCCCAGCGCGCGGTCGCCCATCACGGCGACTGTGACTTCTCGCCCGGGAACATAGCGTTCGACCATGACACGCGCGCCGTAGCGCCCGTCGTCGCCTTCGTCAGACCACTGATCGCCGCAGCGCACGATGCGCACGCCGACGCTTGAGCCTTCGTTGAGAGGCTTCACCACGAACGGGCGTTTCATCGGATCGCCCTTCACGAGATCGGCCCGTTCGATCACCATGCTTTCGGCGAGCGGCAGCCCGGCCGCAGCGAAGACGGCCTTCGCCATCGGCTTGTCCATCGCCACGGCGGACGCGACCACGCCCGAATGCGTATAGGGGATGCGCATGAGTTCCAGCACAGCCTGGACCGTTCCATCTTCACCGCCACGCCCGTGCAGCGCGTTGAAAACAGCGTCAGGCTTTGGCGTGAGCGCCGCTATGAACGCCGAGAGGTCTCGCTGCATGTCAATCCGAGTGACGCGATAACCGAGCCCCTCGAGCGCGTCGGCGCAGGCGCCCCCCGAGACGAGCGACACCTCGCGCTCGGCCGACCAGCCCCCCATAAGCACTGCAACGTGCTTCATGCGCCGCCTCCGGGAACGCCGATACGACGGATTTCCCAGGCAAGCTCGATGCCCGTCGTCTCGCGCACGCGCCGGCGGACCTCCTCGCCGAGCCCTTCGATGTCTGCGGCGGTCGCGTTACCGGTATTGATGAGGAAATTCGCGTGCTGCTCCGACACCATGGCGCCGCCGTACCGCAGGCCGCGACAGCCGGCACGATCGATCAGCTCCCACGCCTTGGCGCCGCTTGGATTGGCGAAGGTCGAGCCCCCGGTGCGCGAGCGGATGGGCTGCGTCGCTTCGCGCGCCGCCTGGATTTCTTCCATGCGCCGGCCGATCACATCTTTGTCGCCAGGGGTACCCCGGAAACGCGCGCGTACGAAAATCCAGTCCTCGGGCACCGCGCAATGGCGATAGGAAAGGCCGAGCTCCGCGCAGGGCATGACGTGGCGGTGCCCGCTCGCATCGAACGCCTCCGCCTCGATCAGCACGTCCTTGAACTCGGCGCCATAGGCGCCGGCATTCATGCGCAGGCCGCCGCCGACGGTACCGGGAATGCCACACATGAATTCGAGACCGGCGATACCCACAAGGCCAGCGGCAAGCGCCACATTCAGGTCGAGGGCACCGGCGCCTGCGGCAACGGTCGCATCTTCGGGCGCGATGTCGACGAAGCCGCGGCCGAGCCTGACAACCACGCCCGGCACGCCGCCATCGCGCACGAGAAGATTCGACGCGACGCCGATCACAGTGACCGGAACGTCGCGCGGTTTTTGCGCGAGAAAGTCCGCGAGGTCGTCCATATCGGCAGGGCGGAACAGCACCTCTGCCGGCCCACCAACGCGAAACCATGTAACCTGCACCAAGGGCGCGTTCTCGCTCAGGCGTCCGCGTACCGGCGGCAAGCGCTCGATGAGGCGGGAATGGGTCAATTCGGCCGCCATCATGCGCGCACTCCGCGCCGCGTTGGCCGCAGCCGCTCGAGGTCCTCGGGCAACGCCTGCGCCCAGTTCGTAATCGAGCCGGCGCCGAGGCAGACGACGAAATCGCCTGGCTGCGCGAGGTCCGCGACGAGCGCCGCGAGCGCGGCAGGCGAGTCGAGCGCCAGCGCATTGCGGTGGCCGCGCGCGCGGAGGCCGGCGACCAGTGCGTCCCGGTCCACGCCTTCAATCGGAGCCTCGCCTGCAGGATATATGTCGGCGACGACGACGGTGTCGGCGTCGTTGAAGCAGGTGCAGAACTCCGCGAAGAGATTGGCGACGCGCGTGAAGCGATGCGGCTGGACGACCGCGATGACGTTGCCGCCGGCTGCGCTGCGCGCGGCACGCAGCACGGCGGCGATCTCGACCGGGTGGTGACCGTAATCGTCGATGATCGTGACGCCGTTCCACTCCCCAGTCTTGGTGAAGCGGCGACGCACGCCGCGGAAACTCGCAAATGCGGCGCGTACCGTGTCGTCGTCCAAGCCCAATTCGTCGGCGATGGCGACTGCGGCCAGCGCGTTCTGCACGTTGTGCTCGCCAAACATCGGCAGGAAGAGCCGCTGGATCGTGCGGCCGCGCTCGCTCAAGCGGTCCATGATCTGCGCGTCGAACCGCGCGCCATCGCGCCCCATTGCCACATCGATCGCCCGCACGTCCGCCTGCGGCGTCAGGCCATAGGTCACGACACGGCGCTCCGATAGGCGCGGGATCATGCCTTGTACGACCGGATGATCGAGGCAAAGGACGGCAAAGCCGTAAAACGGAATGTTCGAGACAAAGCTCTCGAACGCCTGCTGCACCGCCTCGAAATTTCCGTAGAAATCGAGATGCTCGGGATCGATGTTGGTGACGATGGCGATGGTCGAGGGCAGCTTGACGAACGTGCCGTCGCTTTCATCCGCCTCGACCACCATCCAATCGCCGGTGCCGAGCCGCGCGTTGGTGCCGTAGGCGTTGATGATGCCGCCATTGATGACGGTCGGATCAAGCTTCGCGGTATCGAGCAGATGGCCGACTAGCGAGGTCGTCGTCGTCTTGCCGTGGGTGCCTGCAACTGCGATCGCCCATTTGAGGCGCATGAGTTCGCCCAGCATCTCGGCACGGCGCACAACCGGCACGAGACGCGCCCGCGCTGCGTCGACCTCGGGATTGCCGCTTTTCACGGCCGAAGAGATGACGACCACCTGCGCGTTCCCGAGATTCTCCGCGCGGTGGCCGATTGCGACAGAAATGCCGAGCTCCTGAAGCCGGCGCACATTACCGCCGTCGCTGAGGTCGCTGCCCTGAACCGAATAGCCGAGATTGTGCAGGATCTCGGCGATGCCGCTCATGCCGATGCCGCCGATGCCGACGAAATGGATGGTGCCGATGTCGAGCGGGAGGGCCCTCATGCGGCGTGCTCCCGCGGCAGCGTGTGACCGTTGCTGCCCCCCGCGGCCTCGGTGACGAGATCGGCCAGGCGCGACGCCGCATCGGGCCGGCCCAGGCGGTGCGCGGCGCCTGCCGCTGCTGCGAGGCGCTCGGGTGCTTCGAGGAGCGCGATGATTTCGCTGGCGAGAAGTTCCGGCGTGAACGCCATCTCCGGCATGACCCAGGCCGCGCCCGATGCCGAGAGCGCGCGCGCGTTGGCGCTCTGATGGTCGTCGGCGGCATGGCGATAGGGTACGAGGATCGCGGGCCGTCCGACCGTCGTCAGTTCGGCCACACTCGAAGCTCCGGCGCGCGAGATCACCAGGTGCGCCTGCGCGAGTCGCGCCGGTACGTCTTCGAAGAAGGTCGCCGTCTCGGCCGCGATCCCCGCCGTCTCGTGTGCGCGACGCACCGACGCCAGATCCTCGCTGCGTGCCTGCTGCATCACGACGAGCCGGCGGCGTAGCTCAGGTGCGAGGCGCGCCAGCGCCGATGGTACAACCGCGCTCAGAATGCGCGCGCCCTGGCTCCCGCCCAGCACGAGAACGCGCACAGGATGGCCAGGCGTCGTAGCGGCATAAGGGGTGCGGCGTTCGGCGACGATTGTTGGCCGCACGGGATTGCCGGTCTCGACGACACGGCCACCCCGTGCGAGGCGCATGCCGCCCACCTCGGCGAAAGATGTTGCAATGGCGCCAACGCGCGGAGCCAGCAGCCGGTTGGCGCGCCCGAGGACTGCGTTCTGCTCATGTAGGAGCGTGGGGATGCCCTGGCGCGCTGCCGCGAGCATAGTTGGCACTGACGGATAGCCGCCAAAGCCGACTGCGGCCGCCGGCGTCAGCATGCGGAGCAACCGCCCGGCCTCGATCACGCCGAATGCCATGTCGGCGAGCGCTGTGACCTTGCCGACGAAGCCCCGGTCAAGCCGACCCGCGCGGATGCGGTGCACGACGACTTCCGACACTTTGTCGCCGAAGGCCTGGCCGCGCCGATCGGTGACGAGCGCCACCTTGAAGCCGCGTGACAGAAGCTCGCGCGCCAGTGCTTCGGCAGGGAACATATGTCCGCCGGTACCGCCAGCAGCGAGCACGATGGTACGCGCGCTCATTCGCTGCCTCCGAAGCGCCGCCGCGTCAATGCAAGCGCCATTCCCATGCCAAGCGCCAATGCCAGCATCGACGAGCCGCCATACGAGATGAACGGCAAGGTCATGCCCTTGGTCGGCATGAGGTGGAGCGAGGAAGCCATATTGATCACGGCCTGGAGTCCGAACTGGACGAAGAGGCCGGTCGCACCTAGCACCACGAACAAATTTCCTTCCTGCATGAGGCGCGAAAAGCCACGCAGGACGATGAAGGCGAACACGGCAATGACTGCGAGGCAGACGACAACGCCGAGTTCCTCGCCCATGACTGCGAAGACGAAGTCGGCATGCGCGTCGGGTAGATATTCCTTTACCGTGCCCTCGCCAGGCCCGCGCCCCCATAGTCCGCCGTTGCCGAAGGCTTCCATGGCGCGATCGACCTGGTAGCTGTCGCCGCTCGCGGGATCGAGGAAGCGGTCGACGCGGCTTGTGACGTGCGGCAGGGTGAAATAGGCGCCAACGAGCCCAGCTGCGCCCGCGACGAGGCCAATGCCGACCCAGTAGAGTCGCAAGCCAGCAAGGAAGAATTGCGTGAACCAGACCGCCGTGATCACCACGGCCATACCGAGATCGGGCTGGCGGATCAGGAGCGCGATCACGACTACATAGAGCGCCATCGCGATCCAGTGGCCGGGGAAACCCGGATTGAGCCGGTACTGCGCGAAGAGCCAGGCGCACACCACCGCGAAGCTCGGCTTTACGAACTCCGACGGCTGGATCGAGATTCCCGGCACCTCGATCCAGCGCCGCGCGCCTTTGATCTCGACTCCGCCGACGAGTGTATAGGCAAGCGCGAGAAGGGACACGATGAAGACGATCGCGGCAATGCGGCGGATGCCGCGCGGACTTTGCAGCGAGACAACGAACATTGTCAGAAGCGTCGCTGGCAAGAAAGCGAAGAAGCGGTGGATGAAATGGAGACTGTTGGCACCAATCCGCACTGCCACGGCCGGGCTTGCCGCCATCACCATGAGAGCGCCCATGCCGATTAGCATTGCGAGCGCCAGAAGGGTCCAGCGATCGACCGTCCACCACCATTGCGCGATCGCGCTCTGATCGGTCCGCGCGAAATTCATGCGTGCGCTCCCGGCAGGGTCGCGACGAGGCGGCGGAACGCATCACCGCGCGCTTCGAAGTCGGTGAACTGGTCGAAGGAAGCGCAGGCTGGCGACAGGAGTACCGTCTCGCCGGCGCGCGCGGCTGCATGCGCCGCCTCGAGTGCGCGCGCAAGCGTGCCGCATTGCTCTGAGGTGACTTTGCCCTCCAGCGTTGCCGCGAAGTCCTTGGCCGCCGCTCCAATAAGGTACGCCTTACGGATGCGCGGGAAATATCTCGCGAGCGTCGTAATGCCGCCCTCTTTTGCTTGACCGCCCGCGATCCAATGGATGCGCTCGTAGCAGGCGAGGGCCTTTTCTGTGGAAGCGGCGTTGGTCGCCTTCGAATCGTTGACGTAGCGGACCCCGTCGATGACGGTGATCGTTTCCTGGCGATGGGCCAGGCCGGCGAAAGTGCGGATGCCCGAGGCCGCTTCTGTCGCGGAAAGCCCGAGTGCGCGCGCCGCGGCGAACGCGGCGGCCGCGTTCTGCCAATTGTGCCGCCCAGGCAATCGCTCGACCGTGCGCAAATCGAGGATGCGCTGCGCCGCGCCCTCGGTGTCGTCGACGAGCCAGCCGTCCGCCGCCGAGACGCCGCCCGGCGCCTCATGCGCGCCGGAGATAGGGATGACACGCTGGCGTCTCAGCTTCGCTGCGATACCGCGGCAGATCGCGTCGTCGAAACCAACGACGGCGAAATGATGCTCGTTCTGGCCTGCAAAGATGCGCTCCTTGGCGGCGACGTATCCGTCCATGCCGCCGTGCCGGTCAAGATGGTCGGGCGTGATGTTCAGCAGCGCGGCGCCGTCGAAGATGAGGCTGGGGCAGAGTTCGAGTTGATAGGAGCTCATCTCCAGGACGTAGGTGCCGTCTGCGTTCAATGCGTCGAGCGCGAGCGCGGGGACGCCGATATTGCCGCCCACGGCGACGCGCCGTCCGCTCTGGGCCAAGATATGGCCGATGAGCGCCGTCGTCGTCGACTTGCCGTTCGTACCCGTGACGCCGAGATAACGCGCCTCGCGACGGCTCAGGGCGAGCAACTCGATATCGCCGATGATCGGAATGCCCGCTTCCTTCGCGCGCGCAGCGACTTTGTGCGGCACCGGAAACGAGTGCGGAATGCCCGGCGACAGCACGAGCGCGCGCACGCCGCGCAGGTCGGCGGCGGTGAGATCGGTGAGTGGCACGCCCGTCTCAAGCGCCTCGATCCGGCGCTTCTCGGCATCGTCCCACGCGAGGACGCGCGCACCCCCTTTCTGCAGCGCCTTTGCCGCGGCGAGGCCCGAGCGCGCAAGGCCAAGAATGGCGACACTCTCGTTTCTGAAGCGGCTCACCTCAATCATCGCCGTTACCTGAGCTTCAGGGTCGAGAGCCCGGCAATGGCCAGGATCGACGCGATGATCCAGAAGCGGATGACAATCGTCGGCTCCTGCCAGCCCTTCTGCTCGAAATGATGATGGAGCGGCGCCATGCGGAAGACGCGGCGGCCGGTGAGCTTGAAGCTCGCCACCTGCACGATCACAGACACGGTCTCGAGCACGAAGAGCCCGCCAATGATCGCAAGCACTAGCTCATGCTTGGTAATGACGCTTACGACGCCCAGGGCGCCGCCGATCGCGAGCGAGCCGGTGTCGCCCATGAAAACCATTGCCGGCGGCGCATTGAACCACAGGAAGCCTAGAGCCGAGCCCACCATCGCGCCGCAGAAGACGGCAAGCTCGCCCGTTCCGGCGACATGGTTGATCTGGAGGTAGTTGGCAAAAACAGCATTGCCGACAAGATAGGAAATGAGCGCGAAGCAGCCAGCGGCGATCATCGCCGGCACGATCGCAAGCCCGTCGAGCCCGTCGGTTAGGTTGACCGCGTTCGAGGCGCCCGTCATCACCACGATCGCGACCGGAACGAAGAGCCAGCCTAGATTGAAAAGCGCGCTCTTGAAGAACGGGATCGCGAAAGACGTCGCAAGCGTGCCGCGCGTCAGCCACACGATGGCGATCGCGCCGATGCCGCCGATCACCATCTCAGCCAAGAGCTTCATGCGGCCTGGCACGCCGCGGGAGGACCGCCGCGTGAGCTTCTGATAGTCATCGAAGAAGCCGATGAGGCCGAAGCTCGCCGTGACGAAGAGCGTCACCCAGACATAGCCGTTGGTGAGATCGGCCCAGAGCAGGGTCGAGACGATGAGCGCCAGCAGAATCAGCACGCCGCCCATAGTCGGCGTTCCCTTCTTCGAGACGAGGTGCGTCTGAGGCCCATCGATGCGGATGGGTTGACCTTCCTGCTGCTTTTTCCTGAGCCAGGCGATGACCGAGGGTCCGAGCGCGAAGCTCAGGAGTAAGGACGTCACCACCGCGCCGCCCGAGCGGAACGTCAGATAGCGAAAAAGATTGAAAGGTTCGAACTTGTCGGAGAGTGGGGCCAGCAGGTGATAGAGCATCGCGCTAGCCTTTCACCGCCGCAGCCATGCGGAGTGCAAGGAGCCGCGCCACCACCTCGTACATGCGGCTGCCGTGCGATCCTTTGATCGTGACGATATCTCCTGCGTTGAGGCGTAGCGGCAGGAGTTCGGCCATATCGGAAGCGGTCGCAGTGAAGCCGCCGCGCTTTCCCTTCGGCAGCGCATCGTAGAGCGCGCGCATCTCCTGACCGACGGCGAAGACGAGATCGATATGCGCCTCTGCGATCGGGCGGGCGAGCTCGCGGTGGAGACGGCGCGCATCCGCGCCCAACTCCAGCATGTCGCCGAGCACGGCGATGCGCCGACCGCCCTTGCCCGGCTCGTTGGCGGCGAGCACATCGAGGGCGGCGCGGATCGAGGCGGGACTGGCGTTGTAGCTTTCGTCGATAAGGTCGGCGGTGCCGCCGGCCGGAACTTCGATGCGGTGGCGCCGGCCGCGCCCTTCCATCGGTTCGAGCGCGCCCAGGGCCGCTGCCGCGGCGCCCACGTCGCCGCCCGCCGCCTTTACCGCGGCGAGCACCGCGAGGCTGTTCATTACCCAATGTCGGCCTGGGATGGCGACGCAATAGTCGACGATCTCGCCCATTACCGCGGCCGTGACGGCGCTCGCCGTCGCGTGGAGGTGGCAGTCGATGAGCCGCACTGCGGCTTCGGCATGGAGGCCGAAACCGAGAATGCGCTGGATGCCGCGCACCCGCGCGGCCTCCGCAAGCCGCGCGAAGTGCACGTTGTCGCGATTCAGCACGGCAGCGCCGCGTGGCCCCATCCCGTTGAAAATCTCGGCTTTCGCATCGGCAATAGCCTCGACGGACGGGAAGAAGCCGAGATGCACCGGCTCAATCGTGGTGATGACGGCGATGTCCGGCCGCGCAAGCCGTGTCAGCCCGTCGATTTCGCCAGGATGGTTCATGCCTATCTCGAACACGCCGAAATTCGTCTCGCGCGGCATGCGTGCAAGCGAAAGCGGCACGCCGAACTGGTTGTTGAGGCTGCCGGCCGAAGCGACCGTGCGGCCCTGCCGCTCGAAGGCGAGGCGCAGCGCTTCCTTCGTTCCGGTTTTGCCGACACTGCCCGTGATGGCGACGACGGTTGCACGGGCGCGGGCGCGGGCGGCGCGGGCGAGATCTTCGAGCGCTTTTTGCGTGTCGGCCACGGTGAGCAGCGGCGCATCGACCGTGACATTCCTGGGTTCGCGACTGACGAGCGCTACCACCGCGCCCTTTTGGAGCGCGTCGGCAACGAAATCGTGGCCGTCGAAATTTGGGCCGCCAAGGGCAATGAAAAGATCACCCCTCGCCACCGTGCGGCTGTCGATCGAGACGCCCATCGCGCTCCATTGGCGCGCACTCGTACCGCCAGTCGCGGCAGCGGCTTCCTCTGCCGTCCAGAGCGGCGTCACCGGCCTGCTCCGTCGAGCTCGGCGATGGCCACGAGCGCGACTTCGGCGTCCGAGAATGGCAATGTTCGCGCACCGACGATCTGGCCGCGCTCGTGCCCCTTGCCGGCAAGCAGCAGAAGGTCATCGGGACCCAGCATTGCCGCGCCGTCGCGGATCGCGGTCGCGCGGTCGCCGATCTCTCGCGCGCGCGGGCAGGCCGCGAGGATGGCACGACGGATCGAAGCGGCATCCTCGCTACGAGGATTGTCGTCGGTGACGATGACACTATCCGCGAGCCGCGCGGCAATCGCGCCCATCAGCGGCCGCTTGCCGGGATCGCGGTCGCCGCCACAGCCGAACACCACAACGAGCGAGCCGCGGCAATGGGAGCGCAGCGCCAACAGCGCGGTTTCGAGCGCGTCAGGGGTGTGGGCGTAGTCGACGATGATGGGAGCGCCGGTGGCGCGCGTCGCGACATGCTCCATGCGGCCGGGCGCACCTTCGAGCTGCTTGAGGGCCGAAACAGCCACGTCCACCGGAACGCCGGTCGCTACGGCGAGGCCCAGGGCGGCGAGCGCGTTCATCGCCTGGAACGTGCCAATGAGCGGCAGGAGAAGCGTGGAACGAGAACCGAAGGCGTCGATCGTGATGCGCTGCCCCGCGCCTTCCGGCTCAGCCCCGAGCAGCCTGAGCTCGGCATCTCCGCTGCGTCCGAACAGGATCACGCGCTGCCCGCGCGCAGCGCCGAGCGCGGCGAGCTCGCGTCCCTCCGGCCCGTCGGCGTTGAGCACCGCCGTTCCGCCCGGCGGCAAGAGCTCGGCGAAGAGGCGGCGCTTAGCCGCGAAGTAGGCCGACATGTCGACGTGGTAGTCGAGGTGGTCGCGCGTCAAGTTGGTGAAGGCTGCCGCCGAGAGAGTAAGCCCGTCGAGGCGGAACTGGTCGAGCCCATGGCTTGAGGCCTCGACCACGACGTGGTCGATACCCTTCCTCGCAAGCCCGTTGAGCTCGCGATGCAGCGCCACCGGGTCGGGCGTCGTGAGGTTGCCGGGGCGCTCGAAATCAGGGCCGACAATGCCGATCGTGCCGAGGCTCGCCGCGCGCCAACCACGCTGCGCCCAGATCTGCCGCGTGAAGACGGCGACGGAGGTCTTGCCGTTCGTGCCGGTAACTGCGGCGATTGTTTTGGGCTGCGGCGCGTGAAATCGAGCCGCGATCAGTGCGAGACGGCGGCGCGGTGCCGGATCGACAATGACCGGGACCGGAAGCGCTGACGCTGCCGCGCCGTCGGAGGTCAATACCGCCGCCGCACCCTTTGCAATTGCTTCGCCGATGAAGCGGGTGCCGTCAGTGCGCGTCCCGCTAAGCGCGGCGAACAAGTCTCCCGCTTTCGCCTCGCGGGAGTCGGAGGTCAGCCCCGTGATTTCCGGATCGCCGGGCGGCGGTGTCAAAATTAGGGCGCTCGCGCCGTCCATGAGCTCAGTTAGCCGCAAATTTCCGCCCCTCGGGGGAGGGCAAGGTAACCATGAGAGAACGGCGAATTTCGGGCGAATCTTCGTCAACCGGTGGAATTCCGACGATCGAGGCCATGCGCTCGATGGTCTCGCGCACGGCCGGCGCGGCGATCCAGCCGCCCGTTGCGTAGCCCGCCGTCTGTTTGTTGCCGTGCGGTTCGTCGACGCTCACCAGCACGAGATAGCGCGGGTCGTTGACCGGGAAGACCCCGACGAAAGACGAGAGCAGCGCATGCTCGGCGTAGTGGTGCCCGGACACTTTCTCCGCCGTGCCGGTCTTGCCACCTACCAGATAGCCATCCGCCTCCGCGAGTTTGCCGGTGCCGTGCTCAACCACCAGACGCAGAAGCTTGCGCATCTCGATTGAGGTCTCCTGCGTCAGGACGCGCGTACCCAGCGCTTGTGCATCGTCCGCTTGCTTCAGGAGCGTTGCGGAATGGAGAATGCCGCCGTTGGCAACCGCGCTTACCCCGGTCGCAAGCTGCAACGGGCTCACCGAGATGCCGTGCCCGAAGCCGACCGTCATCACGTTGACCGGGTGCCATACGGCCGGCACGAGCGGCGTGGCGATCTCCTTGAGCTGAAAGTGGGGTGCGCTGAGAAGGCCGAGCCGGCCGAGGAAATCACGTTGCCGATCGGCGCCGACATCGAGCGCGACCTTGGCCGCGCCGATGTTCGAGGAATACTCGAAGATCTCCGGCACGGTGAGCCAACGCCGCTGCGCATGATCGTCGTGAATGGTGAAGCGGCCGATATGAATGGGATTGGTGGCGTCGTAGCTGCTTTCGAGCGTCGCGACGTGATCGTTGAGCGCCATCGCCATCGTGAAGATTTTGAAGACTGAGCCCATCTCGTAGGCGCCGAGCGTTGCGCGGTTGAATGTTGTCGCCGGGGTCGCCGTATTCGCATCGTTCGGATCGAAATCGGGAAGCGACACCATCGCGAGAATCTCTCCCGTGCGCACGTCCATGACGATGCCCATGCCGCCGATGGCGTTGAACTCGCTCACTGCCTTCGCCGTCTCGTCGCGCAGGATGTACTGCACCCGTGCGTCGAGCGAGAGCTGGACCGGGGCGCCGCCTTTGCGCAGCCTCGCGTCGAGGCCGCGCTCGATGCCCGCGAGCCCGTTTCCGTCCGTGTCGGTGTAGCCCACGACATGTGCGGCAAGATCACCTTCGGGATAGACGCGTTTGCCTTCGGGCATGAATTGCAGGCCGGGCAGGCCCAGCCGGTTGACGGCTTCCTCCTCGCGCGGCGTGAGGTGACGCTTCAGCCACACGAAGCTCTTGCCGGAACCGAGCTTTTGCACGACCTCCTTCTCGTCGAGATCGGGCAGGATCTGAACAAGCGCGCGTGCCGCCTTCTGCGCGTCAGCGATCTCCTTCGGATCGGCGAAGAGCGAGGGCGTCTCGAGTGTTGTCGCAAGGAGCACGCCGTTGCGGTCGACGATGTCGGCCCGGCCCGTGGTGATGCCGCGGCTCGGTTCTTGCCGGGCAATATGCGCGTCGTCCCCGCCCAATCCCACCTCGACGAGGCGCACGCCGATGACCGCGAAGACGAGACAGAACAGCGCCGCCGTGATGAGAAGCCGCGTGTGGCTCTGGTCGAGCGACTGGCGCGCCGGGCCTTCGGCGGGCGTTGCAGGACCGCAGGGATCGGGCCGGAAATGGCGCGGCCGACACGGATTCTCTTCGCGCGGCGAAGACTCGGTCATCGTTCGGCACTCGTCTTGAGGTCGGCCATCCGCGCGGGCGCGGGTGAAGACGCTGCGGAAGCGCCCGCGGTCCCCTCGGGCACGCGAAGCGGAATAGCGGCGATGTCGATAAGCTGCTTCGGCCCGATCGGAACGAGCGTGAGATAGCGCTTGGCGAGCTCGTCAAGCCGGGCCGGCTGCGACAGGTAGTTCCATTCGGCGTTGAGCACGCGCACCGCCTCGCGGTCGGATGCAATATCATGGTTAAGGCGTGCGAGTCGGTCTTCCTGCTGCATGACTTCGTACTTCATCTGGAACATGGCGTAACCGACGGCGACCACTGCGCAGCCCCACAGGATCGTGCTCGGGCGGATCATGCTACCGGGCCCATTGGCGCGGCCTCGGTGCGCTCGGCGGCGCGAAGCCGCGCCGAGCGAGCGCGCGGATTGCGCGAGATCTCGGCATCGCCTGGAGTGATCGGCCTGCGGTTCAGGAGACGGAAGCTCGGACGCGCGGCCCGCGCCTGCGGCGGCAAGTGACGCGATCCGCGGGGACTGGTGCCGCTGCGTACGCGCAGGAAATCCTTCACACGGCGATCCTCAAGCGAATGGAAAGAGACGACCGCAAGCCGCCCGCCCGGGGCGAGGAGTCGTTCGGCCGCGGCGAGGCCGCGATCGAGCTCACCCAATTCGTCATTGACGGCGATGCGCAGGGCCTGAAACGTGCGCGTGGCGGGATCGATGCCGACCGTCGCGGCCGGAACGACGCCGCGCACCAACGCGGCGAGCGCCACCGTGCGGGTGATCGGCGCCTCGACACGGGCACGCACGATCGCGCGCGCGATGCGGCGGGCGTGGCGCTCTTCGCCGTAGTCGCGGATCAATTCAGCTAGGTCGTGCTCGGGAAGGGTGTTGACGATATCCGCGGCGCTCGCGCCGTCGGCGCCCATTCGCATGTCGAGGGGCCCGTCGCCGCGAAACGAGAAACCGCGCGCGGGCTCGTCGAGCTGGTTCGACGAGACGCCGAGGTCGAGCGCAACGCCGTTCACCGCGGCGATGCCCAAAGGCCGCAGCAGCACGTCCATCTCGCCAAAGCGTCCTTCAACGAGCGTCAAGCGGCCGGCGAAGCGGCTCGCAAGGGCGGCGCCGCCGCGGAGCGCTGCCGCATCGCGATCGATCGCGACGACGCTGCAGCGTGCGGCCTCGAGTAGCGCCTTGCTCCAGCCGCCGCCGCCGAAAGTGCCGTCGAGGTAGAGCGCGCCGTCGCGCGGGCCGAGGGCCGCGAGTGTCTCCGCGACGAGGACAGGCTCATGCACGGCGGCGCTCATTTCGGCGCCGGGGCCGGGAGCGGCAACGTTACGCTCCGCGCGCGAGCGCGGCGCTCCTGCTGATGCAGCTCGAAGCGCCCGGGCTCCCAGATCTGGAAGGTCTTACCGTTGCCGACGAAAGCCGCGCCCATCTCGAGCACGATCCCCGCGTGCTCACAAAATTCGGGCGGCAGCGTGATACGGCCCTCGCTATCGAACGGGAGCTGCTGTGCGTCGGCGAAGATCGTGGAGATCGCGTCGCGCTCGTCGGAGAATTCCGGCAGCGCGGCGATCCGGGCGTAGAGTTCCTCCATCCGGTCCATGCCGCTTCCCTCGAGGGCGCGGCTGTTGATGGCGGGGAAAAGAACGACGCCGGGGTAGGATTGATCGGCCAGCGCGCTTCGGAACGGAGCGGGAACAGAGACCCGGCCCTTCCGGTCGAGCTTGTTGATGAACGTCGAAAGGAACAGTGGCACGCCCCAGCTCCCGCCCTCGCCCCAGGGATGGCAGGACATGGGCGTTGCCTGCTCATGATGGGACGGTATGGGATAGCATGGGAACGTGCGGTTTGTCAAATCATCTGCGAAGTAAAACCGTGAGTTAGGCGGGATTTCTCAAATGGAATTCCTTCCCACTGATGGGGTCGAATAGTCCCAAAGTCACAAGCAATGGAATTCGTTCTCTCTATGTTCGGATAATGCCAGACGGCCTATAAGCCGGGTTCTGTCCCCGCCGAGGGCGGGGGATGACCATTCATCTGGGACGCCCGTCGCCGAGCGCCTCACGCGACCGACCCGGGCGGCGGCGCGGAAACTCGCCTGGCGCCTCGCGGCGCCCGCCGCCCCTACTTGGTCTTGCTCCCGGTGGGGTTTGCCCTGCCGCCGCCGTTGCCGGAGGCGCGGTGCGCTCTTGCCGCACCATTTCACCCTTGCCACCCCGCCCTGCGGCGGGGCTTAGCGGTATGTTTCTGTGGCACTTTCCCTGAGGTCGCCCTCGCCGGGCGTTACCCGGCACCCTGCTTCCGTGGAGCCCGGACTTTCCTCCCTCGCCTCGCAGCGAGGGCGGCCATCCGGCCGTCTGGCATTCCAAGATAAGCGGACGTGGTGCGCCAGAGTCAAACCCCGCGGTACAGATTCGCGATTGCGGCAGCCATTGCGCGCGTTTCCTCGTCAGGGACGCCGTCGCACGGAATGGGCCGAAAATGGCGCTGGAAGGCAGTGATCGTCGGTGCGAGCGCCACGTCCGGATCGTAACCGATGGCGCCCAGCACGGGTCTGATTTCACGCGGCGCCGGCGGCAGCGGCGATCCGGGCCAGACCCCGATGCCGGCAAGCGCAAGGCGCCTCCACGGGAACAGCTCGCCCGGATCCTGCTTGCGCGCGGGCGCCACGTCCGAATGACCGAGCACATTGTGCGGCGGGATCGCATGCCGCCCGAGAATGTCGCGGGCGAGCACTTCGAGCGCGGCGAGTTGAGCCTCGGGAAAGGCGCGGTAGCCGAACTCGTGTCCGGGATTCACTAACTCGATTCCGATCGAGGCGCTGTTGATGTCGCGTCGCCCTCGCCAGAACGAGATCCCGGCGTGCCACGCACGCCGCTCTTCCGGCACGAGCCGCCATACGGTGCCGTCCTCGTCGATGAGGTAATGCGCGCTCACGGCCGAATCGAGTGAGGTGAGCCGAGCGAGCGCCTCGGTCGCGTTCCTCATACCGGTGTAGTGAACCACCAACATGTCGATCGCGGCAGCGCGGGGTCCGTGATTGGGTGAAGGCAGGTCGCGAAGCGCCATTCCCAATGCTACCAGAAGAGGAAGCGCGTGATGAGGAAGAGCAGGCAGCCGACGCAGGCACCGACCAGCGTGCCGTTCATTCGGATGTACTGCAGATCGCTGCCCATCGCGAGTTCGAGCCGTGCTGCGACGGTGTCGGCATCCCACGTGCGCACAACTTCGGCAATGAGCGCTGAGATCTGGCCGCGCCAGGGCACTACGGCGAGCGCCACGTGCTCGACGGCGCCGTGGATGCGCTGCCGCATCGCCGGGTCTGCGGCGAGGGTGTGCCCCAAAGATTGCAGCCCGGCTGCGATGGCTTCGCGTGTACGAGAGCGCGGCGACTCGAGGTCTTCGACCACGATGCGGCGCAACTCGTCCCATACTGCCGCGAGCCAGTCCTGGACTTCCTTCTGTTCGAGCACGGTCTCCTTCAGTTCTGCCACGCGCCGGCGCCAGTCTGGCGAGTGCACCAGTTCGTCGGTCGCGTGCGCGACGGCGGCGCGAAAGCTTGCGCGCGCGGCGCTTTCCTTGTCGCGAAGCTCGGCGAGGATTTCCTCGATGCCGCCAACGATCTGTTCTGCGACACGGCGGTCGATCGAACGCGGAATCCACCAGCGGCTGCGCTCGGCAACGAGCGCGTAGATCCGTCCCGTGTTGTCAGCGAGCGCGTCGCGCGCGGCGTCGAGCGCTCGGTCGAAGAGCGCGTCGTAGGGCGCGCTTCGTGTCAAAATGGCGAGCATGCGCCCGAGCGCGGGCGCGAGTTCGGCCTCGCGCAGCTGCTCGTGAAGTGAGCGCGCGACGAAAGACCGAAGCTCCGGGTCCTCGAGCGAGCGGACAAGCGGCGGCAATGCGTCGCAAATTCCCTGAGCCGCCGCGCGCGCATGGTCGGGTGCGGCGAGCCAGCGCGCCACACGCTCGACCGGCTCGAGCACCGCGAGCTTCGCCGCGAGTATCTCGGGAGCGAGGAAATTGCGCTCCACGAACTGGCCGAGCCCTTCGCCGATGCGGTCCTTGTTCTTCGGGATGACGGCCGTCCGAGGAATCGGAAGACCGAGCGGATGACGGAAGAGCGCCGTCACCGCGAACCAGTCGGCTAGTCCTCCAACGAGGGCCGCCTCGGCGCCCGCCCGCACCAGCGCGATCCAGAAGCCCGGCTCGGGCACCGCGCTCGTGCCGATGAAGACGAGCGCAGCAACGCCCAGAATTCCGGTTGCGAGCGCGCGGTTGCGTCGGAGCGTCCGCCTGAGGCGCGCCTCGTCGGCGAATGCCGGGATTGCACCGCTCTTCTCCACCCCGCTCCTCGCGCGCCTTACCGCCATGTGTTAGCGTCAGTCCCCGCAACCGATCAACAACGAGAGCGCCCGCGATGTCGTTCGGCGTTGGGCTCGTACTCTTCATCCTCGGCAGCGTCGGTATCGGTGTCTGCCTCTGGTGCATCCCGGGCAAGGGCGGTGCGGCGGCCGCGCCACCGCAGGATCACGGCCACCACTGATGCCGGAAGAGCTCAAGGCAATCGTGTTCGATGTGTTCGGCACCGTCGTCGACTGGCGCGGTGGCGTCACCCGCGCCGTGGCGGCAGCGGGCGTGTTTGGTGATCCCGCACGATTTGCCGATGAGTGGTACGCGGGGTATCGCCCAGCGCTTGATGCGGTGCGGAGCGGCGTCGAGCCGTGGGCGAAGCTCGACATTCTCCATCGCCGCAATCTCGATGCGCTTCTCTCGCGCCAGCGCGTGACGCTCGACGACGCGGCGCGGCAGTCACTCGGGCGGGCGTGGGAGCAGCTCGATCCCTGGCCCGACGCCGTCCCGGGGCTCGCGCGCCTGAAGGCGCGCTTCATTATCGGCACGCTCACGAATGGCAGCGTCGGCCAGATGGTGCGCCTCGCCAAGCACGGCGGCCTGCCGTGGGACATCACTTTCACGGCCGAACTCGTGCGCCATTACAAACCCGATCCCGAGGCGTACCGGATGGTACCGGACTATCTGGGATTGGAGCCGGGTCAGTGCATGCTGGTCGCGTCGCACGCCTACGATCTCCGCTCGGCACGCCAACATGGGCTCCGCACCGCGTATGTGACGCGCCCCTTGGAGTACGGACCGGGCCCGCCGCACGAGTCGGTCGCGGAGGGCGAGTTCGATCTCCTCGCGCGCGACTTCCTGCATCTGGCAGGGCTTCTGGGCGCATGAGCGACGGCGAGGCGTGGCAGTTCTGGATCGACCGCGGCGGCACCTTCACCGACGTAGTGGCGCGGCGTCCCGACGGCAGCCTAGTCAGCAAGAAGCTGCTGTCCGAGAATCCCGGCCGCTATCGCGATGCGGCGATCGCCGGCATCCGCGAAATTCTGGGGCTCGCGCCGAATACGAAGATCCCGGCGGCTGCCGTCGCCGCGGTGAAGATGGGCACAACGGTCGCGACCAACGCGCTTCTCGAGCATAAGGGCGAGCGCACGCTTCTCGTCATTACCAAGGGCTTCGCCGATGCGCTCCGCATCGGCTACCAGAACCGTCCGAAACTGTTCGCCCGCCACATCGTCCTGCCGCAGCAGCTTTACGAGCGCGTTGTCGAGGTGAACGAGCGCTTGACCGCGGCGGGCGACGTGATATGCGCGCCAGATCCGGCGGTGATCCGCGCCGATCTCGCGGCGGCCTATGCGGCGGGCATCCGCGCCGCCGCTATCGTGCTGCTGCACGGCTATCGCTATCCCGCGCACGAACGAATCGTCGAGAAGGTCGCGCGCGAAGTGGGCTTCACGCAGATCTCGGTGAGCCACGAGGTGAGCCCGCTGATGAAGCTCGTGAGCCGCGGCGACACGACAGTCGTGGACGCATATCTCTCCCCGATCCTGCGCCGCTACGTCGTCGAGGTCGCGGCCGAACTCGAGGGTGTGCGGCTACTCTTCATGCAGTCGAATGGCGGTCTTGTCGATGCGCACCGTTTCCAGGGCAAGGACGCGATCCTCTCGGGTCCGGCGGGCGGCATCGTCGGCGCCGTGCGCACGGCGCAGATGGCCGGTTACGACAAGATCATTGGCTTCGACATGGGGGGCACCTCGACCGACGTGTCGCATTACGCCGGCGAGTATGAGCGCCGATTCGAGACAATGGTGGCGGGCGTGCGGCTGCGTGCGCCGATGATGTATATCCACACTGTCGCCGCGGGCGGCGGCTCGATCTGTGTTTTCGACGGCGCGAAATACCGCGTGGGTCCCGATTCCGCCGGTGCGGTGCCCGGCCCGGCCTGCTATCGCCGCGGCGGGCCGCTCACCATCACGGACTCTAATGTCATGCTCGGCCGGATCGAACCCCGCTTCTTCCCGCGCGTCTTTGGCCCCTCCGGTGACGACCCCCTGGACCGCGACATCGTCGAGCGTAAGTTCACGGCGCTCGCGGCCGAGATTTCGGCCGCCACAGGCGACAAGCGCGAACCGGCGGCGGTCGCCGAGGGCTTTCTCAAGATCGCCGTCGAGAACATGGCGAACGCGATCAAGCAGATCTCGATAGAACGGGGCTACGACGTCACCGAATATACACTCTGCTGCTTCGGTGGGGCCGGCGGTCAGCATGCCTGTAAGGTCGCCGACGCGCTCGGCATGAAGCGCGTCTATATCCATCCTCTGGCGGGCGTGCTGTCGGCCTATGGTATGGGGCTCGCGGATTTGCGCGCGCTCAAGGAGGAGGCGGTCGAGGCGCGGCTCGAGCACGATCTCATGCCGACCCTCGATCGCGCGCTGGCGCGGCTTGCGGCAGCCGGCAAGGACGAGATGCTTGCGCAAGGCATCCGGCCCGAGCGCATGAGCATCCTCAGGAAGGCGCACGTGAAATATGACGGCACCGATGCGCCGCTCGTCGTCGACTATGGCTCGGACACCGAGATTGATGCGCGCTTTGCTGCCGCGCACCGCCAGCGCTTCGGCTTCGTCATGCCGGAGAAGCCGCTCGTCGTCGAAGCAGTATCGGCCGAGGTCGTGGGATCGACCGATGCCGCCGAGGATCGGGTCTACGACGCGCCGCCGGATCTCTCCGCGCCGGAGCCGATGGCGAATGTCCGGATGTTCGTGGCCGATCGATGGCATGACGTTGATGTGTTCGACCGCGAAGCGCTCGTGTTTGGTCAGTCAATCGTCGGCCCAGCCATTGTACGCGAGGAGACGGCGACGACCGTGGTCGAGCCCGACTGGCGCGCGACGCTCGACCGCCGGCGCTATCTGGTTCTCGAACGCGTAGCGCCGTTGCCGGCGCGCGTCGCGATCGGCATGGGGGCAGACCCTGTGATGCTCGAGATCTTCAACAATCTCTTCATGGCGATCGCCGAGGAGATGGGCGTTGCCCTACAGAACACGGCTTATTCCGTCAACATCAAGGAGCGGCTCGATTTTTCCTGCGCGCTTTTCGACCGCACCGGATCCCTGATCGCCAATGCACCGCATTTGCCGGTCCATCTGGGCTCGATGGGCGAGAGCGTGCGCACGGTCATCCGCACACGCGACGGCTGCGCCGACGGGCGCGGCATGAGGCGCGGTGACGTCTACGTCCTCAACGCACCCTATAACGGCGGTACCCACCTCCCCGACGTCACCGTCATCATGCCTGTCTTCGCGGAAGACGATGTCGAAGGGAAGGGGCCTGTCCATTTCTATGTCGCCTCGCGCGGCCACCAAGCCGATATCGGTGGCATGACACCGGGCTCGATGCCGCCCGATAGCCACACCGTCGACGAGGAGGGTGTGTTGATCGACGATTTCCTGCTCGTCGATGCCGGGCGCTTTCGCGAGGCCGAAACGATGGCGCTCCTCGAAAGCGGCCGTTATCCCGCTCGCAACGCGCGCCAGAACATTGCCGACCTCAAGGCCCAGGTCGCGGCCTGCGCCAAGGGCGCGGACGAGCTTTACCGCATGGTGCGTCATTTCGGACGCGATGTGGTCGAGGCCTACATGCGCCATGTCCAGGACAACGCAGCCGAACAGGTGCGCCGCGCCATCGACAAGCTGAGCGATGGCTCCTTCGCCTATGAGATGGACGATGGCGGCGTCATCCGCGTGCGCGTCGCGATCGACCGCGCCCAACGCCGTGCCACAATCGATTTCACTGGCACAAGCGCTCAACGCCCGACCAATTTCAACGCGCCTGCCGCCGTGTGCATGGCGGCGGTGCTTTATGTTTTCCGTACGCTCGTCGAGGACGATATTCCCTTGAATGGCGGGTGTCTCGAGCCGCTCGACGTCATCATTCCCGAAGGCTCGATGCTGCGGCCGCGCTATCCGGCGGCGGTCGTCGCCGGCAATGTCGAGACCTCGCAATGCATCACCGACACGCTCTATGGCGCGTTGGGCGTCATGGCGGCGGCGCAGGGCACCATGAACAATTTCACTTTCGGCAACGCACGCCACCAATACTACGAGACGATATGCGGGGGCTCGGGAGCGGGACCTGGTTTTGACGGCGCCGATGCCGTCCATACGCATATGACGAACACGCGTCTCACCGATCCCGAGGTGCTCGAATGGCGCTATCCGGTGCTGCTCGAAAGCTTCGCGATCCGGCGCGGCTCGGGTGGCAAGGGACATTGGCACGGCGGCGACGGCACCGTGCGTCGTGTCCGTTTTCGTGAGGCGATGACGGCGGCCATTCTCTCGAACCGGCGTCATGTACCGCCCTTCGGCCTAAAAGGCGGCGAAAACGGCGCGTTGGGCCGCAACTGGGTTGAGCGCACGGACGGCGCGCGTGAGGAATTCGGCGGCACGCACCAGGTCGAGATGGGGGCGGGCGATGTCTTCGTCATCGAGACGCCGGGCGGCGGCGGTTACGGCAAGGCGTGATGTGGAAGCCGCCGCAGAAGATTCTTTATGCGCCATCATTAGGCCGCGTTCCAACGCGTGATGAGGCCGCGGCCTCGCGTTTGTTCTCGCCAGTGTGCGTCGGGCCGCTGACGCTCGAGAGCCGCACTTGGGTTCCGGCAATGGTGCCGTGGCGCGCCCAGGAGGACGGCATCGTCACTGATGCGATCGTCGAATGGTACGGGCGCTTCGCGCAAGGCCTACCCGGTGCGATCGTGGTCGAGGCGACCGGCATCCGCGACGTGCCGAGCGGCCCACTCCTGCGCATCGGCCATCCGCGCTTTCTTCCTGGCCTTCGCCGCGTCGTCGATGTGGTGAAGCGCGCGAGCGGCGGGCGCACGCGCCTCTTCATCCAGCTCATCGATTTTCTCGCGATCCGCCGCCGCCCCGATCCACGCCGCTATTTCGCCGAGTTCCTGAAACTCGCCGATCGCCATCGCGCGGTGTTCGGCGACCTCCCCGAGCCGCAGTTGCGTGCTCGCATCGCGGCTCTGCCGAGGCATGAGCTGGAGCGCGTGCTCACGCCGCGCGAGCTCGAATCACTCGACAGCGGCTATCGCGAGCGCGTCACCGACGTGGAGCTGCCGCATATCCGCGACTTGCCGCAGAGGCTTCCGGGGCTTTTCGCCGATGCGGCGTCGCTCGCGCGCGAGGCGGGCTTCGAGGGGGTCGAGCTTCACTACGCGCACGCCTATACGATGGCGTCGTTCCTGTCGGCGACCAATACGCGGTCCGACGGCTATGGCGGCTCACGCGAGAATCGCCTGCGGCTGCCGCTCGAGGTTTTCACGGCCGTACGAGCGCGCGTGGGCGCCGACTACATTGTCGGCTGCCGATTTCTCGCCGAGGAGTGCATCGAGTGCGGCAGCAGCGTCGATGACGCGGCGGCATTCGGCGTCGCCTTTGCGCAGGCCGGGATGGATTACGTCTCGACCTCGCGCGGTGGCAAGTTCGACGACGCGAAGCAGCCCCCGGTCGGCGAAGCGGCTTATCCCTATACCGGGCGATCGGGTTACGAATGCATGCCGCAGCATCTGTCGGACGAGCGCGGGCCCTTCGGCCGCAATGTCGCGGCGACGGCGGCGGTGCGCGCGGCAATCCGCGCCTCGGGCTGCGTTACGCCCGTCGTCTGCACCGGCGGGGTCCACAATTTCGAGATGGCCGAGCGGATGCTTGCTGATGGCGCCTGCGACATCGTCGGCGCCGCGCGCCAGTCGCTAGCGGATCCGGACTGGTTCCTGAAGCTGCGCCTCGGCCGCGGTGCCGAGACGCGGCTCTGCCTCTTCACCAACTACTGTGAAGGCCTTGACCAGAAGCACAAGCAGGTGACGTGCAAGCTGTGGGACCGGGCGAGGCTTGATGAGCCCGGAGTTTTGCTGAGCCGCGATGGCAAGCGCCGCCTTGTTGCGCCTTCCTGGAAGGAATGAGCTATTTCGCCGCCGCGGTCGCCGGCGGCAAGAACGCCTCCGTGTAGAGTTTCGTCATGTCGGGCTCGGCCGGCAGCATCTTCATCTCGACAAAGGAGCGGGCGAGCGTTGCGAGTCCCTTAGGGTCGAAATGGCCATCGTCGAGCATGCACGGCATGACGATGTCGTAGGCGCGCGCGGCGATCTCGGGCGGCTTCTCCATGACGGGCGCTACGATCTTGATGGTCTCGTCCTTGTGCCCGCGCATCCAATGGATCGTCTCGTACCAGGCGGCAAGGAACGCGCGAAGATCGTCGGGTCGGTTCTTCATCATGCCATCGGTCGCATAGGTCACGTGATTGATGAAGTCGTGCACGACATCACCGAATTTGAGGAGGATGCGCGCCTTGCCCTGTTGCTCGAGGAGTGCGGCGTTCGCCACGTCCGATGCCATCCCCTCGGTTGAGCCCGTCAGCATCGTCGCGACCTGCGCGGAATCGGTACCGAGCGGTACGACGTCAATGCCGTCTGGGCCCCAGCCTTGGCGCCGCGCCACCTCGCGCACCATCCAGTCGGTAAGGCCGCCCGGGGTCGAAACGCTGATCTTCTGACCTTTGAGGTCAGTGACTGTCTTGATCACCAAGTCGGCGCGCACGATCAGGACGAGCCCGTCCGGCGGGCCGGCGAAGGCGGCGATGCCGCGGTCCGTGTTGCCCTTTGCAACGAAGGCGAGCTCGGGCCCGGAGCCGAGCCCGATATCGATCGCGCTGGCCGCGAGCCCCTGCTGCAGCTTGGCCGAGCCCGCAAAGTTGACCTCGTCGATGGCGATGCCATGCTCATGGAAAAAGCCTTTGGTCATGCCCACATCCAGCGGCGTGAAATCGAACGGGCCGGCGATGGCCTTGCCGACGCGAAGCGTCGCATCGGCATCCGCGGTCGCACCGCTCGCCAGAAGCGCGAGTGCCATCAGCATCCCACGCGCCACGATTGTACCTTTGGCCAAGATCGCCATTTTCGTTCTTCCCCCTCACGCGTTCCGTGCGGGCTCAGCTCACTTCGACGGTTGGCGTGAAGATATAGCCTGTGCCGCGCACGGTTTTGATGATGGTTGGCCGCTGCGGATCGGGCTCGAGCTTGCGCCGCAGGCGTCCAACCTGGACATCGATGGTGCGATCGAACGGGCCCGCCTCGCGGTTGCGCGCGAGGTCGAGCAGCCGGTCGCGACTTAGCACTTGGTTCGCGTTGCGCACGAATGCGGCGAGAAGATCGAACTCGCCGGTCGTCAGCCGCACCTCGCCGCCGTCGGGCGCCACAAGCTCGCGCGTTGCGAGATCGAGGTTCCAGCCTGCGAATCGTGCTTTCGAATGGCCGGCCTGCTTCTCCTGCTCGTCGCCGCGCGCGGAGGCCCGGCGCAGCACGCTCTTGACCCTCGCCAGCAGCTCGCGAAGGTGGAACGGCTTCGGCAAATAGTCGTCGGCGCCCATCTCGAGGCCGATGATGCGGTCAACCGTCTCGCCGCGCCCGGTCAGAATGATGATGCCGACGTTCGATTCCTCGCGCAACTGGCGCGCGAGGGTGAGCCCGTCCTCGCCAGGGAGCATGAGATCAAGGATCACGAGGTCGACCGCGTCCTGCGCCATGACCTTGCGCATTCCTGCGCCGTCATGAGCCGCACTGACGCGGTACCCCTCGCTTGTCAGATACTGTTGGACGACCTCGCAAATCTCTTTTTGGTCGTCCACAACGAGGATGTGGGCGCTCCCTGTCATCACCATCGAATCTGACGCAACTTTAGCTCTGATTCAATATCGCCGAGATTGGAATTCAGGGGGCCGCTTTTGGCGCGATCGAAGTAGCGATCGGTTACGCACGGTTACAATTTCTTACTTAATTCCGCGACGCCTGACATCATCCCATTACAAGCCGCCGCTACAGTTTCGCTCTCGCAAGAATGACGTTCACCCGCCGCGTTTTTCGCGGAAGGGCCCGAAGGGAGCGAATGTGATGGCGGACATATGCAAGAAGATCGAGGAGGAGATCCCGCGGCTGCGGCGCTATGCGCGCGCTCTGACGCGTGACGTCAACGCGGCCGACGATCTCGTGCAGGATTGCCTCACGCGCGCCTTGAGCAAGGTGCATCTGTGGCAGAAAGGGACTGACCTGCGCGCTTGGCTCTTCACCATTCTCCATAACCAGTATGTCAACCATGTGCGGCGGGCAGTGCGCGAAGGTGCTGCCGTCGGGCTCAGCGATTCCGAGCCGCTGCTGACTTCAGCGCCGAATCAGAGCAAGCGGCTTGAGCTGCGCGATCTCGAGCGCGCAATTGCGCGGCTTCCCGAGGAGCAGCGCTCGGTTCTGCTTCTCGTCGGCCTCGAAGGCATGCGATACGAGGAAGTGGCGCAGGTGCTCGATGTGCCGGTGGGCACGATCCGCTCGCGCCTGTCGCGCGGTCGCGAGATGTTGCGCCAACTCATGGGCATGGTGCCGGAGCGCGAGCCCGAACCTGTGCGCATTGGCCCGGTGCGTCGTCCCGCGCTCGCTTCGACGGCAACGGCGGGGCGACCAATCCCATTTCCCGGCGCCGATGTCGTGCGCGGCCCCCATCTCGCTGAGGCGGGATCTTCGCGCGACGGCTGATCCGAACGGACGATCTTTCTACCAAATGGTTCGGAGGCGCCATCCGAGGGCGCGGAACCGTGCGCCCTCCGCCGCGTTGAAAAGTCGGCAGCGGTTTCGATGCGCTGCCGGATCCGCGGGCCGCCGGGCGCCCGCGCGCGGTTCCGCACTCCCCAGTCCGGCTTGGCAAAGTCTCCCTGTCCGTGGGTTTGCCACCCGCAAACTCGCCGGAGCCACGCACTGGCTCCGGCCTTTCTTTTCAGATGCGGATGAAGCGCGCCGCATCGGACGGTGTGATTGCCGGGGGTGCGGGAGCGCTAAGGACGGCGGCGAGGGGCCCGAGATGTTGTTGCAGCGCGCGACCACCGAGGCCGACCAAGGCGAGCGACAGAGCGATCGAGGCCGAGACGAACACCTTGCGCCTACGCGCGGCGCTCCCGCCGTGGCGGCGCAGCAGCGCGCGCATCGGTTCCGGCGCTGGCTGCTGCATGACGGGGTTCAGCACCATCCGCAGAGCTTCGGTGCCGGCCCGGTACGAAGCCACGCGCGCGGCTTCGCGCGGGTGCCAGGTGAGATGTGCCGCGATTGCGAATGCTTGCTCGGCGTCGAGCCGGTCGTAGAGATAGGCGTTGATGTCGTCATCGTCCAAAGGCTGCATCGGGGCGCCGCTCTTTCCGATCGTAGCGAGTTTGGGGGAGAACACCCTTTTGGTGGACCAGTTCCCGCACGGGCGTCAGCGCCCGATCCAAAAGGGTCGGTGACAAGCGAATTCGCTGCTTTCGAGGGGGTGCGCGGCATTTGCACGATGCCTGCCGTGCGCGCGGCCTGATGGAGCGCATCGCGATCGAGGACATCTATCCGGCGGTCGATTGCGGCCGATGGCCGGTAAAGCGGATCGTTGGCGACACGCTTGAAGTCTGGTCCGATATCTTTCGCGACGGACACGATGTGCTTGGTGCAGCACTGCTTTATCGTCGCGCCGACAAGACATGCTGGCGCTCCGCGCCGATGCACCATTTCGACAACGACCGCTGGGTCGGCCAGGTCGTGCTTGAAGAGGTCGGGCGTCATGTCTACACGATCGAAGCCTGGACCGACCGCTTCGCTTCATGGCGTGCCGACACGATGAAGAAGCGTGCCGCTGGCGACAACATCGCGACGGATCTTGTGGAAGGTGTCGATCTTGTGCGCTCGGCGTTGGCGCGCGCCAATGCCGAAGATCGAGCGGTGATTGAGCGACTGCTTGGCGAGTACGCAGTAGACGACGCGAAGCCGAGCGCCGGCGCGCTTCTGTCCGAGCCGCTCGCCGAAATGATGGCTCGGACGCCCGTGCGGGCGGATGTGACACGTTGTGCGCAAGAGTTCCAGATCGTTGTCGATCGGCCGATTGCACGCTTCGGTGCGTGGTATGAGATGTTCCCGCGCAGCCAAGGCAGGTTGCCGGGCCAGAGCGCCACGTTCGACGACTGCATCACACGGCTTCCCGCAATCGCTGCGCTAGGTTTCGATGTCGTATATCTGCCGCCGATCCACCCAATCGGTCGGATTAACCGCAAGGGTCGCGACAACTCGGTCACGTCCACATCCAGCGATCCGGGCAGCCCTTATGCGATCGGCGCGGCCGAGGGTGGGCACGATGCGGTTCATCCCGAGCTTGGCGGCATCGAGGGCTTCCGCCGGTTCGTTGCCGCGGCCCGCGCGCATGGGCTTGAGGTGGCGCTTGATTTCGCAGTGCAGGCGGCGCCCGATCACCCTTGGGTTAAGTCGCATCCGGAATGGTTCCTGTTCCGGCGTGATGGCACGATCAAATATGCCGAGAACCCGCCCAAGAAATATCAGGACATCGTCAACCTGGAGATGGCTGGACCTTCGCACGAGCCGCTCTGGCAGGCGCTCAGTGACGTCATCCTGCACTGGATCGCCGAGGGCGTGCACATCTTCCGCGTCGACAATCCGCATACGAAACCGCTGCCGTTCTGGGAATGGCTCATCCGCGAGGTGCAGGACCGCCATCCCGGCACGATCTTCCTGGCCGAGGCCTTCACCCGGCCGAAGCCGATGCGCGCGCTGGCGAAGGCCGGTTTCACACAGTCCTACACCTATTTCACCTGGCGGACTGGGAAGGAGGAACTAACTGACTACGCGCTCGAGCTCGCCTACGGCCCAGCCAGCGACTATCTTCGGCCCAATTTCTTCACCAACACGCCCGACATTCTGTCGCCCTACCTGCAGACGGGCGGCCGGCCGGCCTTCATCGTCCGCCTGACGCTCGCCGCGACGCTGTCGCCCACTTACGGTATCTATAATGGATTTGAGCTGTGCGAGGCGGCGGCGGTGCCAGGCACGGAGGACTATCTCCATTCCGAGAAATACGAATTCAAAGTGTGGGACTGGGACCGTGCCGGCCACATCCGGGACTGGATTGCCGGCATCAACCGCATCCGGCGTGACAATCCGGCGATGCATCGCATCGAGACGTTGCGTTTCCATCACGCCAATGACGATCACGTGCTGTGCTACAGCAAGGCGACGCCGGACCGCGGCAACGTCGTGCTCGTCGCGGTCAATCTCGATCCCTTCGCGACGCGCGAAGCCGAGCTTCGCCTATCGCTCGACGAGCTCGGCATCGGGTCCGAGGAAACCGTCACGCTCGTCGAGCCGTTGACCGGGGCCGAGCAGCGCTGGCGTGGCGCAGTGCAACGTGTGCGCCTCGACCCATCCATCAATCCCGTCGCAATCTACGTCCTGCGCCGCTAGCGCCCTCTCTGCCCGCCAAGAACCTCGCCATGCCCGACGCAGCCCCGCCCCCCGATCCGCTCTGGTACAAGGATGCGATCATCTATCAGCTCCACGTCAAAGCGTTCTTCGACGCCAATGGCGATGGCATCGGCGATTTCTCGGGCCTTACCCAAAAGCTCGACTATCTGCAGGATCTGGGCGTCACAGCGCTTTGGTTATTGCCCTTCTACCCTTCGCCGTTGCGCGATGACGGCTACGACATTGCCGATTATCGCGGCATCAATCCCGCCTACGGCACGCATGCCGATTTCCGTGCCTTCGTGCGCGGTGCTCACCGGCGCGGCATACGGGTCGTGACCGAGTTGGTTATCAACCACACCTCCGACCAGCACCCTTGGTTCCAGCGCGCGCGTCGTGCGAAGCGCGATTCGGCCTGGCGCAACTATTACGTCTGGAGCGACAGCGACAAGAAGTTTGCGGGCACGCGAATCATCTTCCTCGACACCGAAAAGTCGAACTGGGCCTGGGATCCGGTCGCGCAACAATATTACTGGCACCGCTTCTACGCACATCAGCCCGACCTCAATTTCGATAATCCGCGGGTCGTTAACGACGTGCTCAACGTCATGCGCTTCTGGCTCGACATGGGGGTCGATGGTATGCGGCTCGATGCGGTGCCCTATCTGGTGGAGCGCGAGGGCACCTCGAGCGAGAACCTCCCAGAGACGCACGCCATCCTTCGGCGATTGCGGGCCGCGCTCGACCAGCGCTATGGCGACCGCATGCTGCTTGCCGAGGCGAACCAGTGGCCGGAAGACGTGCTGCAGTATTTCGGCGAAGGCGACGAATGCCACATGGCGTTCCACTTTCCCCTCATGCCGCGCATTTTCATGGCGGTCGCAACGGAGGACCGCCATCCGATTACCGATATCATGCGGCAGACACCGGACATTCCTGCCAATTGCCAATGGGCGGTGTTCCTACGCAATCATGACGAGTTGACGCTCGAGATGGTGACCGACCGCGAGCGCGACTATCTGTGGAATTTCTACGCCGCCGACAAGCGAATGCGCCTCAATCTTGGCATCCGCCGGCGCCTTGCGCCGTTGATGGAGAATGACCGGCGTCGCATCGAGCTGCTTCTGGGCTTGATGTTCTCGATGCCAGGCACGCCGGTCATGTATTACGGCGACGAGATCGGCATGGGTGACAACATTTTCCTCGGTGACCGCGACGGCGTGCGTACGCCGATGCAGTGGACGCTCGACCGCAACGCCGGTTTCTCGCGCGCGGATCCTGCGCAGCTCTATCTGCCGCCGATCATGGATCCGGTTTACGGCTACCAGGCCGTCAATGTCGAAGCCCAGACGCGCGCGCCCACCTCGCAGCTAAACTGGACGAAGCGGCTCGTGGCCGTGCGTAAGGCGCGGCGTGCCTTCGGTCGCGGCACCCTGCGTTTCCTCTATCCCGAGAACCGCAAGGTGCTTGCCTTCCTCCGTAGCTTCGCCGACGAAACGCTACTCTGCGTCTTCAACCTGTCACGCTCTCCGCAAGCGGTGGAGTTGGACCTCACCGAGTTCCTCGGCCGCTCCCTTGTCGAGCTTGGCGGGCGCAGCGTCTTTCCTCCGATTGCGGAGCAACCCTACCTGCTGTCGCTCCCGGGCTATGGCTTCTACTTGTTCATGGTTGATGTCACCGTCGAGCCCCCTGTGCGCGCATCGCTGCCGGATTTCGTGACGCTGGTGTTACCTGAGGGCTGGCGCTCGAAGAGCCTCCTCGCCCAGCACATCAGGCACCAGGTCGAGTACGAAGTCGTGCCCGCCTACTTGCCGACGCAGCGCTGGTTCGGTGCCAAGGGCCGCAAGATCGTGCGGGCCGCCGTCATCGCAGAGGGCGAACTCGACCAAATGGCGCTGACTGCGTTCGAGGTAAGCTTTGCGGAAGGCGGAAATCAGCTCTATGCGCTGCCGCTTACTTTGCGCTGGGAGATACCGGAAAGCGATCCCGCTGCGCTTGCCACCTACACCGTGTGTCACGCCCGTCGTGGGCGCTCCGAAGGCATCGTCTACGAGGCGATCGCTGAGCCGCGCTTCGCCCTCGCCCTCGTCGAGGCGATGCAGGAGGGAAAGACACTGAACGCCGGAGAGGGTACGCGCATTGTCTTCCGTCACACCTCCGCTTTCGCTCGGCGAAACCTGCCCAAGGATCCCGTCGTCAAGCGTATTGGCGGCGAGCAGTCGAATAGCTCGATCGCGATCGAAGAATACGCGATTCTCAAGCTCTATCGCAGGCTCCAGGGCGGCGTTCACCCTGAAATCGAGATGGCGGAGTTCCTGACCGAGGTCGCGGCATTCCAAAACACGCCTCCGCTTATGGGCTACTTTACGATCGAGCGCGACGGCGAGCCCAACACCGCCATGGGCGTGATGTTCGCTAACCTCCGCAACCAGGGCGACGCCTGGGCGCAGGCGCTCAACTACCTTACGCGCTATCTCGACGAGGCGCTCCTGATGGCGCCGCATGTCCACAATGTCACTGAGGGTACGACGACTGCGCCCACCGCCGCGGCTGACACCTCCTCGCACCAGCTCTATGTCGATCTCGCCGCCCAGCTCGGTGGCCGCACCGCCGAATTGCACCGCGCGCTCTGCCCTTCCGGCGACGTTCCTGATGAGTTCCGGCCTGAGCCCATCAGCAAGGATGATCTCGCGCTGTGGAAGGGCCGCGCGCGCGCCACGGCCGAAAGTGCCTTGGGCATGCTTGCAGCGCGTGTGCGGCGCCTGCCGCCACAATCGCGCGAAATGGGCGAGCGGCTTCTCGCGCGGCGCGAGCAGGCGTCGCGCCGGCTCGAGGAGTTGATACCGGCGCGCGTTGATGCGCTGAAGACGCGCATCCACGGCGATTATCACCTCGGCCAGGTGCTTGCCATCCAGAACGACTATACGATCATCGACTTCGAGGGTGAACCGATGCGTCCGCTCGCCGAGCGCCGGGTCAAGGGATTGCCGCTCGTCGATGTCGCCGGGATGCTGCGCTCCTTCGCCTACGCGGCGGCGGCCGGAGTGCGGCAGATGGCGGAGATACAGCCGGCAGCCGAGGCGACACTGCTCGAGCGCGGCGAGGAATGGCGGCGTGCCGTGAGCGAGGCGTTCCTCACGCGCTATCGTACAGTGATCACGGGAGCGGCGTCGATGCCACACGAACCCGCGGTTGCCGATGCGCTGCTCGCCTTCTTCACTCTGGAAAAGGCATTCTACGAGATCGAATACGAGCTCTCGAACCGGCCGACTTGGGCCGGCATTCCGATCGCGTCCGTGCTCGATTTGACCGAGACCCGCGAGTTGGCCGATGCCGGTCCTTGAAGCCTCCGACACTGCAATCCTGGAGGCGCGTCACGGCGATCCGTTCGCCTGGCTCGGCATGCACGCGGGCGGCCGCGCACAGCAAGTCCGCGTGTTTCTCCCATGGGCGCGGCGGCTTTGGGTCGTCCGGCGCGAGGGGGGCGCGGTGGCGGCGGAGCTTTCGCGCGTCCACCCCGACGGGCTTTTCACCGGTTCGGTCGGCGAAGGGCCGCGCTTCTCCTATCGGCTCCGCGCCGAGGGCGGCGAGGGCACGGTCGAGTTCGACGACATCTATTCCTTCCCGCCGGTACTGGGAGAGCTCGACGCGTATCTTCTCGGAGAGGGAAAGCATCGGCGCGCCGGCACGGTGATGGGCGCGCACTGCCGCACGCACGCGGGCGTCGCCGGCGTGTCCTTTGCGGTGTGGGCGCCCAACGCCCGCCGCGTCAGCGTCGTCGGTCCATTTAACGACTGGGACGGGCGGCGCTGGCCGATGCGGCTGCGCCTCGGGATCGGCATCTGGGAGATCTTCGTACCCGGCCTCGCGCCCGGCGCGCTCTACAAGTACGAGATCGTGGGGCCGGATGGCGCGGTTTTGCCGCTCAAGGCCGATCCTTATGCCGCTTGGTCCGAGCGCTCGCCTGGCACGGCCTCGCGCATCGCGCCGCCGTCAGGCTACGACTGGCGCGACCATGCCTTCCTCGACGCCCGCGCACGCACGAACGACCGAGCCGCCCCCATCTCGATCTACGAATGTCATCTCGGTTCTTGGCGCCGTAAGCCCGACGAGGGCGGCCGCATGCTTACCTATCGCGAGCTTGCCGAGGAGCTCGTCCCCTACGTGCGCGACATGGGCTTCACCCATCTCGAACTCATGCCGGTGAGCGAGCATCCGTTCGATGGCTCGTGGGGCTATCAGTCGCTGGGCCTCTTCGCGCCGACGAGCCGCTTCGGCACGCCCGACGATTTCCGCGCCTTGGTCGATCGCTGTCACGAGGCCGGGCTCGGCGTTTTTGCCGACTGGGTGCCCGGCCATTTCCCAACCGATCCGCACGGGCTCGCGCGCTTCGATGGTACCGCGCTTTACGAGCATGCCGACCCGCGCCAGGGCTTCCAGTCCGACTGGAACACCTATGTCTATAATTTCGGGCGCCAGGAGGTCGCGAATTTCCTTGCGACCAGTGCGCTTCATTGGATCACCGAGTTCCACATCGACGGCCTGCGTGTCGACGCCGTCGCCTCAATGCTCTATCTCGATTACAGCCGGCCTCCGGGCGGCTGGATTCCGAATCGCTATGGCGGGCGCGAGAATCTCGAGGCGATCGAGTTCCTGCGCCGCACCAATGAGGAGATTGAAGGCCTCGGTCTCGGCGCTACGACCGCGGCCGAAGAATCGACCGCGTGGCCCATGGTCTCGCGCCCAGCCGCCGCCGGCGGCCTGGGCTTCGGCTACAAGTGGAACATGGGCTGGATGCACGACACACTTCGCTACATGGCCCTGGACCCGATCCACCGCCGCTTCCATCACAACGATCTGACTTTCGGTCTCCTCTACGCTTTCAACGAGAACTTTATCTTGCCGCTGTCGCACGACGAGGTGGTGCACGGCAAGGGCGCGCTCCTCGCCAAGATGCCAGGCGACCGCTGGCAGCGCTTCGCCAATCTGCGCGCCTATTTCGGCTTTATGTGGACTCATCCCGGTAAGAAGCTTCTCTTCATGGGCGGCGAGTTCGCACAGGAGCGCGAGTGGAACCATGATCACTCGCTCGACTGGCACCTGCTTGGGGATCCGCTGCATCAGGGCGTGCAGAGTGTCGTGCGCGACCTGAATCGGCTCTATCGAGCGCTGCCGGCGCTGCACACGCTCGACTGTGAAACGGCCGGGTTCCAGTGGCTTGAGGGCGGCGACGCAGAGCGCAGCGTGCTCGCTTATCTTCGCCGCGGCCGGGAGCCGCATGAACTTGCCGTGATCGTCTGCAATTTCACGCCGGTACCGCGCCATGACTATCGGATCGGCGTGCCGCGCGCTGGGCGCTGGCGGGAGCGTTTTAACAGCGACGCGCAGGCCTATGGCGGAAGTGGCCTTGGCAATTCCGGCGAAGCCCGGACGGAGCCCGTTTCCGAGCACGGCCAGCCCGCGTCGCTCCGGCTGCTCCTACCTCCTCTTGCCACCGCGATCCTCACGTGGGAGCCGGATGGCTGAGCCGCTCCTGCGCCTCGCTGCGCTGGCCGGTGTCCAAGCGGCCTTTCGTGACATCTTTGGCGCCGAGCGCCAGGTTGCAGAGGATGACCTACACGCGGTGCTCGCGGCCATGGGGCATCCGAACGAGGATGACGCAGCGGTTGCACGCGAGATCGCAATCCTCGAAGCCGAGCCGTGGCGCGCGCTGCTGCCACCCGCGATTGTGATCCACGAAGATACGGCGCCAAGCATCGCCTTCGTCATACCGGACCGTCTCAATGCCGGGCGCGTTCTGTGGTCGCTCCAGGGTGAAGACACGCACGCCGACGGCAGCGCCGATCTGCACGCCCTCGAAACGCTTGCGAGCATTGGTGACGGCCACGAGCGCCACCGTCGCCTCGCTTTGCCCCTGCCGCGGCTCGCGCCGGGCTATTACTGTTTGAGCCTCGCCGCTGGGCACGAAAGCGCGGAGACGAGCCTCATCGTCGTCCCTACCTGCGGTTACCTGCCGCCGCAACTGGCCGATGGCCGACGCGCCTGGGGCCTCTCGGCGCAACTCTATTCGCTCCGCTCGGAGCGCAACTGGGGCATGGGCGATTACGCCGATCTCAGCGCCCTCGCGGGACTCGTGGCGGGGAAGGGTGCGGCCACGCTCGGCCTCAATCCGCTGCATGCGCTCTACCCGGCCGAGCCGCGCCATATCAGCCCCTATTCGCCGTCGAGCCGGCTCTTTCTCAATCCGCTCTATCTCGATGTCGAGGCCATGCCCGACCTCGCTGCGTGCGAAGAAGCGAGGGCTCACATGGCGGGGCCGGAATTTCGGGCCACGCTCGGGCACGCCCGTGCCAGCGATCTCGTCGATCACACCGCCGTGGCCGCGGCAAAGCAGCCTCTCTTCGCTCTCCTCTACGCGGCGTTCGCGGCGCACCACCTCGCGCCTTTGGGTGCGGCCACAACTGCGCGAGGCGCCGACTTTCGGCGCTTCCAGCGCGAAGGTGGCGTTAGTCTCCGCGACTACGGCCGATTCAACGCACTGCACGAGGGCTTTTACCGCGCCGGCTGCGCATCTTGGCATGATTGGCCCGCCCCGTTCCGTCGCGCGAATTCCGACGCGGTGGCCGAATTCGCGCGCGAGCACGAGGCGGCGGTCGAGCTTCATCAATATCTCGAATGGGAATCATGTCGCCAGCTCGACGCGGCCGCCGCGCGCGCTGCTGCGGCGGGGCTCGGCCTCGGACTCTACCGCGATCTCGCGGTCGGCGTCGATCCGAGCGGAGCCGGCGCGTGGGCCGATCCCGATCTTCTCGTCTCTGGCGCGACGATCGGCGCGCCGCCGGACCTCCTGAACCTGAAGGGCCAGAATTGGGGCCTTGCGCCGCCTAATCCCACGGCGCTGCGCCGGCGTGCGTACGAGCCGTTTATCGCCGCGTTGCGCGCCAATATGCGCGGTGCCGGCGTACTGCGCATCGATCACGTAATGGCGATGCAGCAGCTTTATTGGATCCCACGCGGCACGCCAGCCGGGAGCGGGGCCTACGTCTCCTATCCGCTGCGTGATCTTCTCGGCATCATCGCGCTCGAAAGTCAGCGCAACCGCTGCCTCGTCATCGGCGAGGATCTCGGCACCGTGCCCGAGGGCTTCACGCGCACGCTCAACGATTGCGGCATCCTGTCCTACCGCCTCCTTATGTTCGAAAAGGAGGGCGAGCGCTTCCGGGCGCCGCGAACCTATCCGCGCGCGGCGGCGGCCACGTTTTCCTCGCACGATCTCCCCACGATGCGCGGTTTCTGGCTCGGTGCCGACATCGCGTGGCGGCGCAAGCTCGATCTCTATCCCGATGCGCCGGCTGCTGTGCGCGATGAAGATTGCCGCCGGCAGGACCGGCGCGAGCTCCTGGCGTTGCTTATGGCCGAAGGGCTCATCGACGAAAGTGCGGCGGCCCGCCTTCTGCCGCGCGACGACGATCCGGTCTTCGCACTCGAGCTTGTCGTGGGACTGCATCGCCTTCTTGGCCGCGCCAATTCCGCGCTCGCCCTCATGTCGATCGAGGATGCGGCCGGCGAGGTAGAGCAGGCCAACATTCCGGGCACGGTGGACGAGCATCCGAATTGGCGCCGCCGCCTTGGGAAGAACCTCGCTGCGCTCGCCTCGGACGCGGATTTCGCGGCCATCGCCGCGGCGCTCTGTGGCGCGCGAAAAGAGTGATCCACCCAGGCGGGTGTCGCGTATCTAATTTACACGGTCTCCTCCCGTGTGTTTCCTCCCTGAACTGGGCCCCGCCCGAGCGGCGGGGCTTTTTTTGCCTGAGCGGATCGGCGAGGATCGCGTCATGACGGATGCGGTCGAGTGCGTCGTCGTCGGCGCGGGCGTGATCGGGCTCGCCTGCGCGCGCGCGCTCGCGCAGGCGGGACACGAGGTGCTCGTGCTCGAGCAGGAGCGCTGGATCGGCGCGCATACTTCCTCGCGCAACAGCGAGGTGATCCACGCCGGCCTCTATTACCCGCAGGACAGTCTCAAAGCGCGCTATTGCGTGGCGGGTCGGCGAGAGCTTTACGCCTATTGCGCCGAGCGTGGCGTTGCTCACAAGCGGGTCGGTAAGCTCGTCGTCGCCTGCACCGAGGCTGAGGTCCAGGTGCTACGCAAGGTCATCGAGCGAGCCGAGGCGAATGGGGTCGAGGGCCTCGAATGGATTCCCGGAAACGAGGCGAAGGCGCTCGAGCCCGAACTCTTCTGCCTCGCCGCGTTCCATTCCCCGGTGACCGGCATCGTCGACAGCCACGGTCTCATGCTCGCGTTCGAGACCGATGCCGAGACGGCAGGCGCTACGATCGTGCTGCGCGCCCCGGTGCTGCGCGGCCGTCTTGAGGCCAAAGGATTCACGCTCGAAGTGGGTGGAGCGGAGCCGACGACGATCGCGTGCAAGCTACTCGTCAACAGCGCCGGCCTCGAGGCGCCGCTATTGGCCGCGCGCATTGCGGGCGTGCCCGCGGTGAGTGTGCCGCGCGCCTACTACTGCCGAGGCGTCTATTTCACGCTTGCTGGGCGGGCGCCGTTCCGCCGCCTCGTCTATCCCGTGCCGGAAGCGGCTGGCCTTGGCGTCCACCTGACGCTCGACCTTGCCGGTCAGGCGCGCTTCGGACCCGATACAGAGTGGATTAGCGACATCGACTACACCGTCGATCCCGCACGCGGGGAGCGCTTCTACGCCGCCATCCGCACTTATTGGCCAGGCCTCAAGGACGGCGCGTTACAGCCGGGCTATGCCGGCGTACGGCCGAAAATTAACGGCCCGCGCGATGCGTCCGCCGATTTCGTGGTCCAGGGTCCGGCCGAACATGGTGTGCCGGGCTTGGTCAATCTTTACGGCATCGAGTCGCCCGGCATCACCGCCTCGCTGCCACTGGCCGCACATGTCGCGCGGCTGCTCGATTAGGAATCGTCGGGTCCTTCGGCGACCACGACGGAAATTTCGAGAGGCGGCGCCTCAGCGAAGGCAAGCGTCAGCGGGAATACGTCGTCGACTGCGAGGATACGCTTCAAGCCGCGCAGCGCAATGTAGCGGCGTCCTGGCTGAAGCGTCACGCGCCGGCCCGGCTCTAGATCGTAAAATTCAAGCGGCGAGCCGTCGAATTCACGCAGAATCACGCGCTCGGCAATGGGCGAGGCTCCGCCGACGAGGCGGTCGGCACGGCGCCCTCGATTCTCGATCACCAAAAAGGCAGCAGCCGCCTCGGTGACGGACGGCTTCGCCCACGGATGGTCGATGGTGATGCCGCCGCTCGTGAAGATCTGCGCTTTGGCCGCGCGTGCCGCCGCAAGTACGAGCGGCGCCAGAAGAACGACCCGGCGGTTCATGCGACCTGCTTAGCCGAGGCGGCGCAACAGCACAATCGGCCAAAGCGTCACGGCCGGTAGTGTCGTGCGAAAGATCCGCGCCTGGCCGAGCGGCGTGAAATCCTCGAACCGTGCCGTACCGGGCTCGGGCTGGGCGAAGAGTCCGATGCCGACGGCAAGATACATGAGGGCAAGACTCGCGAGCATTTCCATCACGGGCACAAGTCTCGCTGCGCGATGGTTTCGCTAGCGTTAATCGCCGCTTGCCGAAGCGACATAGGAAGGGCACGATTGGATCGCGTGAGCAAGGAGGGGTGACATGTGGTTTGCCGTGGCGATCATCGGCATGATTGGCATCGCGACAGGGGTAACTCTCCTGCCAAGCAGCACGTCGAAGCCGCAACCAGCCGCCGCTGCGCCGGCGTCGCCCGCGGTCCCCGCGCCTGCCGCCGTGCCCGCGCCTCCGGCACAGGGCCAGATTCCGGCCAAGTGAGCCGCCATGGCTGAGCTGCGAGTCGAGGCGCCGCGCGGGGCGCCCAACGATCTCGAATCCTACTGGATGCCGTTCACGGCCAATCGCCAATTCAAGGCGAAGCCGCGGCTTCTTGTTGCCGCCGAGGGCATGCACTATCGCACCGCAGAAGGCCGCCAGATCCTCGACGGGACTGCGGGACTATGGTGCGTTAATTGCGGCCACGCGCGGCGCGAGATCGCCGACGCCGTCCATCGCCAAGCATTGTCGCTCGATTATGCGCCGGCATTCCAGATGGGCCACCCCGCCGTGTTCGAAGCGGCCTCCCGCTTGGCCGCGCTGCTACCGGGCGATCTCGACCGCGTCTTCTTCTGCAATTCCGGGTCCGAGGCGGTCGATACCGCCTTGAAGATCGCGATCGCCTATCACCGCGTGCGCGGCGAGGGTCAGCGCACCCGCCTCATCGGCCGCGAGCGCGGCTATCACGGTGTCGGTTTCGGCGGCATTTCGGTCGGGGGCATTTCGGTCAACCGCCGCTATTTCGGCAGCCTGTTGCCTGGCACGGACCATCTGCCGTCGACGCACGACCGCGCGAAGCAGGCGTTCTCGCGCGGCCAGCCCGAATGGGGCGCGCATCTTGCCGACGAGCTTGAACGCATCGTCGCGCTACATGATCCCTCAACCATCGCCGCCGTCATCGTTGAGCCGATGGCGGGCTCGACCGGCGTGCTCGTGCCGCCCAAGGGCTATCTCGAGCGCCTCAAAGCGATTTGCGACAAGCACGGCCTTATCCTCATCTTCGACGAAGTCATCACCGGCTTCGGGCGCTTGGGCGCGCCCTTCGCAGCCGAGCGCTTCGGCATCGTTCCCGACATGGTGACCTGCGCCAAGGGGCTTACCAACGGCACTGTGCCGATGGCCGGTGTGATCGTGCGGCGCGGCATTTACGAGGCCTTCATGTCGGGCCCCGAGACGGCGGTGGAACTGCCGCACGGCTACACCTATTCCGGCCATCCGCTGGCCGCCGCGGCGGCGCTGGCCGCGCTCGAGATTTACCGGAGCGAGGATCTCTTCGCGCGCGCCAAATCGCTCGAAGCGTACTGGGAGGATGGCGTGCACAGCCTGAAGGACCTGCCGCACGTCGTCGATCTGCGCAATATCGGCCTCGTCGCCGGGATCGAACTCGACCCCGTTCCGGGCAAGCCGGCCCAGCGCGCGTTCGACGTGTTCCTGCGCTGTTACGAGCGCGGGCTTCTGATCCGCACCACTGGCGACATCATCGCGCTGTCGCCGCCGCTCGTCATCTCGCGCGGTCAGATCGACGAGCTGTTCGGGATTCTCGGCGCCGTGCTGAAGGAAGCGGCCTGATGCTGATCGGCGTGCCGAAAGAGGTGAAGACGCACGAATACCGCGTCGGCCTCGTCCCGGGCAGCGTGCGCGAACTCGTGCACAAGGGCCACCAGGTGATGGTCGAGCGCGGTGCTGGCGCCGGGATCGGCTTCGGCGACGATGCCTATGTCGCGGCAGGCGCGAGGATCGCGTCTGTCGAGGACGTGTTCGCGAACGCCGAACTCGTCGTCAAGGTGAAGGAGCCACAGCCCTTCGAGATCGTGCGCCTCAGGCGCGGCCAGGTGCTCTTCACTTATCTTCATCTCGCGGCCGATCGCGCGCAGACCGAAGGTTTGATGACAAGCGGCGCCACCTGCATCGCCTATGAGACCGTGACCGATGCGAAGGGCGGGCTTCCACTCCTCGCGCCGATGAGCGAGGTCGCGGGGCGCATGGCGATTCAGGTCGGCGCCCATTGCCTCGAGAAGGAGCAGGGCGGGCTCGGCATTCTCCTGGGCGGCGTCCCGGGCGTCGCGGCGGCCAAGGTCGTTATCCTCGGCGGTGGCGTCGCCGGCACCAATGCGGCGCGCGTCGCCATGGGTATGGAGGCCTATGTCACGGTCATCGACAAGAACCTCGCCCGTCTCTACGAGCTCGACATGCAGTTCGGCTCGCAGCTCCACACGCTCTTTGCCACGCTCGAGAACATCGAAAACGAGGTTCTGTCGGCCGATCTCGTCGTCGGCGCGGTGCTGGTCGCGGGTGCTGCAGCGCCGAAGCTCGTCTCGCGCGCGCTCGTGCGGCGCATGAGGCCGGGGGCGGTGCTCGTCGATATCTCGATCGACCAGGGCGGCTGTTTCGAGACGAGCCGGCCCACGACGCATGCCGATCCGACCTATGTCGAGGAAGGCGTCATCCATTATTGCGTCACCAACATGCCGGGCGCGGTTGCGCGCACCTCAACCGTGGCGCTCAACAACGCGACCCTGCCTTTCACCGAGGCTTTGGCTGACAAGGGCTTCCGCCGCGCGCTCCAGGACGACCCCCATTTGCGCGCCGGCCTCAACGTCTACGCGGGCCGCATCACGCACGCTGCCGTGGCGCACGATCTCGGGATACCGGTGCTCGCGCCCGACGCCGCGCTTGCGGAATAGCGAAAGGGAGGAAAATGCCGAAAGAGCTGCCGCCGACGCGCCGCGTCGTCACCGGGCACGACGCCAAGAATGTGGCGAAGGTGCTGATTGACGGCATAGCCATGAACAACCGTGGCGAGCCGGGCCGCTCGCGCGTCCTCATGTGGTGCACGGATAGCATGCCGGTCGACGTCGCGATCGGAGAGAAGATCGAGGACATGGGCGCGCGCATGCTCGGCACGGCGCCACCCACCAACGGCACGCGCTTCACCATCAACGACATCCCGCCGGGCGCGCCGGGCGTCATGCACCGCACCGAAACTCTCGACTATTGCATCGTGCTCGCCGGCGAGGTCGACATGGATATGGACGAGGGCTCAGTGCGTCTCAAGGCTGGTGACGTCGTCATCCAGCGCGGCACCAACCATTCGTGGGTCAACCGCGGCACGGAGGCGGCGCGCATCGCCTTCGTGCTGATCGACGCGAAGCCCTTGGGCATCGGCCATCCAATAATGGGTGCAACGTCGGTTCCGTCGCGCGGCTAGTCCCCGAGCTTCGCTAGCTCAGGCATAATGAGGCGATCGGCGGGCACGATGTGATCGCGATCGCCGATCGCCATTTCCGCCTTCATCAGATTGTCGAGAAGCGCGCGCGATATTGTGGGGAAGGGCGCGAAGAAGGTTATCTTGCGGAAAAGGTCATAGGTCTTGGCCACGTCGTCGCGCTTCATCTTGGCGGCGCTCGCCAGAATCGAAATCGCCTCGTCGCGGTTCTTGTCGTCATAGAACCAGGCAACGCTCTCGTCGAAAGCCGCAAGCATGCGCTTCGCCAACTCGAGGTGCGCACTGGCCCAGGCACGGTTCACCTCGAACCCGGCGAAGGGCAGGTCCTTCGTGTAAGGATAGACGAGACCGAGATTGACGAACCCCGAATCCTCCGCCTCGAACAGAATAGGCGGCAGGAGGAGCGTGGCCGCGACCGCGCCCGAGCGCAGGCCGGCGAGCCGCCCAGCCGTGGCGCCCACCACGACCACGTCATAGTCGGACTTGGCAAGGTTTTCCGCCTTCGCCATTTGCGCAAAATAAATGGCGGTGATGTCGGTCGTGCCGCCGAGCGAGATCGTCTTGCCCTTGAGATCGCGAATGCTGGAGATCCCCGGCCGCGCCACGAGCGCGTAGGGATTGGCCTGCGACACGATACGCACGATGGCGATCGCCGCACCTTTGTCGATGGCGCTGATCGGCTCTGGCAGGCCCGTACTCGCCACCGCGTCGAGCGAGCCTGCGGTGAGCTGCTGGATCACACCCGAGGTCGAAGGCACGAAGATGAGATCGATATCGACGCCGGCCCTGGCGAAGAACCCTTTGCTCTCGCCGATATAGATCGGCCACAGCGAGCCTGAGGGCGAGCCGATGGCGCCGGTCTCGACGGTGTCCGCAGCGCGCGCCGGAACCGTTAGAAAAAGCAAGATCGCCACGAACAATGCTCGCATCGCATGCCTCCTGCGTCGCGTCGGGTTTGATCGCACGGCGCCGCTCTTCACGCAGCGACGCCGACGAGCGCGCCGACCCCGGCCGTCACCGCCATCGCCAGCGCCCCCCAAAATAGGACGCGCGTCGCGCCAACGATGATGCTGGCTCCGCCGGCGCGTGCCGCGAGCGCGCCGAGCAGCGCCAGAATGATAAGAGAGACGAGCGCGATGAGGGTACTCGGATACGGCCCGGTGGCGATGATCGCCGTCAAGAGCGGCAGGGCTGCGCCGAAGGCAAAGCTCGTGCCTGAGGCGAGTGCCGCCTGGAGCGGGCGCGCTCGCAGCGTATCGCTGATGCCGAGCTCGTCGCGCGCGTGTGCGCCGAGCGCATCGTGCGCCATAAGCTGACGCGCCACTTCCTGCGCGAGATCGGGCTTCAGGCCGCGCCCGACATAAATGGAGGCGAGCTCGTTGTGCTCCTCCTCGATATCGGTTTCGATACCGAGCTGCTCCTGTGCGAGGTCGGCGCGCTCGGTATCCGCCTGCGAGCTCACCGACACATATTCGCCTGCCGCCATCGCCATGGCGCCGGCGGCAAGGCCGGCAATGCCCGCGAGCACGATGCTCGCGTGGGAGCCGTGTGCGGCAGCGACGCCGAGAAGCAGGCTCGCGGTCGAGACAATGCCGTCGTTGGCGCCGAGGACGGCGGCGCGAAGCCAGCCGGAGCGATGGATGCGATGATGTTCCTCGTGCGGCATGGCCGACGGGCGCCCTTAGTGGAGCGCGCGCGGCAGTCCTGCGATCGCTTCGTCGAGGAGCGCGGACCGGTGCACCGGATCGAGCGTCTCGCCGAGCGCGCGCCTCACCGCGGCGATCGCGATCTCGACCGCCCGTGCGCGCACCTCGGCCATGGCTTTCGCCTCGTCGAGCGTGATCTTCTCGCTCGCCATGCGCCGACGGCGCTCGAGCGCAGCCTCGATCTCGCGCTCGGCACGCTCGGCTGCGCGCAATGATTCCTCGCGCGCGTGGGCGATGATGGCGTCCGCCTCCTTCATGGCGTCGCGCTGCTTCCGCTGATATTCGGCAAGCGCCGTCTGTGCTTCGTCGCGGAGCCGTGCGGCGGCTTCGATCTCGTCGCGGATCTTGGTGGCGCGCTGATCGAGTTGGCGCGTGAGGATCGGCGTCACCTTCCACCCGAGGAAGCCGAAGGCAATGACGAAGGCGATGAGGACCCAGAACTCGGCGTCCTTTAGAAGCTCCATCACGCGCGCTCCCTCAGAACTGCGTCGACCGCGTCGCGCGCGCGGGCGGGGTCGAGCTCGGCGCCTGCTACCTTCGCGGCCGCGGCGCGCGCGACCTCGACCGCGACGTCGCGCAGGCCGGCCAATGCCGCATCCTTCGCCTCCGCGATACGCCGCTCGGCGGCAGAGGTTTCCGCCGCGAGCGCGTCAGCAAGCTTCTTCAGCCGCTCGGCGCTTGCCGCGTTCATGCGCTCGACCGTCGCGCGCAGAGTCGCCTGCGCCTCGTCGCGTGCCTCGGCAAGCGCCTTCTCGTAGGCGGCAATTACTGTTTCGGCCTCTTCCTTCATCTGCGCCGCACGTCCGAGGTCGTCGTCGATGTGCCTGCGCCGCTCGGCGAGGATCGCGCCAACACGCGGCAGCCCGATCCAGGTCATCGCGATGAAGAGCGCGATGAAGGTGATCGCGAGCCAGACGAGCTGCGAGGGAAAGGTCGCAACGTCGAGCTGCGGCATCGGGTCAGAACACGAACAGGATGAGGAAGGCGATGGCGAGGCCGAAGAGCCCGGTCGCCTCGGCGAGCGCGAAACCCAGGAACGCGAACGGCGTCACTTGCGCCGCCGGGTTGCGGGCCAGCGCGCTGATGAGCGAGGCGAACACGTTGCCGATGCCGATACCGGCGCCGACGAGCGCAACGCAGGCGAGGCCGGCACCGATTAGCTTGGCGGAGGCGACATCCATGAGGCTGTTCCTTTTCAGATCAGTGAAGGTGAAGCGCGTCGTGGAGATAAAGACAGGTCAGGATCGCGAAGACATAGGCCTGCAGCGCCGCGACCAGGATCTCGAGGAAATAGATCAGGACGTCGATGCCGACCGGCAGGATGCCGAAGAGCGGCACGCTCGCCGCGAAGCCGGCAAAGATCGCGAGCATGGTGTGGCCGGCGAGCATGTTGGCGAAGAGCCGGATCGACAGCGTGAAGGGCCGGATGCAGTAGGACAGGAGCTCGATCGGTACGAGCAGCAAGAGCAGCACAACGGGCACGCCCGTCGGCACGAACAGCCTGAGGAAGTGCCAGCCGTGTTTCGCGATGCCGATGATGGTTACGCCGATGAAGACGGTAATGGCGAGGCCGAACGTGACGATGATGTGGCTCGTGAAGGTGAAGCTGTAGGGGATGAGGCCGAGCGTGTTGCCGAGCAGCACGAACATGAAGAGCGTGAATATGAACGGGAAATAGGCCATGCCGCCGTGCCCGGCGTTGGTCTCGACCATGTCGGCGACGAACTCGTAGCTCATCTCCGCGATCGACTGCATCCGGCCTGGCACGAGCGCCCGGCGACTCGTGCCAAGGACGACGAGTGCCGTCACAAGCACCACCGCGATCGTCATCAGGAGGGCGGAGTTCGTGTAAGACAAGTCCAAGCCGCCGATATGGATCGGAAGGATGGGTTCGATCTTGAATTGCTCGAGCGGCTTGATCTCGATTGCCACGTCAGTCCTCGTCGTCCTCGGCCGGCGTGCTTTGCTGCTGCCGGCGATAGCCTACTGCCATGCCCTGGTCGGTTAGGGCGCGCCACACGTTGAGCATGCCCGCCGCGGTGCCGAGGAAGAACATCACGATCATCCCCCACGGCCGCGTGCCTAGCCAGCGGTCCAAGGCCCATCCGATCCCGGTGCCGACCGCGATGGCGACAACGAGCTCGATCCCGATCCGCCAGGCAAGCGCGAACGCGTTGCCGAAGGAGGGTGGTGCCTCCTGTCCCGCTGGCCTTCGCGCGCCCCCTTGCGCACGCCGCGCCTCGTCGAGCCGGCGCCCGAGTTCCTTGAGCGGATCCTGATCGCCGGCCGTCGATTAACCCCCGCCAAAGCGGCGGCGCACCTTAGGGATGGGCGGAAACGCTGTCAAGAATTGCGCCGGGCGAATCCCTCTTTCCCTCTGGAAAGAAAGGGATGCGGCGCTAGGCCGTACGTCTCAGCTGCTCAGCCGATTGAAGATCCACCGACACGAGCTGCGACACGCCTTTTTCGGACATGGTGAGTCCGAACAGGCGATGGACGCGCGACATGGTCAGGCGGTGGTGCGTGACGATGAGGAAGCGCGTCTCGCAGTTCTCGGCGATCTCCTCGACGAGACGGCAGAAGCGGTCGATGTTGGCGTCGTCCAAGGGCGCATCGACCTCGTCGAGGATGCAGATCGGCGCGGGATTGGTCAGGAACACCGCGAAGAGGAGCGCGAGTGCCGTGAGCGCCTGCTCGCCGCCCGAGAGAAGCGACAGCACCTGCATCTTCTTGCCCGGCGGGCTCGCCATGATTTCGAGCCCCGCCTCGAACGGGTCTTGGCCCTCGGCCTCGTCATAGTCGAGCCGCAGATGCGCCTGCCCGCCGCCGAAGAGGCGTGTGAAGAGCTGCGAGAAATGCTCGTTCACTTGCGCGAAGGCGGAAAGGAGCCGTTCGCGTCCTTCGCGATTGAGTGCCTGGATGCCCTGGCGGAGCTTCGCGAGGGCGGCGACGAGATCGTCGCGCTCGCGGGTCAGCACCTGCAGCTTCTCTTCGACCTCGTGCGCCTCCTGCTCGGCGACGAGATTGACCGGCCCCATGGTCTCGCGCTCGCGCGTCAGGCGCTCGAAGCGGTGTGTCGCGTCGGCAAGTTCGGGCATGGTCTCGTCGGGCGCGATGTCCGCGGCCGCGAGCGTCTCGTCGGGCGCGCATTGAAGCCGCTCGGCGATGTGTGCGGCGAGCGCGCGGACCGCTTCCTCGGCCTGGTCGCGATGCCCCTCGCAGCGCACCCGCTCCTCCCGCATTTCCGCGAGCGCCGCATCGGCTGCCCGGGCGGCGCGCTCGGCGGCGGCAAGCCGTGTCTCACCCGATGCGAGCGCGTCGCTTGCGTCGCTGCGGCGCGATGTCGCGGCGGCAATGTGCTCGACCAGTGCCGCGCGCTGCTGCTCAATCTCGGCCGGGCGCTGCGCCAGCGCCTCGATCTCGGCACGAAGCGCCTCAAGCCGCTCTTCGAGCATGCGGCGCTGGCGGTGCGCTGCCTCGGCACGGCCTTGCCACGAGCGCAGTTCGCTCTCGACCACGTCGAGCCGTTCACGCCGCAACTCCGCTTCGCGCTTGAGGCGGTCGTATTCGCCTTGGCGGGCGAGATGGTTGAGGCGCCGCTCGGCGACGCGCTGGCGCAGATCCTCGATCGCGGCACGTGCGAGCGCCGGATCCGGCAGCCCCGCGAGCGCATCCGCTGCGGCGGCGTCCTCGCTGCGCGCGTCGGCGAGATCGGCGGAAAGGCGCTCGGCGGTGCTGCGAAGCCCGTCGAGCCGCGACGTGATGGCGGTGGCTTGGCGCGCGAGTTCGGCGTCCTCGTTGCGCGCGGTGGCGAGGCGGTCGAGCGCGCCCCGAGCTCCCTCGCGTGCCTCACGCTCGGCTTCGGCCAGACGTCGCGTCGCGCCTTGAGCCGCGGCAAAGCTCTCCGCGAGGCCTGAGATCTCGGCGTCGAGATCGCGCAACGACGCTTCGATCTCGGCGAGGCGGTTGCGCTGACGCAGGCGCTGCGCCGGGGCGGTCGGCGTGCCAGCAGCGCGCTTCAGCCCGTCCCAGCGCCAGAGGGCACCGTCGCGGCTGACGAGCCGCTGGCCAGGCTGCAGCGAGGCCTGCTGCCGTTCGCCGGTTTCCCAATCGGCGACGAGGCCGATCTGCGCGAGGCGCCGCTCGAGCGCCGCGGGCCCGGTGACGTGCGTCGCCAAGGGCGTGCAGCCCTCGGGCAGGGCGAGGGGCGCGTCATAATTGGCAAGGCCACGCCAGTGGATCGGCGCCTCGGTATCGAGCGGCGCGGCAAGGTCGTCGCCGAGCGCGGCGCCGAGCGCCGCCTCGTATCCGGCGGTCACGACGACGCGGTCGAGCACCGGCGGATAGCGCTTGTCACTCGCGGCGGCGAGCAACTCGGTCAATGCCTGTGCCTCGGTGCGGAGCTTGGCCCGGCGCGCCTCCGCCGCTTCGAGCGGCGCGCGCGCTGTTGCTTCCGCAGCGTTGGCCGCGCGGAGCTCCTGTTCCGCTGTTTCCGCCGCGAGGCGGGCGGACGCCACCTGCTCCTCGGCCTCACGGACCCGTTGCGCCGCCGCCGCGACTCGTGAGGCAGCGATCGTCTCGGCCTCCACCGCGGCGCGCTCGGCCTCGATGGCGGCCATGCGCTCGGTGAGGCGCTGGGCGCGCTGTGCGGCCTCCGTGCGCTTCGTCTCAAGTGCCGCGCGGCGGGCCTCGGCCGCGGCGAGTTCTTCGCTGCGACGCGCAAGCTCCGCCTCCAGCGCCGTGGCTTCCGCTTGCGCCATTGCGAGTGCAGATGCGGCCTCCGCCTCGGCGGCTTCCTCGCGCGCTTGCGCGGCAAGAACATCGGCGCGCTCTGACTCGAGCCGCGCCAAGGCAGCGCGCGCATCCTCGGCGAGCTCCGCCTCGCGCGCCATGTCGGCCGTCGCCTGCACGACGCGGGCTTCGGCCGCCGCGCGTGCTTCCACGACGCGCCGCTCCTCCTCCTCGAGGGCGGTGCGCGCATGGTTGAGGCGCTGCAATTCTGCCGCTGCCGTCGCGTCGGCACGACGCAGCTCGGGCAGCGCGTCGACCGCCTCCTCGCGCTCGCGTTCGGCCGCGCGCTGTGCGGCGGTGCGGTCGGCGACGTCGCGCTCGGCGCGGCGAAGCCGCTCTTCGGCCTCCGCGCGCTCGACCGTGGCGAGACGCCATTTGAGGTGCAGCACGACCGCCTCGGCGCGGCGGATGTGGTCGGAGAGGCGTCGGTAGCGCGAGGCTTGGCGCGCCTGCTTCTTTAGCCCGTCGAGTTGGACGCCGAGCGTGGCCAGCACGTCCTCGAGGCGCAGTAAATTGGCCTCCGCCGCCCTCAGGCGCAGTTCAGCCTCGTGCCGGCGCGCGTGGAGCCCGGTGATGCCGGCCGCCTCCTCAAGCACGGCGCGGCGGTCGGCGGGCTTCGCGGCGATGATGGCGCCGATGCGGCCCTGGCTCACGATTGCCGGCGATTGCGCGCCGGTCGCGGCGTCGGCGAAGAGAAGCTGCACGTCGCGCGCGCGTACCTCGCGCCCGTTCACCTTATAGGCTGAGCCCTCGCCGCGCTCGATGCGGCGCACGACTTCGATCTCCTCGCACGCGTCATAGGGCTTGGGGGCGTCGCGCTTGGGGTTTCCGAGGAAGAGCGCCACTTCCGCGAAATTGCGGGATGGGCGGTCGGACGTGCCGGCGAAGATCACGTCGTCCATCTCGCCGCCGCGCATGCGCTTTGCCGAAGTCTCGCCCATGGCCCAGGAGAGCGCGTCGACGAGGTTCGACTTGCCGCAGCCATTGGGCCCAACGATGCCGGTGAGGCCGGCTTCGATCGCGAGTTCGGTCGGTTCGACGAAGGATTTGAAGCCGGCGAGCCGGAGCTTGACGAAATGCACGCGCGTTATCCGAATGTTGTTGCGTTCATAGATAGCTCATGAGTGCGTGATACCAGCGCTTCCACCACACTTCCTGTTCGGGCATAGCGGGCGGTGCGGCGGCGGGCGTGCTGGCGCCCACGGGGGCGGGCGTCGCTGCCGCGACCGCGGCGCCGCCCGGCGTCGCCGCCGCCAACTCCTGCGCGAACTGCTCGTAGGGCAGGGCGCCCACGACCTTCTTGCCGTTGACGAAGAAGGTCGGCGTCGAATCGACCCCATAATCGTGCTGCCCGGCGAGCCGCTCGCCGAGGATGTGGTCGGACAAGGCCTTATCGTTCAAACATTCGTTGAACTTGTCCTCGCTGATGCCGCCCAGGCGCGCGATGCGCGAGAGCGCTTGGGTCACCTGGTCAGGCGTGCCGACCGCCCAGTTGATCTGGTTCTTGAACAGCACGTCGATGAAATTGAAGAACTGATCGGGCGGGGCGCAGCGCGCGATCATGGCCGCCTTGAGGGCGTTCTGGTCGAGCGGATAGTCGCGGTAGATGAGCCGCGCCTTGCCGGTGTCGATCCAGTCGCTGCGCACCTTGGGCAAGGTCTCGGCGTCGAATTCGGCGCAATGCGGACAGGTCAGCGAGGCGAACTCGAAGATGGTGACGGGCGCGTCCGGCTTGCCCAGCACCACATCGTCGGGCGCCTGGGTCGGCGCCGACTGGGCCTGGGCGAGACCTGTGAAGGCCAAGACGAACGCGGCGGAAATCCACCAGATATGACGCATCAAGCGCTCCGCTCCCCCACATATTGATGCTAAGGGTTGTCGGAGGCCAATGCAAGCCGGGCGGCTATTTGCCCGGATCGGCCGTCATGACGGCCTCGCCGAGGCGCCGCAGAGCCTCGCGCAGGCCGGGGTCCTCGATAGGGCCGAGGCGCCGGTCAAGCGCCGCCCGGTCGTCCGCCGGCAAGGGTGCCGGCACCCTGGCGGGACGGGCTTCAGGGAGCAGGGGACCCTGGGTGAAGACGAGCCGGTCGACCGCGCGATAGCCGAAGAAGCCGTTGATGCGCTCGAGGAGAAGGGGCGAACTGTGCTGCGCCTCGAGGGCGGCGCCGGAAGTGGCGCGGAGCCGCAAGGTCCCGCCCGCGCGCGTACCGTGCGGGAAGTCGAGCCGCTCGGGCCCGAGCTTCCGCGCCCATTCCGCGCCGACGACGCTCTCCCATTGGGTCACGAGCTGGGCCGCGGCAAAGCCGCGCTTGCCGAGCGCCGGCGCCGCCACCTTGGCGATCTCGCCGGCGAGCGCTCGCATGTACCCGCGCCGCTTCTCCACATCGACCTCCGCATCCGATCGTAGACGATAGGCCGGGCTTTGTTGATGCGATTTGGAAAATTCCCCATTCTGCTCACGAGGCCCGAAAGGACGCAGGGATTCCGACCGATTTCGCCGCTTCGTTGCTCGCGTGGTATGACCGGCACCGCCGCGTCCTGCCGTGGCGCGCGCGGCCCGGCGAACGCCCCGATCCTTATCGCGTGTGGCTGAGCGAAGTGATGCTGCAGCAGACGACGGTTGCCGCCGTCATTCCTTATTTCGATGCGTTCCTCGCGCGCTGGCCCAACGTGGCCGCGCTCGCGACGGCCTCGATCGACGAGGTGCTGCATGCATGGCAAGGCCTCGGCTACTACGCGCGCGCGCGCAACCTCTACGCCTGCGCACGCGAAGTCGTGAACGCGCACGGCGGTGCTTTTCCCGACACGGAAGCAGCGCTCGCCAAGCTGCCCGGCATCGGGCCCTACACGGCCGCTGCGATCGCCGCGATCGCCTTCGACCGCAGGGCCGTAGCAGTCGACGGTAATGTCGAGCGCGTGATGGCGCGGCTTCATGCCGTGGGTGCACCACTGCCCGACGCGAAGCCGGAATTGCGCCGGCTCGCGGCCACGCTCGTGCCCCGGAAACGTGCGGGCGATTACGCGCAGGCGGTGATGGATCTCGGCGCCACCATCTGCGTGCCGCAGAAGCCGCGTTGCGTGCTGTGCCCGTGGCAGCAGCCGTGCAAAGCGCGCGCGCTCAACATCGCCGAAGAGCTGCCGGCGCGCCGCGTCAAAGCCGAGAAGCCCACGCGCTTCGGCGTCGCGTTCTGGGCGGTGCGGAGAGACGGTGCGGTGCTACTGCGCCGCCGCCCAGAGAAAGGCCTTTTGGGCGGCATGATGGAGGTGCCTTCGACCGAGTGGCGCAGTTCACGCTGGCAAGAGAACGAGGCACGGCTCCTCGCGCCGGTGCGTGCGCGCTGGACGCGCGTTCCGGACGTCGTGCGCCATACCTTCACGCATTTCCATCTCGAGCTGCTGGTGCTCGCGGGCAACGTCACAAACGAGGCGCGCTGCGAGGGCGTGTGGGTGCCGCCGGCAAAACTCGGCGAGCACGCGCTGCCAAGCGTGATGAAGAAAGTGATCGCGCATGCGAGCGGCGGCACGCGCGCACGAGCCGCGGTTCGCGCTTCCGGTGGCGCTTAGCGCACGAAGCGCAGGAGCATGTGCACTTCGGACGCGAGGCGACGCTGGTCGAGCGCGAGCTGCAGGTCGTCGATCGCGGGGGCGAACATTTCACTCCAGATGGCGGCGGCGCCGGCCGTTGCGGCGCTGTCACCGAGCTCCACCGAGACGGCGCGGAACAGGTCCATCATGTCGGCGCCGAACCACCACTCGCCGACGCGGCTCATACCGAATTCGCCGCACATCCAGTCGAGCGAGCGCTCGGTGAAGAGGTGCGTGTGGCCGCCTGCGAGGTGGCGCTGGAATACGCCTGGAAATGCCAGCTCGAAGAACACGCACGGGCTGAAGAGCGGTACGGAAATATAGAGATAGCGCACGCTGCGATTGGCGCGGAGGGCCGCGAGCAGCGCGCGCGGCGCCGCGACATGTTCGAGCACGCCGATCATCGACACCACGGGTGCACGTGTCTCTGCCGCAAGCGCGAGCGTGTCGCCAAGCGCGTGGCGCCGCACGGCGCCCGCGCCGAGAAAGGCCTCGGCGAGCGCCGCTTGCGTCGCCGAGACCTCGTAGCCCTCTGCGGTGAAGCCCGTCTGCCTCAGAGCAGCGACGAAATAGCCCGAGCCAGCGCCAAAATCGGCGACGGCGAGATCCGCCATGGTCTCGCCCGCCGCGGCGAGCGCACTGTGCAGGAATTCCGCCTTCGGCACATAGATGTCCTTGACGCGCGCCCAATAGGCGTCGCGGTCGGAGGCGGAATAGGCCCGCGCGTAATCGCTGCCGCCCTTTTCGGCATAGATGGCGGCGCAGAATTCGGGCGTATCCTCATGAAGCCCGTTCAGATGCCCGCACCGGGCGCAGAGCGCATAGGCGATGCCGTTCTTGACGAATGCGGCATCGCCGAGCGGGTGGTCGCAACACTTGCAGCGCTCGCGCCGCGGCTGCGCCGAGTAGAGCGCGGCAACCGGCTTGCTCTCCGCGACGAGACGCGCATTGTCGGAAAAGAAGCTCCGTTTGTGCGCAAAGAGCGCGCCCGCGCTCTTGCCGAACCTGACCATGCTCCGCTCCCGCCAATCGGGCGGCCCGAATTGAAGCCGGACTAGGTGAAGATTTTTCTAAGGTTAAGGATTTCTTAGAGAGCGGGCAGGCGCCCAGGCCCGCGCTAGCCCATCTCGGCGCGTATTTGCTGGCGGAAATATTCGATCGGGACCGCCTGTCCCTTGCGCTCGACGTACCAGAACTCCCAGCCGTTGCACGCCGGCGCGCCCTGCACCTGCGCCGCGACCTGGTGGATCGAGCCGCGGCCATCGGCCGAGACGAGCGTGCCATCGGCACGCACCTTCGCGGTCCAGCGCCGCCGCACGTCGAACAGGATCTCGCCTGGCCGCAGGAGCCCCTGCTCGACGAGCGCGCCGAACGGCACGCGCTTCTGGTCGCGCTTCTCGTCGCTGTCGACGAGTTCGAATGGCGCGGGCTCGACCGCATCGATGCGCGCGCGCGCAAGGGCCGCATAAGCCTCGTCGCGCTCGATGCCGAGCCAGCGGCGGCCCAGGCGCTTTGCCACCGCGCCGGTCGTGCCGGTACCGAAGAAGGGGTCGAGCACCGCGTCGCCCTTCCGCGTCGCGGCCATGAGCACGCGGTGGAGCAGCGCCTCGGGCTTTTGCGTCGGATGCGCCTTCTTGCCTTCGAGCTTGAGACGCTCCGGCCCGCCGCACAGCGGAATGAGCCAGTCGCTGCGCATCTGCAGGTCCTCGTTCAGCGCCTTCATCGCGTGGTGGTTGAAGGTATGGCGGCTGTCGCGCGAGCGCGCGCACCACAGCAGCGTCTCGTGCGCGTTGGTGAAGCGGCGGCCGCGGAAATTCGGCATCGGATTCGTCTTGCGCCAGACGATGTCGTTGAGGAGCCAGTAGCCCAGATCCTGCAGGATCGTGCCGACGCGGTAGATGTTGTGATAGGTCCCGATCACCCAGAGCGTGCCGTCGGGCTTCAGGACACGCCGCGCTCCAGCGAGCCAGGCGCGGGTGAAGCGGTCGTAGGCTTCGAAATCGGCGAACTTGTCCCAATCTTCCTCGACGCCGTCGACGCGCGTCATGTTGGGCCGCGTCAGCTCGTGCACGAGCTGGAGGTTGTAGGGCGGATCGGCGAAGACGAGGTCGAACGACGCCTCGGGCAGCTCAGCCATGAGCGCGCTCGCGTCGCCAACCAGCACCTTGTCCATGCGCCCCGCCCCCGAAGGTCCGCGGCGGGCATCCTGCCCGAGCGCGACTCGGCGTGCAATAGTCTTGTGAAGTCAGAAGCTTAGATTGCGACTCGTAAAGCCAGCCTTAAGCCGGCGAGAGCGGCTCGGGCGCGGCAGCGGCCGCGAAATCGAAGCCGAGCTGGAGCGGCGCGAAGCTCATGCGGTGGTGCGGCGAGGGGCCGAGTGCCAGGAGCGCCGCCCGATGTTCCTCGGTGGCGTAGCCGACGTTGGTCGTCCAGCCATAGCCGTCGTAGCGCTCGGCGAGCTTCCGCATGAGGCGGTCGCGCGTCACCTTGGCGATGATCGAGGCGGCCGCGATCGAGAGCGAGAGCCCGTCGCCGCCGACGATCGTTTCGACCGGGCAGGGCAAGGGCGGCGGCACGTTGCCGTCGACGAGCGCCACCGCCGGCGCGAGGCGAAGCGCCGTGACCGCCCGGCACATCGCGGTCAAGGTCGCGCGCAGGATGTTGATGCGGTCGATCTCGGCGGCGCTCGCGGCGCCGACGCCGATCGCGACGGCCGAGCGGCGCAGGATCACGAAGAACTCCTCGCGCGCGTCGGGCGCGAGCTTTTTCGAATCGTCGAGGCCGTCGCGCAGGCTGCGCGGGATGCGCCGGCGGTCGAGCACCACCGCGGCCGCGACGACCGGCCCCGCGAGCGGCCCGCGCCCGGCCTCGTCGATGCCGCACACGACGCCGGCGAATTTCTTCTCGAGCGCGAAATCCGGCATCGCCAAGACGTGCCACGGCGCGTGCCCGAGGCGCAAGCGGCAATGCTCAGCTTTCCACAGCGATCGCGCTGCCGACCGAAAGGCCAAGCGCCGTATCGGCGCGGCCGAGATTGATGGCGATCTCGGCGAGCCCGTTCGAATTCTCGTACCAGAACGCGGCGCCTTTTGGCACGTCGGAGAATGTGCGCGCACGGGCGATGGCGTGTCCGCCGGCGACGAGCCGTGCCGCAGGCCCGAGCATTGCCGCGCGCAGCCCCGTCACGGCGTTGCCGTAATGATCGACATAGACGATCTCGGCGAGATCGTCGGGCCAATCCGGCCGGCGCGCGGATGCGGGCGCACGCTTCTCCCAAGCTGGCGCCTCGCCGCGCGCGATGAGCGCTGCCGCCGGCGCGAACAGGTCGCGCCCGTGAAAGCTCGGCGAGAGATGCTCGGGCCGCCATGTGATCTCCCAGACCTGCGCGTCGGCCGCGCGGCGCAGCACCGGCTCGAACAGGCCGTTGTCGGGCCCGACATACCAGCGCCCGTCCGCCGCGACCGCGAGCGCTGCGCGCGCGGAGCCGACGCCCGGATCGACGACGCACAAGAAGACGCTCCGCGCCGGAAACCACGCGGCATAGGCGGCAAGGAGATAGGCCGCCGCGCGCGGATTTTGTGTGGGTGCGTCGGCGAAAAGATCGACCACCGGCACGCCCGGCGCCTCGCGCGCCAGCACCGCCTTCATCTGCCCCGTGTAGGGCCCCAGGAGGCCGAAATCGGTGAAGAGCACGATCATGCGAGAAGTATGCGGCCATGGCGCTTGTCAGAACAGCGCAAGCTGGTCGCCCTTTTTCGCCGGTGGCGCGAAGCGCGTCGTGTCGAGCTGCCAGGCGCGGCCCTTGTCGAGGCCGAAGCGTTTCCGCGCCGCTTCGAAGCGCACTCGCAGCAATTCGGCATAAGGCCCGGTGCCGCGCATGCGCGTGCCCCATTCCGACTGATAGGCCTTGCCGCCGCGGCTCTGGCGGATCAAGGACATCACATGCGCCGCGCGGCCCGGATAGTGGGTGCCGAGCCATTCCTCGAAGAGCGGCGCCAATTCCAGCGGCAAGCGCAACAGGATGTAGGAGGCGCTCGATGCGCCGGCCTCCGCGCCGGCCTCGAGGATGCGTTCGAGCTCCATGTCGTTGAGCGCCGGGATCATGGGCGAGGCGAGCACCGCGACCGGGATGCCGGCTTGGCTCAGCGCGGCGATCGTCTCGAGCCGGCGCCCGGGCGTCGCGGCACGCGGCTCCATGCGGCGGGCAAGCTCGCGCTCGAGCGTCGTTACCGAGACCGCGACTGCCGCCATCCGCTCCTTCGCCATCGGCGCCAGTATGTCGATGTCGCGCTGTACGAGCGCCGACTTCGTAACGATGCAGACGGGATGTCGATGGCGCGCGAGCGTTTCGAGGATGCGCCGCGTCAGGCCGAGCTTGCGCTCCACCGGCTGATAGGGATCGGTGTTGGCGCCCAAGGTGATGGTGGTGCAGCGATAGCCGGGCTTCGCGAGTTCCGCGGCCAGAAGCTCGGGCGCCTCCTCCTTGATGAAGATGCGGCTTTCGAAATCGAGCCCCGGCGAGAGGCCGAGATAGGCGTGTGTCGGCCGCGCGAAGCAATAGACGCAGCCGTGCTCGCAGCCGCGATACGGGTTGATCGAGCACTCGAACGGGATGTCAGGCGAGTCGTTCTTGCTGATCACCGTCTTCGCCGTGTCGCGCGCATAGACCGTGTCGAGCGGGACGAGCGGCTCGTCCGCGCTGCCCCAGCCGTCATCGGCAAGGCTGCGCCGCTCGGGCTCGAACCGCCCGGTCTCGTTGCTGACGGCGCCGCGTCCTTTCCGCGGCCGTGCCGGCGGCTCTGCCGCTCGCGCATCCTCCATGGGGCCGAGGTTAGCATGTCATGTGGAACATATCAAGAACAAACTGTTGGAGCGGGCACCAAATCGCGCCGGTTCCGGAAAATTGGGTTCGTTTGGTGAAAACGACCCCCTCACCCCGACCTTCTGGCCGGCGGGGAGAGGGAGGTACGGGGATTGGGTTCGTTCGGCGAAATCGGGGCCATCGGCTGCGAGGGCGTCCCTCGGAAATCGGCAATTGGGTTCGTTTGGTAATTTTGCCGGGTGCTGTCATTGCGAGGCGCGCAGCAACGAAGCAATCCCCATCCGGCGGGAGATTGCTTCGCTGCGCTCGCAATGACAGAGGCGCGGGAAATTGGGTTCGTTTGGTTAAATCGGGCCCTAGCCGGCGCGCAGGTGTTCCTGGAGCCGCGGCATCAGCTCGACCAGGTTGCAGGGCCGGTGCCGATTGTCGAGCTGGTGGCGGATGATGTCGTCCCAGCCGTCGCGGCAAGCGCTGGGCGAGCCCGGCAGCGCGAAGAGATAGGTCCCGCCCGCGACGCCGGCGGTGGCCCGGCTTTGGATCGTCGAGGTGCCGACCTTCTGATAGCTGAGCCAGCGGAAGAGCTCGCCGAACCCGGCGATCTCCTTTTCATAGACTTCGTGGAAGGCTTCGGGCGTCACGTCGCGCCCGGTGACGCCGGTGCCACCCGTGGCGATCACGACATCGATCGCGGGATCGGCGATCCATTCGCGGAGCTGCGCTACGATCGCGGCGCGATCGTCCTTGACGATGCGGCGCCGCGCCACGCGATGCCCGCCCGCGGCGATCAGCTCGGCAAGCGTGTTGCCCGACTTGTCGTCCGCCTCGGTACGTGTGTCGGACACGGTGAGGACGGCGATGTTGACGGGAAGGAACGGGCGGCTCTCATCGATTTTCGGCATAGCGTTGCCCCGGCCCGGCTCTGTCGAGCGCGATATAGGTCGGCCATTTGCCGGCGGCAAGCGCATCGAGGTCGGGCGTCGACTGGCCAAGCCGCGCGCGATAGATCCAATAATTCGTCAGCACGTGCTTGGTGAAAAGGCGCCCCTCGGGCGAGGGGATGCTCTCGAGGAAAAGGAGCGGATCGCGCTTGTAGGAGCTGGCAAGCTCGTCCCAGCGCTGCGTCGCCGCGGGACCGCCGTTATAGGCGAGCGTGAACAGCAGCAGGTTGCCCTTGATGCGGTCGTCCTTGAGCAGGAGCCGTACATATTCCTGGGCGAGCGTCAGGTTGACCGACGGATCGGCGAGCGACTTCGCATCGGGTCCCTCGTCCCAGGCGGCGGCGAGCTGCACGCCTTCGCGCGCGGCCATGTCGCGCGCCGTGGCCGGCATGAGCTGCATGAGGCCGGCGGCGCCCACGGCGCTCGTCGCATCGGGAAGGAACAGGGATTCCTGCCGCATCACCGCGAACAGCAGGGCGCGGTCGACAGTGAAGCCACCGTGTGGGGTCCAGCGCGGCATCGGATAAACCGCGCCATCGTGCCGCCGCCCGTCCTGCTGCGCCAGAAGCTGGCCGGCCGACATCGAGAGCGCGGCGAGATCGGCGTGTTGGGCGATGCCGGCGAGCGACTGCAAGAGCGCGGGATTATGGCCCGCCGTCAGCGTGCGCAGCTCGGCCACGGCGCGTACGCGCTCGCCCACCTCGAGGAGCGCGAGCGCGCGCCGCCCGGACTCGAGGCTCGAGATGACGTGCGCGTCCAGCGCGGTGAAGGGCTCGGGCTCGAAATTGAGGCCCGGATCGATGCCAAGCAGGCGGCAGGCGATCAGGCCATAGAAGGTGCGCGGCTGCTCCGCGGCAATGCGCAGGAAGTACGCGACGAGCTTTGGCTGCTTCAGACGCAGCGCCACGCGCGCCGACCACACCGCGGCTTCCGACTTGAGCCACGGTGACTGGCCGGGATTGCGCACCAGCGCTTCGAAATGCGTGCGTGCCTCGGCGAGCCGGTCGAGCCGCCAGGCGGCGAGCCCGGCCTCCCAATGCTGCTGCGGCGTGAGGTCGCCATCCTCGGCCGGCGTGCTCGCGGCCAGGGCCTCTTGCGCCTCGCCATTGCCAAGAAAAGCGGCGGCGATCTCGGCACGCAGGTTGGCCTTGGCGCCGCTATCGAGAATGTGCTGTGCCTCGGGTCCAGCGAGAAGCTGCTCGGCACGGCGCGGCGCCGTCGGCACCAGGCTCTCGATCTGCCGCACGACCAGCACGGCGCGCGGGCTGAGATTGGCCGCGGGCTCGTCCGGGACCTGCTCATCGAGCGTCGCCGCGACCGGCTTCGGCGGCGCTTTGGCGCCTTTGGGCTGACGGTGCAGGGCGAGCTTGTAAATGACCTTCGCGTCGGGCTCGTCGGCGTAGGTTTGGAGCCATCCCGTGAGTTCCGGATAGCTCGCGTGGTAGGAGCTGCTGAGATAGCGCGCGGCTAGCACCGGGCCGAGCAGCAGCCGGTTTTGCAGCGCAGCGATTTCTCCATCGGCCTCGTGCCAGTCGCCGCGTGTCTCAAGCGCGAAGATGCGCTCGTAACGCGCCTGGTCAGCCGACGACAGCACCGTCGGCAGATCCGACTGGCGCAGCAACTCGGTGCCCGGTGTCAGCGCGGCGGTACGAAAATCCTCGGCCGATATTTGGTTTGACGCGCAAATAATTAAGGTAAACAAGGAAAGTGTTATTCCTTGCTTTTGCCATCTGAAACGGGGTCTGCGCCCGGACTGTGCGGTATTGCAGCGTCCTCGCATAGGCGCCGGGATAGACTATTCCCGACCTCTTGGCAAGCACCACAATGGGTACTTGTCCACAAGCGGGTGCATTTACCCACAAGAAAGTATTTATTACTTCGTCTGCAGCTTTGTTTGCAGCTCTAGTAAATCGCGCCACGCTTCGCCTTTTCGCTGTGGCGTGCGCAGCAGAAACGACGGGTGATAGGTCGGCATTACTGGAATTCGCCGGTCAAGACCGGGAACCTCGAGCTCGACCCAGCGTCCGCGCAGCCGGGTGATGCCTTCGGTGCGGCGCAATAGCGAAGAGACAGCCGTTCCACCGCAGAGCAGCACGGCCTGTGGATCGGCGAGCGCTAGGAGGCGCCACACGAACGGCAGGCACAGCGCGATCTCCTCGTCGGTCGGCCGGCGATTGCCGGGCGGGCGCCAGAACAGGATGTTGCTGATGAAGGCGTTGCGTTTGCGGTCGAAGCCGATGGCCGCGAGCATGCGGTCCAAGAGTTGGCCGCTGCGGCCGACGAAAGGGAGGCCGAGCCGGTCCTCGTCGCCGCCGGGCGCCTCGCCGATCACGAGGAGCGGCGCGCCCGGCACGCCGTCGGTGAAGACGGTGTTGGTCGCCGTCCGCTTCAGGGCGCAACCCTCGAACGACATGACGGCCGCGCGCAGTTCGTCGAGCGTCGTGGCAGCTTCGGCGGCCGCGCGCGCGTTCATGCCCCCTTCTCCGCCGGGGAAAGGATTGGCGCGGATGGGTGCCGGCGCCGCCGGGGCGCCAACGCCATTACCTTCACCCCTCGCGGCGGGAGCGGCTAAGGGTGCGGGCTCCGGCAGCGGCGCGGCGAAGCGATCGTTCGGCTCAGCCCCGACCGTCTCGTCCACGCCCATCTCGACATACCAGCGCAGCAGTGCCACGCGCTCGTCGCCCGTCACCCTCGGCCCCTGGCTCTTTGATCGCGCCTTACTATAGTGCGGCGATGGACCGCGAGCGGATGGAATACGACGTCGTGATCGTCGGCGCCGGCCCCGCCGGCCTCGCCGCGGCAATCCGGCTGAAGCAGCTCGCGCCCGAGCGTACCGTCTGCATCATCGAGAAAGGCTCCGAGGTCGGCGCCCATATCCTCTCGGGCGCCGTGTTCGACCCGCGCGCGCTCGATGAGCTTCTGCCCGACTGGAAGAGCGATGGCGCGCCGCTTGTCACGCAAGCGGGCGATGATCGCTTCCTCGTGCTGACCGAGCGCCGCGCGCTGCGCCTGCCGACGCCGCCGCAGATGCGGAACCACGGCAACTACATCATCAGCCTTGGCAATCTGTGCCGGTGGCTGGCGCAGAAAGCCGAGGCGCTGGGGGTCGAGATCTATGCGGGCTTCGCCGGCGCCGAGATGCTGTACGAGGACGGCCGCGTCGTGGGCGTCGCGACGGGCGCGCAGGGCATCGGCAAGGACGGCGCGCCGACCGCCAATTTCCAGCCCGGTGTCGAGCTGCGCGCCAAGGAGACGCTCCTGGCCGAGGGCTGCCGCGGCTCGCTCACCAAGACCCTGGTCGCGCGCTTCGACTTGCGCCGCGACAGCGGCCCGCAAACTTATGGACTGGGCCTCAAGGAGCTGTGGGAGGTCGATGCCGCGCGCCATCAGCCTGGGCTCGTCGTGCACACGGTCGGCTGGCCGCTCGATCGCGGAACCTATGGCGGCTCGTTCCTCTACCATCTCGAGAACCGCCAGGTTGCCGTCGGCTTTGTCGTCGGGCTCGACTACAGCAATCCCTATCTCAGCCCGTTCGAGGAGTTTCAGCGCTTCAAGACCCATCCGGCGATCCGCCCGACCTTTGAAGGCGGACGGCGCATCGCTTATGGCGCGCGTGCCTTGAACGAGGGCGGTTTCCAGGCGATCCCGCGGCTCGATTTCCCGGGCGGGCTCCTGATCGGCTGCGCCGCGGGCTTCCTCAACGTCGCCAAGATCAAAGGAAATCACACGGCGATGAAGTCAGGCATGGTCGCGGCCGAGACTGTCGCGCGCCGGCTCGCCGGCGATGGGACGGCCGACTACCGCGCCGCGCTCGAAGCCTCCTGGGTCTGGCCCGAGCTTCATGGCGTTCGCAACATCCGGCCGGGCTTCCGCTGGGGCCTTTGGGGCGGGCTCGCGAATGCCGCGCTCGACACCTATCTCTTGCGCGGCCGCGCGCCGTGGACGCTCAAGCACCACGCCGACAACCTCACG
>Ga0335081_10000298_pt1 | contig 93175 bp, 63 predicted proteins | sample Lox_Sample_35_FD_206713 | JGI IMG/M metagenome (GOLD analysis project Ga0335081, IMG submission 206713) | Soil microbial communities from Loxahatchee National Wildlife Refuge, Florida, United States - Lox_Sample_3.5 | ecosystem: Environmental > Terrestrial > Soil > Wetlands | place: USA... | reverse complement strand
CAAGGAGAACTCTGATTTCATCCGGCAGCCTCGTTCCTAATTTCGCTCCTGGAAAGCTGGTTAGCAATTCGTAATTGCCTAGTTGAGCACTTTTGAACAAAGGTCCATCATAGTTAGTGTAAAAGCGGCTGTTCGCCTCGAACTCAGGATAGAGTCTTCGCAAACCATCCAACGAATCGAATCCTAATTGGCATTTTTCGTTTTCTGCAGGGCTCCAAAGAATCAACGGATAAGATATTTTCTCGGCTGCACGCACGTAAGCGTCGTGATCCATCTCGCTTAGCTGAGGTTTTGTGAGTTGACCGCAAAGCGAGGCCGGCTGCCAGACAAAGAGAAGCGGCCTGCTAAAGTCAGCATCACCTGTGAGAAGATTGTTCTCGAATATGTGGCCTTCCCGCTCATCAACTGCTGGCCCCGTGCTGGAATGCCAGCCGAAGCGATCCCCCGCCGGAGTACGCCCATTCCGTCCGATGCACGCCATGCTGTTCACAAAAGTGTTCTGGTAAATTTTAGCGTCCGAGCTGTTGAGAATCATCATGCCATGGTCGCAATTCACGAACACATTTCCGGCCACCACGACACCCTTTGAGATTTCAAAGAAGAACCCGTTGTTGCTCGGCCAGAGCTGATCAGTTGGAGTTGTCTTGATAACCGCGCCGACTCCTTCGACCCAATTATCGACGAATACGCCATCAACTTCACCGACATCGTACCACACGCCGTTCGAGTTAGGCAGATCAATTATCAGATTATCGCGACACTCCGCATGATGGCACTGGTTGAATATCTTTACCGCTGCGGGGAAATATCCGCTTATGCTGTCGATGTTATTGCGAGTAAAAATATTTCCTTCCAGCAGAATGTCATTTGAAGCTATTACGTAGATACCTTCGGTCCTTGTGTCACTTATTTTGCAGTGGCGAATCGTCAGATGATCTCCGCGGAAATAGCCTGCGACGCGCGAGCAGTAAGAAATGGTGCAATTATCTAACGTTGTACCAACTACATCCTTTCCATACTTCGACTCGTCGGCTACTCCTTCAGGCTCGGTACCTTCGACCTCAAGCGCGCGATACGCATACTGCGTGAATGTGATCCCGCGAATGGCATATCCCTTGTGGTCCGATTCTTTACCGTGGCATTCGCCGGTGGCTCTAACTATCGCAGCATCATGGGCAGTGATTTCGATGAGCCGGTTCGCCGGGTTGGTACCGATGTAAACGAGACTATCTGAGTAATCGATATAGTATAAATTTGAATCCACGGCTCCCACCCATCCGGCAGATCGTAGATATCTGCCGTCAATAAAAACCATGTCGTTGTTGAAACGCCACAACGGAGTTTTCCTCCCATCGATTCCGCGCTGCCACCAGTCCGCGGGCTGAGCAGGAAACAGGTGAGCCCATCTTGTTACCCAGACACCGTTTCCGAGGTTCTTCCAGTCCGAGGCAACTTCAGTTCCTTTCAGTACGGGCCGTTCATCCTCATACGGCTGGATCGTGATTCCCTGATTCAATTCAAGATTGCCGATACGGTATATCCCGCCGCGCATGACGATAGCGTCACCGGTTTGCACTTGCGCGATGGCTGCTTCCAACGTAGCCGGTTTACTCAGAGATTCGCCTGACGCGCTTGAATCGCCATCCGTTGCGACGTAATATATTTTTCCCGTCGCTGTCGGCAACCTGTAACTTTGGCGGACCGGACCGTAAGGGCCTCCGGAAGGCTGAGCGGTGGCTGTAGTAAAAATCAGACTCAGACAAAAAGCAGTAACGCTAATATTTATTTGGAAGGAATGTTTCATTAGTTGTCCCTGTATTTGTTATAGTTCTGAATACTGCATACGCTTTTCCTAACGAAAGGTAAACCAATCATCATTTTATCAGGATAAATTTCTTGACATCGGTAAATTTCTCGGTCTCAATCCTGTAAAAATACACACCGCTCGGCAAATCGCCCGCATCCAACGAAACATTATAATAGCCCGCGTCTTTCCTTTCATTCACCAACGTTGCGACTTCTCTTCCGAGAACATCATAGACCTTCAACGTTACTCGACTATGTACAGGCAATTGATAATTGATCGTTGTCGACGGATTAAATGGATTGGGATAGTTCTGACTTAATGCAAACTCAGTCGGCAACCCCCCTCCATTATGAACCGCATATATTTCAATGCCTTGACCGCTGACCGGAATCGAATCCGGCGATCCGGCAGCATCGTGGGTGAGAATGATGAATCCAGTATAGTTCGCAATTTCTCTCGGCGCGAATGTTACTACAAAATTAAGGCTGTCCGATGGTGCGATGTTGAAAGCGGCCGGCGCAAAAGTGAATGTCGTGTCAGTCGAGGTGATCGAGGTTACCTTCAGTGTGTCTGTACCAGTATTGTAAATTTGAACGGTATCTTTCTTGGTAGAACCGTAAGGGACCGCTCCAAAATCGATGGAGTGCGATGAAATATTGATGACAGGCATCTTCACGATGTTCAGTACCAATCCTGCAATGGCAGTCTGAAGACCGACTCTTGCATTGCTTAAAGCGGTATCCGCCGATACAGATACTGAATATTCCTGTGCCATGGCGCTCTTCGACGAGTCCAATGCTGCAGCAAATTGCGACCATGATGATGCGGTATATTTGCTTTCGTGCAAAGAATCAGCATACGAGATGAGCGAGTCTAAAGCGTTATAGTTGGTACCAACATCTGCGACCGCGAAGAACGCCGGCTTGCACTGGTCGTTGGAATCCCATAATGAGGTGGCCCCCGTAGTCACGAATGTATACTTATCATTCAAACCATCTTTCGTAACATTGACAATCTTTCCCCTGCCGGATCTATAACTGCGCTCAACAAAACATTTGAAAAGCATGCCGTATTGGTTCGCCTGTGCGGCCAGTTGCGAAGCAGAAGGGGTACTGGTGCCGGTCGTTACATCCAATTCTGTTACGGCCATCTCGTTGCATATCGGATAGAATTTATTGTACGAGTCTATGAAAGTTTGCGCGGTCGGAGTTGAAAGGCTATTGTGATTTTGCATTCCGATACCATCGAGATAACCTGCCTGATAAATCGGAGTCAGTAGTCTCACGATGCCGTCAGCCTTCGTTGGGACCTCGGTATTGTAATCATTATAATACAGCTTGATCTGCGTCTCGCCGTATTGCTGAGTATATTGGCGGGCCAGTTGGAAGGCAGTCATGACATAAGTTGAATCACCAAACACGGTGTACCATTCGTTGCCGGTGGTGCGGACTGCTCCTGTGCCGTCAGCGATCGCTTCGTTCACCACGTCGATTGCGGATAATAAGCCCGGCCAACTCTGGTGAATTGATCGAATCACCTCGTGTATGTACCACCCCATACGCTGGATCATCGTATCCTTTGACACGTAACCGCCCGTAGTCGTATAACCTGTCCGGAAGAACTGTGTCGGAGTCTGGTTATGCCAAACCAGCGTATGTCCTCGAAACGTAAAGCCCTGCCTTTGTGCCCAATTGAGTTGAGCAATCAGGTTGCCATTGAAAGTTATTATCGGGTGGGTGTTGATCGAATCCTTCTGCGCCTGAGTAGTTGCGGCAGAATAAGCCGCAGCACTCGCACTAATATTGACGGTATACATCGGTTTCATATTGTTGCCGGGCGACATGGAGTTCATATGAAATTTCACTAAGTACCCGCCATTGGTATCTACTACAGCCGATTGACCCGGGACGGGCGGATCAGTGGTGAACCCAATGTGCGGATATGATAAGATGCAACCGATATAAAAATCCTTTGCATAAACATTCTTAAGCTCCGGCACGTTTGTTTGAATATTGCCCCAACCTGTTTGGGCGTGCGCTTGCGAGGCAGATACTGCCAGCAATACCAGGATAATCCACCTCTTAAAATCTTTCTTTATATATAATGAAATCTTTTTCATATAGCACCTTTCTATCTGGAATTAAATTAATCGTATCTAACATCCATTATTTTACATCCGGTCGGGAGAAACCTTCCCGGCACCGCAATTTTGCTCCCCTCTCTTACTTCACTAACGTAAGCTTCTTCACTGCAGAAGACATCTCTGTCCCGATTCGATAGAAATACACACCACTCGCCAAATTTCCTGCGTCGAATGTGACGCCATGGTATCCCGCGCTCTGTCTCTCATCCACCAGTGTCGCAACTTCTCGGCCCAACACATCATAAATCTTCAGAGTGACGTTACTTGCAACCGGCAACTGGTAGCTGATCCTTGTCGCCGGGTTAAATGGGTTGGGATAATTTTGTTCAAGCTCAAAGTGTTTCGGAAGCAGTCCTGATCGTGATTCGTGGATAGATGTTAAAGGATGGGATTTATCAACAAAACTCACCCACTGGAGCATAAAAAGATTACCCGAGCCTGCACCTTTGAATTTCAAGTAGACATCACGGTTGCCCGAAACGGTTGTGAGAACATTGGTGGAGAATGTTTCGTAATTACTCCAGCTGCCGGTATTGGTGATATTGCATTCAGCTATTTTGGTACCGGTATCGATCGAATCAAGCCAGACTTCGACAACACCACCCGAAGAAGCACATGAAGCCGTAATATGAATAGAATCAGGTTCAATTACGTATTCCGAGTTCCCAAACTCCAGGCCGGCATATAATGCCCAGTCACCATCATGTATATTGGTCAACGAACTCATTCCGTTGACTCTTGCCGAAACGGTCGTGCCGTACTGGTTCGCGGGACATTCGGCCAATATCGGTGTATAAGCGTCGCGATAAATATAAAAATCAAAGCCGGCCGGGACTCCTCCTTGTACAAACAACCCCTGTCGGTTTCCTGTCCATGAGCTGTTGTAATTGGATTGATACCCATCCAGATCGGTTACATTGATACTGCTTCCCACGCGGATCCAGTCATAACCATCAGTGCTGCAATAACCGGTAAGCATATGGTTGACACGGACAAGCTTAAGCCACAATGTACTATCACCGACACCTGCAGGGTCAGGAATTGTGTAACGAGTGATTTCATAACTGAACGTCACGATCTTGTTTCCTGAACTGTCGATCGAGCTGAACAATTTTGCGCTTATAGCTTCCGGTCCGTTTACGATCCAGATGCCGGCTTCATCACTGACTGATTGCGGTTTGAATTCCAATCTGGTGGTTACTGAATAATTATGTTCACCGTCATTCTTGATTACTGTATTGAACTCTCCGCCTCTTGGAGAAAGTGTCAGCCACCCCGGACGAGCGGTGAGAGAATATGCATTGGAAGCGGTATATCCCAGGAACGACCACTCGGGATTCAGTTTGTTCGAATCAAAAAAATCTGAATGCGGCACCATCCACGGAATACCGCTGCTTGGTAATTTGGGCGCATCCTTCGGAGCATTCACCGGGTAGTCGGCAGTCGGTTCGCCGGTGGAATCATAACGAACTTGATTGAGCAATCCCTGCCGTCCCTGACTGTACCATTCATTGCTGCTTCCGGTGCGCCACACCGGATGGAGAATCCAGACCGTACTGTCATCAATCACTACCGCAGCTGAGCAATGATTAGGATTGCCGAACACTGCTGATGAAGCTTGCGGATCGCTCGTGTTGAAGAAATTAACCGGCGTCGTCCAGGAAGATGAGCTATCCGTCAGAGTCTTGCTTCTCATGACGTATTCCCCACCGGCGACGTTCTGAGCAAAAGCATAGTAGTAATAGCCGCCGTGCTTCCACATAACCGGTCCTTCCGCCCAACTGTATGGATACGAAGGTGCGGGATTTATCCACGTCAAATTCAAAACCTTCCCGCTTGGCTGACCGTTATTCCCCAGCTGCACTATCCAGTTACCTGCCTGACCGTTTTTCACCAATAAATACCACGTGCTGTCGTCGTCGACAAAGATAGAGTTGTCGTAGCCCAAGCCGCCGGAGACACTCGAAGGATTATTCACCAACGTCGGCATCGACCATGGCCCTCTGACGCTGTCAGCAGTGACAAAATACATTTGCCAATTTCGACAGAAGAAATCCCACCACTTATTGTTATAATAAACTACCTGACCGCCCCAGCATCCGCCGGCGGGCGCATCTCCGTAGTTTGACCAGGCAGCGCTCACAGGCTGGGCTATCGCTTCCCAATGAACCAGATCGGTGGAATGATAAATGACCGGCGTCGGATTGAACGATGACCCGGTCGTGTAAAAGTCATTGCCAACCTTTGTTAATGTGCAATCGGGGTGGTCACCGGGGATCACAGGATTCATGTAAGTCTGGAACGATGCTGACTGCCCGAATCCTGAATTGATAAAAAACAAAAAGCAACTCACAACTGTAAATATTCTTGACATGAATTTCTCCCGTAAGCATTTGTAACAAAAAATTTAGTCTGCTTCATTTGACTTCACTGATCTTCAGCAGCCTCGCTCCATGATTCCTCACGTTCAGCGGTATCGCATTCGTGTATTCTCCAATATCCCCATTCGCCCACAGGTCGCGAACTTTACATGTCCCTTTGAAACCCAGTTGCTCAGTATCCAGAAAAATTTCAATCGAATCTTCCGGCATAGTGCCGGTGGGATACCGGGTGAACACCTGGAACTTGACGGTTGCTCCTTCGGTATGGTCAACACATTCTTTATCGAGCCCCACGATGGAAGAAAAAGTATCATATCCTTCAGGGATATCATATTCTATGACCGACGTGGCATGTGTGCCGATCCCGTCAGCATATTCTTTGCCGCCGACGATCAATTTATTTCCGCCCACGCTTCTGTCTATCTTTGGCGTATCCCATCCTGAAGTTGCGCTTGACCATTCAAGAGCTGTCAGGTTCAGTGAGCCTTTCTTGCCCGTAAGTTTCGGTTCTATCCAATCGGCATGATCCCAATTGTTTCCGTCTCCGCCGTCGGTGACTACAAGGTAAAGTTTCTTGGCCCCGTCAATTCTCACTTTCACATCGGCACTTTGTTCAGACGGTTTATATGTAAGAAGTTTGCTGTTCCATATTGCATTGCTTTCCAATATCGGTTTCCTGTCAGCGGCATAGAAGAGAGCGACATATTTGTCGCCGCTCCCTGCATCATCGGCTACCCACGCGATTTTGTCCCCATCATCGAAAAGCAATCTGTTGTTATTGCTTCTTTGCAGGACGGCGAGCGCCTCCTCATTCGTGATCAGGCCGTAAGTAAATTCGTCATTATCAGGAAGATTGCCGCCGAACATCAACGGCGATCGGCAGATTAAGAATAGCGACATCAGAGTACTCTGCTCGTCTTTGGTGAACCTGGTCATACGGGCGTTGCCGTTCTCCGCACGGACGCCAATCATCCCCAGCGGAAGCATGTCACCGTCCGGCCAATGACCCGGACTCATGTACGGAATCCATTTCTCGAAGAGTACAAAGTGCGACTCCAGTTGAGACCAGTTGTCCCAGAAATCGTCTATGATGCGCCACATGTTTGCGTGGGTGCTGACATGCCGGGCGTCTTCCATAGGCGTTTCGCCCGGCGACAGGCTAAGGACGATCGGCCGTCCGCAGCTGTCTATGGCTTTGCGGATCATGTCGATTTCATCTTTATGATAAGGACGCGAGATGTCGTCCACTTTTACAAAATCAACCCCCCATGATGCGTACATTTTGAAAAGTGAATTGTAATATTCCTGCGCGCCCGGTTTGCTCGCGTCCACTGTGTACATGTCGCCGAGCCACGCGCATAATTCCTTATCGCTGTAAATATCTCTGGCAGTCGCGCTGGTCCGGAAGATCGGTGTGTTTTTTTCAACTGCCAGCTTCGGGATACCGCGCATAATATGAATACCAAATTTCAATCCCTTGCCGTGAACGTAGTCCGCAAGCGGTCTGAATCCCTCGCCGTCCGCAGCGGAGGGGAATCGATTAACTGCAGGCAAAAGCCTGCCGTATTCGTCCATGTTAATGGCGGGGTCCGTTTCATTGTATCCATGCGCTTTGTCATTTGAGACATACCAGCGAATATCGACCACGATATAATTCCATCCAAAATTTCTTAGATGAGCAGCCATATAATCTGCGTTTGCCTTTACTTCCTGCTCGGTGACAGTAGGTCCATAGCAATCCCAGCTGTTCCATCCCATCGGTGGTATCAATGCCGAATTCCCAAAATCCTGAGCACGGAGAGTTGTTGAATGGAGTGCCAAAGTTAGGAACAAAATGAACATTCGCATGACCAACCTAACACCACAATAGTTCACCTCGGATTATGCTCCTCGTAATATTCAAGATCGTGTTCAGGTGCAGGTAATCCGGCAGGAATGGGCAAATGAGAAAAAGTCTGGAAATATAGAACGCAACCGTCTCTCCAGCTGACAGCATCGTCATGCTGTATCTTTAGCAGCATTCGTACCGAATTGAACTCCTCGCTGTCTACTTTCCCTTTTAAAGAATTCCATATGCTCTGAATTTCCTGTACGCCTTCGACGCCTCTATAATAATGATAGGAAAGCTCATCCCAGAGGGTATTACCCGATCTCATCTTGTAGTTCCATGGTACATGATGAAACCAGAGGAGATATTCTTCCGGGCAAGTGTCGAGGGAATTTAATTGGTCGGCGACCGGCGGATAATACTGGTCCACGGCATCGCTGCCGGTTCTCGTACGATCGAAGCCGATGCCGATGCTGTCGGCTCTGTGGTAATATGGAGAATTCCAATCGGCATGTACCGAATTGTTAACCCATGGTCCATGATAAACACTCCACCCGCCTAACATGTTGAGACCGATCGGATCTCTATAGTTCACTACATTCTCTCGCGAAGTCATCATTATTTCTTCAACGGGATTTATTACGGACGTGTCGTTCGAAAAGGTCATCCTGATCCATTCGTCGGCTATCTGACTCGAAGTAAGATCATAGTCCCAGGCAAGGCGGCCGAACGCGTACCAGTTCGCCTGTCCGAAAATGTTCCCCGTCCAGCTGCATTCGTTGCTGACATTTGAAACTCCCGCAATGCCAGTTGTTTCGTAACCATCGATTGAGCCGTCGACGACTTTCGCGACCGTGGATCCTTTTCCTCTGCAGTAAGTATCCGACATAAGACACTCTCTCCACATCGGAGCAAGATAAACTAAACCCACATCTTCGCCCAAAGCACCTTGACCTATGTCCAATTCCATCATCAGAGGTGTCTTTGGCATGGCGCCGAACAAGGGGCTGAACGGTTCGCGCGGCTGAAAATCAAGCGGACCGTTCTTCACCTGTAGCAGGACGTTGCTGTCGAACTTTCCGTCCAGCGGCTTGAATATATCGTAGGCTTCGCGCGCACGATCCTTGGGGTTGTAAGCATAGACGAAAGCTCTCCAGATCACGATTCCGCCATAAGGTTTCACCGCTTCCGCGAGCACGTTTGCACCATCGGCCTGAGTTCTATTGTAGTCTCCGGGTCCGGGTTCACCTTCCGAATTGGCCTTCACGAGAAAGCCTCCGAAATCCGGAATGAAGGAATAAATTTCCTTGACTTTGTTTTTCCACCATTCTCTTACTTGTGGATCGAATGGATCTGCAGATTTCAATTCTCCCAATTTCACGGGCGAGTCGAAATTGGCACTGAGAAAAACTTTTATTCCATAAGGACGGAACACATCTGCGAGCGCGGCAATCTTAACAAGATAATCATGAGTAATAATTCGCGGATCAGCGTTGACGTTGTTCAACACGGTACCATTGATGCCGATCGATGCGTCGGCGCGGGCGTAATCGACATATATCTGCTTTATGTAAGTTGGAAGCGTGTGCCAATCCCAGATTGAAAAACCAGGATAGACTCTTGTACCATCAAGATTGTCCCAGTGATTTAACATTCTCAGTTTAATTCTCGGAAAGGAGACAATGTTGATGTGGGAAATATCCTGGTTCGTCTGCAGTAAATTTAAGAAATGGAAAGCGCCGTAAAGCACGCCTACATCTTCGTTAGCGGTGATGACAGTTACTCTTCGTCCGCCGACCTCTAAACTTTTGATGACAAAACCTTCCGGTCCGGTTTTCGACAGATCACTTTTCACACCGGCATGTTCGATCAATGGCGAACTTTTATAGCTCCCTACTAATATTTCTCCGTTATGATTTACACTTTTGATTTCAGGAACCATCCTTCCCAACAATCCGCTTAATCCTTTCTGAAGTTCATTCTTAGCAGCCTGGATTGTCGGCGATTCTCCTTCTACGATCATTCCATCGACTAACTTTGTGTACTCTTCCCGCAGATGCTTATCTGAGACAAGCTTATATCTCAGCCAGAGACCGTGTCCGTTTTCGGCACGGACGGTAATGCAAGCTGCGACAAGAAGCATGGTCGAAACAATCTTCAAGATTATGTTTTTCACGTCGTGATGCAACCTAGTTATTGATCTAACAAAGATATACTCTGTCAGAGCCCTCTCAGTTCGACACAAAAGTCGTTACGCTCGACGGCTCAAGAGTGGTCGTGAAGTATCCGCTCGATACGGTATCGACCCTTCCCTGGACACAATTCACATTGACCGATGTGACGTAAGGCGTAAAGGTAGCAGCGCTTCCGTTCTGCATCGTAAATGTCTGACTGACTGCAGACGTGTCCATGTTCAGTGCCACGATGACCACTTTGGAGCTATTCTTGTATGCCGTCACGTAAACATTTGATTGCGGGTTAGCTGTGGCAGAAACTCTGTAAAAGCCCGGTCTTACAAATCTCGCATACTGGGACATGACGTAACCGCGCTTCGTCGGCGCATTACCCGTTTCGGCGATCGGACCGTAATATCTTACTATGTACCACCATATATATGCGCTCATTTGAGCGTTCATGCAATCATTGATCTGCTTCGCAGTTCCGAGCACTGCCGCCCACGATGTATCGGTGAGGAGGTATTCGGTCATCCACAATTCCTTCCCTTTGGCAATAGCTAAAGGGTAACCCAAATTCGTGTTCCCGTACAGGTGTCCTCCAATCAATGCGACATTGGCGCAGGCGACAGGATCGTTCAGCGTGGAGTCTGAGAACTGGTGATCGAAACTCTCCGACTCAGGCATGAAAACCGGAACACCAACGGACGGCGCATAATGTTTCATGAAGCTGAGAAACTGTGTTGCATTCCAAAAACATGATTCGTACACCACTTGGGCATCGGGTTCATTCTGAACCGAGATGGCGTAGATTGAGACACCGTTGTTTTTCATCGTATCGGCAAATGCCTTAAGATGGGCGGCGTAGGCCGCGTACTCGTTAGGATCGAGGTAGCCTCCGACTAAGTTATCATTTATCTTCATCCACGCCGGAGGCGTCCACGGCGTTGCAATGACAGTCACACCGAGCGCTTCCGCCGACAGTGCCGAAGGAACATCGATGCCGAACTCCGTCGAGTCGGGAGGGATTCGCAGCCGCATTATTGTCAAACCAACCTGTCCATCGCCGTCGCCGAAAGCGGTCTGGATTTGCGCAGGAGTCATATCAGGCCGCCAGCCGACAATGTTGGCGGCACCAAATCCCCTGATGATCTGCTGGGTATTGTTTAGATCGATATTTGCAGAATTTGGTATTACACCAGGGCCGGTGACCGAATTTTTTTTTGAGCAACCCGCGGCCATTAACCCAATCATCAATGCAATGATTGTCGATCTAATGCTCAACACGTGATGGCACATTGTATCATCTCACTTTATCTGACTAACACAAGTTTTTTTACATCCGAAAACTCTTCCGTTGAGATTCTGTAGAAATATGCACCGCTCGACAAATTGTTTGCGTCGAAAGTGACATTGTAGTTGCCCGCATTCTGCCTTTGATTTACCAGCACCGCCACAGCCCTTCCAAGTACATCGTAAACTTTCAATGTCACGTAACCACTTTTCGATAATTGATAAGTGATCTTTGTGCTAGGGTTGAACGGATTCGGATAATTTTGCAGGAGTCCAAACGCTTCGGGCGAAGCAAATCCACCACGCAGGCCGACCGCCGTTCCGGTTTCGTTGACGATTGTAATATTGCCGGCGTTGGGCACTCCATCAAACATTACGTATTTAACTGTGTCGACCTTGACCATTTGTGAAGACAGGGTGTCGCCATTTTGCAGGACAACCACCGAATCCCAGCCTTCGGGAAGAGAACGCCTGATCGTGATCGGAATGTCATAGTAGTCGCTATCCAAATTGTCGGTCAATTGAACTCTAATACTATCTCCGTAATTAGAGATCTCCGTGACCGACGTTGAATTTCTTTCTATGATATATCTCGCCACGGTACCGAAAGGTGCAACCCAGAATTCATCCGGATTGGCATTCAAGTATTGGAGAGTGGCGAGCAACGTATCTTGTGAAATGGGCGAATATGCTCCTGGCTCGGTCCCGTTGATTCCATGAATCAGATACACGCACCATCCTTTTGCAGCAACTGCACTGTTCGCCGGAGACTCGATAGCAGCGACCGCGTTCAGGCCCTGATCACCTAAGACAATGGAACTAATATTCATAAAATCGCTCGGGGTCTTAGCCACTATCTGACCCGAGCAGCCGCGTGCCGCAATGTAATAGCTGGCGACCAATGCACTGTTACCTGTGACACAATAAGGATAGGCGATCGTTATGCACTTCTGGCCTGTGACATGAGCATTGATAGTATCCTGAGAAAACTCCAGTTCCTGTTTCTGCAGCGAATCGGCCAGCGTACTGAAATTAGGATGAGTGATCGTGTGGCTTGCAATTTCGTGTCCTTCTGAGGCGGCTTTCTGCAATCCACTCCAGTCAGCTTTCCAACCCCAGCTGGAGCTCGTTACCGTGAACAGCGTCAGCTTGAACCCAAACTCATCGAACATGGGGACGGCAATTGAAAGCTGATTGGGACAATTATCATCGAACGTGTAGCTCACAGCCGCGGAACGAAATCCCTGCCATGTCCCCACCTGATAGGGACCCGAGAGTGTCTGGGCGATGCCACCATGGCTAAATGACAAAAGAAACAGCAACAATGTGATCACCGGCACCTCCGGATGATTTGCAGTTCGGGATTTAATTCCGCGATGATCGAATGCTTTGTAAGAATCCCACGCTCGCGTAGCCATTGATATTCTCCTTTCTTATTTCACCAGAACTAATTTTCTTGTGATCAACTTGCTGTCGGCCGATAAACGGTAAAAGTACACACCGCTGGGCAGATTGCCGGCATTGAACGTGACATTGTAATATCCAGCTCCTTGCTTCTGATCCACCAGCATTGCCACTTCTCTGCCAAGTACATCGTAGACTTTCAATGTAACATGACTGACGGACGGCAACTGATAGCTGATCACTGTCGATGGGTTAAATGGATTCGGATAATTCTGGCTAAGCGCGAACTGTGCCGGGATTCCTTCCAACTTTCTTACCGCATCGATCGTATCTCCTACAACAAAGCTCACTGAAGAACTGTAATCGCCTGTGTCACTCGCATTCATCGCCGCAACACGCCAATAATATTTCGTATTCTCATTTAACGAGGGCAGCTGCAAAAGAGTATCTCCAACTGTCGAATCTACCACGACCGCGGAGAATATATCGTCAGTAGCTACCTGCAAACGATACGACGATGCAGCTTCTGATGAATGCCATATCATGGTGGGGGTGGTTGACTCGCCGACCGTATCGATAGGCGATATAACTACCGGCTGCAGCAAATATTGTGCAAGATACGTCCGAAGCCACTTAAGGGCCGGACGCTCCACCCCGAGTGAATCCAGGTAAGCATAAGGCTTCCATGTGTCACCAAAATTATATCCCCACAGAGTCATGCCTTTCACTGCAGGATCGGTCCAGAAGAGAGGAAAATATATTTGAAAGTTATGAAGTTGAACGATAGGATCTTTTTCGTCAATATCAAATTCAGAAATGTAGATTGGTAAACCCGTGGCGGAGGCTATCCTGTCAAGGTTATTTTTCAGCGTGCTTACCGGATAAGAGTATCTCGAGCCGAGATAAGCCGCATCCTTGAATTCGAAGTAATGACCCTGGATTCCGATTCCATCAATCAAACCTCTTACCTTAAGCGTATCGATCAGTGCAATGTAATTGCTCGTTCTACTGTTGTCCTGCAAAATATTGTACTCGTTAATCAGGAGCTTCACGCCTGGTGCGCAGTACTGTCTCGCCCACGTAAATGCCGTGACGATCCAATCCCAACCTGTGGCTCCAGTTCCTCCCAGCGCGCGAATGTAATTTGCCCTTCCGTTCTGCCCATCCGGAGGCGAGTTGAAAGGCTCGTTGACAACGTCAATGAAATCCATATTTCGATACCGGCTTCCGACGCTGTCGATCCAGGCTTCCACGGCGGCCCTCTGACTGGCTGAGTCGAGTGAACTAATCCATCCAGGTTGCTGCGATCCCCATATCAAGTTGTGATACTTGAAAGGAATGCCGTTCGTCAGGGCAAAGCTGTAAATGACATCAAGTCCGGACCAGCCGAACGCGCCTTGACTGTTTTCGACGCTCCCCCACTTGCCATCGTTCCCCGGCGTAACCTGGTTCCAATATGTCAGGAAATTATCCGGCATCTGGAAACCATAAGTAATCGCGTTTCCAACAAACTTGCTCCTGCCGAGAGCCAACTGTGAAAATGACGGAGTGGATAAGAAGCACAAAATGACGACAGCCACTATCATTTGCGACACAAGAAAAACTCCGCCTGTGCGACAGTGATGGGAAGATTTTCCGCTTCCCTCGGACTGACAAAAAAAGTTTTTGCATATGTTGTTCAAAAAGAACCGCGTTGACATGATCATTCTCCTTCATAAACTAATTTATATTTCAAAAAAACCGAACTCTGGTCTTTCCGTTTCTCGTTGTTCACACTTGACTTCTCCTTTCAAAACCCTATTGAGTTCCCCCCGTCGACCGGCAGGACCACACCAGTGATGTATTTCGATTGGGATGATGCAAGGAACAATGCTGCATCAGCCACATCGGAAGGCTCACCAAGTTTGCCCACCGGTGTGCGAGATAGAACTTTCCTCTTCCGCTCCGAGTCATTGTCGAGCGCTCTTGACGACATCGCGGTTTTGATGAAACCGGGAGCGATGCAATTGACACGCACACCGTGCGGTGACCATTCGACGGCGAGCGCTCGGGTCATCCCTTCGATGGCAGACTTTGAAGCCGTATATGCAACCACTTTCGGAATGCCATATTGCGATGCCATCGAGCTGATCATTATTATGCTTCCGGAACTACGGGCGACCATCGCTTTGCCGACTTCTCTTGTCAGCGCGAAAACTGCTGTCTGGTTTGTCCTAACTATGTTCTCATATTCTTCATTAGAAACGTCGAGCGCATCTTTTTTCAAGTTGATTCCGGCATTATTCACCAGCACGTCAACCTCGCCAATATCGATCCTTATTTCATTAACCAAATCGGATAAACTGTCTGTTTCATTCAGGTCAAATCGAATGGAGTTGATCTTTCCACCAATTTCCTTTTTGGCAGACTCAAGTTTCTCCCTGTCTCTTCCGACGACGACCACCTTCGAACCATTTGCCGAGAACGCTTGCGTAATCGCATAACCTATGCCGCTTGCACCGCCTGTCACAAGAACGACCTTATCCCGTAGATCCCTATAAGTGCCTGCAGACGATATTTCATTTGACGTATGCTTCATCGTGACCTTCATATCTGAACCAACTGAAGTAACCTATGCTTTGGCTCGATTTTCCGGGGGACGTTTCATCCATCGCGAACATGCATTCTACAAATCCATTTATTATTTCTTTGTATGGCATTTCAATATTCCCTTTGTACCCATGTCCCAGCCACGAAAGGCGATGCAGGCAAGCCTTCCTTGTTGTAGAGGTTTGCGCCCTGTGGAGTGTCTGCCCATGCATAGCGAACACCGGTTGGATCAGAGATGGAGTCGCTCCAAACAATCACTTGGTCTCGTTTGATTATTGCCTTCGCCCAAACAGTCTTACCGTCTCCTCCACATACCTCAAAGGTCTTAAGCGGACCACCTCTGGAAATCAAACCTTTTCCAATATTCGTAAACGAAAGGATCGCTTTGTTATCCTTGAACTCTATCGATTTGAAGATTGGACCTGAATAAACTACGGTGGTATCATGGTACGCAACACGCTCGGCAGCGAGCGTCAGTCTTTTCCCAACGTCACCCTTGTCCAGAGGATGAATATCGTTCCACTCGCCGATGTCAATCGTGATTGCCATGCCGGTGTTTGGAACTGAGAGTGTTTGAAGCTGCGCTTCCCTCAGCCGTGCCATGCCGCTTTCGGCTGGTTGCACGACGGGTTCGCCATAGTTGGGAAGCTGGACGTATAAGAATGGAAAATCCCCTTCGTGCCATTTTTTTCTCCAATCTGTGATCATCGCTGCAAATTTCTCAGCATACCCACCGGGATTGCCCGCGTTCGATTCGCCCTGATACCATATGACACCTTTGATCGTGTAGTTCAAAAGCGGAGCGATCATCGCGTTGAAGCACCCGAAGGGTTGATAGATTATTGTCGGCCCGCCAAACGGCATCGGCGGCACGGCAACGCCTACTTTACATTTCCAACTCCCGGCGAGATTGATCGTGTGATTTCCAATCACCAGTGCATATTGTTTATCTTTTATGAACCCCCCTCGACCGCCTGAATTAATCACACGTACTACTACTGTGTTCCTGCCTGCCTTAAGTACTCCCGGCGCAACGTCGTATCTACGCGGCGGATATTGATATGAAACGGAACCAACAAAGACACCGTTGACATAATCATAATCAGCATCGACTATCCTGCCCATGATTAGCTTTGCCGGTTTACCTGCCAGGGACGCCGGAACGTTAAACTGTCTTCTGAACCAGACGACCCCATTCGTATTCTTCAGACCCTCATCTGCCCAATATGCCGGCAAATCCATCGTAGACCACTGAGAGTCATCACATGTCGGATCATACCACGGCCTGTCGCCCTTCAATCCTTCATCCTGCTGCCACACATTGCTATTCCACTCATCGCTTACAGAATTATTTACCTTCGTAATGCTGTCCCTGAAGGCACTGTCGCTGAACTTTTCGCCTCTTTCGAGAATTAAAGGAAAATCCTTCAATGCATCCTTACTCATCCATGCCTCGATGGGCGTCCCGCCTACGCTTGCATTGATCAGACCGATTGGCACGTGATATTTTTCATACAGCGTTTTCGCAAAAAAGTAACCCGCGGCAGTAAACTGAAGTACTGTCCAAGGATTCGCCGGCTGCCATTGTGCCCATTGAATATCTTCCTTTGGCGCGCCGAAGTCGTACGCATTGGGAACGAGCAGTTGTCTTATGTAAGGATTGGCGGAATTGGCAACCACATCTTCGTACTTCCACTTGACTCTTGCCATCGGCAACTGCATGTTCGACTGACCCGAACAAACCCATACGTCGCCGACCAGGATATCATTCAACACAATGTGATTGCTCCCATCAATCTCCATACTGTATGGTCCGCCGGCATTCATCGGAGAAAGCATGATCGCCCACCTCCCGTCTGAACCAGCCATAATAGAATCGGCTCGACCCAAGAACCTGACGACCACCTTCTCGCCCGGCGAAGCCCAGCCCCAAATACGGACCGAATCGTCTCTTTGCAACACCATCCCATCGCTGATCAGGTGCGGAAGCCTCACGTAAGAATAGGCTGTCTCCGCAGCAAAGAGGACAAGAACGGAAAAAGGTACAAGGAACATTCTGCTGGTTCTCATTCGAAAACAACCTTGTTTGTTTAACTTAGAAATCATTAAGAGCATTCCTACTTAGAGTCGGGTGAATTGGAGACGTTAAAACATTTTTCCGCAAACTTCAAGAAGTATGGCCAGTTTGGTCCAACCGTATGTCCGTCATCGTGCTGACGGAATGCAAGAGCACCATCCATAAGCGGAACACCGATCTGGGGCATACTTGACGTACCTAGACCTTTTTGGCCGAGTAATTCATAGACAGGTCCGGCGGCGACCGCTGCCATGAATTGTCCTTTGTCATCGACCCAGTTTCCTTCTTTCTCTGGAGAGCCACAACTTATGAAGACGGGGCGCGGCGCACATGCAGAGATTAATTCGTGTGAATCCACGGATAAGGTCTCCGGTGTCAAGACGTATCTGAGAAAGTTTTCCGAGAACCAATGGTACTCGCCTGACGAACAAATATTTCCCATGTCTTCTCCGAAGTCGCGCCGGTAAAGCGCTGCTCCGCCTTTGCCAGAGGAGCCGACAAGTACAATAGCAAACCGCTGGTCTTCGGCCATGGTTAGAAGAACCGCTTTCCCATATCGGGATACACCTTCGATGCCGACTTTCCTCGCATCCACTGACTTGTCGGTTTCGAAGTAATCCAAAACCCTGCTTGCTCCCCAAGCCCAGGCTCGCAGTGCTCCCCACTGTTCAGGAGTGCGCGGCTGACCTTTGTTCACCAGTCCGATAATTCCCTGGGTCAATCCGGCACCGTTGTCCGGCTGAACACTGGTCGGGACGTAGATCGCGTAACCCCAGCCTTTGCCGAGAACCTGCTCCTGCCAGCTCGGACCTTCCTGTTGAGGCATCCCCGGGAATTTGAACCCAGGCGGGAAAACGAAACCAAATTCCATTATGACCGGCACGGGGTGATTTGCTTTCACGGGGATCGTCAGAGTCAAGCGGATATCCACATGCGTATCCGTATCCGCCGAGTTTTCCACATGTCCCACGATCTCTTTCGTAATAACGGCAATGTTGCCAACCGCTGTGTCTTTCGTTGAGACAATTTCCCACCGCACAGGTGGTATGTTCTTCGGCACCTCACCGAAGATCTCACTGTCAAACTGTGCCATGATCTGAGGTCTCCGGACTTTCCACCACATCTCCGCACTCTTCACAGGTGCGCCGTCATCCAGGACCAAAGGATCCGGCAGTTTCGCAAATAGGTTTGCCGTTGCCTCATCGTAGTTGTTCCATGTTCCCCACGCAGAACGAGTATATGTGTTTCCGGTGCTGTCATTCCAGTTCGATGATCCTTTCTTCTGGAATGTATTCTTTGGGCGATTTTGGTCCTCAGCCACCGGCGGCAAGGAATCTGGAAGCTTGATGTTCAGAACATTGATTGTTCGTCGCCAATCCTTTTCTGATTCTGCGTTGATCTTCGCGAGATAGGCTAGACGCTCATCTGGAGACATCTGAAAAACATCTTTCGTCTGCGCATAAGCAACCGGGGGAGAAGCAAGTAACCAGATGCTGATAACACAGATGATACCGATTTTCACGACTGAGACATGGCGAAACAAACCACTCAGTAACAATCCGATCTTGCGAGGTAATACAGACACCATTTTTTCTTTTCATTCACTATTTGCGACATCTCTGTGAAAACTCTCCGGCGGTCCCAAATAACTCGGCCTCACTCCACCAAGATTCACGACAATTTTTTCGAGCACAACTCCGGGATCTATCATCCACACTTTCAACGTATGATAGCCCGGCTCCGTAATCGTGAATCTGCTGTGCCCGCAGCGCACATCGTGCGCGACAGACCTTTCCCAGTCCAAATTTCCGTTCTGTGCATTATAATTTTCTCGGACAAGCTCAACGGGTTGTGGATCCGCATCATCAAGTGAAACCTCGTACCGAAGACCACTGCCCGGCATGAAGTTCAAAGATGAACCGAAAATTCCTTCGACGTCGACTTTCCCCGTATCAAATAAGAACACTCTATACTCCAGACATGGTGAGTTTTTACCGGGCGCGGCGGCCGGCGCATCTGCGGCAGATGTAGCTCTCATTCCGGATAATGTATTTCCATAGTCTTCGACATTAATCCATCGGTTACTGCCGGCGTCCGTTAGTTTCGTATAGTGCGCCGCTTCAATCGAAACACATCCATCCCCTTCAATGAACCCATGCAAAGACCTGCGTGTGATGCCCGATGGATTGTTAATCTTGACATTCACTGATACTACGCGATTCCCCCCGTTTATCTTGACAATACCGTTTGATGTGCCCTTTGGCGAAGCGCTCCAATCAATGTTGATCCAGATCCGGCTCTCCTTATCGACCTTCCCGTTTGGCAATAATATTTTTATCCAGGGTTTGTCAGCCTCCGCGGTATATTCGAACGGAGTCTTTCCCTTGTTGAATACATCAATGTAATGCTGCCTCTCGCCAAATGGGTCAAAAATCGGCAATGTTGGATCATTCTCCGTTCCCGGCCAGGCTGATTCAGAGCCTTCAACAGCGACGCCCATCGACGCAGTATCCGGCACGCTTAGCTCCACGAGGTGAATAGCATCGAGATTATTGTTCTGCGGCTGGTTCCAGCTTGTATATCCAAGTACCGGTTGATCCATGAAATGATCCCACTTCCCTCGGGCGAACGTTCTATTGAAATACCCCATTAAGCTTGTGTCTGCCTCGAACAGCGAATGGACCTCAGCAGCCATATCATTTGTGCTCGCCCGTTTCTGTTCGCCATATAATTCATTCTTACCTGCTGCAACGTAGAGCTCGTTCACAATTTCGCTAGCCTTCGTCGGCAACAACACCAGCTCGCAGAATGCATCTCGTTCGTCTTCGGGTAATTTGCTACCAATCTCTTCGGCTTTGGCAGTAATCGACTCGAAGTCAGCCACGATGTTGTCAGCCTCCTGATAGTTGACCAAGCTGTAGGTCGTCGGACTCAATAGCTCAGGCTTTCTTCGGCCATTATACTTCGTGTATTTTGCAAGTACGTCGGCAATCTCTTTCGCGTACTCATCACCAAATTGTTGTTCCGCCCAAAGCCTCGTATAGTCGTCGATGTTGCTGTCCGTCCATCTATTTGTGTTCCAGGCAAGATCCATGAAATAGCTGATCGGCAGCTCATATCCTTTCAGATGGCCGACATTTACGATCCAAATTTCATCTGCACTGTACTTCTTTGCCAGCGACATCTGATCCCATATTTTGGAGATCGGGTTTGTGTTGATCCATTGATAATTCCGCGGGCCGCCATGATAATCGAAATGATAATAGACCCCCGCTCGACCGATCCGCGCGCGCTCTTCGAGACTCGGAAGTCGGCGAATATTTCCCCAGTTGTCGTCAGTCCAGAGGATCGTGACGTCATCGGGAACGCGGAATCCAGCGTTGTAGAAATCAAGCACTTCTTTATAGGGACACCACAACTGAGGCACTTTCGTAACGTCAGGATTCACCTCTTCTTTCAAAATTCTCCGTTGGAGGTCCACGATCTTTCCCAGCAAAGCCATGTTCGCTTCCGGTCCTCCGGGAGCCATCGGAGTGTCGTTCGCACCGCGAAGGCCGATCGTGATAATGCTTTCATAATCCTTATTTCGTCTGACACCAGCGCGCCAGAAATTCTCCAGCGTATCTGGATATTTGGCAAAGTTCCAGGTGCCGATGGTATTGAGATAGCGCCGGTCCCATTCTTTCTGTGCTCTCAGCATCGGCTCCTGATGAGACGTTCCCATGACGATGCCGTACTCATTGGCGAGCTTCGGATTCAAAGTGTCGTCTTCATTGAACGCGTTGTCCCACATGGCGGGCCAGAGATAATTTGCCTTCAATCTCAGAAGCAGCTCAAATATCCGTTCATAGAATTCGTGCCCGTAGTTTGCAACTCCCGGCGGGACTGGAGGATTCTCGCTCTGTGTCGCGAAACCGTATTTCGCCGCCACCCAGTTCGTCAAATCCGGCCACTCGTCGTTAAGGAAAATTCCCCGGTATCTGACTGAGGGCGGCCCATCCGAGTGTCGGCCGGGGAGTATGAAAATATCCCTGTGTTGCTTTATCGACACGTCTGCCCACCAGTACCAAGGGGACACGCCGATCCTTTCGGAGATGCTGAACATCCCATATATCGTACCACGTTTGTCACTTCCCGCAATTACCAGAGCATGATCCACGCCTGGGTATGGGTTGTTCACGACCTGAATCAATGAAGTTTCCCATTCTCCCTCGACTCCGGATACGTCTATTTTCTTTTTTGAAATCAACCGATCGATCACCGGACTCTTCCCGATTGTGCCGACCATGACAATATTTTTCGACGGTGGGATGGTATCAATCGAGATTTCAGGTTTCGTTCCAGCAACATTTGCAATGTCGGTCTGGAAATATTTCAGAATGAGTCTGACTCCCGGAAAGTCATCCGAGCTCACGCATAGCGGTGCGGACTTGCCATTTACGACAAGAGGGAAGTAGCCTCTTCCGTTCTCGAACCTGACATATCGTTCGCCTCCGATGGAAAATGCGGTTTGCGGAAACACAAGCCATGATGCAAGAAGCAAGACGCAGGTGGCAAAAGGTGATAAATAAGTCTCTTTGTTTCTGGATTCTAGTTCCTGGATTCTCGCTCCCGCTCTCGCGTTCCATCCTGATCCATTACTCCACCGTTCCATAATTAAGTGATCTCCTGCCTGATTTATTTCCCGCAGGCCGGAACCGGCTTGCCCGTCGGGTCATAAATTTTAAAATTTCCGCTCACTTGCAGCATTGCCAGCATGTATAGCATGCCGTCATAGTATCGGTACAGACCAGCCGGCACTCTGGCATTCCACAATGCTTCGACAAACGCTTTCCTGTCATCACTCGTGGAAGCGAGCGCAGCGACTGCGTTCATCGCTACCAAACCCGTGCTGTGATCGTTTCCAAGTCTCTTCCCCTCAAGCGCGTATTGATTTCCATAACTATTTATTCCCTCCGATCGAAAAAAAGCCAGCAGGCGGTTGCATTCGGTTGATTCCCAATCATCAGCCATGAACCATTCATAATCAACGGCAACGTTCATGGCAACACGCCAGGCATCAAATCTGAAATCCTGATGTCCACCATGCCAAAAAGTCACAATGGTTCCGTCGAAGTTGCAGTAGTCGGGGCACAATCCGGTGGTCGGGTTTGCGGCCTCCCTTATAAGCTTTCGACTTGTTGAAGCAGCATCACACCAAAATTGATTATCCTTATCTGCCCATCGCGACCAAAGCTCATAATAATGAGGAAGCTGGTATGATGGGTCAGTAAATCCGTCGGCGCTAACAGTCGGGACGAAAACGACCAGCCTCCTCTCATTATTGAACATATTAGTTACTTTGTCATGCGCCGGGTCGTCTTCCTTGTGCATCATGGTGTACAAAATCTTTTGCGCTTCTGCCGTATAATTGTAAATCCCATCGCCGTTTCCCCATCTCGCCGACGCGAAAAACAGGGACATCACGAACCATTGCTCACCGTCGGACGCGGCGTTCGAGTCAAGAAGTGTCCCGTCGGGTCTGCAGTGCCATGCGAAATATCCTTCGTGCGGACCACTTTTGACCTGCATGTAAGACTTTGCCCACTTCCAAATCCGATTGAACACATTCTTGTTATCCATTTGCACCGCAATCATCATCCCATAAGACATGCCTTCAGTCCGGACATCATGGTTCGCAATATCCTCGACATATGCCATGGTAGAGTCGGAGCTGTCAGGGAAATACACCCGCTGTGTGCTGTCGTTCCCAAAAAATAACTGGCTGAAAGCGCTGTCGAGTTTGGATTTTACCTGTGACTCATTCTTACCCAACAATTCTGCAAACAGGTTTTCATAAACCCCTGTATAGTAAGCTCCCTTCTTATCAGCCCCCGGTACGATTGCCGGATTGACGAGCATAATTGTCGCTATGATTAGAAAAAACATTGCCCGTGTTTTCGTCTGCATAACCTTTCCGACAATTAGTAGATCCGAAAAAATATCCCGACCCGGATGAGGCCGGGTCGGGATAACCATAAGGAGAAGATTTACTTGCAATAAGTCCGTTAGCTATTAGCTATCGGTTCTTGGCTAAACGCTATTAAATCTTACTTCATGTAAACCAGTTTTTTCACCGAGACAAAATTGCCTGATCCATCCTGGCTTTGGGCCTGGATACGGCAGAAATAAATTCCGCTGCTCAAGCCTGCCGGGTTCCATTCTACACTATAATGGCTTGGCTGCTGCACACCGTTTACCAGCGTTGCAACGACTCGGCCAAGTACATCGTAGATAACTACCTTGACATACGCATTCTTTGGTATGTCATAGTTAATCATTGTAGATGGATTGAAAGGATTCGGATAGTTCTGGAACAGAGCGAACTCTTTTGGAGGACCGCCTTGTTCGTTGAGTGCATCCACTAATCCTGTGGTGAATAACCTGGTTGACGCGAACGCACCTTCTCCAGCAGTATCTATTGCGCTGACATGCCAATAGTATCTTGTGCTGGCGTCCAAATGATTCGTCAAAGTCGCGGTCGTATCACCTACAGTCGTGTCGCGAACCACAGCGGAGAAGTCGTTGGCTGTAGAAACCTGGAGGTGATACTTTGACGCGTACGTTACCGAGCGCCATACAAAGGTGGTCAATCGCGCCACGCCCGTTGCGCTGGCTAGAGGCGAAGAAAGCAACGGAGCAGCAGGGATCGGAACGATCGTCTGGAAAGAGTCCACCGCAGTAAACGCACTCGCGCCGCCGGCGTTGTACGAGGCTACGCGCCAGTAATACCACGTTAGAGTCTGCAGCGACGTAGCTTTAAACGTCGTGTCTCTCGTCGTATCGGAAGTGAAAACCAACGACGAGAACGATTTGCTGGTAGAAATTTGGCAAATGTAGCCGGTGTCAGCCGCCACCGAATGCCACTTCAGAACCAGAGTGTCGGCAGGAATTGAGACTTGACCCTGGGCCGGGAACGCGAGCACCGCTACCGCCGGAACTGTCATGACAGTAAACGTATCGGCAGACGAGAAGTTGGCCGCACCGCCGGGATTAACTCCGCGTACACGCCAAAAATACTTCGTGCCGCCTGCTAATGTCACGGTATTCGTCGTGTCGATAGTTGAATCGTTGACGGCGAAGGTCGAACCGAATGTACCGTCTGTCGTCACCTGCCAGTTATATTGCGCAGCATCCGATGTCTTGCTTATCACCAGTTTAAGCTTGTAAGGCTGGTTCGTTGCATTGTTTGCCGGCGACAGCAACGTCGGCACTGCTGTCGGAGCTTGCACGATCGTCTGGAAAGAATCTACAACTGAATAGCCGCTTGTGTAGAACGTATCGTAAGCAAGGACACGCCAGTAGTACCATGAACTATAGCCGAGTCCGCTGACCGATTTGCTCGTTGTGGTCAACGAAGAATCGTTCGCAACGACATTTGTTGCAAACGTCCGATCAAGAGAGAGCTGTACCTGATAATGGGCAGCATTTGCGGAGCTGTTCCAGTTTAACGTCATGGATGTCGGAGCTCCAGTCGAGTCATTCTTCGGACTTACAAGCACCGGGACCGCGGGAACAAGGTCGCCTTCTCTGACGGTATAATATCGGTTAACGCCATCTTTGAGGACAAGGGTCTGGCTGTTGCCGTCGGGCCACTGAACGTGCACGCTGTCAACCGCGGTCGCCGTTCCAAGTCCGAAGTTTGCTCTCAATGTTCCGCCCATGCCTGCGGAACCGCCCGAAGCGCTGATCTCGCGAATCTGCTTATGCCCTCCAGTCCACACGGTGAACTTTGCTCCGATTGCCGATTTGTTATTACCTGTGCCAATCGGCTTGAATGCAATCCAGTTGTTGGTGTTGCCGCCGTTCTTCAGCAAAAGAGTATTGCCACCGGTATATACGAATACGTCAAGGAAGCCGTCGTTGTCGTAATCAACGAGCTGTGCTCCTCGCTGAGTACCAGGACCTCCAGTCACGCCATCCGTGCTTGCGATGTCTGTGAACGTGCCATCACCATTGTTCCTGTACAGATGTTGGGGGGTGAATGTTTGGGCCGTGTATATATCCAGTAGCCCATCATTGTTGTAGTCGCCAATGGATATTGCGCGTTGCGCCGTACTCTGAACCAATCCGTTGTTGGCAACAACGTGTACTCCATCCCACTTGTACGTAAACGTGCCGTCTCCCTTTCCGTAGAGGATAACATCGGCCCTTAAAGTATCGTTGCCGTCTCTGTTATCGGTTGCGTTAAGCCCGTTCAATACAAGATCCTCGATACCATCGTTGTTGAGATCACCCCATTGTTCTCCAATGGCAGCGAAGTGGCGGACTGTATCATCGACAATGATTCCTGTATCTCCATGAACGCTGGAATATTCAATACTGTCAGCAGTCCCGGCTTTGTTAAGCTTCACTGAATCAAGAGCATAGATTGATCGTCCAAGAGTCGCTGCTGTTGGAATAATAAACTTCCCGGTCCCGTCGTTCAAGAGCATGACGCATCCTTTTCGAGCGCCCGACGTACCCGTGTCAATTTTTGAGAATCCATTTCGGAAGCTCGGCATCAACAAATCCAGGTAGCCGTCATTATTCGCATCGAAGAAACGCACATCCCACGATTCATATGAAAGGGTACTGTCTATGCCAAGATTTCCAGCAGCGGCTCCTTTGCCTATGTCAGTAAATCCAGTCGGACCTCCTTTGAGAAGCCATACACCACCGTTGGGTGGTACCGGTGCTGCCTGATTACTGCCGGCGATGCCTGTAAAGCCTCCAGGATAGGCGATGCTAAGGTAATTGCTGTGATCGATTGGTGCCGCCGAAGCTCCCTGGAAGACTTCGCCGGTAGCTCCCGCCGTGGCAAGATCGCCAACCCCGGTAGCCAGTATAAATACACCAGCGCTGTCATAAAATAGACTGGAATTAACGCCACTAGTGCTTGGATTGCCGCCATTTGTTGTAAACAGGTCGGGAACGCCGTCGCCGTTGAAATCGGCGAGCAACAGGCCTGTTGAGTTAGTATTAATCGGGATGTTCGCCGTCGCCGTTGACGCTGCCTTAGTGAATGCAGTGATACTATTCAGCTCAACAATATTGTACGGGATAAAGATGCTTAGATTACCGCTCCCATCCAAATCTCCCCAAGCGAAGCCGCCGTTTCCGGCGCCTCCCGTTGCCGTAACTGACGGACCGGCAGTGAATGTCACTTCCTGTGCGTCGGATGTGCTCAATCCCAGCAGGAGCAGAAATACTCCGGCCGCGAGCGAGCGTAGAAAAGTTTTCATACTTCCTCCTAAGTTTTTTGTTATCGGAGTTGTTTAGTTAAGTTTGATTACCGAACAACTTCTTTTGAAGGATTTCTTCAAATGAGATTCTTTCAAAAGATTTTCGATCCTGACATTCGTCAGGATAAGCTCTGAACCCAATCACCTCCTTTGGCCAAATTGCGACCCGCTTCTCTCCGGGCCTTGCGAAGATCACCGGACTTGTTCGATGAAACCTTCGCAAGGCTGACAAGAGTGAAAGCGGCTGTCACAAATAGTTATTACTTTATCAAAACAAGTTTTTTCGTAATTGAAACATTTCCAGCCTGCAAGCGATAGAAATAGACTCCGCTGGCGAACTTTGCACCATCGAATGTAGCTTGATAATTTCCTGCGTGCTGAACACCGGAGAACAACGTCGATACTTCCTGTCCAAGAATGTTATAGACTTTCAGCGTTACAAAACCATTTCGTGGCACAGAATACTCGATCGTGGTTGACGGGTTGAACGGGTTCGGATAGTTTTGAGAAAGCACATAACTCTCAGGCGTACCGGGACGCGACTTCACGCCGGCCATAATTCCAGTAAGATCTCCTGTAGTAAGCGCATGAAGGATAACTGAATCTTCACCAGCTGCCTGTGCTTTCCACGGAGTATATTGGTCTATTCCCGTCGATGAATTAGGTCCCCACCAATGATACAAATCTCCAAGCGGGAATCCACCTATTCCTGCAGTGTATAATGCGGATTTAGTGTCGTAGGATAAATCTTCGCTCATTGGCCATGCTCCATTTTTGTCATCACTACCTTGATTGTATGCCCAATTAATTTGCGCGCTGGTAAAGTATCTCCCATCCAAGAAACCTTCGATGCTGTCGACCTGGGTCGGCGGCAAGTTGAAGTTTGGATTTGCGATGGAAGCGTTATAGGAAGTATCGTCGGAAGGATAAAGATTGGCTAAGTTAATATAGGGAAAGCGCTTATTCCCCAGAGAATCGTTCCCAAACATTTGACGTGCAGGTAAATTCATCATCGGCTGGGGACGCGGCTGAGAAGTGTCGCTGGCCGGATTGACCGTGACAGGGTTGCTAAACCAGAAGTCGGTCAGCCATTTCTCTTCATAAAAGCTGTTGTTGGCAAAAAGTATATGCCGATCGGCATCGGTGTAAGGAAAAGTTACTGCGTCAGTGCCTTGAGAATAGTTGCTGGCTGCCAAACTGTCAACCTGAAGTATGGCGCCGATCGGATTAGTACCTGCAGCCCTCGAGAATCTACTATAAGTAGCACTCATGTTGTCACCGTACATCCATGTATTCACGAAAATGCAGTTAGTGACGTCAAGCCAGTGCCACACGTCTCCTTCCAGAGGGAAACAGCAAATATTTAGGAACGTGCAATGATTGAGCCACACATAGTCTGAGTAGCAAGGCTTCTCATTCATGAGAACGTACCCCATGTTAGCAAAGGTACAATTCTCGAACGAGAGACTGTCGGTGTGCCATTTGGTATCACCAAATTGCCACGAGATTGCTCTGCCATAATAGATGAAGTAATTATCAACGTCATTCCGGAAATAGCAGTTCTTGAAAGTCCCTCTGAAATGCTGGCATTCTGGATTTATACAACCATTCGCACTGGTTTTCTGCAAATCGAATATGCAATTTTCAAAATAGGCATGTTCTCCTTCACCGCTATTATTTGCAATACTATCGTCCTCTATGAATATACCTGCTCCATTTTGAGTGCCGCTGGTGTTTACATACATCATCCAGATATTCTTCATGTAGAGATCACCGAAACAGTCGAAATTCTGTGTCCATGTTACTCCATTGCCAGTTTGCATAACTATTTGCGGTGGAGGTGATGTCGGTGTCGGATCGGGCGCAATAATGGTGAGTTTCTGATGGACCGGAGTGGTGACTATGCCATTCAAGACATAATCCTGACCATATCCAAATCCGGAGGGAACTAATCTGAAAACGGTGTTTGAAAGCGTTCCTGCACTGATGACAGAGTCAATCGCATGATCAAGATTTCCACCACTGGCGCCATCAGGAGGAACATCTAAAGTATCGGTTTGTGCGTATAACGATACCGGTATCATGGCTGCTGCGAAAAGCAGAGCCCAAATAAAATGTCTCATTTTACTTCTCCTTATAGTTGATTTGCGTTTCAAATGACTTTTCGTCATTCACTTTTTCCCAAAGGAATCCCTCCGGGACACTATTCACGTTATTCACAGTGTAACCCTAACTCCAAGGTCTGCTGTTAAACCATAAAAGTTTTCGGAAGTGAAACCACCGATCGTCTGCTGAGCAGCAATATTGGATTCACTGTTCAAGTTGTTGGCATCCGCATAAAGCTGGAGACCTGCCCAGGGAAGCATCTGCCTCACAGAGGCATCTATTCGAAAGTAGTTCCTGGTAAATCCATCCTGGTAAGGAAAACCTCCGACGTAGTTGACGGAATTACCCTGGAAGACAAAAGAGACTCTGGCAGAGAAGCCTTTATAGTCGTATCCGATATAGGAATTCATTATGTCGTTTGGCTGGTCAATCAATCTTCCACTGCGTGAACTATCGATCAAAATGGTCGTGAACCTCGGCGGCGGAGTAGGATTGTTAATAGTACGAGGGAACAGGAACGGATAGGTCGCTGACGACGAAATGTGAGTATAGTTAATGCCGAAAACGACCCCATTTAACGGAGCCGGCAGGTACCAAAATCTCGTTTCGAAATCTGCTTCTACACCTTTGACATAGGCCTTGTAAGGGCTATTTATGTAAGTATACACTGCCCCAACTTGCTGATTTGGCCGAACTCCATTGGGAAAGACGAACGACCCGGTAGAATCGAACCCTGCTGGAACGGACTTTGGATTATCAAACATCGGGTAGTTCGTGGAGAATGTAAAGTGAGAAATGGTTTTGTAAAATCCTCCTATTGTCAGGAGGCCAATGGTGTTGCTGTGAAACGTAATCTCGACGTCGTGATTGTATGCCTGTGCAGGCCTGAGATCAGGGTTCCCTGCCCAAACATTATTATGGCTGTAATCCAGGTAGAAGTGTGGATCAAGCTGCGAATAACCAGGCCGCGCAAGTGTCTGAGTGTAAGCATATCGTACGTCAACCCAATCAAGAACGTTATATCTTGCCGTTACCATGGGGAGCCAGTAATGATTTTCTGGATAGGCAGTCACAGGGTATTTACGTTGACCTGAGGGAGTAGGATCATCGAGCACATCCCATGCAGCAAACAATGATTTGTCCTCTTCAAATCTCGCACCGCCAACCACCATAAAGTCAGGTCCGAAATCCAATTCTGACATCAAGTACGCTGCATAATACCTCTCTATATATTTATAGTCGTTAGGATAATTTTGATATATGCCATCATACCACCCGCCCGCACCACTTATCGCACGGAACACGGTATCCCTGGAGAGATAATTAACGGCATAATTCAAAATAGTTGGGTCGACAACCCAGTACATCCTTCCAAACCTATCGCTTAGGAAACTGTCATAGAGATTTGAACTGCGAGGTGTTGTGAAAAAATTAGCGGTGAAATTACCGCTGGCCCCTGCCAGCTGGGGAAAATGGGCTATGAGGGAATCACCCATTATTGTATTGGGATCGGTGGTAGTCCCTCCTCCGGTCACAGGTCCGCTTACATTGCCGTAAGGGGTACTTTGAGCATTAGTGTGATAATTGTAACGATACTCACCGCCGAATTTGAAGTAGCCCGAAACCGATGTCCCCAAATCAAAAGGCATTTTGAAGTCCCCCTTGTAAACCTGGTCGTTCTCATGATAATCGGAACTAAACAAACCCATATTGGTCAATGTGGTCACACTGTCACCTGCATACTTTGTCTCATTTATTAAACCCTCTGGAGGTGTATTGAGAGGAGTTGGAGGATATGATTGCTGCTGTTGAAACTGAAAATCAGGGAAGGATGGAAGATGATTGCGGGAATAAGTATTCGCAGCTAATAATTCCACAGACATGAATCCAAAATCATTCGTAATATTTAATGTGTTGATGGCGAGATCAGTATTGTCGTTACCTGCTCCATATGTGAAAGCAAGCAGTTTCGTCACGGTCGAATAGTCCAGGTTCTCCTGGTAATCTTGATAATTGGAATTGAGGCGGCTTATCATATTTACCGACTTTATAGAGCCCGAAGGGAGGCTGTAATCAAGAATTAGATTTGCACCGTAGCGCTTCCTGGTTTCGAGATGACGTTGAAGTCCAACAGTATTTACCTCAACCGAATCAGGCTTTGGACTGGTGTAGGTGGCAGTCATGTTATCTGCATTTCGGTCATACTGCTCCATATTTCCAAGAACATACACACCGAGCATATCATTGAAAAAGCGATCGCTGGCCGATGCCACAGCCCTATAATTTCCATAGGTGTTGCTTTTCTCCGTGTAGCCTGATTGCCACAATGCGTCGCCATGGAGTCCGGACGGTGCCTCTCTTAGAGACATATCGACAAAGCCGCCGATGGCATTCGCATTCATGTCCGGAGTGAGCGTCTTATAAACTTCTATAGATTTGATCATGTACGGGGTAATCATCGTAAGATCAACGCTTCTGTCATTGTCAATCGAATTGGCAGGGTTGGGTGAAGTAATATGTGAGGTCGCACCGATCTGGTTACTTCCAGTTGCCGCAAGCGTTACTCCGCTCACGGCTACTTCGTTGTATTGTGGAGCCAAACCTCTGATCACGACCTTATCATCCTCGCCCGAACTTTTCAGAGTCGAAACGCCGGGCAGGCGGCCAATAGCCGCTGCCGCGTTGAAGTCCGGGAGCTCCTGTATCCTTGCCTCGGAGACGACATTCGCAATCTTGTTCGAGGCAAGCTGTTGGTTGATTGCTTGTATTTGCCCTTGCGCCTGAGCTGTCACGACAACCACCTTACCTTGCACGGCGGTTGCCTCCAGATAAAAATCCTTTGTCAAAGTCTCACCATCAGGAATATCTACAGTCACGGTGATTGGAGTATAACCGATATAGGAGACAACGACACTTTGATTGCCGCTCGGGGCGTTATGAACCAAGAAATCTCCATTCAGGTCGGTAGACGCTCCAACGCTAGTGCCTTTCACAAGAACCGTCGCTCCCGGCAGTGCATCCTTTGTCGTCGCATCGAACACTTTTCCTTTCAGTGTTCCGGTCCCCGCCGCCAAGGCCGATTGAATCGCCAAAAGGGATACCATGCCCAGAAAGAGCAACGCCCTTCTTATCATTCGGTTTGCACTATAGAACATATTCTTCTCCCTTTTTTGTAATTCCGAATTCATCTCTTTAGTTCCCTCTCTCTGCGAAGAGTAAGGGTAACTAGGAGATTCTTTTCAACTCTCAGTTAATCGAAGCAATGTTATAAGCAAATGTTCCATCTCCTTGCATTAGTTCGTTGCCGCACTCAATCACCGCACATTGAACTGCTCAACCAGCCTTGCGACACAGCGTAACTCATAAATGTGTCCATGCTGCCGCTCACACTCCGTCCGTTGTATCTGCCGAATTCATTTCAATGACGCAATCAATTTTCTTTTGCCTCGCAATGGGTTCCAGCTTGCCAATACTCAAAAACTCTTTCTCCGCTCTGCCAACTCATCCTGGATTTGTAAATTTAGTTTCTTGCTGATGCCGTAAAACAAAATCGCAACAACGCCCGCAAAGAAAGTCAACGCCGGATATATGCTGGAAGCCATTCGGATTCCAAAGAGGGCATGAGCGGTCTGTACGGCATTCGGGACGTAGTCATATGCCGAAAGAATCCATCCGCATATTGCGCCGCCCAGTCCAAGTCCTGCCTTCAGACCGAAAACTATTCCCGCAAACACAAGTCCCGTAGCACGCCTGCTCGTTTTCCATTCCGAATAATCGGCTACATCAGCCATCATCGCCCACAGGAGAGGAATAGTAGGACCATACGCGAGCGACTTAAGAATATTCAAAACAAACGCGGGACCGACCGCCTGCGCCGGCAGCAAGATGAACATCGCCGTGAAAACCGCCGTGAAGAAAAGTCCAATGGTAAATACGGCTTTTTTCCCGAAGCGCTTCGCCAGAACCGTAGAAACCATGACGCCGAGGATGTTCATGAGCATGCCTGCCATATTGAACAGGCTGAACCCAACACCCGAGACATTGCTTCCGTCTTTGCCGACAATGAGCCCGAATGCATTCAGAATTCCATACCAAAAACCGCCGGTCCCCGGTTGAACTTGACCCAAACCTATTGATTGAAGGAAGTTAAACAGCGCATCTTTGTCCACGTAATAGGTGAAGTAATAAAACATGCCGCTTCCCCACATCGCGAGTGTTATGAAGACAAAAAGAGTCGTGATAAACATCGTGATCCATGGTCCGGTCTTCAAAAGACCCACCAGGTCTTTCCTCGGGGAAGACTTCTGCTTCGGATCAGGCTTGATGCGTTCCCTGACGCTGAAAAAGGTTATGAGGAAAAAGATTATGCAGACGATCGCGAAAACTCCGATCGTCATCGACCATCCTTTTTGAGGGTCGTCCTGACCTAGTTTATATACCATCGGCAGCGTGAAACCCTGAACTATCAGCGCAACTGCCATTGAGAAAAAGAATCTGTAAGACGAAAGCGATGTCCTTTCATTCACATCGCCGGTAATGACACCATTGAGAGCAGAGTAAGGAGTGTTGTTAACCGAATAAAGAGTCATCAAAAGGACGTAAGTTATATAAGCATATATGATCTTTCCCGTCGCACCGAAATGGGGTGTGGTAAATGACAGGACAAATATCACCGCGAAAGGAACCGCCGACCATAGAACCCAAGGCCGAAATTTTCCCCATCTTGTGTTTGTGCGGTCTGCCAGGGTACCCATAAACGGATCGAATACCGCATCCCAGAAGCGTCCGACAAGAAGGAGTGTGCCAGCAGCAGCGGCAGTAATGCCAAAGACATTCGTGTAGAAAGGAAGCTGAAAAATCAGCATCGTCTGGAAGACAAAGTTCGCCGCTCCGTCACCGAAGCCGTAGCCGATTTTTTCCCTTACGGAAAGTTTTGTAACGGCGGTTTCGGATGTTCCCGCGACACCGGTGGCAATTTCGACTGAAACGTTTTCACCTTTTTCCTGCATTGTCTTCCTTTAGATATTAGCGTTTAGCAATTAGCATCTAACTTTTCTCGCCTCTTTTTTCCAACAATTCATCGCCGTTCTTCCGCACCATCACAGCACATGAAGAATAATCTTCGATAGATCTTCATCGCGTGAAGAATTCCCAACCATTATCTCAAAATCTCCCGGCTCAACCACATGTTCCATGTCAATGTTCGTGAAAGCCAAGAGCTCAGGCGAGATAGTCAACGCAACTGTCTTGGTCGCGCCCGGCTCGACCCTGATTCTCTCGAACCCTTTCAGTTCCTTTACCGGTCGCGTGACGGAGCTTATGACATCATGAATGTAGAGTTGAACTACTTCATCGCCAGTTCGCCTGCCAGCGTTTGTCACGTCGACGAAGACCTTAGCCGATTCATCAGGAAGAATAGTTGCCTTTTCAAGCCTAAGGTTGTTGAACTTAAATCTCGTGTAACTTAACCCATAACCAAAGGGGAATAGCGGAGTAATATCGTCATCCAAATATCCGCGGCGTGCGGACGGCTTACGATTGTAGTAACAGGGCACGTGCCCAGAGGACCTCGGAACGGAAATCGGCAGCTTCCCTCCCGGGTTACAATCCCCAAAAAGCACATCTGCCGCCGCGCGACCAGCCTCCTGCCCGAGATACCAGCATTCAAGTATTGCCGGGATGTGTTCTGCAATATAGCCGATAGAAATCGGCCTCCCGTTAAACAGCAAGACCACAACAGGCTTGCCGGTTTCCACAATCGCTCTTGCAAGCTCTTCCTGCATACCGAATAAATTCAAATTCGCCCTGTCACCAAGGTGAACTTTGCTCCACGCCTCACGCGATGTCTGCTCGTTGTCGCCGAGAACGAGCACAACGACGTCGGATTTCTTCGCTGTTTCTACCGCCTCAGCGATCAACTTCCGATTATCTTCGGGATTCGCAAATGTCACTTTGTCTTCGTTCCAAGACCCACCGATGGTGATTTTACATCCTTCACTGTATAAGACCCTGGCATTAGCTCCAACCTTTTCCGTTATTCCTCCCAATACAGAAACAAAATATTTCGGGGTGCCGCTATAGCCCCCTATGAGCGTGCGGTCGGCATTGGGACCGATAACTGCAATTGATTTGTACTTCTTCAGATCGAGCGGCAACAAATCGTTCTCATTCTTGAGAAGAGTGATGGTTTCGCTGGCCGCACGTAATGCAAGCGGTCGATCCTTCTCTAACTTGATTTCATTCTTAATGGACCCAGGATCAACATAAGGATCCTCGAACAGGCCGAGCTCGAACTTGTACTTCAAAAGAGAGGCAACTAACTCATCCACAACTTCTTCGGCAATTTTGCCTTCCTGAACAAGCTGCTTTAGACTAGGGTAGCAATCGGGATCAGGGAGCTCGATATTAACTCCAGCATTCGCAGCAAGCACTGCGGCTTCTCGTTTATCTTTGGCAACACCATGGCTGTGCGTGTCATCCTTGCTGTTTAGTTCCGTGATTGCATAATAGTCGGAGACAACATATCCATCGAAGCCCCATTCACCGCGAAGAACGTCTCGTAATAGCCATCTGTTGGCGTGTGACGGCACTCCGTCAATTTCATTATAAGAGGCCATGACGCTTTTCACTTTGGCCTTCTGTATGACTTCCTTGAAGGGATAAAGAAACGCATCCCGCAGCAGGCGCTCGGAAACGTTAACCGGTCCGCAATTGGATCCGGACTCCGGCTGTCCGTGCGCAGCAAAGTGTTTCAAGGTCGCGATTATGTGTTTTTTGTCTTTGAATGTGCCATCACCTTGAAAGCCCTTCACTGCAGCGATGCCCATTCGCGAAACCAAATACGGATCTTCTCCGAAAGTCTCTTCGACCCTTCCCCAGCGCGGCTCGCGCGCTATATCGACAACGGGAGTCAGTGCCTGATGCACTCCTCGCAAGCGCGCATCTTCGGCGATCGCGGCGTAAATTTCTTCGAGGAGTTCCGGGTCGAAAGTCGACGCTAACCCGATCGGCTGAGGATAACTCGTAGCATCCTTTGCAGCAAGACCGTGGAGACATTCTTCATGAAATATCACCGGGATACCGAGCCTTGTTTCCTCGACAAAAAATTTCTGAATCTTGTTCGCAAGTTCCGCCATCTCAGCGGGACTCAACGTGCCGCCCGTAGCTCCAAATGCGCCGCCGGTATCGCTCAGTCTCGCTATTTGACCAACACCGAGCTTGAAATGTGCTCTGAGATTTTTGAAACTCAGTTTCCCCTCTTCATCAAACAACAACGCCCTCTTCTGTCCCCAGATACAAAGCATCTGAGCAATTTTTTCTTCGACCGTCATTCGATGCAATAAATCTTGAGTTCGCTCTTTGACAGAGAGTCCGGGATTCCTGTATCCTGGTACATCAACCCTGGATTGGCGATCTTCGATTTTCTCTTTCAGTAAAACTTTCTCGCTCATTTGATATGACGCTTTCAAGACTTTTTGTTAATTCGTGAAGGACCTGGCACTTGTCTATTCAAAGCTTGTAGCGCAAAAGACATTTGCCGTCTATGCGCTCCACCGACTCAACGGGATGGAGTATTTGCAAGCTGTTGACAACAGATCTTTCATTGGACACCGAGATGGTCCTGCTGATGGCGGAATATCTCATTTTTGTTTCGCTAAACCGATAACCTGGATTTCACTGGACCATAAATCAGTTTAATACCAATTGAACCGTTTCAATAATACAAGGAACCTTTTCAAATGTCAAGGGGTAAAGTGGGAAAATTTTTTGCGGCAAAATTGTGAGGTCGTCCCGTGGCCCTTAAACTCCATGGCCGCAATTGACTCCTGCGTTGAATCATGCACTGCTATCTCACAACAACAAGCTTCTTTACTTCGGCAAATCTTCCAGCCTCGATCCTATAAAAGTAAACTCCGCTCGGCAGATCACCCGCGTCAAACGTAACATCATGGGTTCCTGCGTTCTGTCTCCCGTGCACCAGTGTCGCTATCTCTCTTCCTAAGATGTCATAAACTTCCAGGGTCACATAGGTCTCGATCGGCAGTTGGTATTCGATCGATGTCACCGGGTTAAACGGATTCGGATAATTTTGACTCAAGAAATACTTTGACGGAATCGGTGAGGCAGGGTTCTCAACCCCAGTAGGATTCGTTGCAATATATTGTCGCAGCCACGTTATTGCGGGTCTTTCCGAGCTGTCGGATCTAATGAGGTAAGCGTTGGTACGCCATATCTGGCCTTCAATGTAGCCCCAAAGCGTGATTCCTTTGACTGAGGGACTCTTCCAGAAAATAGGGAACTGCTGTTCATAAATTGCCAATTGAGTGTTGTCATCTGCTTCGTTTACATCGTACTCTGATATGTAGATGGGCAAGCCGGTCGCCGCAAGTGCATTGAGATTTCCTTTTATCGTGTTTGTATCGGTGCTCTCTAAGGAATGACCTTGACACCCGATTCCATCTATCACATTGCGCGCCTTGAGCAGATTGATTATGTTGATGTAAGTAGTAGTGTTTGCCGCACTGTTCAGGATGTTATATTCATTTATAAGAAGTTTAGCATTTGGGAAATATTGGCGCGCCTTCTCAAATGCCCAGATGACCCAGTCCCAGCCCGTCGCCCCGGCTCCGCCGAGTGCCTGAATGTAGTTGGCATTGCCGTTCTGCCCGTTCGGCGGCGTGTGAATCGGTTCGTTTACAACGTCAACAAAGGCTGCTTTAGGAACGTTTGTCCCGCACAACCTGATCCATGTTTCTACCATCTGAACTTGATGTAACGAATCAAGACCTGACATCCACGAAGGCTGCTGCTGTCCCCAAACAAGATTGTGGTCTTTGAACGGGAACCCGTTTTTCACTGCATAGTTGTAAATCAGCTTGAGACTTGCCCAATTCCACAAACTGGTATCCTGACTGGCTGCAACACTTCCCCATTTGCCCGCGTTCTCCGGTGTGACCTGATTCCAGTACGTGCTGAAATTCGACGGTGCGCTTGTGCTTATGATATTGCCAAGAAATTTGTTTTGCCCGGCGGCCAACTGAGCGTATGACCGTGCAGGCAGAAAAACGAGCGCCGTGAGTACCAGGGCCAACCCCATCATACAAGCCGGGACGCGAACAGCGCTAAGTCTTAACCTGACTAACATGGTTCTACTCCTTCATGATTTCTCATTGTTAACGTTTATAACTCGCGCTCAGACTATGTCGGTCCCTTCGACTGGAGAAATACTCTAATCGGCTGACCAACATCAAAGTGTCTTTCCATGATTACGAGCGTACCGTTTTCTCCGAGGCAGCAAAATCGAGACAAGTCTTCGTGAGTCGAAACCCAATCGAGCTCGTCTTGTGAACTGAGCCGACTCACTCCCGTCCCTCTCTGAGACTCGAGAGGGACAGGGGAGATTGTCAATGGTTTTTATTTCATGTAGACAAGCTTTTTCACTGAAGTGAAATTGCCGGAACCGTCCATGCTGGCAGCTTGAATCCGACAGAAATATATACCGCTGCTCAAGCCCGACGGATTCCATTGAACACTGTACTCACTTGCGTGTTGGACACCATTCACCAGGCTGGTGACTTCGCGGCCGAGCAGATCATAGATCGCAACTCGCACATAGGAATTCTTCGGAACGCTGTAACGAATTGTCGTCGATGGGTTGAACGGATTCGGAAAGTTCTGCGAAAGTGCATAACTCGCAGGCAATCCGCCAAGGCTCTTGACGCCGGTCACTCCGGTAGTGAAAGAAATAGCCGCTGAGTAAGAGCTCCTCCCTTTGGTATCATACGCTTGAACACGCCAGTAGTATTGGGTGTTTGTGGCAAGGCTGAGCTGGATCGTCGTGTCAATTACAGTAGAGTCGTTGAAGACCAATTGGGGAGTCGAAAACGTTTGGTTGGTTGCAACCTGAACATGAAAAACGCAGGGGCGACTGTTGGTATTCCACGTCAGTGTTATTTTGGGATTCTGACCAACCGCACCATCATTTGGCGACGCGAGCACGGGAGCATCAGGCGCTATGGTATCAACAGGTACTTTAGCTATAGTTAGATCGTCGATCCAGAACGCGACGGGCGCGTATGCGCTGTTTGCAGGTAAGCCGAAGTGAATGGGTGCCCTCAAAGAGGTGTCACCTTTTACCGTATTAAAAGTCGACGAGTATCTTCTCCAACTATCTGTTACCACAGCGCTGCCCATTCTGTATCGTTCGTTGTACGTTACCGGAACACCGACAGTAAAGTTCACCACTGCACCTGGCGGATCGGCTTTTGCCCAGACTGAATAAACGTAGGTAGCGGCAATGGTATCCACTTTGATCGGTTCATTCACAACCTGGACATCCCAATCCTTTGATGTCGCATCGACACTCAAAAGGCCGACCATCAGCGAGTGGCTTCCTGAATGCACAGAATCATCAACGATCAGAAAGATTGTTGAATCAGGTGCACCCTGTAGCAGTGTCCATCCATCAAAAGTATAGCTAGAATCCTGCTCACCGAGCGGATAATCTTCAAACCCGCCATCGGGGTTAGAGGGCGTTGTCTGTGCCATGGCAGTCTTCACACCTGATGTGAAGAACACCAGAGCAAGACAAGCAAAAAGGGATAGGAACAAGTTTTTCATATTTCCTCCATAAGGTTTTTGAAATCTCAGCAAAGAAATCCAAACAAATTAGAATCACACCTGGGCGTATTGTATTTGCATTTCAAGCTTCAAAGCCCCAGGCTTACACTGAAACTGTTGATGTTGCCAAGCACACCGAATTTTATATAAGAGTAGTCAAAAATGACGGTAGTCGAGCCGACCACATTGTACCGTACGCCGGCGCCCAGATTTAAGCCCTGCTGAGAGTCGGGGTTGAAAAGTCCTTTGTATCCTGCTCTCAGGAAAATCAGATTGTCAAAAGAGTACTCACCGCCCACGTTGACGGACTCCACGTCGTCACTTGGGTGAAGCGCATCGGCGGACAAAATCAGGTTGCTGTTGTACGCTCCCTTGAGAACATCCATTGAGACGCCGACGCGAAAGAGTAACGGCAGGTCATACGCATCGGTCTGCAGCTGGCTGTTGATGTTCGGGTTGTTGCCTGAAATACTTGGGTCTGTATCAACCTGCACGGTTAAGTCACGTCCGCTCAGCTGCATTTTCGTCCCGTAATTTGAGATGCTCATGCCAAGCTTCAATCCATCGAGATGTGTGTCGAACAACGCTCCGACGTCAAGAGCAAATCCTGTCGCGCTTTCGTTATACAATCTCTCGTTGATATACTTGCCGCTAACGCCGACTGCAAATTGGTCCGTCAAATTGCGCGCATAGCTTATGCCGAATGAGTAACTCGCCGCGTCGAAAAATACGCCTGTACCATCCGGGTTGTCGACCGTGGTCTGCTCAATCTGGCCCATGGTAAGAAATGTCGCATTCAGACCAAGGCTGCCAAAATTTCCGAGGCTCAAGGCTGCGGCCGCATAATTAAACGACAAGTCCGCGATCCATTTCGTATTCGAGAATGACGCCTCGAAGCCGTCTATCCTGGCAATGCCGGCAGGGTTCCAGTACATCGCAGTTGGATCGTCTGCTACAGACACATACGCACTGCCCATGGCTGTTCCACGGGGACCGACATCTATTGCCAGGAATCCTGCGGCAGTAGTCCCAACCTTGCTGACTCCCTGCGCGCGCGATTCCAGATTCAACACGGCGGTCAAAAGAAGCATCAACAAAACGAATACCTTCATTTTCGAGACTCCAGTTTTGAAAGGGAAGGAAATCATATGTTTGCCTGTTGTGTTCATTTTATTCTCTCCCTATTTAATGACAACGAACTTGTCAATCTTCCTGCCGACGCCGGGAGCATCTATGTAGTAGATGTAGATGCCGTACGCGATCTCAAGATTATCCTTAGACAACATGTTCCACACTTCTGTACCATCATCCATAGGTGCATTGTGATGGATCGTCTTGATCAACTGTCCTCGCACGTCAAAAATATCGATCGTGCATTTTTGAGGCAGGTGAGTGAAATGCAGCTCTCTGGTTCCACGGCCATTGGAATAAACGTTGTGAGGCTCCCATGAGTTGGTAACGATATACGGATTTGGAACTACTCTTATCTTGCCCATCTCGGCTTTTGCCTTCGTTGAGTCCACCGTTTCTGCCTTGGTGGTAAATGTATAGGAGTCGTTTGACAGAAACGGATGAGTCATTGGGAGAATCAAGCGATCACCCGGCTGAGGATAGCCACTTGTCTTCGCCGTGGTATCCACGTTAAACTTCAGTGCCCATCCCGGAATTGTGTCGGTTTGATTCAGGAAGATTATAACATCGGAGGCGGAGGCTCCCGTTTTTACTTTGCTGAAGGAAAAAACTCCAGGGCCGCCTTGCATCGTATCACTTTCCAAGAACGCGAAATCGACCTTCTCGCCAGTCTTCGTGTCTTTTATCGTGAAGTCTACAGGAATCGCAGGGACCTTCTGATAGATATTGGGCAGTACATAATTCTTGAAGGGCTTTGAGGTATCAACTCCAACTTCTCCAAAATCGATCTCGTAAGAATTCGTTGGAATTAAATCAGTTGGCATATGTTTCGTGTCTCCTGAACGGTACGGCACAAAAATGTAGTATGGAAGAGGCTCGGCATCGATACTATCCTCGGGGGCTCTTCTTGCCCATCCTGCTTTCGCCGCTGGACTGAAGTCTAAGTACAGCATTGCCGGATCGTTCTGGAACGACAGCGAGAAACCATCATGGTTGACCAATGCCAGTTCGTCGTTATTTGCGGCGAAGAGCGGCGAATTTGATATAACCGTATCACCCGACGTGGTATCTACCAGAGTGAAAGTTCCGGTGGTCTTCAGGGTAGCAGCCTGGTAGTATTCACCTTGCTGCGTCGATGTGGGTTGATATAGCGTGTCTTTGTCCCCAAACGTAATACGATATGTGTGATTTTCCTTGACTTTCGTGCCATCAACGATCTTGTAACTGAGTGCCCCATCAGCAGTGTTATTCAGGCCCGCCCTGAACTTCGACGTATCAAGATCGGCCGGGACGTAGCCGGCTGCCGGGGAATTGGGAACAACTCGGATTACGTTAGTACCATGATCATAAGTGCCATCCGGATTAAGCGCAACGTATTTCGAGCATTCAGCTGGAGCAATATCATGTGCTGCATCTCCATGGTCGTACGAGGTTACCGCATAGTAATAGGTCATCCCATTTACCGCGGTCGTATCGATGAAGTAATGCCTCAGCCCGGTATCATTGCCAAGCCAGAAGTAGATGCCCTGCAGCGCGTAAGGCACAGCAGCATAGCCTTTATAGTCCGTAGTGTTTGTGGAATCAACCAGACCGGGAGTCTGCGATTCATCGATATCAAATTGCGCCGACGGCTTTCGCATGATGACGTTGCCTTGTGCATCCGTTATCGGGGCCATATCGCTCCAGTCCGGATATGTTGAGCGGTAAATTTTGTATCCTTCAAAGTCGTGTCCGCTGATGGGATCCTTCGATCGTTCTGCCCTCGTGTCCCAGAACAGCGTCACCTTATGATTGCCGGTTACGACCGACGTGATCACAGGGATATCCGGAGGTTTCGAGAAATTGTAATTCTGATCGTAGGCAAGCTGGACGAAATCCTTTTCCTGCAGCAGGTTGTCCGGAGGCGTTGCGGGTCCGGCTCCTCCGGTCCAGCCGCCTGACGGACCGGCAACAACGATGAATGAGTAAGAGATTCTCTCGATGTCACCAGGAGGCAATGGAAAATAACCCGCTCCGAACGCGAGTTCAACATTAGATGCCTGATCGTATGCGTAAAATGAACCCGGCGCAAGCCTGTTCCACCACCCCTGATCGTCATCTTGTTTTCCGTTCCCAAACTTGTCAGCAGTATTCCATTGATATAAATTGAAGCTCGTTAAGCCGACCATGTCACTCTCATTTATGTCGGTTTTATCAAAGTGCGTTTCTCCTGGAGTGGGCAGGCCGTCGCCTTCACCCTTGTCGGCTCCAGGATATCCCGGATCGCCGGGTCCTAAACCATCCTGGCCCGTATCGTCATTAAGTCCGTAGCTATCGCGATTGACCCAATTACCGTTGTTATCGACACCATCGTCTCGTCGTTCATCTATCAGCGGATTGAGCGAACCGTTACTTGTCTGATCCGGATTAGCATAGTCAATATACTTGTGCCCCACATAAAGGTAATTGATGATTCCCGTCGATGGATCTGCGACTCCCCTGTTTTCGTCGATGATTCCGTTCAGATTATCATCAAACAAATTATCACCGATCTCTTTCAGAGTATCTCCCGCCCAAAATTCATAAACGAATCCGCCGAATGTAATATCAAGAGTATCCGCTGGCCCTTTCCCCTGATCAGCGAGTGCCTGCCTAAAAGTTGTAACAGTACGCTTGTAATGCGGATCCCTGTAATCGATCAGCACAATCTTGTCGTCTATGCCAAGGACTTTTGGCTGGAACATATCTGTGGTGATGGTTGGCCCGGAGCCAGCATAGAAAGTCTGCGGCCCGTTGATTGTCGCCAGCTGCACTGCACCGACTTCATGGTTCGCCATGCCGTAGTTCGGACTATTTGGATTTCCATCATTGTCATTGTCAATCCCGTCAAAGGGATCACCGGGCGTCTCCAACAAACACGCGCCGGAAATTCCAACGGGTGTTGGTCCCCAGTCCGAAGCACCGAGACCGTTATTGTCCCAGGTCCAGGAAAGATTGTTGGAAATATCGTAACTCCCGCCATCATCACCCGCGTCCGGTCCGCTGTTTGTCTGCCCCATGTTGTTTCCGATCTTGTAGCCGAAAACAACTTTGTTATGCTGGTACGTCCCGATGTTTTCCAGATCGCTTACGATAAACAGTGCATCTTGAACCAGAGTATTTGACCATTGAAATCCTCTTACGAACATTCGTATTCCCAGCCCGCCTCTCGTTACATCGTTTGTGTCCGGCCTGAATGAAGGGAATTTCTGTTTCGCGTAATCATCCGCTACGAAATAGCTTTCTTCATCCGCGTTGAATTTGTCCCTTCCAAAGTAGCCGTTCCATGAACCGGCCCAGCCATCGGATGAATATATCTTATACGGATTTTTCAGATCTGCCACATCCGGCCAGGAACGGGGCCACGACCCTGCCCCCTTGGTGTAGTCGAACCATTGTTGGCCTCCTTTCGCCATTGCTATCAATTGATCGTTCGGATTGGCAAATCCCGGAAGAGGGAGAAAAGTCCACCATGCATTAGTCACCGGATCCTTGTCCCCCTGTGTACCACCTCCGGGAGCTGCTTTGACAGTGCTCTCGACGTGCCGCACGGTCCCGGGAGCCAATAAGAGACGGTGATTTATAGGATCGTAGTTGTCGGCAACCTCGGAAAGTACGTACGTGTCTCCATCGATGAGATACCAGTGCCCGCTGTTTATCGGCCATTCGCCGGGAATATCTGTCTTGACGATGCTCATTCCCGGATAATTCTGAGTCTGTCCGCCCCATGTTCCGTCATTGAAAAAGGTTGTCCTGAACTGGTTGCCGGAATGCATTCCGATACGGTACTCTCTGTCATCTCCGTGCAGATTTTCCATTTGGGCAATTACTGTCGACTTGAAAAGTCCGACCATAGAAAGTAAAGCCGAAACAAAATACAAGAGCCTCTTCATTCTATTATCTCCTAATTCTCATTTAAAATCCTAATGACACTCCGACTTGGACCTGACGCGGCGAGGTGAACCAACCGGGTTGAACAACATATTCGTCAGGAGTACCTACTCGGCTTGAATTGTAAGAAATCTGTGACAGCCGCAGAGGGTTGGTTGTGTAATCAGGGCTTCCAGTGTCACCGTAAACACCCAATGCATCTCTCTGATCGAGCAAGTTGTAAACATTTATGAAAAGCTCGACGTATGTGGAAGAACCAAACCGGATTCTTTTGCTCACGGTCAAATCAATATCTTTCTGGTCAGGTTTGTATGCGCTATTGGTAGTCAGGCCTGTTACTGCAGAAGCACCTGTAGCTTCGGCTGATGGGAAGCTCGGGGTGTACGGTTGTCCGCTCCAGTAGGTTCCGATCAGCGAGATCGTCCAATCGCTCTTGCTATATACTAACTCAGCGTTGAGCGTGTGCCTTTGGTCCCAGTTCATCGGAACAAGGGCAAGAACCGGCGCCTGATTATTCAGAATTGCATTGTAAGCATCTGTGGGATTTGAATAGGTTCCTTCTGCAACCTGGAACGTGTAGTCGACCCGGAAGGAGAAATTGTTATCGAATCGTTTGTCAAATTTTAGGGTCACACCACGCACATTTTCATAATCCTTGTTCTCAAACATTGCGTATGTTACACCGACCTGCGCGGTTGTAATTGGCGCATCGCTTGTTCCGACCCAGTCGCGCACATCTCTGTAAAAGAGGGTCAAGTCAACTCCGATGTCGTCGCTTAACTGCTGCTGCAACCCGATCTCGTACATGACAGTTCGCTGCGGTTTCAGGTCCGGGTTCCCAAATAGTGCCGCATTGGTAGCGGTGCCGCTGCTGATCTTGAAATCCGGATCACTATAAAGATATTGGAATTCCGGTATCTGGAAGAAATGACCATAAGAGAAGTGGATCACTCCTCGATCCGTAATAGGAAATGCGATCCCAAGCCTGGGGCTAAAAGCCGTCTTCGGGTCAACCTTTTTTAACATGAAGGCTCTGCGTTCAGCGGGGGTGTATTCGGTGAAATTACCTGAAGCCAGGTTGTCTGCAATCCATTGGCTCAACGCCCCTTGATAATCCGTCGGCATCGGAATCCAACCCTTATACGTGTGCTCAGGTTTAAATGGAGAATATATGTCAGGGTCTGTAGGATCGGTAGGAATGTACGACTCAGCATTGAAGTAATCATACCTCAAACCGACGTTGACAATTATGTCGTTGAATTCCATTTTGTCCTGAACGTAGGCCGAAAACTCGCGCGGCTTTCTATCATACATGCTTCTGTAGATGCTTGATGGATCCGGCACGGCAGGCACAAACGGCGTTACCACCGATCCTGTCGAATCGGTCGCCGGAACGATTTGATAACGATCCAATGTAAGCTCATGAAGTCGGGCCTCCGCCCCAAACTTGAGCTGATGAGATTTGTTTATCTGACTTGTCAAATCGAGCTTGGCGTCCCAGTACGCGGTGCTACGGTATGTGTGGGTCGGGTCCATGCCCTGGTTCATGAAGCTGTAAGAAGCTGGTGCATTGTAGCTCCCGTCGGTGTTTGGTTGAATGTAGCCGTCAGGACCGCTGGGATCGGGCACGTAAGTATACTGTGCTCCCTCTTGAATAAGGTCTTGCAGGTGTGCCTTCCCTGCAGGTGTGCTCGGATCAAAAGTCTCGGCAACAATTGGCGGGCTCTTGGTCGAGTCCGCATTAACACTTATAAGATATTTCACAGATTGGGTCGGGCCGGCAAATACGTATTGACTCATCGCCGAGGAATATCTGCTGACATGCACTTCGTAAAAAGTTGAAGGGGAAATGTCATGACTCAACGTAAATATGTGTGTGTAAGAGTCTCCGAAGGACTGGGGCAATCCACCGGGGTCGTACAAGTAGTCGTGAGAATTGAAACTATAAGGGAAATCGTTCGAACTGAATGGGTAATAAGTCCGGTCTCTGTTCCACTTGTTGTAAAAAATCTCATAGCTCGTCTTTATTGTGCTGCCTAATTTCAAGGTGAGTTTTCCCTGGGTCGAGATATTTCGATAGGGGTTCATCGGCACGACTGAACTATCACCCGGCACGCCATCGGGCAAGAACCAGCTAACCCCGTAGAAATATCCGGGATTGTTGTAGTAACGTTCGTTCGTAAAAAATGTCAGATAATTTTCCAATAGTGGTACGGGACCGCTTAGAGTAAACTCTCCATCATAAACTGGGTGCACCTGCTCAAGCGGATAGACTTTATTGCCGCCTGTAATCTCGGTCGTGTTGACACCATTCTGATTTGTTACAGGGTCTTGCGCCGTGACAAGACTCTTGTATACGCTAAATGTTCCGTCATTGCTTAGATAATTACCGCCATAAGCTCTTATTTGTCCGGAATAATTCTGGCCGCCGTCCTTCGTGACAATATTGACGATCCCCGACATTGCCTGACCATATTCGGCATTGAAGGTACCGCTAACGACCTGAAGCTCCTGAATCGAAGAGTTTTCAACCGACAGGGTCATCGAGTTGTTGTAAACGTCGGTGGTTGCGACACCGTCGACCCAATATGCAACCTCGCCTGGTCTCCCTCCGCGAATAGTGATCTGACCGCTGCTCATGACTATGCCGGCGTCTAGCCTCAGCACCTGCTGGACATTGTCGACGGGCAGAGCTTGAATCTCACTTGCAGTCACTGTCGAAAGAGACGAAGTCATGTCCTTTTGTACCAGCGGCCTCCTTTCGGCGGTGACCACGACGGTCTCGCTCTGGACCGCAGCCTCGCTCAATTCCATATTTACGGCCGTCGTCAAATCTATGTTCACCTGAACATCTTGAACCTCGGCTCTCTGGTATCCAACCATCGAAAAAACCAGAGTGTAAACACCCGGCTGGACATTCAATATGGCATAGTTGCCGTTGAGGTCACTCGACGCGCCCATCGTGGTCCCTTTTATGACGACATTTGCGCCAATTAACGGCTCTTTGGTTGTTGCGTCGGTAATCGTACCGGCTATCTTACCGGTTGTACCTCCTAGTACTTTGCCGGCCGTCAATGGCAGAAGCACCAGAAACAAAATTGTAATTCTAATTTTCATAGGACCTGGCCTCGATTTAATTGGGTTCTTATTTCGATTATCTATTTCTCCCGCTCCGCGTACCTCAAGTCTCCTGAAGCAATCAGAGCCGGGAAATTGGGAACGACAAGAGGATATGGGTTCTGCGGCTGCCATGCAACCATATCTACATGCGTCAGATTGATTTTCTTGAATTCGTTGCAGTTTATGCGAATAGAATCGCTGTAGACTCCCTGCAAACTGTCCAGATACGCATCCCAAAACTTTATCTTTCCAAGATTATCGCTTTCTTTGATTAACCCCTTATCCAACGCGGCATCCATGATGCTCTTCGCTTCATAGCCCGACATAAAGGAATCCTTCCACATCTCTTCAGAGATTCTTGCATCTGCAGTAGTATCCAAATGTTCCCTGTAAGCATTCCGCGTCAGGAAATGATCTCTCATCAGATCGACGACTGCCAACTCAAATTGTCTTTTGAAGTTCGTGGAATCTGCATCGGTGTTTCTAAAAACGAGTGGATGAGACATCACTTCGTCCCGGAAATCGCCGACAGTCCACACCTTTTTGTCCAAAGTGAAGAATGGCGAATCCAGATCGATGTTGGGCCTGACGGGAATTTCACTTATTCTGAATCTCGTGGAATCCTGTCTGCTTAAGTATTTTTCCATTGCCCAGTTAGAGAGGACCTCAAATGTCTCTCTGTTGAAATCCAATTTCTTCCCGCGCATTACCTTTGACTCATAGGCGCGCCACAATTTGTCTCCCTCGATTCGGTGCAACTTACTCTGGACTTCATTCCATCTAACCACTTCGTCCTCGCCACCCAGGATCGGATGATCCGCCCAATTAGTTACTTTGATTAGTATATGTTGACCGTCGCTAAGTTTGATCGGACCGACAACTGTGCCAACATTCAGGAGCTTTGCAAACAAAGCATCATGGATCGCATCGTCATCGGGGTCATCGAATTTCACATCATGGACAGGTTTCCTGTTCAGAGTTTTCTCCTCGGCCAAGAACAGACTGTCGCTGAACTGCGGAAGTTGATTCTTCACCGTCTTCATTGCACGCGCCAGCTTTCCGCTGCTTATCGTACAATATTCGACAGTGTATTCGCGTTGTGAAAGTCTGCATGCGTTTTTCACGTTATTGATATCTAACTCGACCTTGTCGTATGCCTCGGCGTAATAAAGCTCCTCTCGCATTTTTTGCTCTTTGATGCCTCTTATGTTGTCGAGCATTTCACGGCTCAGCGGGAGCTTGTGCCGTTCCGCTTCTATCGCGAGGAGCTTTTCCGATATCAGATTGTTAAGAGTGGTATTTTTATCCTCGAATGGAATTGGTCGTGGAATAAACTCGCTTCTTTGTTTGAACTCTTCGACAGTAATTACCTTGCCATCGACGGTCGCAAGAATTTTCTGCCCGGATCGATTTTGAGCCGCGGTAACCGCAAGAGAAAGGAAGGCAAAGACAAAAAAAGGTGACCTTATGTGTCTTCGATTTAGTATCAAAGTCAATTTAGCACCTTCCGCTCTTAGCCATGATAGTTTGATAGGTACCGTCTCGGTACACCCTGCGAAATGAGGACCCGTAAGAAAGAAAAGGGGTCATCGATGGTGCCGGTTGATTAATATTTTTGGGAGATGGTGTCCGCCCGGCGGAAAAGATCGGTTTGTTCAACACTCATGCACTGCCTCCTGTTATTGTTTGCATAAAAAGCCAGAATCCGGTTCTAAATTATGAACCAGTTTTATGACAATTGAACCGATTTAATGATATGGAGAAACTTCTGGAAAGTCAAGAGGAAAACAAAAATATTGGAACAAATCGTCCGTCGGCCGAAATAAGGACCACACTAAAGAGTTAAAACACTTACGCTGCGTACCCGCAATGGATTCCCTGCAAAATCAAGAAGATCCGCCGGAGTAAACAAAAACCCGGTGTTGTCTTGATCATTTTCATTATTATATCATTGGGAAAAATTTATCCGCCCACGGTTTGAAGTTTGTTTAATCATAAACATTTGCTTAGTTTCCACTGGCAATATTAAGAACCGTTCTTTAATAATAGCGTTAACTTTCGTTCAAGGTTATATCACCCACGACACGACAATCATTTCTTGCCAAATCAAAAGAGGAGATGGAAAACATGTTAGTCGTTGTACATGAAGACTACGATGCGATGAGCAAAAGGGGAGCTGAAATTGTTGCATCAAGAATCAGGCAAAAGCCCAATCTTGTTCTCGGGCTAGCGACGGGAAGTTCGCCGCTCGGGCTTTACAAAGAACTCATAAGGCTTCACAAGAACGATGGCCTCGACTTCTCAAAGGTCGTAACCTTTAATCTTGACGAATACATCGGACTTCCGCCCGAACATGACCAGAGTTATCATTATTTTATGCGGGAAAATCTCTTCAAACATATCAATGTCAACCCCTCCCATGTTTACATTCCCCAGGGAATGTACGGCGATTTAAAAATTTCTTCGTTCGAGACCGAGCCAAAGATTGAACAATTTTGCAGGTGGTACGAAGACGAGATGAGAAAGTACGGCGGCATCGATATGCAAATCCTCGGAATAGGAGGGAACGGCCACATAGCTTTCAACGAACCCGGATCTTCACTGGGATCCCGAACAAGAATAAAAACTCTTACTGAAAAAACTGTCAGGGACAATTCTAGGTTCTTTAAGAACACGAAAGATGTTCCACGATACGCAATAACAATGGGAGTCGGAACGATAATGGAGTCTAAAGAATTGCTCCTCCTCGCAAATGGAGATGGAAAAGCGGATGCCGTGAAGTCCGCTGTCGAAGGACCTGTTACCGCAATGTGCCCGGGTTCCGCCATGCAGCTCCACAGGAAAGCAATCATCTTGATCGACAAGAAGGCCGCAGCAAAACTCTCTGCAGAATTTGTGACTTACGGTTAAGAGTAAATGCTGGATGTTCGCCGGTCCTGGTCATAGATTAACGCAGGCTACCCGTTGTGCACCATAGGCATCAACTGCATTCATGTAAAGAGACAATTGAGATTTTGTCAATAACGTCAAAGGTAATTTATGCATCTCTGCATATTCGAAGATAATTATTATAAAAAACTCTTGCCACTTGTTCATTTCCGTCCTGCTTATGACCTGAGGTGCGGAATCACCACTCTGAAAGAAAAAATCCTCCGGTCTTATCCAAATGTAACTCTCACTCTTCATTCGAGAGAATACCTGGCAAGTGTTGTCAAGGAAAAGAGTGCAGACGTCTCGGTGAACAAATTTCCTTCTGAGACAAAAGAGGCTTTGTTGATAAATGGCCGGCTTCTAATGTCAGCTGACGAAGCAAAGATTTTCGGAGACAAGTATCCCGGCAAAGATATTGTATTCTACAAGGACAACGTCGTGATCGCCGCATGGCTTTCGAATGAAAACCTGAATCGGATTAGATCTTCACTAAAAGAGGGCGTCCTGACGTCAGATTTGTTCGCGTCAATTAACAAGAGAGAATTTCAACAAGCGCCGCTCATTACTTTTCCCTGGGAGCTCTTCCAGTATAATGGATCGAGACTTGCTTCGGATTTTACCGTTCTAACCAATGGAACGCCAAAGATTCTCGGAAAGGTATATGAAGGAGTTCATCTATTAAATCCCTCCCAGATTCATATCGCGGAGGGAGCAAAAGTCAAACCGGGTGCAGTTCTCGACGCCGAGGAAGGTCCGATTTACATTTCAAAAAACGCGAAGATCATGCCGAACGCCGTGATTGAAGGTCCAGCCTTTATAGGCGAGAACAGCGTTATCAAGGTTGGTGCAAAGATTTATGAAAACACGACGATCGGTGAGACGTGCAAGGTGGGCGGCGAGGTCGAGGAGTCCATCATACACGCTTACTCCAACAAGCAGCATGAAGGATTTCTCGGTCATGCATATTTGGGAGAGTGGGTAAACATCGGTGCCGATTCAAACAACAGCGACCTCAAGAATGACTATGGAAGTGTCAAGGTCTATAATGACGGCTCGCTCATCGACAGCGGCTCACAGTTTGTCGGATTGACGATGGGCGATCATTCCAAGTGCGGAATCAATTCAATGTTCAACACCGGAACGGTTGTGAGCGTTTGCTGCAACATCTACGGAGCGGGAATCCCGCCGAAGTATGTTCCTGCATTCTCGTGGGGCGGTACATCAGACGGCTTCGTGACATATAAGATCGACAAAGCTATCGACGTCGCAAGAAAAGTCATGACGCGAAGGAAAACAAACATGAGCGACGCTTCCGAGCAGCTTTTAAGAAAAGTCTTCGAAATGACGAAAGAGGAGCGCGCCGCGACCGGTGTAAAGGACTAGTCGATCACGATATTGGTCTCAGTTGCGATTTTTTCTCCGGCCGCGTAGCTATCTTTTCCAAGATGCGGAAGCACGCGGCTGAAATCTTGCTCTGTTAAAGTCTCAGCGCGGCCGACTTACTTGTCATTCATAAGAGCCTTTATGACCGCATCATGGATGTCGGGTCTTGCCTTCTCAATCTTTTCGTTCTCGCGGGTCGGACAAACCCTGTTCGTAAATAGAACGACAAATAAATTCCTGACAGGGTCGATCCAAATTGAAGTTCCTGTAAAACCCGTGTGACCGAAAGAATTAGGAGAAAAATAATGCCCCGAGCTCGAATAATGAGGAGCCGGTGCTTTCGTATCCCAGCCGAGTGCGCGTGTGCTTAGATCGGATTGCTTCCGCGTGAACAATGCGATCACCGAGTCCTGCAAATAACGGCGTCCGTCGTAGGTGCCATGATTCAAAATCAGCTGCAAACAAATTGCGATATCATCAGCCGTTGAAAACAATCCGGCATGCCCGGTGACACCGCCAAGGGAGCGGGAATTTTCGTCGTGCACCACTCCCTGTATCAAGTAGCCCGCTGCAGAATCATATTCGGTCGGTGCACATATCTGTGCAAGCGACGCAGGCGGGGTGAACATTGTGTGCACCATTCCCAGCGGATGATAAAAGTTTTCTTCAACATATTTATCGAGCGTCATCCCCGTAATTTTTTCTACGATTTTCCCGATCACCAGGAAATTTATGTCGCTGTACACCATCTTCGTACCCGTGGGATAATTGAGCAGCGTCGCGTATAAAGAATCCCACATCGCTTCATGCGCCGCATTGAAGTTGCTCCCGAACGAGTCGGCTTCGACAAAAGAACGCGGATCTCTCAAAAGCCTATCCATCTGTTCTTGAGGAATTACAGAAGTATCCCATAGAAACATCGGCGGATCAGGCGGGAGTCCGCTGTCGTGCACAAGAAGATCACGAACGGTTATTTTCTCTTTGCCGTTTTGCCCGAACTGTGGCAAGTACTTCGCGACAGGTGCCTCGATATCCAGCTTCCCTTCCCCGTACAGTTTCATTGCGGCAAATGTTGTGGCGCAAATCTTTGTCAGCGACGCGAGATCAAACATCGTATTCAAATCGATCGTCCGTGAAAGCGGCGAATAATCATAAGTGCCAAACGCTTTATCGAAAACGATCTTGCCGTCCTTCGCCACCAAAAGCTGTGCGCATGGAAATGCGCTGTCGGCGATCCAGAAGTTGAGGATGGAATCAAGCTGCGCCAACTTCATCGAATTAAACCCCGCCTCTTGGGCAGCGGCAAATCTCAGGCTTGTTTGCGGCAAATCAATTCCGTCTCCATATTTCGCCACACCGGAAATTGTCACGGGAAGTTTTCCGCTTACGTTTATTTCGCCGAAGAGCGTCTGGACGGCAGCCTGAACCGAAACTTTCATGTCGCCATAGGCACAAACATATGCCGGCACATTAGGGACACTCCTGAGCAAATAAGGGTTTCCAAATGAGACCATAACTACGGGTTTCCTGGAGTTTGTCACCTTCTGAAGAAATGACTGAACTGGAGGAGTGAAATCGATCGTTCCGCTGCCGGAACGCCAGCGTACGTAAGTCGGAATAAGTATTAAACCGGAGTTGGCTACCACGCTCAGCGCGTTCTGGAAGTCAAGTTCGTTAGACGAAGGATCGATCTGCAAGAAGCTTACGTTCTCATACCTTTGCAGCAATTCTTGTTTAAAATCTCTTGCCACGTTGGGGTCGCTGTTGTCCGCGACGATCAGGCAGACCATGCGCTGCGGCTGCTCATATTGAAGCGGCAGGACGTTACCCTCATTTTTGACAATGGTGATCGAGCGGCGCGCAGCATGTTCCGCAAGAAGCTCATGTTCTTCCGTGCCGACAACCTTCGGGATATTGCTCAGATCGACAATTCTATTTCCGTTCAAACCCAGTTCGGATTTCATCATGAGAATCTTTCTTACTGCGCTGTCAATTCTTGATCGATTGATTTCGCCGCGTTCCACTGCCTTTGTGATCGCGTCTATCGCGACGTTGTTGTCCGGAGGCATCAGCACAATATCGGCTCCCGCCTTCACCGCTCTTATCGCCGCTTCGGCACCCGAAAACTCGCTGGTCACTCCTTTCATGGTCATAGCGTCTGTGACGACAAGACCGTGAAAGCCTAAAGAGTCTTTGAGCACGCCGGTAGTAATGCCGGGCGATAGAGTTCCCGGAATACCCTGTTTTGTCTCTATCTTTGGGAACGCTATATGTGCCACCATGACCGACTTCACCCCTGCTGCAATGTCTGCCCTGAATGGGACCAATTCCACGGTGTCGAGTCTTTCGAATCCATAATTGATCACCGGTAACCCAAGGTGAGAGTCAACTTGAGTATCACCATGACCCGGAAAATGCTTTGCCGTTGCGATGACTCCTCCATCCTGATTGCCCTTGATGAATGCAGAAGCAAGCTTTGCGACGAGCTCAGGATTCTCGCCGTAAGAACGGACGTTGATAATAGGATTCTCAGGATTATCATTTACGTCCGAGACAGGCGCATAATTTTGAAAAACACCGACCGCACGAGCTTCTCTTCCTACAGCTTTTCCGATCTCGTAGACGAGTGCCGAGTCTCGCGTCGCACCGAGCGCCATGTTGCTCGGGAAAGAAATTCCTCCCGTGAGCCGCATGCCCAATCCGTTTTCGTAGTCGGACGATATCAATAGCGGCACATCGGCAAGCTTCTGAAGTCTGTTTAACAAGACTGCCTGTTCATAAATGTTTCCCAGGGATACCACTATTCCGCCGACTTTTTCATCGCGGACCATATGGACCAAGTCTTTATATTCGGGATCATCTTCACTAAAGTACTGCGACAGAGAATAGGGTACTATCATTTGTGCAACTTTTTCTCTAAGCGTAAGAGAACGTAGTGTTCCATCAACCCAATTTTCGTCGGCATTCCATTTGTAGTTCTCCGAATGTTCCACAGGATACGCGTCGGTCGAGACACCAACATGGGTTGTGGCCGCCGACGTTATGGAAGGTTGTTCTTTATCGGTTGTGCTCTTCCGCGACGTCGAATGGTTTGCCGCCGTGCACCCATAAACGAGAAATGCGATAAAGGCATAAAAAGGGATCAATTTTGTCATTTATGTGCTTCGACTCCCTTCATCGCGAGTAAAGCCGCTCCAACGGCAGCAGATCGTTCTGGCAGTATAATCTTCATCGCCGGGTATCTCTGGCGAATTAGATATGTGAGCTTAGCAACGAGCATGTTTTCGTGAGTGAGAATACCTCCCATGAATGCAATTGAAACTTCTTTGCCAATCTTTGAAATGGCTGCGCTGACATGTAAAAATAAATCTTTTGCAGCGTCATCGAGTATGGAAAGGGCAACTTCGTCGCCCTTTTCTGCCGCCGCAAGAACAAATCTTGCTGTCGAGGCAATGTCGAAATTCTCATGGTATATCTTTAGAACCAATGACTGCGGAGAGTCTATATTCAGTTCTTTCTCCACGAAGTCTGAAATCTTAGTTTTCTTCCCGCGTCCATCATGCTGCTCGGCGTAGGCTTTCAGGCCTGCCCTGCCGATCGCGTACCCGCTCCCTTCATCCCCCACGAAGCGGCCCCATCCGCCGACCCTGTAAACGGTGCCGGCCGCATCCTTTGCAAGCAGGATCGAACCAGTGCCGCTTATCAGGACCATTCCCTCTTTTCCCGGAAAGGCGCCTTCAAGTGCGGCAAGCGCATCGCTTTCAACGCCGATCCATGGTACAGGCAGATGCATGCTTAGCACGAATTCTTCAAATCCTTTTTTCATCCGGTCTTGTTCGCGCTTCTCTCCAGCGCCCGTCAAGCCGAGAAATATCCCGGCAATTTCCGCAAACTTCAAATTGGCGCTATCCAGCATCACCAATGTAATATCTAAAATATTTCTCGATGTCTGAGGAATTCCAATGATCTGAAAATTTGACGGACCGCCCGCCTTTTCATCGAGAACCTCCTTTCCCGAATTTATTATTGCCGCGGTTGTTTTTGTCGCCCCGCCATCGACGCCAAGAAAATATTTCTGCAATTTACTCATTTATAAAATCTATGCTATCGAACCTATGGAAACAATTAATGTCCCCATGTTTTCGATATTGTCAATTATTCGTGGACTCTTCCGGTTCATTTCCACTTTACACATCAAACGATGTTCGGACTTACACCTAATCCTGGCTTGTCGCTGAGATAGAGACGTCCCTTCTCATTTCTCACTCCTTCGAGAGGATCGTTAGAGATTAATAGATTCCCGTCGACATCATTCCAATCGACGAGCGGGGAGATACGTGCCGCTGCCGTTATGCCCACGGATGTTTCGATCATGCAGCCCAACATGATCTTCATATTGTGGTTACGTGCTTCATGGATAAGCCTGCGGGTTTTCACCAAGCCTCCATTCTTCTGAAGTTTGATGTTTATCCCATCGTACGCGGCCGACAATTCCGAAACTCCGTAGAGCGAAAGTGCCTCATCGGCGATAACAGGCATCCTACCCCGAAAGGATTTTTGCGACACTCTTTCACGAAGCCATTCCATGTCGTCGATCTGCGACGCAGGCATAGGCTGTTCAATAAGCTCCACATTCTGAGCTGACAACCATTTGATTTTCTCGAGTGCTTCCTCTTTCGATTTCCATCCTTCATTAGCATCCACGCGCAAGGGCTTGTCTGTGACTCTTCGGACGGCTTCAACTATCTCTTCGTCATTGGGCACACCGAGTTTTATTTTTAGAATCGGATAGTTAACTGCCTCTTTGACCTTTCTAACGATGTTATCCGGCGTGTCGATCCCTATAGTGAAAACGGAAACCGGCGCCTGATCTTTATCCGTATTGAAGAATTCATATAGAGGAACGTTCAATCTCTTGCAGATCCAATCGTGCAGGGCAATATCGACGGCACAATTAGCGCTCGGATTGCCGGGTGCAATTGAATCCACGTAATCGCCGGCGGCTTCGAGTCGAAATGGGTCCGATAATTTCGCGGGGTCGATCGCATCCAAGAATTCCTTGACCGTCTCCATCGTCTCCTCGTATCGGGCATTTGGAGACGCCTCTCCATAGCCGACAACTCCATCCTTTACTATCTTGACAATGATAACTGGGACAATGTCGCGAGAGCTTCTTGAGATTTTGAAAATATGTTTGAGCTTCAGATCGTACTGTTTGTATTCAAGCTTCATTGATTTTCTCAACGCAAATATCGCCCGGTTGAATCATAGGAAAAGCCCCTATAACCGACGATGGATGCAGCGGAATTGCTTGCCCTCTCAGTTTCCATGAGTGAAAATTTCAGAAAAAACAACCTGGTTTTCACATTATTGTAATGTAATTTCATTGTATGATGAAATTCACACTATCGAAAGAAGGTTTCAAGGCGGAAGGGAACTGCGGGGTTGACGAGGCTCGAACTCGCGACCTCCTGCGTGACAGGCAGGCGCTCTAACCAAACTGAGCTACAACCCCATTCAAATCGGGTTACTTTTAAAGAATCTCGCGACTGGTCATTCCAACTTTCGACCACCTGTTAGATGTCCTGTTAGATGTTACTGTCGCACGATTCAATTTATCCAACGAGGTCACAACTTTCAAGTAAACAGTTGTGGACAATACCGCAGGTAAATTGAGGTTTATCCACAATCATATATATAATAGCATAATCACTTCTCCTCCTCCCGCTCCTCCGAAAAATCTCCCGATCTGGACAGCACCGACGCCCTCGCGTCTAGTACCTTCCATCCCCTTTTTGTGTTTCTGTGGTCGGACTGGTACCTGCTGTGGTTATGATATGGTCACTCATCCGCAATCCTATGAAGAGAAAAAACTTCCATGTTATACTGGAAGTGCAAGGAAGACTGATCAACAGGGACGGGGTCATGCCGAGCTGTCAACAACACAAAGATTTTCCATTATGTGCCTCGGTTGTCGAGCTTTCGAAAAACAAGCGAAGACTACTAAGCAAATATGGGAAGCGGGGTCTGTTTTATTATTTTTCCTACTTAAATGAGTAACAATGATTTAGATGAATTTCCTAAGGCGCACTAACCAGAAAGTATATGGACAGCAAATCAGCAAGTGCAAGTTAAGCCGAGCAATAGGAAAATCATTCTGTGGAGATATCTCAAGATTCTCGAATTGCCGTTTGAGCCATCTCTCGAAAAGCTTGCATCTGAATAAATGACCTATTAAAATTACTCTAGACTCGGAGGCGCTGAGAATTCACAAGGTAGTTGATCATATATCCGCGCTTTATTCTGGAGCTGATGCTATTGCAGGTAACAAGCAGACTATCATATATGGATAGAATACGGCTAAGAAAAATCGAAGGAGTGTTGGGGAGCATCGCAACAGTTGTGACCTTGCTCGTCTTCCTGACGGGATTAGATATTCCAAAACTGTTCAACGAAATTCAGGCACAAATCGACCGTGTTCTCAAGTCAAAACCACAACAAGTCAATCCTCCGACAGCGGTCGCGTTGGTATTTTGGGGCATTGCGACATTCATTACTAGCTTAATCGCCACAGGTAGACAACCACTAAGGGAGTTCGTACTCGAATTTGCAAAGAACTTCTGGCTTATCGGGTCAATACTCTTTACAGTGGGATTGATTTGGAGTTTCAGGATCGGAGAGGATTTTCGCATTCTCCTCATATTTGTTTTCATAGACGTGATTCTAGTCGCTTCCCTTATTCGCGCGATAGCAGGCATGGTTAATAAGACTGGTCGATGGCCAGAGGATTTTGGGACGAATGCTTTCATAATTGGAGCTCTAGTTGGAACCCAATTAATTGCCGTGAACGTGCAACTCGGCATGTCCATTATCCTTGTATCCCTGATTCTCGTCAGACTTGGGAACAAGAAGGGCCGTTATGTCAGGAAGCATAGTTCAGATTCGAGTTAGCGTATTCAGATGATATGCCACGATAAGTGTGAGCAATCACCCTAACAATAGAGGAGACCACGACGAAACTGTAATTACTTCCATCCGCCGCGGTTCAGTTTCAAAATGACCATGGTGGCAATACAATGTACTTATCGGGCGTACAATCTGGTGAAAGACAGACGAACTTAGTTTTTGAGATGTCTGCTTTGGAATTCAATCAAAGGCTCACCCGAGGGTTCGTTCAATTGAAGATCAGGAGATCTGGAATCGTTGAATGAATCAATTGGACCAATATCTTCATTTCACCTCAGTGCTTGCTGATTCTAAATGTGATACAGTTTGAACACTCTTCAAGAAAAATAGATGGAATTGATAACCTGCGGCGTCTATTCAGATAAACTCACGAGTCAAGGAATCAGAGGCGTCAAGACCGCTGCGACTTCGACAAAATGAAAGGCCGTGGAAAAGAAACTTGATTGTGGTAAATGCATTTTGTACTATGTTCTAGGTGTGCTGTACGGGATGATTATCAATGTATCATCTCTTTGTTTCTGGTTTTCATTGATAAATTAGTTACACATTTCAAAACAATTGCACTGCCCTGAGGGAGAGCGCGCGGCATAGTGCAATGTGTACAATTAATCAAACAGTGAGGCTTCTCATAAGCTTCCTCGTTGTATTATCTCTTGAAACTGAAGACAATAAGTTGAAAGGGTCCAGAAATGTTTGAATTCAATCCAGATGAAAACTTTTGGCCGTCGCAGAGTACCAAGCGCGCGTGGATGTACACTCACAAGACAGTACGAACTTTTGCGGCTGTGCCGTTGCCAGGCCTTTTCGCAACTACCACATTCATTTGGCGGATACTTGGCGTGATAGGTATTTTCATCCTCGAATCTATAGCAACTTACTATTCTTATTGGCAAGGTGTAAACATAACCGCGATTATTGGTTCTATTGTGGTTGATTTTGTGCTGGCGGTTTTGAGCCATCTACCTTGGCAGCAGAAAATCTGTGAGTGCAAAAACAAGCTGGTGTATGAAGAAGACGTGACCGCGAAGAAAACAGCAAGAAGACTGAGCCGCTACAAGATGTTGCAACGGTTTTTATATCTATTTATTGTGTGTTCCGCTTTCTTCAAATTCTACTGGTTTTATTCAGTTTACGGAATTCCAAACACAACATCGGGACTAATATTTACTTGTTACATGATAGGTGCTATGCTCCATTGTTCATGCACTGGCTATGCAATATTCACTATTATATTCGAACTGCAGATAAGTAAAGAACATACCGCATATATTGAATCAGAAGCAAAAGAGTTCGCATATGATTCTAGTAATCCATTAAGGATTGATCTTGGAGATAGAGAATTCAAAGCTCTTGAGGTGGGGAATCATAAGATAGTAATGGAAACGAAAGAACGAGCAGGGGGGGGAGGGACTGAGAAAAGATATTGGCTTGAGACATTAGGTGTATTGACTGATAAAGAACTCTCTGAATTCATCTCTCGTCAGGATACCAGAGAACAGAAGAGGGACTTGGCAGTAAAGGGTGTTGAGCATCAGATGGCCATCCTTGATGTCGAACCAACTGCGAAGAAAACCATTTGAGGAGTCCAAGAAATGAAGAAGGAAACTAACGTTTCAATTCTATTTTGCATCTCCATGATGTTGATGTTTATGGGATGTAGCGGTCTTAATAAACCGCCGAAGGAACTTAATCTTGTAATTGTAGTAGCTGACAGATTGGGAAGCGAGAAGACGGACATTATCCCGGATAAGATAAGGCAGTTGTGTTTTCCAATAGGTTGTGAACAGTATAATATCTTGCCTATACCAAGGTTGCATCGGTTGGGTTACGATAGATCTTCGGACCTGTCACTTGAGACAGTGATAGAGGAAGGCGCAGCAGGTAACAAGGCAAATATAAATTTTCTTACAAATAAAGTGAAAAGGCACCTTGCAAATGTTGAGATAGGCGAGTCCTTCTCAAAGGAGAACGATAAGAATATTGACATTAAGAGGGCCTATGATGAATATCTAAGTGCAGTTGATACGAGTTCCATGGCGATACTAACGAGTAATGAATCGCTTAAGAATATCGGGATGAAAATCTTTACGGATGTTGACAGTGTGCGGGCATGGATAGCTGCTCTAATCTGCAATCAGGATTATTCTTCTATCACTTTGTTTGTTGAGCCGCCGATAGATAAGTCTTCTCATCCCAATATCTCAACACCTTCAAAACCTTCTCTCGACCAACGAAATGCGCGGTTGCGAACTGATAGGCAAGTAATTGCCTTCGGAGGGGGTACCGTAGTTTATACGCCCGGCGAGATCCCTGTAGAAAGAGTCGAAGTGTATAACGAAGGTGGAGCAATTGGCAAGATATCCTTGGATGGTAAGACGGGCCCTAATGCGGACTGTTTCGATATCCAACCAAGCAATTACTTTCGAATCCCTGGAGGAAAGCGAGATACTCTTTATTTTCGCTTTCTACCCAGGTTTGCAAATCCAGGGGAAAAATCAACAACGACGCAATTATCAACAAAGATACGATTTAGAACAAACGATCCTAGAAATCCTATGATTGAGTTTGACTTGAGTGGGAAAGTACAGTGGTAGTCTTTGAGGAAAGCTACTTATCCGTTTTGTCGAGATTGCTGTTTTGCTTTGCCGTTTCGTATGGCGCTGTTATGGCACAGCCAGTGGTGGATTCACTCAGATCAAAGCAAGATGTCTGGTCAGTGGTGTCAAAGGATGGCGAGGCTAACGTATCGAGCGGCGCATTTTGGGGAGCGGAAAACGGGTATCTCGTTCAAATGGGATATAGCTTCTCTCTGAAGAATTGTGTGAGACTATTTTCTGGCGGGAGGCTGGATGGGTTCAAGTTAGTTGAAGGGGATTTCCGACTTGGCGGCCAAATTGGATTAGGCAGCTATTCGTATCAGAACGAAGTCCGTGCATCTGATTTATCAAAGGAACTTAACTCAAGTATTCTCGCCCGCACTCCTTATTATTCCTTTTCGTTGTACATTCGACTACCACTCGCCGAAATCAACATGAAAGAACATCAATTTTATTTGCAGCCATCGGCAGTGGAACTTGAGTCAACCGATCCTGTGACTAAGGTTTCTCATCATCGTAACGGATTGGGCATATCTATAGGATGGGAATACTTGCTTAATAGTTCATATAAAGTTGGCATAGAAGTAGGAGTAATTTCTCCTAGCTCATTCTCCCATACTTCCAGCCCTGTCGACGTAGAGCACGACTATTTACAGGGGACGCATCTAACTTCTATTTCTATCACACTAGCCATTCCATTGTTCTCAACGGCATCTACTTCCTCGGTTTCAATAATTATGCCTCAAGGATATGCACCCGCAAACTCTAATGGCTGGAAGCAGCTTGTATATCAACCTAAAGAGCGCGAATCAGTGAAACTCGAAGCGCTCCCAAGCGTCCCTATTTTCTTCCTCGACAAATCAAGAGGATTCATACCGTGGGAAGAAATCAAACCGGCATTGGATTCCTTAATTAGGGATGTGAAATCAAACAAGAGGCTAACCGAGGGACGTTTATTCGTAAGTGGCGGCGGTGAGTATTATTGTGATGGGTTTCTATCTGATAGTGCCAGACTAATGAATGCATATTCGGTTTATGAGCCGTTAGCGCCGAACACATTCAATCATTTGTTGATGGCGATACAAGATTTCCGAAGCGACTTTCCCAATAGTGACAGGGTCCATGAGAAATTGTTTTTGTTTTTGTCCCAGTCGAGCATTGACAACATCAGAAGTAATAGTGACAAGTTTGCGGAACTGTTAATTAACGAAGGATTTAATTCGAGCAACACATTGATCCTGGCCAGAGAAGACAGCAGCTCCCCTGGCACACTCAAACACATCGCAGGAATCAGAGTACAGACCCTCGTGATACCATAGAAGTGGAGGGATATTGATATGAATTGGCTGAAAGCATTGTCTTTGTTTTTCTTGTCTGTGCAGATGGCCTCCAGTCAAACTGTAAGGGCCCTTGGCAGATCAGACTGCCTCATGGCACCAACAAAGGATCTCCTGTCTCATTATGAGAGGGAGCTTGGTGCACCGATACATTCCCGAATGAATGACATCACGTGGATAGTGTTCTCTGACCGAGACGATGATAGTATATATACAATTCCGGAAGAGTCATCGTTTGTTGGCACGATAGGGTTCCTTACACCGTTGGTAGTGGTCGCCGAAAAGCAGGAATTCATTCGGGTAGTCAAGTTGGATGTCTGGCAGACAAAAGGAGACAACATGACGGACTCGGATGTACTCGGATGGATCCCCAAAAGAAATATTCTCTTGTGGCCAAATGAGTGCCTTCAAGATAAGAATTCTGGAATTCCCACAAAGGGCATGATTATCAGCGTTGTGGCAAAAGGAATGGTCACAAATCTCGGGACAAATCCAAAGGTCTTGCAGTTTAGGAGAAATCCGGGCACTGAGGGGAGTTCCTACACGGGATATAGCGCGAACGCTTTTGAGTTCTATCATGTGTTCAAGTTTGACGAAACTGGAGGATGGGTATTATTAGGCAAGAGCGGTAACCCAAACGTTACGATGTTCGGCAATGATGCTGAAGATAGAAACCAATTTGTCGGGTGGGCTCCAACCAGTAGAGTTCTCATTTGGTCGAATCGGATTGTGATAGAACCAAACTATATAAGCACTGCAGCTCACGAGAGGATTAATAACATTAAGGCCACAATTTTTTCGGACTCTGTCTCAGCATTGTCCTATTCCAAGAACCAAGGCTGCCCTGATTCATCAATCATCTGGAACGATGATAAATGGGGAGACGCGCCATGGCCGGGAGAGCGCCGCCGCTTTCCAGTGCTTTCTTACAATCCACCTGTCATGCACACAGGTTGTATTCAGCCTCTTACACTGGGCATGAATATCCTTGACCCAAATCGAGAAGCAAACGTTCGTGGGATATTGAACGAGATCATAGAAAGGACTCGACACATAAACGTTATATTCGTCATTGATGGCTCGGCCAGTATGCGTCCCTATTTTGATGCGGCTAGAACCGCCATTAAGACAGCTATAGGTGTGATAAGAAGTCATCATTCTAGGAACACTATTAGATTTGGCAGCGTAATTTATCGCAACTATTCATCCGGTTTTACACAAACCGAACTCCTCCCATTGGTGGGAGAGGATCAGATTCCCCATATGGTCGACGTTTTTCTGGATCCCCAAAAATGCACTCCCCAAAATCCAAACGATGCCATTCTAGATGACAAGTGTCTATTCAGAGGACTATCGGAGGCCTATCGCAACGAAGGTGAAAACTTCAACGTGAAAACTCGTAGCTTTGATGAGACAAGTCTGGTGGTGCTGATCGGAGGTGTCGGGAATAAATCCTGCGAAGAGCGGACAAGTGACATGAACGAGCTTGTTCAATTCATGGTAAGGTACGATCAGCCTCACTTTGTGGCTTTTCAAGTAGGCCAAGTGGAAAGTAACCCGGCCTATGGACGTTTTGTCGATGACGTAAAAGAGATTTTGGATCGCTCCGGAAGAACACTGTCCAATTCTATCAGGCGATATTTCCCAAGGTTAGGTCCATTTGGTATTAGTGAGGAAAACGGATTTTTCATGACTAAGAATACTCCATTCTATGGTCGGATTTATCCTGCAGAAAATAGCGGGGATTCGGCACAAGTCATCGACAACCTTGTGCACGGAATTGTTGCATCTATCGACTCGGTGGATAGTCTGAACACGGAATTGATCAATGAGGCTGAAAAAATCGAGTCATTTAACAGTTGGGGAATCTTGCTTGATTCAACGAAGACGAGCATTCCTAATCTGGGGCTGCTTAACAAAATTCGAAAAGAGGATAAAGACATACTTACATTTGCTGCCGCTAATGTTATCGATACGGCGTTTCAAGTGTTTACCGACGGGTTTACAGCAGATTCAGTGATTGGCTACTCCGAGCCGCTTTATAGATTTGAGCTATTCCTTTCCGCAACAGAGCTGGACCGCGGACTTCTCGACCCGTTAAACCAAATAATAAATGTCACGCCCCTGAGCGCAGACAATCCAAACATTCAGCCTGGCACCGAGCAGCAAGTGTGCATGGGTTTATATAACGTATTCTTGGAGTTGTGCAGAAGATTTTCGGGCGAATCAGAAATAGAAAAACTGCGGAAGATGCCCGTGGCTGAAGTGTTTCAATACGTAACCGGGTTGCCTTATAAGAGCCAACTAATGCGAGACGTGCCCTTGGAGGACGTAGCGGCTTGTTCTGATGAAGTGAAACTGCAGTTGCCAGAATTCATCAGGTACTTAGAATTAAAAAGAAAGCTTCTCTACGATTTGTTCAATGGCCCTGAGACTGGTAGCTTTGTGTTTATTTCAAATGAAACAAAATATTTCTGGGTTGACGAGTGGCTAATTCCGTGAATGAAGGAGAATCGGACCATAGCGATATCCTTTTTGAAATTGAAGATTTAGAAATAAAATATGACGATGAGACTGTCCTCCGTGTTCCACGATTGCTTGTTGATAGGGGGCGGATGACCTGCGTGTTGGGGGAATCTGGGGCAGGCAAAACGACTTTTCTAGATACGCTTTCTCTGCTCAACAACTATCGTGAATTCAAAGGAGAAATCAAATATTTCCACAAGAATGGGAGCGCACCCATACTATATTCGAGTATCCGGACAGACGAAAAACGACTTGCTGAAATGAGACGAGATCATTTCTCTTATGTTTTTCAGGAAAGTCATTTCTTCCCGGGACTTAGCTTAGATGAAAATGTACGAATCCCAAGGCTTATCAAGTCCCAACCAATCGATATTGATCAAGATCCGTCTGAATCTCTATACAAGGATCTCCAAATAGAAAAGTTCAAATCAAAACAAGTAAACAAATTATCAGGCGGCGAAAAGCAGCGGACAGCACTTGTGCGTGCAGTTCTCACTCAAAATGATGTCCTATTCTGTGACGAACCGACGGGCAATCTTGGTGATAACGATGCTGCGGCGGTCATGGCTGCAATACGAGACTATATTGTCAACTCTGAAGCGAAGAAATCGGCAATTGTTATTACTCATAATATTAATCTGGCAGTCAGACACGCTCATAATGTTATACTCATCAGCGACCGTGAAACGCATATGATATCTGAAGAAAACTTCTTTTGTAGAACTATTGAGAATGCTTGGCATTGTGTCTATGAGAATCGCACCTTTTCTGAAGAAACCTTTGTTGAGCGTCTGAAGAAAGTTTTTTCTTAGAGGCAAAGAAGGTGAGTGGCAAGCTTACAAACAGTGAAAGTAAGAAGTCGACGATCAATCCAGTATCGCTGTTTGGGTTTGGTCGCGTCACTCGAAGGATTTTTTCGTTTGATTTTTCGCGAATGAAGCTCGATTTCACGACATTTGGATTGATCCTTTCTCTTGCGATGCTATCCGTCGGATTCTCAGTTGGTGCTAGGAGTATCTTGGATCTGAAATTCGCTGATCCTTTCGTTCACTGGTTGCCTATTGACTTGATAGGTGTTGGTACCACGGGGACCGAGCGTGCGGCAGAGATACTGAAGTATTTCGAAAGCACTGAATCAAGAAAACAGTATTCAGTTGAGACAATCGGAGGATTTGCTTTTCAATTCGGAAGCTTCTCAGCATATGGAAAGAATGGAGTGTCAGGTTATTCTTCGTTTAAGGGTAGATCAGTTGAGGGGACCGATAAGATTGTGGATGGAGTATTTTCGGACGGCAATGGATTGTTTGGTCGGAAGTTTATTGATTCGTTCGACATTGGTATCATTATCAGTGAAGAAATGGCCCATGCCTTAGGTATTCAAGCTCAAGCGGGCATACATCCTGAAGCAAGATACATCTTAAAATCTGTTGGTAAAGGAGCGCCCTATGTATTGCCGATCCGAGGAATAGCAAGGAAGCTACCCTATCAGTCTGACTTCCTGATTACAAATCATCTGAACTCATTGTTAGAGAAAGATATTGGAAAGGCATCTCTCCAGGCGGGGGCAGGAGTGTTGGGGAAGCGAGGGAAAAACGAGTTGGACCAGATCCTTAGGTACATTACCATCCCGAAAGGTCCGAATCGAACTGGTCAAGGCTCTTTAATTATCGGTTGTTCAGTTGATTCTGCAGGGCTCGATTCAGTTAATTCATTAATCGAAGATTATTCTTCTCAGAAAGTTGACGTTAGACTTAATCCGGCGGTGTCTTGGTTGGGGGAGCCTCCTGCCGACCAACTTCCGACCGGCTGCTCAGAATTCCGATGGAAGATTAGTCTTATCTCTATGGACGCGAATTTGACAATCAACAATGCAGTACTGCAGCAAATATACGAAGCTCTGCTAACGTTCAAAGGGGGCATGCTCAGGAGGTACAGTCCCACTCGAATTAACTTGCCTGAAAAAGAGAACAATGTTGCATATGATCACATAGCCGTTTACGTCTCCGATCTCTCTCGCTGGCAAGCTCTCAACGAGCTATTAGGGGAGAAATTCGGAACTCAAATACAGACAGAGAGTGTTAACGCTCTTTCCAACTATAACTTTGTGCAAAAGTTGACCGAGGTTTTTCTGGTTTTCATTATTATCATTTCGGTTTTTTGTTCAAGTCTTGTTGCATATCATATCTTCCGTTCTTATCTCACCAGAAACCGATATAGTATCGGCATGTTGAAGGCATTTGGTACCAGGCCACGAACATTCTACGTATTATTTTTGCTTCAAGGTTTGGTTTTCCTAGGAATGCTCTGCTTCCTTGCCTTTTCTTTTTCCCTTCTGGTACAGCTATCACCATTGCCATATATACTGCTTACAAGATTCTCCCACATCGCTTCTAATTCGAATCAGCGTTTCATTGATATTCTCAGCGTGTCGACCTTATTTCTTTTGGCGCCAACTATATTGTTTGGAATGATGAGTATCTGGCTCGCCGTGAAGAAGTTTCTGCGATATACACCGAGTGATCTCATACAAGGAAGAATTGATGGAGTGTATTGATAAGTCATGATGTCCAATAGACAATAGGACAGCAGGAACGATATCTCGCCAGAATCGTGTAATTTCATAAATTCGGGTGCAATAGCCTACCCCCAATTGTAAGTCGATGATTAGTTGATAATCCTGTCAAGCATTAGCGACCTTATTCAGCAATGAAGACTCTTCATTAAACCGCGCTCGCAAGCAATAATACAGATCATTACCCGCTGACGTGATGATTTGATCACTCATCCAGAATCCACTGAAGAGAAAATGCTTCCATGCTATGCTGAAAGTGCAAGATAGACTAATCGACGGATACAGTATCCACTGGCGATTTGTCAAGAACTGTGTTGGTCATTAAAATATCTGGTAATAAGGAGGTAGTATGTTCCTAGCGAAGATACGCGGTATCTATTATGTAATTTGGAATGAGAATGGCAAGAGAAGAAAAAAGTCAACTAGAGCTAGGCAGAAATCCGAAGCTCTCTCCTTTCTGATAGAGCTTAACAGGAAGATTGATGTAGCGAAACCCAAGAGAACAAACACAATTAATCTCAATGCTTTTTCATCAGAGTTCCTGAAGTATTCTAAAATGGTTCACCGAATATCCACGACAAAAGTCTATGTGACAACATTCAATGAAATGAGGAAATACTTCGGCAACCCACTACTCAATTCACTGGACACAGCTGCGATTGAATCATTCTTGTCGTTCAGAGCAGCCCAAGTCTCAAGCTATGCTTCCAGAAAGGATTACGCCAGCATTTCCGCATTCTTCAATTGGGGAATAAGACATAACTACCTGCAGGAGAACCCCTGCAAGAGAATTAAGAAACCCAGCCTGCCAGTGAAATATCCACTGTTTTTTACCCAAGAAGAATTTCAAGCACTACTTTCAATGATGAAGAATGATAAAGATCTATCAGACATAACGCTCTTCGCTGCAAACACCGGTTGTAGATCAGGAGAGCTAGTTAATCTGACATGGAGACAAGTAAGAATTTACGAACGGATAATTCTCCTAGATAACCAAACCCACATGGCAAAGTCGAGCAAGGTCCGAGCAGTTCCATTAAATGGCATAGCTCTAAAGGTGTTGCAGCATCGACTGGACAGCAACCCAAATAGTCTGGTGTTTACGCTGGATAAAAAGCAAATGAAGGTGGAGAGGCTTTCGAAGCACTTCAAGAAATGTGTAAGAGCAGCCCGACTCAACCCGGCACTGCGTTTTCATAGCCTGCGTCACTCGTTTGCAAGCTGGCTCGTAATGAAGGGAGTTTCACTTTATGAAGTGCAGCGGTTGTTAGGTCATTCAAGCCCATCCGTCACGCAAATTTATGCGCACCTCACAAACGATACGCTGTCAAATGCAGTGGAGAAATTGATGGAGCCCACTGACTAGAAATTCAGAGGCAAATGCAGGAACACGGGGTAGTGTTTACGCGCCTGGTAGATGCAGGGATCGGCTGTGGTTATGATTTGGTTAGTCAGCCTGCAAACAAATCCCGGACAAACCCGGCGGGTGATGACTTAAACAATTTGGAGTGAATTTCTCCTTGTGTTAAATTCGGTCTAAAAAAAGAGGGCTACGATATGAATACCGTTTTTTTGTTAATAATACCTTCCCCCATCGGGCTTATCTTAATTTATTATTTCCGGTACGAAAAGAAAAAACATTGAATATGCCTATCGATTCACAAAGGGATGTACTTAATCCTGTAAAAGTATTTTTCGACTTTTCCAAGATCGACATGGTAATCCTATCGGAAATTTGAGTGGCTAATATGCATGACTTCTTTAAGATACTTGAATGGGTGAAAGGTCCGGCTCAAGCTCTATTTCAGTATTTTCTTGAAAAACCCAAATTAACAATTAGTATTGAAGGACGCGGTGCGGGGAGTGGTTTTGTTGCTAACAACGTTTATGCATATTCCTTTTATAGAATACTGGTGCTACATAACGATGCACCCTTCCCAGCGAGAGGAATCAAATTATTGAAATCCTTTCCTAGTTCTTGGGTTCTGAATAGCGAAATTCCTACACGACTTGAAGCGGACCAACGTATTAGAATTAATATAACGGCAACTGTTCAGAGTGACTCGGCTACGCTTGGAAATCAATTCCGAAACAGCGCCATGGAGTTGAGCAAAGTTCCGCCTTTTCCGAAAAATGTATTTGGAGACGTAATCTTAGAGTTTCAGATTGAGAATAATAAAGGTCGCCAGTTCTATCAGTATTCTGAGATCAATGAAGATGGTTCTGTCAATACCACGTTAATCTCATCGACGTCTCAAACTTTCCTCGCTCTAGGCCTGATAATGGGGATACGATCTTTAAAACTTCTGATTTGATCTTACTCTTATTGATGATTTCGTTCCGCAGGTGGCTTATTGTAAGCTTTGTTCCAGGTTGCTCATCATCCGCGGCTCTAAAGAGTTTATATGGTATTTCAAAAGCCTCCAATGTCGAGATATTATCAACATTCACCCAATCAAAATTTGCCTCGAGGCTCGTCATCGCCTTTCGCTGTTCATCAAATGCCACCGAATACAACTTTAAGAATCGTCCCATATATCGTACTGCGAACCTGCCTATTCCTTTTGCTCCAGTTAACTTCCATTTGTATTTGCGAGAAATCCGATCTTCCTGCTTGCTTGAAGTCGCAATAGTCATCCATTTTGTTTTGAACTCATCAATCGTCATCCCGTGGCCATGGTCTTCAACGGCAAGGCTATCTTCTCCTGAGTAGTATACTTTACAGATCGGAGAATCGGCATCGTATGCGTTCTTGATGAGCTCAATTATTGCCAAATCGGCCGATGCGACAAGCCGCTCACCGAGTTCTTGGAGTAACCTCCCTTCGGTAGAGAAATGGATTTTACCTTCATCAAGAAGGGTAGCTGTATTATCCTTCATTCTGGGTTTTTAACCAACGAATTTAGAACAGTGTTCACCTGCTTGACAGCTATCACCTTCAGTCCCCTGTCCCGAGGGACCAATCTTGAGCTGAAATCGTATTTACGAAGCTTCTTGTGTAGCGCGTTCATATTTTCTATTGATTGAGTGTGAATCCCGATCACCGAACCGACCGCAATCGCTTTAATCTTGTTAAATAAAATCAAAGGATTTGCTTTTTTGAAAGCAGGGCCGAAGAGTAATTTTGGAGCACGATGGGGTTTGTACCTATACCATGGTGTCTGATTTTGACAAGTCCAAGTGCTCCTTTTCTCCTCAGGAATTTTTCGAAGATATTTCTTAAGTGCACTCGTGGGCTTCTTGTCCGTTCGTATTAACCAACATTTTTTGTTTTTAGAAACAAAGTATTTCTTGAAGTTCGCGTTATCGAGAACCGTTAATTTCGATGGAAGCTCTTTGAGAGAAATAATACAAGCTCGTACATCCTTCTTTGTTAGATTGGCCTCAACTCTTTCACCCTCGGTAAGGGTAAACACCTTATTTGTGCCTGGACTCAATCCTCGCATAGCCCACACCCTGCCTCTTGTTCCATGTTCTAGAGGTGATTGACCACTTTCCGTAAAAGATGGGACTTGTGTTATTATTCCCCCTTTGTCTATGTCAAAATATTCCCAAGTGCCACGATTATCAGATTTATCAACGATACTAACAGATGCAGTCGTCTGAACACCTTTGAAGACTGAGTAGTTGAGGCGATAGACAAAAACGCTCCATCCGTTCATCTCAATGTAGTCTCTCAAAGACTTTGCAGACGGAATAAATGCCCATTCGTAAGGTACCAAAACAGAGACTATCCCATTCATTTTTGTCTTTTGAAGTCCAAGCAGAAAAAAATAGAGATAAAGATTCGACCTTCTATCGAGCGTCATTCCAAGTGTGTTATCGAACCTCCAAATCATCTTCTGTCGCCAAGTATTTTCGATTTCATTGTGTCTAAGATATGGTGGATTACCAATGCAAGCATCGTAATCATTTCCACTATGTTCAAATACGCAGCCATGTAAGTAGGACACCTTAGCTGATTGGATGTCAGCAGAGATGCGCTGATCGATCTCCACGCCCACGTAACTCTGAAATTTAACGCCTCGAGCGAATCTACAATCCCCAGCTCCCATATCTAAAACACGTCCAAATGACGTCTTGAATTCGTGCGTAATGCGCCAGAAGAGAGAGACCACGGGTATCGGCGTTGCAACCTTCCAATTCCTTGATATGTAAGCCCTTTTTTTTGCCTTCACATTTCCTTTTGAACCCATGAAAAATTTTTCGACACACCCATTTGACTTTGAAAGTTATTATTCGCATCCATGAAGTGCAAGCGAGAACCCTAAATCAAACCGCCCAAGGGCCACCATGCTTTTTCTGGAAACACTACATCAGCTTAAGTTTTTTTCGTTCTCCAATCAAATCTCCCAGCGGACTCGTTGGCCCTGTTCGTCATCATTTCTCCAAGCTTGTCGTTATGCTTGCAGCATAAATGAGGCCAATGCAGCTAGCTTAAATGCGTTCTCACATATGGACTTGTTTCGAATAGAATTCAGCGAGTTCATAGTTGCCACTCTTCTTTAGCCTTTTTATAAAGGCTTCGCCTCTTGAAACATCTATTAGCTTGTTAAACTTGTCTTTCATCCAGCCAAACTTGACGACAATATCAGGTTCGTCATGCTGGGACATCTCTTTTATAATCTTCCGAAGTCTTGTTATATACTCAGGCATATCATACGCTGGATCATTTAGCTCAGATTGTGCATTGGTGAAGTAATCAATATAGTACATCCCGTCAGTGTCGACCGTTACTATATCCAATATTGAGTCCAATTCGTCTGCAGGATCATGATGTGACAAGTGGTATTTGGCACCAAGGGCAATAATATAATCACTAAGAATAATTCGCGGAAAAAGGGCGGCCCGGGTTTCAGTTTCATAAGCTTTGATAAGAGCAGGTCCGAACAGAACCTTATCTGTATGTATCAATTTACCAAATGCAATTCCACCCCGGCACAAGACACCGACGCCTACGAAGTTTATCACCAGATGTAATAGGTCGAGAAGAATGTAGAAAACTTCACTTGGCTCCTGCGCAAGGAAGGAGATTACAACTGAGTCCGAAAATTGGGTAACTTGTCTTGATTTTGTAAGTTTCGTGTCCGGCTCATCCATATCGAATTCGTGTCGAACCAGAAGTAATGTATCGTTCAGGGTCTTAATTTTCTCCGAAACCTCGTTTCCGTCTTCGTCGAGGGTAGCTCCGACAATCGCTTTAAAGCCTAGGATGTCTATAAAAGCAACAATCCTGTTTTCGTATTTCATGGCGATTTTCCTTTTTCTGTAATCAGGTTCTTCACGAACTCAACATAAGATCATGAAATATTGGTAGAGATCCTTCCCGATTAATTTCTTACTTCCATCTCAATGACGATTTAGCAATTGATAACCGATAATAATATTGTCGATTGTTTTGGGAACATTGGCATTCCAGACTCTATCAATGAAATGGGCAAGAGGAACCGATGCAGCAAATCGACGAGCTTCCTCAAGGACTTTACAAAGAAGTTCGAATTGGTGTTCAACCCTCCTTGGAACGTTGAGATTACCACAGAAATAATTGAGCGTGTATGTCCTGTCGATAGGCATGAACAGATCTGGAAGAAAGAAGTGCAATGTCTTAGAATAGGTAACCAATCTGGGCTTGGTGTCCGCAACCAACACAAGGTTTGAGAACAGCGCGTGGCCGTCCACCCATAAAATTTCATTCAACTGTGCGCTTGTCAGCCCGTCAAGACAGAAGTTCGATAGTCTGGCAAATCTGTCTCTATGTTCATGTATTGATTCTTTGAAGACATCGAATCCGGCAAGCCTGGCCCTACGAGAATTCATATTCCAAGCCGACAATGTCACGTAGACTAGCTCGATGAACTCATCTCTGAATTTAGCTTCCATGTTTATCTCTGATGCAACTCTTCTGTACAGGTACCATCCTGGGTCATACTGACGATAGAACTTCCTAGTCTTCTCAAGAGAATAGAGAACAAGCCGATTGTTATTAATAAACCGTGTCAATGATCTCATGTGATTTCTCCTAACGAATAATTGGCATTGCAATGTCGGCTGTCGCTAACGTTTACAATACGAAGGCAGCCTCGCTTGTTGCGACGAGTAAAATTCCATTGCTATCGACTATTCTTTATGTCACTCCACATATATTATGATCTTGTTGTGAAAAAGCCATGCTAGCGTAAAGCACTGACTTCGACGAAAAATTCTCCGATATATCTCTTAAGTTTGTGATGTTTGCTGATACCCAAATAGTTCTCCATTATTTGTATGGCCCCACGCCACTCTTCAATTGAAGACGGTCCTTTGACATCCAAGTCGTTCACAAAATAAATGAAGAGTAGGTGCACCTTGAATCCGTTCATTACTCTTAGATAATAGAGATGAGCGATTCTGTTCGTGTACTGATAAAATTTTCCTGTCCAATCCACAGCATCGTTAATGTTGAGATACTCTTTAACCTCACTTAACGAGTCAATTATTTGGGATTTGGACACTTCGCCAGCTCCAGTTGGAGGAGAGACTAATTCAGGTATATTGGCCTTGGCTTCAACAAGGTATAAGTTCTCACCAGAGCGTCCTAGAGCATCCCACTGTGGACCATTCCTCGGCCAAAAGTTGACTGAAGGATGCTTCACCTGCGACTCAATTCCTAGCTTTGCCAGAAAGTCCGAATCCGTATACTCCGCATATTCGTCGGCTTTCATAGGCGAGACCGATTCTACTCTAACCCGCTCACCCTTCCACTCAGAAATCTTCGCATCGAGGATTTCCTTTTTGTTATTAACAAGAATCTGTAAGTCCTTCAGACTGCCATGTGAATCTGGATCCTGGATGAACCTAGTCATACCCTCCTCCAATTACTAGTCGATTTCATCTAACGTCGGGAATAAAGTCGCAGCGAGCTCTTTGAAGCCTATTACGTGCGCGGCATGAAGCGAACTCGATACAACTCTAATGACGGGCATCTTTCTTCTGCATGTTATCAGAACCGACACCAATACCCTCGGCAGGTATCAAATCACAAAAGTAAAAACGGTCATCGCGTAAGACGACCTCTCCAGGTGTTAGTGCTATCTTTTCTCGGAATATCGGTCCATCATATACAAACGAATGAAATTCTCCGTTTTCCCCGCATGGGTCAACACCGGAAGGGAGATCACCCAAGAAGTGCTTGTCATAGAGTCTGCCGACGAATGTTTTATCAAGGATTTTTGAGTCAATGCAGGTTACAACTGCTTTTAACCCTAGGTCTATGAATGTACTTGCCAGTTCAGTAGTATCCCTTTTCCATATAGGGAAGATCCCCTTCATTCCTATTTTTGACAAGTTTTCTTCTCTATACTTTCTCAATTCTTCTAAAAAAATGTCCCCAAAGGCAACCGACGAAACACCTCTGTCGTGATATTCCATCAGCTTCGCTCTCATTTTTGTTTCATACTCATCATTGGTCGCATTCTTCGTGATGTAGATCTTTTCAAGAGAAAGACCTAAAGACACAGCCTGTTGCTCAAGAAGAACCCGTCGAACGCCATGCATGCTGATTCTATCGTAGTCCTCTGTCACAGTTGTGAGTAACGCCGATATGTCGCAATCGCCGATCATCTTTAGCTCATAAAGAGCCATGGCGCTATCCTTACCGCCACTCCATGAAAAGATGATTTTTTCTTTCATTGATGCGTCAACAGATAATTAGCGTTTTGAAGATTGCAAGTTTCGATAACGTCCGCGCGAATCACATTCGTGCCGCGCTCCTTGCGGCCGATTGCGTGCATACCATGGCGCAAGATTAACTGAGCGCGACGATGAAGCCCCTCTTTCCCAGCTATCGCACATTCGTGTCAGATAGTCGTCTTCATTCTGCAATAACATTTAGCCATTCGCGTCTTCGCGTTTCCTGTGCTTTATCTCTAGGACTACAAGACCGACAACTATTCCTAAAATGAGAGCCATGAGAGAATATGAAACATAAACCTTAAGTTCGTAGATTCCGATAAGAATAGTAGAAGGCATAATGCCAAACACAAAGATCGTAACCACGACCAGGACTATCCCTGCAATAAGAGAGACCAATTTCTTCGATCTTTTTGCTAGTCCGTAACCAATAGATCCAAAAAGTAGTAATACGATAATCAATGCAAAAAAATGCAAAAGAATAGACATGCAATCATCTCCTGTTAATTGGAAATCTCACTAAGGAACTCACTAATCTATTGCTATACACGTAATATACCACACCCAAAGAGTTTGTCTACAGACGCAACGCAGCAATTATGTGAAACTCCACGCCTGCTATGCCTTTCGCATGGTTCGTGGCGCGATCCTTCTTGATATGATGTGCGCGACATGAAGCGAGAACCATGATATATAATAATCGAGCGTCGTGATTGCCGTTGTTATACGCAGGCAAAGTTCTGTACGGATCGTGTTTTGCAGAACAAAGAAACAAGATTTCCATGTTATATCAGTGCTGATCATTTCTAGGGGATGTATTCAAGCACCACAGTTCCGCTCTCAAACCGTTTCACCTCCGACAATCTCAAGTGCGTCGTGAACTCGAGCCCCTCAAACAAATGCCTGCCGTGACCCAGTACGAAAGGGTAAACAATGATGCAAAGCAAATCAACCAAATGCTGGCCAAACAAGATAGAGTCGAGAGGCCCTGTACCATATTTTATGATGTCTTTGCCTGGTAGGTCCTTAATCTCTCGCATTTCTTCCGCGATATCGCCTCGAATGACTTTCGCGTTCCACGATGCTTCTTTGAGGCTCATCGAGGCTACGTATTTTGGAATGCTGTTCATGCGATCTACAAAGTCCATCGGTACCCCTCCGCCAGATTTCGCCATGCTTGGATAAGCCTTCGATAGCACTTCGTACGTTTTTCGTCCTAGCAGCAAAGCATCCGCTGCAAAAAGTCGCTCCTTCTGATAGTCGTTGTGCTCCTCGCTGGATAAGAAGTATCGCTGCGCCTCCTGCACAATGTCTGGGGCGTCCATCACGCCATTGAGACTCATGAACGTGATTTCGATCAGTTTTCTCATTGGTTCCTTCCCGTATCCTTATGGTTTCTAGATAAAATCACTCTTTGGCCCTGGGTAATTATAGTCTCCGCAAAACGCCTTACCAGATGTACCTTTGCTTGCGTATAACGTCCGCCAGAAAAAAGTCCTGCCGCGCAACCAATTCAATATAATATGAGTGCGGCGTTGAGGGAACCCCTTTATTCATCATGGTATGAGTGAATGTTATTGTTGCCGCTGTTAGTTGCTGCCGTCGTTCTCTGAGTTTGTTAGATTGAATCTATAGACTTTATCGAAATTCCGTCCAATGCTAATTACGACTTTCTTTGTAGTCATGTTATATACTGCCAACCACCTTGTATTGATTTCCGAAGCGTCTTTCAAAATTGCCATAGCTTCAATCGTACTAACGTTACCGAGTTTTGCTTTTAATTCAGCAGATGCCAGTAAGTATCTTTCATCATTTATTTCTGAAACGTTTTTTCCATAAACATTAAAATTTGTCGCGACCTGCCAGGGGGTTTGATTCCGAATTATCTTTGTATCATTTTCGAGAAACTCGACAATTACCGATTGCCCGGAAGGATCTGCGATCAAATAATGTTCGGGCTCCGGATCGATCAAGGTGGTATTGACATTGTAATGTCGAATCAATTCAATGGCCTCTTCAACATTGCCAGCATAGTCGAGCACTAATCTTATCATCGCCGCTTCATTTATCGTACGCTTGCTTGAATCGTTTGGAGGCTCCGTCTTTTCAACGGTCATGATACCGATTGCTACCCCTTTTTCATTTACCCCGTCAATCGGCAACCATGGCGTTTTCAACAATTGTTTTCTATTTGAACAGGAGTCCGGTAGGTTCTTGTAGCTATATCCAAAATAATCTAGATCGGTCATCGACATGGATGCATACCCATCTCTTGGATGCGTGAAGAGAAGCAGAGGAATTGAGTTTGGATAATCGAAATTTCTTCCGAACAGCATCGAGTCGCTATTGCCCATTGCCGCGAAACAGGTGCATTTTATTTTCGCATCCACACTGTCCAACCTCGGAAATTCAATTCGTCCGTCTAAATAATCTTTGAAATAATAATCGCCATAAAAAGTCATCGTGTAAAACGGAGATCTATCCAACTTCCGCAGACTATTCAACGTCAGACTGTCAGGGTCCATTGATCCATTATTTCCCCTGAAAGAAGAAGCACTTATTACAGAGATAAAAGCAACCGCAAAGATCGATGTTACCCGAATGAACTTCTGCTTCATGATAATCTCATTAGGAATTAAGTACACCTTCAACATTGAACCGCTTCGTTTCTCCAACGGCGGTTGTTAGTTGCAGTTGCCCGCTCATTTAAGCAAGAGAAGTTTCTTGGTTTCATGGTAGGTTCCAGCTTCGAGTCTGTAGAAGTAAACTCCACTCGGTAATTTGCTTGCGTCAAATCTCACGGAATGACTGCCCGCGCTCTGATATTCATTCACCAAAATTTCCACTTGCCTTCCGAGGACATCATATACCTTCAAAGTCACGTAACTCCTTGAAGGCAGCTGGTAATCTATGATCGTTGTCGGATTGAAAGGATTAGGGTAATTCTGGCCTAACCGGAAAAATAAAGGTGCCGCTGGTGGAACAGCTTGTTTCACTGCAGTAATCTGTGAGAACGGACGTTCCCAAACACTCCCATACAATCCTGCATACAAGTTTGAATCACCACTCGCGAGTGCGTACACCGCATCAGAAGAAAGTACAAATCCTGTGTTAATGGCATTCCAACTCGTATCATCAATGTCCAAAGAAAAGACTCCCGCGCCTGTCCCTGCAAAGACATTCTGTCCACAGACCAAAATGGAAGATACTAGCAATGCGGAACCAGATAGACCTGTATCTATATACTCCCAATTTTTTCCATCGTCGGTCGAATGGATAACACCACCGCCTTCGGTTCCGATAAATATTTCGCCTTCTCGAACGGCAATAGCTTTCATGTAATAAGGTGCACTCAGGATAGCGTCCCAATTCAATCCAGCATCTGTGGATACTAAAACGTTGGCGGCGCCGTTGGCGACATCGCCGGCATAGACCTTCGCTCCACTAGTTGCCAAAGCAGAGATGTTCGCGAGCCCTCTGTAGCTCCAGCAACCACCCCGATCTGTTGAAAGATAAACACCGCCTTGATTGCATATATCGCACATACCCGCACCCCCCAAATATAGATTCTCTTCTCCCGCCGCAAGAGCAGTGTATTGGAATCCTAGCGGTGGACTGTCATTCGGAGATGTTGTCCAACTGACTCCTTGGTCTGTTGAGAAGCAGATACCTGAATCCGCGGTAGCAAAAACGACAGTATCCATGTCCGCAAAGAAGGCGGACCTATACATAATGGGAACCCAGTTCAACCCTTCATCCGATGACCGGAATGAGTAATAGCTACTTGCAAATATGATATTCCCAAGTGAAGCCAACGAATAGATATCGTACTCTCTCATCCCCTTGTTCGAGACATTCCAACCTGCACCGTAGTTCGAAGAACGACAAACTCCGACTTCCATTAGACCAGCAAATAGACTGTTCCCATTGAAAAAAAGGGCATTTGTCTCATCCGGGGGTAAACCCACGTTAACAGCGCTCCAGGTTCTGAGGTCATTATTGTAACGAAAGATACCCTCGTTGTAAGTCCCCAGGAACAATTCTGAACCGTTTGATAAAAGACAACTCGCTTGTGTGCTAGATAATCCTGAATCCGCAGCCAACCAAGTGACACCATTGTCAGACGTAGTAAAGACCCCATCATAAAAAGATGCTGCAAAAAGATTCCTTCCATAGAAAGCGAGAGATCGAATTGGTTCACTCTTCAATCCGGCACCCTCCCATGTTGACCCATAGTCTGTCGAAAGAAAGACTCCATCATTGGTCCCGGCAGCAATAATCGAATCATTTCCTTCGGGACCAATAGCAAATGCTGAAATGCTTCCGGAAGTGATCCCTGAACCAGCGAAATTCCAGCTAGTCCCACTATCCGTGGAGCAGTACACAACGGCATTCGGGTCGTTAATCCCAGCGAAAATGTGCGTGCCCACGACAATAAGAGCGCGAATCACGCCAGTCTGAAAACCATATGGGCTTGGAGGTAGTCCGTTGTTGACCGTTCTCCATGTTATCCCATCGTTAGTCGAAACACTGATGCCTTCACCAGTCCCTGATCCAGCAAATATGTTCCTTCCGATTGCAGCCAATGAGAGTGCATAGGTGCTGACCATGGCACCGTTGCTGCTCACCCAACTGATGCCGTCATCGGTCGACCGATAGATTCCCCCTTCGATCGTTCCTGCGAAAATCGTCGTGCTATCTGCGGCAAAAGAACAGACTGAGGCTCCATACGGCCCGTTTGTCTCAACCCATTGAGCGACGGACAAATTAGTGAGACAAAGTGTAGATACAGTGATCAGCAAACGAAACTTTTCCACATTGTTCATAACAACCATGCCTTTCTGACCATGAGCCGGCAATTGCAACTAACGTGATGCGAAAAGAAGTCCCGCCGCGCATCCATGATGCTATGAAAATGTTAAAGCGGTGGGACGTACAGATTCAAGAAAACAGGGACGCTCAGACTGAAAAGGTCTGTCAGTGCATGCGAAAAGATTAGCCACCGAAGACTTCCCGTCCTGTAGTAAATAATCCCGAAGCATATGCCTATGATGAACACATTCGCCAGAAAAATAGGGTTGCGGCAGGCAATTGATGTTGTCCCCAGACCAACAAGATGATTCAAGGCGAAAAATAAAGCTGAATAAGGAACGCTTAACCATTTAGACCATTTCGATGTCGAATCCAGTACGAGACCTCGCCAATAGCCTTCTTCCAGGAAAGGATTAATCAGCCCTAACAATAACCACGGTAGCCAGATCGAAATACCGTGAAGGAGATGACTCTTCGTGAGAATCATAGGCAGAGCAGGCAAAGCTAAAATTACAGCAAACACTGACCAACCCCAACCTCCCTTCGAGGATCCCAACCATCTTTTGATGGACGATCTTCCGCCTCCCCACCAAATTAAGATCGCGATTGCAATCCAATATATCAGAATACCCGGTGCCCATGCCCAGACACCCCATATAACCTTGAATATCCGGGCAGCGGCAAAGCTTATGATAATTACTAGCAACGGCGACAACAGCACCAACGAGTTGTTCAATTTCCCGAACTCTGGGTGTGCCGTGGTTGTTGAATCTGTTTCTTTTTCCATCGCATCCCCTAGATCATTATTCTTCAATGTCAAGATCAATATAGTAGTTTAGCTATGTGCCGGTGACCAGCGTCCACCAAGAAGAACCTTTTCGCACATCCATGTTATTCCGATGAGCGCGGTGTGAAGCGAACTCGATTTTATATACCATGATGAGCGTCTTCTTTCTGGCTGTTAGTTGCAGTTGCCCCTTCATTTAAGAAGCGTAAGCTTCTTGCTTTCTGTTAATGTACCAGCTTGCAGTCGGTAAAAATAAACTCCACTCGGTAGATTGCTTGCGTCGAATCGCACGGAATGGCTTCCTGCAGCTTGCCGTTCATTGATCAAGGTCTTGATCTCTCTTCCAAGTATATCGAACACCTTCAAGGCTACAAACGCGTTTCCGGGTATTTGATAGTCGATGGTCGTGGACGGATTGAACGGATTCGGATAGTTCTGCTCAAGAGCAAAACGAACTGGAATTTGCTTCGGGTCATTCTTAACACCACTAACTATCTTCGATACTGAGCATCGCCACACCCCGTATCCAGAGTTTGCGCTCGCAGTGTTTGTACCCGTGGAACTGGCTGCAGCGCCCCCTGACTTAGTACCCATGAAGACAAATGTCCCACTTGGGTCAACGGCAAGAGAGATGACAATGACACCCTCCGCTCCATCATTAGCCGATTTCCAGCTTGAACCATTGTCCGTGGATAGAAACAAGCCACTGCAGTCTGTGCCTGCAAAAACAACTGCGCCATCTGGAGTAATGGCAAGGCATGTAATAGGTGGAATATAGGAACCACTCCCTAGCCCATTGTTCACCGCCTCCCAGCTTACGCCATTGTTCGTAGATAGGAAAACTCCACCGCCATACGTCCCAGCGAAGATTTTCGTTCCATCTGGGCTGATCGCAAGAGAATGGACATAATTGTTCGTTAATCCAGAGTCCGCTGCTGTCCAGCTTGAACCGTTATTTATGGAAAGGAAGATCCCGCCTCCAAGCGTGCCGGCGAAAATTTTCGCCCCATCGGGGCTGATTGCAATCGAATAGACAGTATCGTTCGTTAATCCAGAATCTATAGGAGTCCAGCTTGAACCACTGTCGCTAGAAAGAAAGACACCGCTGTAGCTGGTACCCGCAAAAATATCCCTTCCGTCGGGACTCATTGCAAGAGTTTTAACCTGGCCATTTGTTAATCCTTTGTTCGCTTCGGCCCAGCTTGAACCACTGTCCGTAGAAAGAAAAACACCTTGACCACCGTCGGTACCTGCAAAGACACTGGCCCCATTCGTGCTAATCGCAAAAGATGTAATGTCAGCAAGTTCCCCTATTCCGTTGTTGATGGGTATCCAGTTCAGACCATTGTCGGTTGAAAGAAATACTCCTTCACCGCCGCTCCCTGCAAAGACATTAGTGTTATTAGGACTGAATGCAAAAGAATTAATAATGACGGCCATTAATCCGCTATTGACAACTGTCCAACTTGAACCGGTGTTTGTAGAAAGATAGACTCCGTTGGAATGAGTGCCTACGAAGATATTCGTTCCGTTGGGGCTCAGTGCGAGAGTCGACACGGCCGCCAATTGAGAACCTATCCTTCGCCAAGTCGATCCATTATCAGTCGAAAGGAAAACTTCACCGCCCCAAGTTCCGGCGTAGATATTCTTACCATCGGGGCTGATTGCCAGTGCATTGACATAATCGTATACATTAGCGTTTCCGAGTCCACTGTCTTCCGCCGTCCAGGTTGAACCGTTGTTCGTTAACAGAAAAACTCCGCTGCTATTCGTGCCGGCGAAAAGTTTCGTCCCGTCAGGGCTGATTGCAAGAGAATTGATCTCGGTATTCGTGAGTCCGCTGTCCCCCACCGTCCAGCTTGTGCCGTTGTTGGTGGAAACAAAGACACCATCGTCGGTGCCGGCAAAGACATTCGTGTCCGATACGGCAAGAGACAACACATATTTGTTCGTCAAACCTGAAGTGTCTGTAGTCCAGGTTACGCCATTGTCGGTAGACAGAAAGACCCCACCACCTAAAGTACCGGCAAAGAGATTCGTCCCAGAAATGGCAAGACAATAGACCCAAGGACAAGTGTTTGTCCGGTTATCTAGCATGCCATTATCAACTGCTACCCAACTTGAACCGTTGTCTGTCGAACGATAGACTCCGCTCATGTTGCCCCAAACACCCGCAAAAATATTTTTACCATCAGGAGTGAAAACAAGAGAGCTAATAGCGTGGTTTGTTAATCCGGAGTATGTCCAGCTTGAACCGTTATTCGTTGACAGAAAAACTCCGCCGGCATTAGTTCCTGCAAAAATATTTGTCCCATCCGTGCTGATTGCAAGAGCATGAACATCACCACCATACGGTCCATTACTTTGAACCCATTGAGCAATCGATAGGTTTGCACTCGCAAGTGAGCAGATCAACAATACTAAGAACCGAAATAGATTTTTCATGTTTGATACTCCTTTCGTAAACTCTGACGGCAATTGCAACTAACGTCCTGCGCAAAAAAGTCCGCCCCGCTTGCCGCTACAAATATTGCTTGGCGTCCACGATGCGGCAAAGCGGGATGAAGCGAACTCCATGATATATAATAATCGAGCATCTTTTTTGCGCGTGTTAGACGCAGCCTGCACTCTCCATTTGGCTGCTTCACGGAGTCGAGCGAATAACCTTCTCGGTCGGCTCTCGCCGTACTTTCGTGAACTTGTTAACGGCATCTTGAAGTGAGATAAGGGCCGTTTGTAGTTCAACTTTGATGGACTCGTATTCGCGTGCATTTTTGTCGTGAACTTCTTGTCGTTCCTGGAAGCGAAACGAATAAGACAAAAGCGGTAGGGCAATGTTCAGCATTGACAGGATTGCAAGCGACAGCAACACCCAAAGCGCATTACCATCCTTGTCTTGGCTGGTCAATTGGAACCAAGCTAAGCCTAGGATGAACAATCGTGCCAGCCAAGTAGCCCAGTTAATTGTCAACATCCAATAACGGTTGCGCTTCTCCCACTTCCACTCCCACCAAATTTCACTATCAAGTGCTTTGAGAAATGCTTCGCTATTCATGCGGTCTGTCGTCTTTGTTTGCTGTTTAACAAATGAGTCGTGTGCTCATCTTATTTCGAAAAGCGGGTTGCGCCTAACGTCCGCCAGAAAAAAAGTCGCGCCGCACTCCTCGAAACATACAATACGCGCTACACAAAACGGAGATAAATAGGAAGTTGATCATCCACCTAAGATTCCGTAACACCTTTCAACACGTAATCAATGAACCATTCCGTTGTTCTGCCCGTAGTCCATTTAGCTCGAAGGACAGTTTCCTTTTCTACTCGTTTCAATGCTGATAACAATTCAAGGTTCAATTCCGTGGCGCTCTGACCTTCTATCGTTGTTTTTACCTTGAAACCCTTTTCGGTCCGAATTATCCCGTTAACTCCGATAACTTTGGTTAGGACTGGTTCAATCTTCTTTGTATCACTAGTGCTTATTTCAGCACTTAGTCTAAATCGCTCGTTTGGCATGCCACCTCCTTGGTTCTCCTAATATTACCCGGTTTATTTTCAATTTGCAACTCTCCCCAGTAGAGCCCCTTAAATTTCTAGAAAAAAATTTCAAGGTTGACCTGATCCACCATATATGTAGAACCTATCCGGTAGGATACTTATGTAGCGGTTATTCAGATGGGACCCAATTCACTTTAGCATCAACATCTTCTTCACTTTGCTCCACTTATCCGTGCTGATGCGGTAGAAGTAAACTCCGGATGAAACAAGTGTTCCATTTTTGTTTGTTCCGTTCCATGTCAGCTCGGTATAACCGGCGGGATAATCTGCGTCTGCAACTTGCACAACTTCTCTCCCGACGATGTCATAGATGATGAGCTTTACATGCGATGCTTTCGGAAGCTCAAATGCTATCTTTGTCGACGGGTTGAATGGATTGGGAAAGTTGTTGTAAAGCTTGTAATCCTTCGGCGCTCCGACAGAGATCTTTATGTCTTTCGTCCAGCTTTGACCGTTGGCAGTGGTAATTGTCGCTGTCAAAGTCGTGTCTTTTCCGACTGGTGCTTTCTTTTCGACTGAGAACGTGAACTCGGCATCTCCGGAAGAATTGGCTGAAATGCTCTTTATAATTGAGGTACTCTCTTTGAATTTCAACCATGATGGAAATCTATTGAAGGCGACGAAGACATTCTTCGCCTCGACGCTGGAGCTGTTTTGAATGCTGAGTGAGATCGTGTTGTCTGATGAGGCAAATGGGATTTGCCACACCTGACCAGCCGCAATTTCAGAATGGAAACTTGACGTCTGCGGAAAAGAACCGGTGACAAGCGCGAACAATAGAATGATCACTTTTCTCATTTCAGATCACCTTTTTTATACTTAGCAACATGTTTTGTGAGCGTCTTTGTAAACAGTGATTATTTTTTTTGACAGGGAAGCCTGTCGATAACGTATTGCGCGTAATAGTGCAAAAGTTTCCAACCTTCGGGGGAAATGAACCGACTTTCATCATTCTTTCCTCCTATTTCTTTTCTCAACGTTTTTTCATAAATAGTGTCTACCTCTCTCTGATAGTTCTGCAATGACAAACAGCACGCTATAGAATCTCCCTTCACCAAATGTTTCTTTGCATTGTCAAGTTTTCTCTCTAATTCACCGACAAAATCTTGATTGCCTATCCAACGGTTGCTGTAAGCCTCCTGAGTTTTGTCAGCCAAGCTGTCAAGCAAAAATGAGAGTGGGGTATCTTTCGGCGGCACTGTCGGGAGTGACAACAAATAGTTTTCTGTCGTCTCCAGTTCATTCAAGCCATTTTTCCCCTCTAGCAACACAACCCCATAGCCACTTAAGTATGGGAAATAGTAGTCCTCCCTTGATAGACTATATTTGACAGCAATTGTCGAGTCGATGGCTCGTAAGTTCAAGAATAATAAATACGTTTTCTGTTTTGTGAACGATACACCCGGTCCTTCTTTAGGGGCAGCTTCATCAGTCTTTAAAAAGATACTCAAGTCAGAACCCCCCGAGTCTCCCTTCAGAACCTGTTGAACGCTTATGCGAATAATAGATCCGTCTAGATCGGTCAGTATGCCGTAGTAACCTGGTTTACTAGTCGAATCTATTCTGTACCCCGACAATTGATACTCGCTATCAACTCTCCCAATAACGATCAAACTTGAGCTATCAACTACTTCTGATAATGAAAACTGTGTTACCTGAGCAGGTACTCGCGAAGGAGCGGACACAAGCAGTAAGCAGGTACTAACAATCATGAAGAAAAGTTTCTTTCGCATTTTCAGCCCATCCTAGTTTTGTGTTAGAAAATCAGTACGATCACATCTCTGATAATAATATTTTGGAGGAATTTGATCTGAAACGTTATAGGCTTCTAACTCCATTAGATTGTATATTTCTTCGAATGCCTTTATTTGCTCCGATTCGAATGCAAGGCGAACGGTGCTCACCTTCGCGGCAATATCAGGTAGGCTTTTCGCTGTAATGGTCCGTATTCTCTTGTAGAGTTCATCCACTGACCACAAATTCATCGCCATACCAGATATCCACTGCTGCTGGTGAATATTCTCATGTGTGATCAATTTTGTATAGAATTGGCTTGTTGTGGGTAGATTCACAACGGGCTTATCCACAACTCGCTCCAAGGTTCCAATACTGAATATGCGCCATTGCTTAATATTTCCAGAATTATCATAAACTGGCACTGCGTACGGATTACCGATGATATAAGCATGCGTTTCTTCACCACCTAAGCGAGGCAAGAATACATTCAAGTTGCCTTTCTGATCAAACTCGTCTCCTTTTATCTTGACAAGTGTCTTCAAGTCATAGGTAGAAGTCTGATTGCTTGGCGGATGACAATCGTGATCTGGGAAAGCGTACCATTTCGCACTTTTGACGGTCACTTTTTGTTGGTCAGAGCCAGGTTCAAAATCTACGAACGGATCATTTCCTCCGTCTGGATTATCTGGTGACCAACTCCACTCAAACGAATTTGCTGTAATAGTGTTGGGATAAACCTTTGCCTGAAAATCCATGTTTTCTCCGTCCTTGACAACTTCATCGGACGGCTCCATATCGACATAGACCGCGTAGATTGTATCGTACTTCACAGTCGAAGCTCCCTTTGAATCCGTTGCAGTTACTTTGACAATGTTTGCTCCAAGATTTTCAAGTTTAAATTGTTGACCAGGTTCATACTTCACGGTAACGCTGTCTCCATCAGGATCAAACACTACTGCTGAAACTGACACAACGCTGTCGTATGAAAAATATCGGCGAGAGGGGGAGTAACTGATGCTTTTTATAATTGGACGATGATTCCCATTTTGAATCTCCACCCACCCTATTCCGTAGTCACTCAAAGTAAAATTATTCTCATCAGAAACCGATTTGCGGCCCGTCGCGTTAGGCCCTACGTTGCTTGCAGATTTCCTGAGACCCGAATTCTCAAGCCCGGCACTAATTGTTGGACGTTTCACTTTCATGTTCTGACCTGAATTTCCTTTGCGACCAGGCAGTATAGAAGTCGCTATCTCATTCGGTATCCCTACCCTTATTTCTACATTTACAGAGTCCGCACCTATGCTATCGGCGGCGATAAATTGAAAAGGCTGCGATGCAGATGAAAAATATCCCGATGTACTATCATTTGATAGTATCGTACCATTTCCATTTCCGCTGTCTATCCCGACTTCGAAGGATTGATTTGGCGGAAAGTCGGTCAAGCTTCCATCCGGGTTTCTCTGCTTCGCTGTAATCGCCGCAGTATCGCCGGGCGATATCACTGAAGGAACGACTTCTACAACAATGTCTCCTTCAACAAATAAACTTCCGGTTGCGGTCTTCGTCGGATCATTAACATCTGTAACTGATATCGTAATTTTCTGCACGCCATTCGGTTCTCCTCCGTCTGCGTTATACAGCATCCCTGCGCAAGCATCACTGTATGGATACGGTGAACTAACACCCCAATCATAGACTTCGCCGTACTTTCCACTATCATCTGCAGTTATATAAAGAGGGGTACTCCAGGGAATCACAATATCGCTACCTGTGCTGTTCTCTGCTTGAACATATATGTTTCCCCTTCTTGAATGTGCGATTGTATCCGGGTCAGTATAAACGGAGAAGTGATCCAGCAGCTGGCAAACTTGCACTGAATCTGTTCTGGTCATTCCATCACTAACCGCCTGTACCGTTGCCCAACTACCACTTGAATCTGGATTGATACCATCCGCGACAAGAGAATATTGTCCAATCTCCTTCCCTGTGGTCGTGACAACCAAACCAATCTTTGTATCTCCTCCCGTTTGTGAATCTCTCTGATGGAACGACACATATTGACTCCCGGAAACGACGGTCAACGTAAGCGGATCAGCCGGTGACCATGTCGCACCATTGCAGTCGCTGTAATCTCCAGTCAAGCTCATCCCGGTTGAATCTCCACACTGAAACATATGAGTATTCAAAGAAAACGAAAAATTTGAGTAATATGGAGTTGCGAAGCCGGGAAGATTCCAGAAAGTCCCGCAACATGTCGTATATTGCGGCAGTGTATCCGAGCCGGTGCTCACCAACGAGTCGTCTGAAAAAAATTATAAGTGGCGCATACGCTTGAGTAATACGCGTCAAATCGCAGCAGAAATGTATACACCCCTGCCCCCGCAGAGGGAATAGTTATAATAATCGGACTGCTAGTTGAGGATGCCATATTGTTTACGGTTCCACAAGCATCCCAATAGTACACCCCTGCATCCATATAAGGAGTCCAATATAACTCGAATCGGAGAGTATGGTTGCTGCTCTGTGTCTTCTTGGCCTGCGTGGGCGTGATCGTCGCACTCTATTTTATGTGGACTTGAGCTAGAAGTGAACTTACTATTAGAAATGTAACCGCAAGAACCGCAACAGCACTTTTCATCTAAAAACCCTCCGACTCTACGTTTGACTTAGATGATTCCAACAACGACGCCCACCTCACTCTTAATCTCAGAAAAGATGGAACAATAGTCAAGTATCAAGGTCAAGAATTCTCAAAAAACACAAGATCCCTTACGAGTTTTCTTAAGGGTTCAGACCCAGTCACAAATCTATTCGATCCCATCAATACTCTCTTGCCATATGATCCGTAAAATGTAGAATGTTCAAATGCACATTTTATCTCTCATTCTCTCACCAATCCATCATTTTAGATTAATTTGGCCTGTTTTGGTGATAGATGTACCATGATGTCGATCTCTCATCGATCTATCACCAGTATATAAACCCTTATAAGTCTATAACTTATAAGGGTTTTCAATCTATCACCATCATGGTACAGAGACCCAAGGCTTTTAGAGCGGTAGGTAAAAATTATTACCGGCTTTGATTTTTTTGTATTAGGTTTCAAGCTGGGATGCTTTTGCGTGTTGGGAACCCACAGCTGCGAAGTCCGAATCGAACATCTTAGGTGTCTGAGGGTAGCATGAACCTTCACTAACTATCATCAACCATCACTAAGAATCGTCAAATTCACTCAGAATCAGCATTAGTGATAGAAGTGATGGCAGTGATAGCACTTTGCAACATAGGGAGGATAAGTAATAATACCATATACTCCATGCTCCTTTGAGCAATAAAATTTATGCAAATCTACTATCACTACTATCACTTCCATTAATTCCTTGCATATTCGAAGGTTTTAGTGATAGATGGGACAAAAACACCATCTATCACTACTATCACTTAAGTTTATATCCGTTTGACAGCGTACGTCTCGCCACTGCTGGTCCTCTTGTGAAAGCCGCCCATTGCCATCAAAGCTTTCCCAACGTACACCGTGTTTCGAGGAATGTGAAAGAGATTGTTCAACTCGGTCGCTACTTCGGCTGAATTGACCCAAGTGGTCCGGTCTGTGACATCTTTTTCCAATACCGGTTCGTAAAGTGTCTCGATGTATGTTTGCTCCGTTGTCTTAACTCGATAGGCGCTGTTAATCTTGTTTATTTCTTCGATCTCCTCGTCACCGAACCAGTATCTGAAGGAGCCGGGCTGCTTAAATAGTGCTTGAGCCTGTGCATAAACGTTATCCATGTCAATGTTGTGGTTCCAGTTGATGCTTTCCACCTCAAAGATTAGGAACCTTCGATTACCCGTCTCATCAACTAGAAAGGTGTCCTTGTTCACGCTTGCAACAAGTGACGCCCGTCGCGGAAGGTTTTCCTGACGCCGGCCATAAGGACGCCTGACGTCCACCGACTCTTGAGTAATGAATGACTTTAAACTTCCAACATCATATTTACTCATCGAATCTAATTCGTCGATGTTGATGAGAAAATTCTCTGCGAGAGCTATCTGCGAGTCTTTCGAATCTGGATTTATGGCCCGGGAAATCCGGTATTGGTTCTGGATCTTATATTTGGTTGGCAGTAATGACATCAGCCATGTTGTCTTGTATGTCCCCTGCTTGCCGAGAAGGGTCAGAACCGTTTGATTCGTCTTTTGGTGTGTAGCGCATGCCACGGTTGCAACCAGCCATTTGGTCAGGCACGTCTGCCATCGGTGGAATCGTTTTGGATCCTTTAGGGTTATCGTCTCGGCCAATAGTCTGATAAAATCGGTCTTTCCGTCCCATTCCTTTAATGTCGCGAAATATTCTACGAACGGATCATAATCAGGAACGAAGTCGCTAACAAGGAGTTGTTCCAATGCCTCTTTGCGAAGCGTACACCCTATATGAACTAGTTCCCGATATATTGAGTTTGCCTTCTTATCTGTTAAAGCTGTAAAGCTCTCGCCACCGCTGCGCTCCTTGAATTCGGTGATCCCTCTTATCACGTTGTATTTGAACTCGTATCTGTGATTCAATACCCGCTCTGCAAATTCCAAACTCCTGGTTGTGCCGTAACCCATTCTCTTCAGCGCATCAGATGCCTTCGTGAAATCTTTTTTGTGTTGAAGATAGGTATAGATAGCAAACGGTGAGTAGCTTTTATTCTCTTCGAACGGGGCGGCATTTGTTGAGAACACGTAAAATGTGTTCGGCATATAATTGAATGTTGCGCTCATACCGTTCTTCTTGCCAGGCCTGGTCCAATATTGAACGCCGTTCGAAACATAGGAGATTTTCCAGCCGGCTTTCCTGAGGTATGCTGCATAATCGCCTCGCATGTTGAAGTCGGTTCCCGGCAATAGGATGCCGTCCTTTGGCGAGGTTGTTAAACGTGTGGGATCATTAACTGACTCATCTTCAGGCATATATGAGTTTAGAGATCGGGCACAATCTAAGAGTATTTTTCGGTCTTCTTCGCTAATGAGCGGCAGATTAGTAATTCTTCCGGACCTTGCCGTATATCCTCTTGAAGGCGCTACAATGATGTACCCTGATCTGCCGCGCGTCTCGATCAAAGTCCTGCATTTTGCATTCGGGTCGTCTATCAGATCTTTTTCGTTTGTGTGCCTCATCGCCAGCTTTTGATTGCCATCTACTGTGCCACTCAGACTATAAATGAGGTGCCAGCCGCCGTTCATGCTGGTCTCGGCGACCAATGTATCAACGAGGCCGCCGTCAAAATTGTTTATAAGGTATTTTAATTTGTGAATCAGCTTTTCGGGTTCAACATTATATTTCTCATCAATGTCAATGACCTCGACATTCCCCGCATCCGGTACACCACAGACTATTGCTATAAGGTTTGTTGTTCCTTCGGGAAACCAACAGTTCATTTGTTCTTCGGTAGCTGAACGATCTCTAAGCCAGCCCCATTCACCACAAGGTGTCTTGTCCTGCTTTACCGGGAACACACGTAAGCCCGATGCGTAATATTCAAATGCCGCTTTTCTTATATCAGTGATTGTATATACTGATCTTTTTGTAGCAAAATCTTCATCTTGCCTTTCTGTATTAGTTATACATTCTTGTTGTACCATGATACTTATTGTTATTTTCCTTCTGGTATATGATGTTCTTGAGTGATTTTAGTGCACTCGCCAAACGCTGGGGATTAACTAATCCGTCCAGGTTATAATATTTTTCTACGAGTTTCTTAAGCTCGTCTGTCTGATTAAAGCGGAAAATGGTTTGTCCACTCACATTTGTGTGGGACTGCAACTGAAATCCAGATGCTATCAGATATCCGCTGAGATATAAATCGTTTGTTTCGTATGTCATATATGTTTCCTGTGGATTAAATAGGTCGGCAGGATTGCCGCATAATTGGAGGGAATTGTTATTCATATATCTATCCTCCGGCAAATTATGCCGATTCTTTATGAGTTTTCTTGAATTATCGCAGCTGCAGTGAGCTGTGCTTTTGGCAGGATGGGTACCAATCTAGCGGTACCGGATCTTAATACCTCATCTTACACAATTTTTTTTAATTCCGCAATAGGTATTTTCATTTGCGCAAAAATCAACTGACACGAGCTAAGAAAATTTGCCAAAGACAATTTTACTCGTAAGTGGGTTGCGTATTTATCAATGCCATGGTAAATTAAGGTGTGAAAAGACAAGATTTGAAAGGAGTTTGGATGTTTTCAAGTTCGTAGAAAATCAGTAAGTGCTTATCACCACTCGCAATGGCGGTGGTAATCGCGCTGCGGCAACCAGCCTGTAACCAAAACAGGCAGGGGGTTCGGCAGCAGACACTACTCAAGTTTCTCCAACGAGAGTAGATTTGTATGCGTAACCGGTCGACACGCCAGTGTTGACAGGTGCCACAAAAGTTCAATTACTATTTTTCCCCAAGTATATCTGTTTAAGTG
>Ga0335081_10000297_pt1 | contig 93181 bp, 80 predicted proteins | sample Lox_Sample_35_FD_206713 | JGI IMG/M metagenome (GOLD analysis project Ga0335081, IMG submission 206713) | Soil microbial communities from Loxahatchee National Wildlife Refuge, Florida, United States - Lox_Sample_3.5 | ecosystem: Environmental > Terrestrial > Soil > Wetlands | place: USA... | reverse complement strand
GCTGCCCTTCGCCCAACTTCTTCCCGCCCGCGTCCATTTCTTTGCGATAATGAAAAAATGGGAATTGGTTTCCTACAAGAACGTTGGCTCCCGAAGTCGATCCTCTGTCTTCGGGACTACAGCTCCAAAAAGTTTTTTCATGACATCGTCGCGGGCATCACCGTGGGCCTCGTTGCGCTTCCGCTGGCGATGGCTTTCGCGATTGCCTCCGGCTTGACGCCCCAGGCCGGCATCTACTGCGCCATCGTCACCGGCTTCTTGATCTCGCTGCTCGGCGGCTCGAAGACGCAGATCGGCGGGCCCACCGGCGCCTTCGTCGTCGTCGTGGCCGGCATCGTCGCCGCGCACGGCGTCGACGGCCTTTTCATGTGCACCGTCATGGCCGGCATCCTCCTCGTCATCATGGGAGCCACCGGCCTCGGCACCGCCGTCAAGTTCATTCCCCGGCCCATCGTCATCGGCTTCACCAACGGCATCGCCATTCTCATCGCCAGCACGCAGGTCAAAGACTTCTTCGGGCTCCGCCTCGCCAGCGTTCCCGGCGTCTTCTCGATGCGCATCGCCGCGCTCGCCCGCAACATGCACACGCTCTCGATGACTGCCACGATTCTCGCCGCCGGCACCGTGCTCGTGATCCTCGTCTGCCGTGGCATCTCGGACCGCATTCCCGGCGCCATCGTCGCCCTTGTGCTTGGAACCGCCGCCGTCGTGATTTTCAAGCTGCCCGTCGAGACCATCGGCACGCGCTTCGGCGGAATTCCCAGCGGCCTGCCGCACATGAAAATTCCCACCTTCCACTTCGGCTTGATTCACGGACTGCTCGGCCCCGCCTTCACCGTCGCCATGCTGGGCGCCATCGAGTCGCTGATGTCCGCCGTCGTTTCCGACCGCATGAGCAACGACCGCCACAATCCCAACATGGAGCTTATCGGCCAGGGCGTCGCCAACATCGCCTCGCCCATGTTCGGCGGATTGCCAGCCACCGGCGCCATTGCGCGCACGGCCACCAACATCCGTTCCGGCGCGCAATCGCCCGTCGCGGGAATGATTCACTCGCTCACGCTGCTTTGCATTTTGTTGTTTGCTGCGCCGCTGGTCAGCTACGTGCCGATGTCAGTTCTCGCAGGAATCCTGATGGTCGTCTCCTACAACATGGGCGAGTGGCGCGAAATCCCGCAGCTACTCAAGCTCACGACGACGGACATCAGCGTCTGGCTCGTCACATTCGCCCTCACGATTTTCGCCGACCTCACCGTCGCCGTCGAAGCGGGCATGATTCTGGCCGCCCTGCTTTTCATCAGCCGCGTCGCCACCACCACCACCGTTTCGCAAGTCACCGACGACTACGTCGAAGACGGCCGCGTCCACATCCTCCAGGACAAGGACATCCCCTACTACGCCACCATCTTCCGCATCCACGGGCCTTTCCTCTTTGGCGCCACCGACAAGATTGCCGCGGTCACCGAAAACATTCACAAACTTCCGCCCGTCGTCATTCTCCGCCTGCGCAATATGACCGCTCTCGACGCCACGGGCCTTTTCGCCCTCGAAGAAGTCGCCAAGCAGCTCCACGCCACTCGCCGCACGCTGATTCTCTGCGGCGCCCGCGAACAGCCCTCGAGCCTTCTGCACCAGGCCGAATTCGAGCGGGTCGTCGGCCGCGAAAACATCTGCGAAAACGTTCAGGCTGCTTTGCGCCGCGCCGAAGAGGTCTACGAGCACCTCGAAGCCAGCTCCGCCGTCGGCGCCGGCACCTAGCGCGCGCCCACATCCCGCCGTTTCCGCATTCAATCCGGGAAATCCCGCGTTCAGTTTGGATTTGCCATCATTGACGCCCGGCGGCCCGTCGTGATCGAAAAATATTCAATCCACTGTTTTCGAATCCCGTTGGTTCGTTCGATCAACTCGCGGCTCGGTTTTGCGCCGTGTTGAACCACCATCACCATTCCCGTGTTGAAGCGCCGCTGTGATTTGTCGACGCCGGGCACGCGTTCACCTTCGGCCGCAATCACGTCTTGAATCGTCACCTTGGTCCTGTCCGCTTTGAAGATTCGGTGACCATTCGCATCCTCGCCCGCGGGGGCGAGGTTACGCAGAATGAAAAAGTCCGGCACCTCGGCAGGCGAAATCAGGCCCATCAGATACAGATCGAGGTACGAATACCCCGTCGCCGGGACGTAGTAATCGTCGTCGAGCTGCGTGTAGGTGCCGTCAAAATTGTCCTGCCAAACGCCGCCGCCCATGATCGACGCTTCCGACGGCCGCACATACGGAAACGGCACGATGGCCTGCAAGCCTCTCGCCCAGTGCGTGGGACCGAGCGGTATCGTCTCGTTGCCCACCTTGGCCGAAACGAACGCCGCCCACCGGTGCCCCATCTCGTGTCCGATCTGCGACATCGCATACATGTACGGAGGCATCTTCCCGTTCTGCAAAATCTCCGCGATCTGCTTCTGATAGAACGTGACGTCGTGATCCGTGCCGATCGGCGCGTCTTTCGGCGGCTGCGCCTGCGCCTGGTTCGATCCGGCGTAGACTGGCTGGATGTATTGCCATTGGAATCTCCCGGCCGTGCAATAAGACGCCAGGCCCTGCTGCGTCGCGCCGATCCCGGTCACGGCGCCCCCCACCGCTCCGAGCGGGCCATCGCTCGGCGTGCCTGCCTCCTGATTGTCGACGCGGAAATCCGAGTAGTACGCCAAGAAGTCGAATTTGTCGCCGAGGCCCTTGATCACAGTGCAGCTCAAGTCGCGATCGCTCGGCAGAGCGTAATAGTGGAACGCTTCGTAGACCACCTGAAAGGGACCGTCCTTCGGCTTCAGCGAAGAAAGATGCGTTTCAGGGTTGTGGATTCCGCTTAGCCCGACCAGCCGCGCGGTAACTTGTGACACGGGCTTTTCCGACCCGGCTGCCGAAGCGTCGGCCGATATCATAATCCGCGCAGCGCCCCGAAGCGCTGGCGGCAGAATTCCCTGGATGGAAATGGTGTTGCCGCTCGCATCGACGCGCCGCGACACTCCCGGGCCGAACACAAAGTAGCGCGACCTGCCCGCGTTCGCGGGGTTCCGCGGCGCAAAGCCGTGAATTGCCCACACAGCATCCGCATGCGCGGCATCGGCAGCCTGCAGTGACGGTTTGTGCGCGCTAAAGTAAACGCGATACGCGATGCCCGCGACTCCCGGATCTCCTTCGGCCAACACGGGCCCCGTCGTTTCGAACGTGACCTTCAGGAACAGCCCGTCAACCACCGAAATCTTGAGGTTCTCGATGTTGAGATTTGCCGCCACACTTGAATTCTTCCCGCCCGTGAGCGTGGCGAGAGGTTTCTCGACTCCGCCGGAAACGAGGGGATAAATGCCGATGATTGCGTCCTTCGCCGCCAGTTGGTCGTAGGACATCTCGATCGTGCCGTCCTTGTGCAGCACCGCCTGGAACCGGTTCACCGTCTTCGTCCACGTGAAGTCCTGGATGTTGCCCCACGGTTCGGTCACGTCCCACGTCACCACCACGCGATCCTCGAGTTCCTTTGCATACTCGTCGCCGGACATTCGCGGCTTGAAAAAAACGCAAATCGCCGGAACCGTATTGACCAGGTTCGCCGCCCCTTCTGTCAACGCGTCGAACCGCCCAATCGCAACTCCGCCCTGGTCCGGCATGCGGAACCCGAAGCCGCCGCCCTCGGCCGCGTTGTTCTCCGCTCCGAATCGAATCGATCCGGTAGCGCCCACCGAAAACGAATCCCAGGCTTTTCCGGAGAATGGAAACGAGAAGTTATGAAGCTTCACTTCATGATGTTCCACCTTGTCGCCGAAGTTGGCATCCCAACTCAGCGGCACGTTCTCGACGCGATATCCGCCGCTTTCCGGCGTGAACCGCAGCGTGCGATGTCCCAGGTCGAACAGGTTCTGCCTGCCGAGTGCTCCTTCGTTTAACTCCATCAGGATCAGGTTGCCGGCGACGGAAACCTTGCCGATCGATTTACCCGGCTGCTCCCGCTCCTGAGCGGGTGCGGCGGTCACTGCCAAAAAGACGGCGCAAAGAATGAGCAGCCCTTGAAAAAAACGGCGATGAGTTCTCTCCATGATTCCCTCCTGAGCGTACCGCCGGCATTGTATACAATATCCGCCGCTCAAGCCCACTTCATTCCCCGATTCCTCGTCCCACAACTCCGTCACTCCTCGATCACCCGCCACATCGGCCGCCAGCTAAACCGATTGTGGGAACTTTCCCTCCTCCTCGCTCGTAACGCCTATAGCAATCGACGCTCTTGGTTCTTAGGGGAGATCTCATGACGAATCTGCTCCGCGATGTGCGCTTCGGCGCGCGGATGTTCCGCAAGAATCCTTGGTTCACCTGCGCGGCGGTCACGGTGCTCGCCCTGGGAATCGGCGCCAATACGGCCATATTCAGTTTGGTGAACGCGTTCCTCCTCAAACCGCTGGTCATTCGCGATCCTGCGCAACTCGTCGGCTGCTACAGCCGCGACACCTCCAAAGGAAGTTACCGTGGCTTCTCGTATCCGGACTACGCCGAGCTTCGCGAAAATCACAGCGTCTTCTCCAGCCTGATGGCTCACGACATGGCTATGGTCGGTCTTTCGGAAGGCGACACGACGCGCCGCGTCTTCGCGGACGTCGTTTCCGCCAATTACTTCGCCATGTTCGGAGTGCCGCTGTTTCAGGGACGCCCATTCACGCTCGCCGAAGAACGCCCCGCCTCCGCGATTCCCGTCGTTATCGTGAGCTATTCGTACTGGAAGAAGACCGGCTCCGATCCGCAGTTGCTCGGCAAGACCGTCCGCATCAACAACCGCGTTTACACCGTCGTCGGCATCGCTCCGGAGGGCTTCACCGGGACCACCGCGATGATCAGCCCCGAGCTGTATCTGCCGCTCGGCGTTTACGAAATAGCGACCAACGATTTTGCGGGCGTCGATCGCACCCTGGGGGCGCGCAACTATCACGGTCTCATCCTCGTCGGACGTCTCCAGCCCGGCGTGTCGCAAAAGTCGGCGGACGCCCTGCTGGCGACCCAGGCTTCTCAATTGGCCAGGGCCTACCCGGAGGACGACAAAGACCAGACCTTCCTGGTGCAGCCGCTGCCCCGGCTCGGGATTTCGACTGAACCGGAGACCAACTCCGAGCTGATGATTCCGGCGATCTTGCTGTTCGCTGTGGCGGGCGTTGTGCTCCTCATTGCTTCCCTGAACGTTGCAAACATGATGCTGGCCCGCGGCACCACGCGCGGTAAGGAGATCGCCATCCGGCTCGCGCTGGGCGCCCGCCGCGCGGACGTCCTCCGGCAGCTCATGGTGGAGGGCTTCCTGCTCGCGCTTGCAGGCGGCGCGGCAGGACTCGCGGTCGCCTATTGGACCACCGGCGCGCTGGTCCGTTCCATTGCGCGCTTGGCCCCCATCGACCTTGTCTACTCCGCCGGTCCCGATTCGCGCATTCTTGCCGCCACGATCGGCTTCTGCCTGCTCAGCACCATTCTGTTCGGCCTTGGCCCGGCCTGGAACCTTTGCGGATGGAACCTCTTCGCCGGCCTCAAGATCGGCGACCGCGCGGACTTTCACGCCGGCCGCCGCCGCGGCGTTTTTTCGCGGCGCAATCTGCTCGTGATGGGCCAGATCGCGCTCTCGTTGATGTTGCTCAGCGCCGCCGGGCTGTTCATCCGGAGTTCCGTGCAGGCGGCGCGCGTCGAGCCCGGCTTTCGCGTGTCGGGGGCAATGCTGGCTGAAGTGGACGCAAGCCTCGCGGGCTACGATCAGACGCGTAGCCGTGAAACCTACCGCGCGGTCGTCGACCGCCTCCGGGCCGTTCCTGGCGTCGAGTCCGTAAGCATTGCTGCCACGGTTCCGTTCGGAATGATATCGCTCGGCAAGACCGTTCAGCCTGCCAGTGATGCGCCGTCCTCAGGGGCGAATTCGGCAGGCGCTGCCCACAAAGTCGCGTGCCGGTACAATATCGTCAGCACCGGCTACTTCCAGACCATGGGGATTCCGTTGCTGCGCGGCCGCGCGTTTGCAGAGCCGGATGCGGCAGGCTCCAAACACCCCGTGGCCATCCTCGATCAAGCTGCGGCCGAGAAGCTGTGGCCGGGTGGCGAAGCGGTCGGGAAGAATGTTCGGCTGGTGTCCGACGGCGACGGCAGCGAAACTCCGCTCGTCGCCGAAGTTGTCGGCGTCGTCGCCAATGTGCAGGAATCCGTCATGGGAACGGAGAGGCCGCCGCACGTCTATGTGCCGTTCGGACAAGCCTACCAATCGGACGTCAACATCCACTTGATGACCAGCGCGCAAGACCCGCAAGCGGAAGCTCGCTTGCTCCAGACGGTGCGCGACGAAATTCGCGCGGTCGATCCGCACCTCCCGGTGCTCGCGCTCAAGACGCTGCGCACACACATGGAAAGCAGCTTCGATCTTTGGGTTGTGCGGACCGGCGCGAGCATGTTTGTCATATTCGGAGGCGTCGCGCTGCTGCTGGCGGCTATCGGCCTGTACGGCGTGAGAGCCTACACCGTGGCCATGCGGACGCGTGAAATCGGCATCCGAATGGCACTGGGCGCCCGTGCCTCGGATGCGCTGCGCATGATGTTGCGCGAGGGAATGGCTCTCTTCGGAATTGGCGCCGGGGTTGGGCTCGTGCTTTCGCTTCTCGTCGGCAAAATTCTGTCGACTCTTCTCTACCGCGTGGGCAGCTTCGATCCCGTGGTCCTCACGGCGGCGCCGGCGTTGCTCGCCGCTGTTTCCTTCATTGCCTGTTACATTCCGGCGCGCCGTGCCGCGCGGCTCGATCCCATGGTCGCCCTCCGCGACGAGTGACCCTTCGCGTTCTTGCGCAACCCAGACCTGAGGCTCTTGGTTCTTAGGGTGGGAGCCCCCGACTTTCAGTCGGGGGAGGGTGGCCTTTAGACCACCCGAAACGAGCCCTCGCGAGAATGTACGGGCTTTTAAGCCCTGGGCCTTTTGGCTTGCCTTTCTTTGAAATCTGAAATCCCCCGATATCCCCATTCCCATTTTGGGAATCACTTTCTATCGGTACTGGTACTTGACATTTCCGTCAATCTGTGATAACCTGCGGCTGGAGACTTAGACATGAACAACGAAGACACCTTCACAACCACCGACTCCCAGGCCACCACCCACCAACCCGATTCACCCCAACCCCGGCGCCAACGCCCCCGTAACACCAAGAAACCACAAGCTTTAGAGCTGGTTTCCGCCGCGGAACGCCATCGCCGCAAGTGCGCTGTTTGCTCCCACGCCGAGCGTCAGGCCATCGAAGAGGAGTTCCTCGACTGGCACGGCGCCACTGGCATCGCCAACCGCTACGGCCTGTCGCACAAGTCCACCGTCTACGCCCACGCCCGCGCCACGGGCCTCTACGCCCGCCGCCGCGACAACGTCCGTCACTCCCTCGAACACATCATCGAACAGGCCGCCACGGCCAAAGTTACCGCCGACGCCGTAATTCGCGCCGTGCGCGCCTACACCTGCATCACCGACGAGGGCAAATGGGTCGAGCCTGCCGCCCACGTTATTGTCTCCTCCGGCTCGGCGCTTCCCTACCGAACCGCTCCCCCTACGCCAACTGCCGCCATCACCGTCGCCTCACTCGAAATAAACGAGATAGCTCAACCTGCAGGCGTTCCTCTCGCAGCGGACCAGGAGCTTCAGGGCGAGATCGTCTATTCCAACCCTAATCTATCCCTGGAAGATTAGAAAATGACGCAACTCGTTGAAAACAAAAGGCCGGGACGAACTCTAATCTGCCCTCGTCCCGGCTCAACGACGATTCTCATCCCCTCGTCCCCGTCCGCACGTCGCCGGGTCACCCCGGCCCTGCAACAAATGTGTGTATGACCTCGTATGGTAGTCTGTGCCCCCCAAAGAACAGCTTGAGCCTGCAAATTCGATAAGTGGAAGGAGCCGAGGCGACATGGAGCATTCGGGCAGCGGAGAAGACGCGGCGCGAGCCAATTGGCTCGCGTTGGGGACGATTGCGCTGGCGGCCGCGGTGGTGCATATCGCGACGAACGGGCGATACGGATTCCATCGCGACGAGCTCCAAGTGCTCGACGATGCGCGCCACCTCGCCTGGGGATTCGTCACCTATCCGCCCGTGACGCCGTTCATCGAGCGGATTGGCCTCGCGCTGTTCGGAACCTCGCTGATCGGGCTGCGGCTTTTCTCGGTGCTGGCGCAGGCGGCGGCGATCGTCGTTACCGGCCTGATGGCGGGCGAGCTGGGAGGCAAGCGCCTGGCCCAAGTGATCGCGGCGCTGGCGGTGGTGGTGTCGCCGCTGCCGATGTTCGAAGCCACCGAATTCCAGTACTCGACGTTCGATTACCTGTGGTGGGTGCTGATCGCGTACTTCACGATTCGCCTGCTCAAATCAGGGAATCCGCACTGGTGGCTGGGAATCGGAGCGGCGATCGGCGTCGGGATGATGACGAAGTACACGATGGGATTCTTCGTGGCGGGAATCGTCGCCGGCGTTCTGCTCACGCCGGCGCGGCGCTACCTGAAAAGTCCGTGGCTGTGGGGCGGCGCGGCTCTGTCGGTCCTGATTTTTCTTCCGGACCTCGTCCGGGAGGCGCAGCGGCATTTCATCTCGCTCGATTTCCTGCATCACATCCACACGCGCGACATCGGGGAGGGCCGCGCCAGCGGCTTCTTGAGTCAGCAATTCTGGCTTTGCGCGAATTTGGCGGTCGCACCGCTATGGATTGCCGGGCTGATCTATTTCCTCGCAGGCGCCGACGGAAAGCGATACCGGATGCTCGGATGGATGTACCTGATACCGTCGCGCTCTTTTTCCTGGCGAAGGGGCGCAGCTACTATCTCGCGGCGGCGTACCCGATGCTGTTCGCAGCAGGAAGCGTGGTGGAGGAGCGGTGGGTGGCATCGCTGCGCGTGGGGTGGGCGCGCACGGTGAAAGCGGCGACGTTCGCTTTGATGGCGCTCGGCGGCACGGCCATGGGATCGATCCTGCTGCCGATTGCACCGCTCGATTCGCCGCACAACATCGCGATCAAGAACAACGGGGATTTGCGTGAAGAGGTTGGATGGACGGAAATGGTGGCGGAAGTCGCGCGAATCCGCGACACGCTGACGCCCGAACAGCGCGCGCACCTGGGAATTCTGGCGACGAACTACGGCGAACTGGGAGCGGTCGATCTGTATGGGCCGGCGTACGGATTGCCGCAAGGAATCAGCGGAGTGAATTCGGCGTGGGAGCGCGGCTACGGAAATCCGCCGCCGGAAACGCTGATCGTCGTGGGACTCTCGCCGCACTCGATCGAACGGCATTTCGGGACTTGCAAGGTCGTGGGACACAACGGAAACCGCTACGGAATCGACAACGAGGAGAGCCGGGAGCATCCGGACATCTACCTGTGCGGACCGCCGCTGGGTGGATGGGAGGCGTTCTGGAAAGATTTTCGATACTTCGGGTAGCGCTGGGGATTCGAGCGCTGCTGGCGCTGACAAATTCAACATTCGTTGAATGACTCAACAGATCGCCGGGCGGTATGGCGAGGTGCGGCGGCGAGAGCCGGCGGCATGTCCAATGTTGTCATCGGATTCGGGCGGGTGCAGGCTCGCCCGCCTATTGGCAGCCTATGTGCACGTCAGTCGATAACCAGGATCCGGACTACGGACCTGACGGAGGTCAACATGAAAGCAAAGAGCAAGTCAAACAAGGCCGGCAGTTCCCGGCGCGGTAAGAAACTCTCGAAGGGCAAGGGACTGAAGGAAGTGAAGCCGCTCCAGATGGACGGGTATGTGAACTGGGGGAACATCACCGGCGAGTCAACCGCCGCTCCGACGCAGGAAATGATGATGATGGTGCGAAAGCCGTAAGGCGCGCCCTCGAAGAGGTCAGCGCTCGCACAGGGAGCCAGGCACCGCTTGAGTGGATTGTCCGCGCTCTAGCTCTTCGGGTACCAATCGAGGATGCGGACTTCGATGCCGGTTCCCTCGAGGCCCTTCTGGAAGACGCTGAGGTCCGAGCCGCGGTAGTGGTACGGAATCACGATCTTCGGGTGGAAGGCCTTCACAGCATCGGCGGCTTCGTCGGGCGGCATCGTGTACGGCAGGTTCATGCACACGAACGCAACGTCGATATTCTTGAGCGCTCGCATCTCCGGAATGCCCTCCGTGTCACCGGAGAAGTAGAAGCGCTTCCCTCCATAGGTGAGCACGTAGCCGTTGCCGCGGCCGTTGGTGTGATACAGCGCGCCGGGCGAAGGGCCGCGCTTCAAGTTGTACATGGGAATCGCTTCGATCGTCCAATCGCCCCACGTCTTCGTCTCGCCGTTCGAAATCGGGCTGGCGGACGTGACCGTTTTCACGACGGCGGGCGGCGCCATGATTTGCGTGCCGGATTTGCTGACTGCGGCGATCGTCGCGGGATCCATGTGGTCGCCGTGGATGTCCGTGATCAGGATCAGATCCGCGGAGGGAAGGCCTGCGAAATTGCCGGGCTTGGCGGGATCGACGTAGATGGTTTTCCCGCCCGCTTCGATCAGCAGGCTCGCGTGAAAAACCGGCGTGATTTTCACGGGGCCGGCGGAGGTATCGAAGGTTTGCACCGGGCGCACAGTCTGCGACGTGACGCGCGAGCAGCACGCAAGAGCCAAGAACAACCCAACCACGACGAGTCTGAAACGAAGATTCATTTTGCCGCTCCTGACAGTCCAGGTTTTCCCAGCAACATCCCAAACAATACGCGAGGCTCGCGGGTTCGCCAAGCGGTCCATCTCAATCGAGCGATTCGAAGAGCTCGGCGGTTTTGGCGAACGAGGCGTCGGCGTGGCGAACGGTCTCGCCCTTCGCGGACTTGAACGGCTCTTCCGTGGGAATGCGATCGAGCCAGCGCTGGTGGGAAAGTTTCTCATGGTCCGAGAAATCGAGGCGAACCAGGACGCGGACGTGCGCGCTCGATTCGGCTTTTTCTTCTTCCTTCGCCGCCGATTTCTTCTTCGATGCGGGTTTCTTGCCGGCCGCGGACTTGGGTTCGGCACTCTCAGCCGGCGCCTTGGGCTCTTCCTCCGTGCGCTCGAACTTAAGCAGCAGCTTGTTGCCGAGGCGGAAGCCCTGCTTCCAGCCGTCGACCTTGTGGCGGGCCTGCTGCGCCGCCTCTTCGTTGGTGCCGAAATCAAAAATCAAAATAGATTGGGCCATGAGTTATCTATATCGGCCGTGAGGATGTGTGTCAAGGCCGCGCGGCGCCAAAATGCGATTCAGTTGTTTCCCGCAGCGCAGGTGAAGTTGGCGGCGTCGTTCGTGTCGCCCGAACCCTTGTATTTCGCCGATTGCGGATAGGGGCAGAGCGGACGCGTCATCTTGGCGCCTTTCGCGGGATTGTCGTCGACGTACTTCGTCGCGATGATGGTAGAGGGCGCTGCACCTTTCTCGACCCACTCTTCGAGCGCGAGCACCACGTTGTGCTGCGCATCCGCGTGCCGCGAGGCGCCCAGCTGGCCGAATGAGTCGGGCCCAGGACCGTCACCGCAGTGCTGCATCCCCGGAACCATGTAGAGCCGGACAAACGAATTGACCTGTCTCTCGCCGAGCGTCTGGAGCACGGCATTGTAGTAGTTCACGGTGTTGAGCGCGGAGATCGCGGGATCGTTCCAGCCGTGATAGATAATGAGCTTGCCGCCGTGGGCGGCGAACGGGCTGAGATCGGGATCGGTCGCGTTGAATGTGCGAGAGGCCTTCTCGTCGGCTGCCTTCACGGCGTCATCGAGTTTGGCGTCCTTGTAATTCCAATCTGCCTTGTCATAGATCATGCTGGCGAAGAACCCGGTGCCGAAAGCAAACAGGAGACTCTTGCCGGGCGCGGAACCGGTAATCCACAAGGACCATCCTCCGCCGCCCAATTCGGCCCCGGGCAGGAAACCGGGAAAAATCGCGCGGCCATGGGAATCGTGCGCTCCTTCGTACAACTTCTTGAGCGTAGCCACTTGCGGCGCCGTGAGGCATGAGTCGGAATCGCCGCCCTTGCAGAGCAGCACGGCCGGATCGAAGTGACATTTCCTCGGATCGTTCACGATGCCGTCGGACACGCCGTCGCGCGCGTCGCAGGAAGCGTTCACGGCAGCGGCGATTGCAGGCACCTTGCTCGAAGGGATGTAGCCTGCCGGATCGAGAGTGGTCGCTTGTGCGTCCCACAGGGCGTTTGTGAGCAAGTGCGTCCAGAAATTGGCGGGAGCGCCGGCGAGCACTCCATCGTAGTCGTCCGGGAAGCGCTCCACTTCCATGAGGGCCTGGCGGCCGCCATTCGAGCAACTGCCGAAATAGGAATGCTGGGGTCGATTGCCATAGAAGGCCTTGATCGCTGCTTTGGCGGTCAACGTCATTTCGTGAATCGCGCGGTAACCGAAGTCGGTGACCTTCTCGGGATGACCGAGGGCCCACGCGGCATCCGTCGGCGTTCCCGCGTGACCGGTATCCGTGCTCGCGGTGGCGTAGCCCTCGCCAACGGCGAATCCCATCTCGGCGTAGTCGATGTATCCGGCGAAACCGCCATTGCCTTGCGCTCGAAATTTGCCATTCCATCCGCTCGCCGGCATCCAGACTTCGACGTTGATATCGGAATCGGCGCTTGGCGTGGACTTGACCACCACTCTGCAAAATGACGGCAGCGTCTTGTAGAAGGAGAGGTCCCTGCCGGCACCCACCGCGCCGGGAGACGGAGTGAACGCTCCGGCGGCCACTGTCGTGGCCGAGAGGACTTTGGCGTTCGGCAAGGAAAGATGAGCCAGGCCCTCGCACGAGCGCGCTGCCGTCGGCGTTTCCTGGCCAAAAGCGGCCGACGACGAAAGAAGTCCAGCCAACAGCACAGCGAGAATTCTGTTCATGACGCCACCTCTCTGGTGCCGGGTCGCGGACATAGTAGCGGAATCTCTGGTGGACGCCAACTAGACGTTCGCTTCAATGGCGCCGAGCGAGGTAGAATCGTCGCGCAAAACGAGGGCGATGGAGTTCGCCTGAACCGTCCACTTCCGGACTGATGACTCCTGGCCGCCACACGGCGCCCAGGAGTTTTTTTTGGCGCGGGCGACGAACGACGCCCGCAGGCATTGGAACAGGCGGAGCTGCTATGTCAAATCCTTTGCGAAGAATCGAGCTGGGCGAGAATCACCGCAGGGCGGTCTCCGTGCTGATGCGCGGCACGGAGCAGGCGTGCAAGGAGGTCGAGGAGTGGCTGGAGCGAACGTCGGGCGCGTTGACGGAGGTTCGAGAGGATGTGCCGCCGGAGCAGGAAGCGCGATTGCGGGAGCTGACTGCGAGACTCCGGGCAGAAGTGCAGGAGTTTTCGGGTAAGGTGACGCTCGACAAGAGACGGATGTCGCGACGGAGGTCGATTGCGGCGATTGTTTGCGCGGCGCTGATTGATCTCGAAGAGGTTCAAGACTCGGGCCTAAAGGGCTACGGCAAGATGTCCGAGGAGGCGAAGGAAGTCCTCAATGAATACGTTGTCCGAATGCTGGACCTCCTCGAACAGATGCTTCATATCGCGGAGGCCCAATAGGACGGCGGCCACGAAGCTTAGAGCTTTGCGATGAGGCGAAGGTCGAATTCAAAGGGGAGCGGCTCGCCGATTTCGATCCGCGAAAAGGCCGTGTGTTGCGGATTCAGGAGGAAGATATTTTCGGCGGGAATGATGGCGCTGGGCAGCTCGAGGACGGGTGACGGCTCTTCGGCAATCCAGGCGTCGCCGATCGCGCGTGCGGCGGCGGGCGGCGGACTCGCGCGCCAATCCTTCGGCAGGTCTGCCTTCGCGATGCGGGTGATGAGCGACGCATCGAAGCGCGCCTCGATTACAACGTATTCGTGCAGCAGGTCGGAGTTTTCGAGATGGACGAGCAATTCGAGCGCGGCGAGCGATTGCGACTGCGCCGTATAGACGACCGAGACACCGGGGGAATTCCAGCGGCCTCCGTAGAGACGCGCTCCTTCCCCGCTGAACGCTTCCCTAGCAAGTTTCCGCTTGACGATGCGCCAAGCGGAAACTTTCACGTGAAGACCCCATGCTCCAGACGGCCGATGAGGTTCTCCACTTCGCGCGCGCCCAGCTCGGAACGCGAGTAAGCCAACGGCACTTTATCGCCAAGGGCTTTCTTCGGTTGCGTGAGCCAAGCGAGCGTTTCGCCGACGTCGCCCTCGAACAGAGCGACGGCCTTTTCGAAGATGGTCGAGACGCGCAGCAAACGCTCGGACTCATCGGGCGAGAGGCGGCCGGAAGATTTGCGGCGCGCGAAGGTTCGTTCGGGAATGCCAACGATGGAGGCGATTTCGGCGGGCGGGAATCCGGTTTCGGCGGAGAAGGTTTCCAACGATTTGAAGGAAAAGCCGCGCTGGACGGCGCGGATCAGGTCGTCGGTTGCAAGCGCGGAGAGGCCGAGGCTGGAACCGCGAGCGCGATAGTGAACGGGCGAGCGGCGCTCGGCGCGAGCGGCGGTGCCGCGCCTCCGATTGAATAGCATACAAACATTATAGGCACGATTGCAGCCACTTGGCAATACTTCTTATGCCAGATGGCCTAGCGTCGGCTCCGCACAGATGGAACGGCGTGCCGCCTCCAGCCGGCTTTCGCGGAAACGAGGCTCCAGAACCCCCTTGCGTCGGTCCCGCGACTCTGCTACGGTTAGCGAACAAAAAGCGAAGGAGCTAGAACGTGTCACCATCATCCCCGCAAGGACTGGCAGTCCGGCCGCAGACCACGATTGACACCTTTCAGGAGGCCCTGTATTCGCTGACGGGTCGGTATCGCGCGGATGAGGTCCTGACCGCGATCAAGCATATCCCGGCGCGGGAGGCGCAGTTCCGGCCGATGCCGGAGTGGGTGCGGCCCGAGCTTGCGGCCGCTTACCGGGCCAAAGGCATCGAGCAGCTCTATTCCCACCAGGCGGCCGCGGCAGAGCTGGCCCGCGCGGGCCGGAATTTCGTCGTCGTGACGCCGACGGCTTCCGGCAAGACGCTCTGCTACAACCTGCCCATCCTGAACGCGATTCTCGAAGACCCGGACACGCGCGCGATGTACCTCTTCCCTACCAAGGCGCTCGCGCAGGACCAGCTCGCGGAGCTGCACGACCTCGCCACGCGGCTCGACGATCGCTTCGGCGTCTTCACCTACGACGGCGACACGCCCGGCGACGCGCGCAAGGCCATTCGCGAACGCGGGCACGCAATCCTGACGAATCCGGACATGCTGCACACCGGCATCCTGCCGCACCACACGCGGTGGACACGGCTCTTCGAGAATTTGCGGTATATCGTGATCGACGAGCTGCACACATATCGCGGCGTTTTTGGGAGCCACCTAGCGAACGTCCTGCGGCGGTTGAGACGGATCGCGGAGTTCTACGGGTCGAAACCGCAATTCATCTGCTGCTCGGCGACAATCGCGAATCCGGGTGAGCTGGCGGCGCAGTTGATCGAGCAGGACGTGAGCGTGATCGACGAGAATGGCGCGCCGGCGGGCGAGAAACTCTTCGTTTTCTACAATCCACCGATGGTGAACCGCAATCTGGGAATTCGGCGCAGCTACCTGAACGAAGCGACGCGCGTGGCGAAGGAGCTGCTCGCGCGAAAGCTGCAGACCATCGTTTTCGCGAACAGCCGGTTGCACACCGAGGTGCTGCTCACCTACTTGCAGCAGGCGAATCCGCCGAAGCCGGGCGAAGCGCAAGCGGTTCGCGGTTATCGCGGCGGGTACCTGCCGGGCGAGCGGCGCGAAATCGAGCGCGGCCTGCGCGAGGGGCGGATTCGCGGCGTGGTGACGACGAACGCGCTGGAACTTGGCATCGACATCGGGTCGCTCGACGCATGCGTGATGAGCGGCTACGCGGGATCGATCGCGTCGACCTGGCAACGGGCCGGGCGAGCAGGACGGCGCAGCGGGGGTTCCTGCGCGGTGATGGTGGCATCGTCGGCGCCGCTCGACCAATTCATCGTGCAGCATCCGGACTATTTTTTCGGGCGCTCGCCCGAGCACGCGTGCGTCCAGCCGGACAATCTCGAAATCCTGGTCAATCACCTGAAGTGCGCGGCATTCGAGCTGCCGCTTTCGCCGGAGGACAAGTTCGGCGACGTCGACTTGCAGGAATTGTGCGAGCGCCTGAGCGATGCGGGCTTCCTGCATCGCAGCGGGGCGAACTGGCATTGGGTTCAGGAGGCGTACCCGGCGGACGCGGTGAGCTTGCGATCGGTGACGTCGGACAATTTCGTGATTATCGATACTTCGGGGCACGCGGAGGGCGAGGAAGACGGCGAACCCGAGGTGATCGGCGAAGTGGATTTTTCGTCGGCGCTGACGACGGTGCACTCGAAGGCGATCTACATTCACCAGGGCCAGCAGTATCACGTCGAGCGTCTGGATTTCGAGCAGCGCAAAGCGTACGTGAAGCCGGTGAACGTCGACTATTTCACGGACGCGATTCGGTACACGCAAGTGCGCGTGCTCGAAATCGCGAAAGAGGAATGCATCGCGGGACCCGCGGCGCGCGCGCACGGAGACGTGCTGGTGCGGTCGCAAGTGGTGGGATTCAAGAAAATCAAATTCTTCACCAACGAAAATGTCGGCGCAGGAAAGCTCGAACTGCCGGAAAACGAGATGCACACGACGGCGTTCTGGATCACGCTCGAGCGAAATCTGCTCGCGCGGCTGCCGTTCGCCATCTCCGACCGGCAGAGCGGGATCTTCGGCTTGCTGTATGCGCTCGAATCGATGGCGGCGCTTTTGCTGATGTGCGACCGGCGCGACCTGGGCACGGCCGTGGGCGAGCGCCCGCCAAGCGCGGGCGTCGAAACGAACTGGAGTGAATACACGGCGGCCACGGACGATCCCGCGGAGGGCAAGGAATTCTTCGAGCCGAATCTGTATCTCTACGACGCGTATCCCGGCGGAATCGGGTTCAGCGAACCGCTGTACCGCGTTCATGACCTGCTGCGTCGGCGGACGAGGGAATTGATTGCTTCGTGCCCGTGCGAGAACGGGTGCCCTTCGTGCGTGGGTCCGGCGGGAGTGAAGAGCGAGCGAACGAAAGAAGTGGCGCTCGCGATTCTCGATAGGCTGTGCGAGTAACCTTGAGGCGAACGAACGAAAACCGGTTTGCAGGGGTGGCGGCGCTGAAGCCTGCGCGCGAGCGGCGAACCATTGATGCTCCGAACGAGCTGCGGGGAATGGCGCCGGACATCCCCGAAGGCTCGGCGCGTCTCGCGGAACTGCTCGGCGCAATGCCCGCGAAGAATCGCTTCGGCGAGCATCTCGGCCTGCGGCGCTGGTTTTCGGAATCGATTGACTGCGAGCCGCCCGAACGCCGCGTCGACGAAATCGCGCTGCGGCTGCTCGCGCCGGACGCGCCGGCGCAGATCGCCGACCCGGAGCAATGGCTTTTTCTGGACACGGAAACGACGGGGCTGGCGGGCGGCACCGGCACGTACGCATTCCTGGTAGGGATAGCGTGGTGGGATGCCGGCGGGCTGGAAGTCGAACAGTTTTTCATGCGCGACCACAGCGAGGAATATTCGCTGCTGGCGGCCCTGGCCGAGCGAATGGCGGAGCGACGGGTTCTCGTGACATTCAACGGGAAATCGTTCGACTGGCCGCTCCTCGAAACGCGCTACCGTATGACGCGAACGATTCGCCCTCCCGAGCCGCGCGCGCATCTCGATTTCCTTCATCCCGCGCGCAACTTGTGGCGGTTGCAGCTCGGATCGGTGCGCCTCGCGGAACTCGAGCGGCACGTGCTCGGATGGAATCGCGGCGCGGACGTGATGTCCGAACTGATTCCGGCAATTTATTTCGAGTTTCTGCGCGGAGGATCGCCCGACCCGCTTATCCCCATCTTTCAGCACAACCAAATGGACTTGCGCGGACTCGCGGGGCTTGCGGCGCACACGCTTTCACTGCTCGCCGAACCGGAGGCGCGCGGCCGGGACCCGCTGGAGCTTTTTGGTGTGTCGCGGATCTGCGAACGCCGCGGGGACATTGAGCGTGCGAGGACGCTCTACGAGCGGTCGCTCGCGCAGGAGCTTCCGGCCGAGACGGGGCGAGCCGCCCGAAAATCGCTGGCGCGGATTGCGAAGCGGGACGGAGACTTTTCGCTGGCGTGCGAGCTCTGGACGCAGATGCTGGGGCAGTCGCGCGAGGGCCTGGAGGCATACGAACAGCTTGCGATTTATTACGAGCGCCGCTCGCGGGAGCCGCATCGCGCGGCCATGCTGGTGCGCGACGCGCTGGCCGAGCTGCGGCGCGCAAACCGGCTGGGAGCGCTCGCGCCCGGAATCTGCCGGCGGTACCGGCAGCGGTTCGAAACGCGCCTGGCGCGTCTCGAAAGGAAGGCGCCACGAGCCCTGCTTGAGCTCCCCGGACCCGCCGGCCCGGAATCGAAACCGGCGACTACGGAATCCAATTAGCAGATTTCACCGAGGTTAAATTCGATGCAGAATTCGGATAGTACCGGCGCTCAAAGAGCGCGAACATCGACACCAGACGTGAAGGATCAAACCATGGCTCAAGTGACGGAACCCTACTTGCGCGAGCAGCTCGAAAAGCGACGCGAGGAGTTGAAGCAAGCGATCAATTCTCCCGCCGCCGTCGCGCCCGCGGCCTTTTTCAGTCTTCTGCACGAGGTCGACGCCGCACTCGACCGCATGAACGATGGGACGTTCGGCATCTGCGAAGCGTGCCACGACACGATCGAAAAGGACCGGCTGATCGCCGACCCTCTCGTTCGTCTGTGCCTCGATCACCTGAGCAGCGAAGAGCAACGCGCGCTCGAAGGCGACCTGGAGCTGGCGTCACGGATTCAGCGGGGATTGCTGCCGCAGCCGAATTTGCAATTTCGCGACTGGCGTGTCCATTACGAATACAAGCCGGCGGGCCTGGTGAGCGGAGACTATTGCGATGTGATTTCGCCTTCCGGCGGCGATGGTGCGCTCACGTTTCTGCTTGGCGACGTCGCCGGCAAAGGCGTCGCCGCTTCCCTGCTGATGACGCACTTGCACGCAATGTTTCGAAGCCTTTCGGCAATGGAGACGAGCCTCGACAAGCTGCTCGAACTGGGGAACCGGATTTTCTGCGAGAGCACAATCGCCGGCCAGTATGCGACGCTCGTCTGCGGGCGCGCGACGGGGACGGGCGAACTCGAGATTGCAAGCGCAGGACATCTGCCGGTTCTCCACATCGCCGCGAAGGGCGACGTTGAGCGAATCAGCGCCACCGGCTTGCCACTGGGAATGTTTTCGACCACGCACTACTCTGTCCGGCGGCTGCAGCTTCATCCGGGGGACGCGCTTCTTCTGTTTACGGACGGAATCTCGGAGGCTCGCGATGTCGCCGGCGACGAATACGGAGTCGACCGGCTTTCACTCGTCGCCGCCGAAAGGCACGGTTGGGCGCCGCGCGAACTCATGGCAGCGTGCATGGCGGACGTTCAACGGTTCTCAGGCGGGCATCGGCGAGACGACCAGACGCTGATGGCGGTTTATCGCGACCACCCTGTAGGTTCCTCGCTGAACGAATAGTATGCTCAGTGGCCGCCCGTCGTAGACAAGCTCAGTGAGCAGCGAGCAGGGAAGGTTCACGATCCGGCGAGCGATACGCGCGGGTTTCGACGGCTCTCGCTTTCGTTTCGGGCGCGGCGGGAACAGGCGCTCGCGGCCAGCCGACCGCAGCGGTAATTTTGTCGTAGGTCTCGCGGGTCGAGCCTTCCACCGTCAAACACGTGGTTCCCACGCAGCGCAAGAAAACGCCGCCAGTGTCTGTGCTGAACTGGAAGAAATTCGGGCGACGGAAAAGGTCCTTGCGGTCTTTGTACTTCAGCTCAAGGGCCTCGCTGTATTGCCCACAGAAGCGATCCGCGTCTTCAATGTCGTCCAGGACCAGCCGAAAGACGAGCGCTGTGTTCCCGGTCTTGGGATCTTCGAAAATGGCGTAGCGATCGCCGCTCCAAGCGGGAGACAACGCATCCGCGCGCTGCTGGCCGAGGAACTGCTTCAGAAGCTCTTCGAGGCCGAATTCACCCAGCACGTTTTCTTCGAGCAGCTTCCAATCCTTGGGCGCAACCGTCTTCCAGTCGGGCAGCGTGACGGGAACGGGCTTCACGCTCGTGAAATACAGATTCGGATGGATGATCTGCTGCGTCGAGACCGGCGGATTATCGAAAATCAGCTTGATATCTTCCCAGCCGGAATGCGCTTTCAAGAACTGCTGTGAAAACGAAGTACCCGCCAGATAGGGAAACAGCAATTCGTCGCGAATGTAGATAGGCGCGTGCGAGAGATTCGGATCCTTGTCCATTTCGGCGATGGCGCCGGAGCGAATCAGAAGCGTGACGTCCGGCACGTCGCGCACGCCCACCTTCTCGTCACGCAGCGTGTAGTCCACCATGGCAGCAACAGCGGAGCCCTCACTGACCGAATCGCGGGCGAGCTCGGCATCGTCATTGGGGCGCGCCGCTTTGATCCAAGGATCGATGTGAAACGATTGATCCTCGAGCGCGTGCGTGAGCTCGTGAGCCATGACGGTGCGCTGCTCGTCCACTGCGATCCAATCAGCGATGTAGAACTCCTTCGCTTTCGGATCGTACAGGCCCGCGACCTGATCGGTGAGGACATCGAGCATAAAGGAGTCGAGCGGAAAGCCCTTCGGGATGAAGCCGAAGGCTTCGAGCGACTTATCGTCCGCATAGCGCTCGGCGTCGGTCTTGTCTTCCTTTTCCTCGCGAACCAGGTAGTCGCGGATCTCCTGTTTCGACCGCAGGCTCTTCTTCAGCGATTCCTTGACGGGCAGATCGAGGATCGCGCTCATCTGTGCAAGGACCTCGTCCGCAGCCTGGATGAAGTTCTCTTCCGTATGAGGAGGGGCGGCGGGCAATGCGTTTGGCCGGGGAATCGAGCTTGGGGGAGGCGTAGTCTGCTGTCCCGCCGCAGAAAGAACGAAGACGAGCATCACTACCGTGCCCAAGAATCGCTTCATGCACTGCCTCCCATGGCCCCGGTTACGCACGTTGGTTAGATGACAGAAGTAGGATAGCAGGTTTGCAGGGCCGGCATTGGGAATGACGAGATCCCGGTTCAGCGCTTCACCGGGCTGGGGACTTCCGCTGCGAGAATCTTCCGGACCTGCTTCCAGAAGTCGTCGATTTCGAACGGCTTCAGAACGACCGGGGACCCCGCCTTCCCGATGGTTTCGCTAAAGTCCCGATCGCGCGCGTTCCAAACCGTGAAGATAATCCGGTTCGAGAGCTCGGGCCGATTTCGCTCGATCCAACTGCACAGATCCGCAATCGACACCTCGCCGGGGGTCCTGATGTCGATTACGGCGGCATCGGCCGTTTCGCGTTTCAGCAGATTGATCGCTTCGCGGCCGTTCCTGGCGATTTTCACGGAGGCACCGTGAGCAACGAGAATCTCTTGCTCGAGATGGAGGACGGCTTCGTCGTCATCGACAAGCAGAATCTTGCCGCCCGAAATCCTTCGCGAATGGGACGCCTTCTTCGGAGCTGCTTCCTCCGAGAAAGGCAGCAGAGGAAGCGTAACGGAGAAAATCGCCCCGCCGTCGGGCGCGTTCTCGACGCGAATTTCGCCGCCATGCTCCTTGACGATGCCGTAGCAGATGCTGAGACCAAGCCCCGTACCCTTGCCCACAGCCTTGGTGGTGTAGAACGGGTCGAATACGCGATGGGGGTTCTGGACCCCGGGCCCGTTGTCGATGAAGTCGACGCGGAGCTTGTTTTCAACGACCGAGGTGCGCAGGCGGATTTCGCCCTTCCCTCCCTTTTCGGTCACCGCGTCAACGGCATTGTTCAGGATATTCAGGAACACCTGCTGAAGCTGGTGGAAATCCCCGCCGATCGACGGGAGGTGCGGGTCGAACTCGCGGTGAACGCGGATGCTGTTCAGCTTCATGTCGTACTCGCGAAGCGAGAGCGTGTCATCGAGGATCTGGTTGAGTTGAATCGGCGCGCGTTCCGGCTTGTGTTGCCGGGCAAAGCTGAGGAGATTCTGGACGATATGGTGGGTGCGCTGCGCCTGCTTGTAGAGTTTTTCGAGATAGTCGGAACTGCGAGCGTTTGCAGCCTCCTCAGACTTGAGGAGCTGGCTGTAGCCCAGGATCGCGGTGAGCGGGTTGTTCAGCTCGTGCGCGACGCCTGAAATGAGCTGTCCGACCGCCGCCATCTTTTCGCTTTGCAACAGCTGTTCCTGGGTGCGGCGCAGCGTTTCGTAGGCTTCGCGAGTCTCTTCAAGCAAGCGGGACTTGTCGATGGTGGTAGCGATTTGATTCCCGACGGCCGCGAGCAGGTTCAATTCAGCCGGGGCAAACTCCCTCATGTCACGGCAGCCGACCATCAAGGTGCCCGTGATCCGGTCCTTGGCCCAAAGAACGACGATCTGCGACGTCAGAATGCCTTCTTTTCGCTGCAGCTCGCGAAATTCCTCCGGGAGCGCCAGCGCGGATCCCGACAACAAGGTCGCGCGCGACTGGCGAACCTGCTGAAGCAGCGACGCCGAAATCCGAACCGGGCCGATGCGGCGGGCATACTCCGATCGATATCCGAAGCTTGCGGCACTCTTGAGCGCTCCGGTGGGCTCATCGAGAAAATACACGGTGGCGACGTCCGCCGCGAAGAGCTCCGCGACCTTGGCGAGCGAGCGGGTGAGCACGTCCTCGATCGCCGAAGACTCGCTCAGAAGCTCCGCGATGGTGTTGAGTACGAGCAATTCGCGGTTGCGGCGCCGAATTTCCATTTCGGCGTGTTTCCGTTCCGTGATATCGAGAACAAACCCCTGATACGCAACGATCGTGCCGGAATCGTCGCGGGTCACGAAACTCGATTCGTGGGCGGTTCGAATGTCGCCGTCCTTGCGCCGGAATAGAAATTCGAAGTCGGTGACTTCACCGTATTCGTGGAGCAGCCGCTTCAAGCGCTGGCGCTCCGCGGAATCGATGTAGATCCTCGAGGGAATGTCGACGCGAAGCAGTTCCTCGCGGCTGTCATAGCCAAGCATGTGCATGAACGCGTCGTTGAAGTCCAGAAAGCGCCCTTCGGGCGTCGAGATGAAGATGCCCTCCTGCACCTTTTCAAAGAGCGCGCGGAATTTGCTCTCCGCCTGGCGCCGTTCGGTGAAGTCCTTCAACACGTGGATCGTCCCGAGGCAACGTCCTTCGGAATCGTGAAAGTCCGAGTTGGTGACGAGGAAGTGTCCGCCAAAGGTCGGGTCCACCTGCTCCGGTTTGCCGGCGGCTCCCTCGCAATAGGGGCACGCCGTCCAGCGAACTTCGCTCTGCTTCAACAAATCGCGGAGCCACTGGCGTTCGATCAGGTCGGGGTCAACGCCAAGGTGCCACGCCAGCGAGCGATTCACGCGAAGGACGCGGCCGTCCGGGCCGTGGACCAAAATCAGGTCATCGATGGAGTTGAAGGTGTCGAGCCATTGCCGACGGGAAGTGGCTGCAGACTCGATCAGCGCGACGTTCTGCAGCGTTAAACCGATCAGATTGCCGACGTTCACCAGAAAATCGATTTCGTCGCTCTCGAACTTTCGCGGATCTGACGAGCCGACGCAAAGAAGCCCGAGGACCTTTTCTTTGCCGGGTATGCGCACGAGAACCGCAGCGGATAATTGTTCCTTGTTGAGCCACAGCAGCGGTTTCGCCTCTTCCAAAGCGGTGTAGGAAACGGACGATGCGCTTCTGTCGAAGGCCTCCTGCACCCACGGCTCCGTGCTCGCGGTTCTGGCATACTGCTTGACGAACGTGTCGCTGAAGCCCACGGAAGCGTGGAGCGAAAGCGATGGAGAGTTGCCGGCGGCATCCAGGAGAAAGGCAACTCCGTGCGTGGCGTTCAGGCTCGCCACAACCTGGCGCAGAATGCCCTCGAGTGTCTCGCGAACGCTGAGCGACCGCGTGGCATCCGCTGTAATCAGTGCCAGCCGCCGCAGTTTCTCGTTCAGGTCCTCCGTGCGGGCACGGCCCGCCTCAAGGACCAAAACCGCCATCGCGACGCCCATCGCAATTCCGAAGAGGTCCTGCAGCGACACCCGGAACACTTCGAATGCCTGGGCGTTCCAGTCAGGCCGGTCAAACCCATGAAGGCCGCGCATCAGGAGCGCACCCGCGAGAAGCTTCCAGCCAAATCCCCGATGTTGTCTCTGCGTACGCCACAGAATCAGTCCCGCAGCGATGAAAAGAGAGCACTCAATGAGCGATTCGGACCACCCTGCGATCTCCGACGATCGTTTCGCGAGCAGCGGCAGGACAATCGCAGCGATCAGGGCAAAGGGCCACAGGTACTTCAACCGCCGTCCCTGGCCGCAACATTCGAGAATAGCCACGAAAAAGACGGCGGCGGTAACCAGCGACATCGTCGAGCGGAACATCGGAACGTCGGGTCCGTTGTTCCACAGGTGTGAGATTCGGAGAGCGGCCACAAAAACGTAGAGGGTCCAAGCAGCCAGCCAGTATCGGAAGAAGCGGGCCCTAAAGCCGGGAGCCAGAAGCACATAGACGACCAGGAGCATGAACGCGGCTGAGCAATCGATGAATGCCGCCGCCAGGAGACCCGGGTTGGACACAAACGCCATCAGCGCCGATTTGAATTAACCAGTTACTACATAAAACAGAGAATTGAGGATTTCAGGGGACCAGTTTGTAAAGTAGCACGTGCTTGTAACTTAGGGCAACACGCCCCTCACGGGCCTGTGCCCTGCCTTATAATGCTGGTCTGGCGGAGCGAACCGTGGACAAAGAAAAAATTCTCGTAGTGGACGACGAAGAGGCCATCCGAGAGGTGGTTTCAACCCTCCTGGATTCCCAGGGCTATGAATCGACCGTCTGTTCGAACGGTAAGATCGCCCTGCAAACTTTTGGCAACGACACCTTCGATCTTGTCCTGAGCGACATCGTCATGCCCGAAATGGACGGGCTGAAGCTGCTCGGGGAGCTGCGAAACCAGGATCCGGACGTGCCCGTCATCATGGTGACGGCGATGCATGACATCTCGATTGCGCTCGAGGCGATCCGCTCGGGCGCGTACGACTATATCCTGAAGCCATTCGAGAAGGATCAGCTTCACCTGAGCGTCCGACGCGCCCTGGAGCACCGCCGTCTCGTGCTTGAGAACCGCACATACCAGAGCGATCTCGAACATCTGGTCGCGGAACGCACGCAGCAGCTTTCGATCGCTCTCCAGGACCTCGAGCAATCCTACGATTACACGCTCGAAGCTCTCGGCGGCGCGCTCGACGCGAAAGACGCAGAAACGGAAGGCCATTGCCAACGCGTCACCGCGTTCACGATCACAATCGCGCGCGCGATGGGCGTCGACAAAGGCCTGCTGCGGCACATTGCGCGCGGGGCGTTTCTCCACGACATCGGCAAAATGGGGATTCCCGATAGCATCCTCACCAAACCGGGGCCGCTGACACCCGAGGAACGCGAAATTATGCGCCGCCACTGCGAAATCGGCTACGCCGTGCTCGAGCGGATTCCCTTCTTGAAGGAAGCGGCCGAGATCGTTCTCTCGCACCAGGAGTGCTACGATGGCTCGGGATATCCGCGGAAACTGAAGGGCGAGCAGATCCCCATCGGAGCGAGAATTTTCGCGGTTGCGGACACGCTCGACGCCATGATTTCCGACCGTCCCTACCGCAAGGCGCTGCCGATCTCCGCGGCTCGCGAAGAGATTCAGCGATACTCGGGAAGACAGTTTGATCCGCGCGTGGTCCAGATCTTCCTCTCGCAACCCGACCGCGTGTGGCTCGAGCTTCACGAAAAAATCGGCGATCCGTTCCGTCTCACGCAACTCGAACGCGTCTAGCCAGCGCCGGTTCCCTGCTCGGCCCGCCTAGGGAAGCCTACCCACATCGTATCCCCCTGAGTTGGTGAGGTGATAGTCCAAGAAGACGGGGGGAAGCAAGCAGAGTTGGAGGGGCGAGCGGGGAGCCAGCTGCTCGATGATCTGCCAGGGGCTGAGATTTTCTTTGTGAGAGTTGGTCCGCACGAGATTGAAGTAGAGCTGGTAGGTGTGCGTTTTGGCGAGGAATTCGCCGCGGCTGGCGAAGGATTCCAGGTCAAAGAACTCGTCTTCTTCCAGCCGATGCACCGTTTCAACGTCGTTCTGGTAGGTGTGAGCGGCGGGCGGGATGCGCACGTGTTGGCTGTCGATGAGAGCGGAGGGGAAATCGCCTTTGAACTCGCCGCCGTTGTCGGTTTGCCAGACCAAGTCACGCAGCGAGACGCCATAGCGAGCCAGATGCTGCTGAATGCGTGAAGCGAAAACCGCGCTGGCGGAGGCACTGCGCTGCTGAGCGAACGACCAGAATAGCAGCCCGCTGCGAACTTCGCGGGCGGTGTACTGGATCAGGGGTAAGCCGAGACGCCGGGCCTGGGGCCAGTAGTGGGGAATATCGTCGAGATCCTTGGTATCGGCGGAGATTTGCTGGAACAGACTCCAGCGAGCTTTGATGGCGGCGAGATCCTGCTTACGCTGATATTTTCTGCGCCGTTTTTTCATCAGGCCGTGCTGGCGCCAGATGCGTTCCAGGGCCCGATGGCTGAGAGGCAGATCGAACTCGCGGATCAGACGGCGAGCGCCGAAGGTGGGCAAGGTCTGACGGAGTGCCACGACCTGACGTTCGATGTAGGCAGGGGTGCGGCGGGGTTGGCGGCGGGGCGCCCGCGATTGTTCGAGCAGTCCGGAGAGCCCCTGCTGTTGATAGCGGCGGAGCCACTTGCGCACCGTGGGCACGGTAGTGGCGAAGAGGCGTGCCGTCGGCTTGATGCCGCGATCCCGGGCGGACTCGACTAAGCGAAGGCGGTGGTTAAAAGCGCTTTTCATCTCACGCACGAGGTCGAAATAGCGAGCGGCGGCCATGCGCGGAGTCTACTCGCGCGCCGCCCGGCTCTCCCCCCAGCCGGGCGGCCATCTCCTCCCGCCTCTTTTCGCTGACGCATTTTAACTTCGCCAGGGGGATACGATGTGAGTAGGCTCTCCCACCTGCTCGGCCCGCCTTGCCTGACTCGGAAAACACAGGTAGTATGCGCAGACGGAGGATGGCGAATGGCACTGGTGCCGATTAAGACGGCCTCCACGACCGGCTACTGCGATTGCATCTGCGGTTGCTACGAACTGGCGAGTCAGCGCGACGAAGATACGGGAAAGGGATACTGCCCGCGCTGTGCCAAGGAACACCTGGAACTGAATCGCGGTATCGGTTTGCCGCAACTGCCACCCTCGAAGCTGCCGGATAGCGAAGGTCCTCCGCTCAAGCTGGACACTCCGGAGCCCGCGGACCCACCCGGACGCTTGCGATAGTCTTCCCGAAAAGATTGACACCGAAGCCTGTCCTTCGGACGTTGGTGTTGGCCGCCACATGCGGCTATAATCTCCGTCGGGCCCTCACAAACGACAACGGAGGAAGCATGAAACGAAGCGTCATGGCAGTGACTGGCTTGCTCCTGCTGCTGCTCGCCGGGTATTTCCCGGCTGCAGCTCAGGACGAAGCCATGGCCACGACGACCTTGAAGGTGGGCGACGTCGCGCCGGACTTCACTTTGCCGAGCGATCAATCGAAGCCGGTGAAGCTGAGCGACTACCGCGGAACTAAAACCGTGGTCCTTGCCTTCTACGTCCTGGCATTTACCGGCGGTTGAACGAAGGAACTTCAGGCCTATCAGGCTGATCTGGCCAAACTCGAAGCAAACGACACCGTCGTTCTCGGAATCAGCATCGACAGCCCTCCAGCCAACGCAGCATTCGCCAAGCAAATCGGCGTCACGTTCCCCCTCTTGAGCGACATGAACCGCAAGGTCCTCACCGCCTACGGGATTCTGAAGAAGTACCCGATGAACGGTGACGAGTATGAGTGGGCACGCCGCACGACATTCGTCGTGGATAAGGACGGAAAAATCCAGCACATCGAATTCGACAACAGTGCTGTGAATCCGAACAATGCCGTCGACGTCTGTCTGAAACTCCACGAGAAAGCCACGCCGTAAGCAGCGCTACTCGCCAGGAACCAAATGGGGCGGACCGCGTGTCCGCCCCCGCATTCCTAGCCACACAGTGAACAGGCACCGGGATCCTCGCGAGCGCCGCGCGTTTTGTGCTACGATGCGCTCAAAGTCGGTACTGGGATCACATCTCACTCAAGGAGAATCCAAATGCGTCCTCGCGCAACAATTCTGCCCGTTCTTGTCTTCGCACTTGCGTCTTGCGCAGTGGTGGCGCAAGCGCAGGCTCCGGCCGCTGCGCCGAAGCCAGGCCCCGAAATAAAGAAACTGGGAGTCATGGTGGGCAAATTCGCGAATGAAGGCGAAATGAAAGCGGGAGCAATGGGGCCGAACTCGCCGGTTCAAAAAGTAACAGGCACGGACGACTGCAGGTGGACCTCCGGCGGATTCGGCGTGCTCTGCAACTCCACAGTCGATATCGGCGGTATGAAGGGCACCGAAGTCGCCCTTGCATATTACGACCCAACCTCGAAAACGTACCACTACCACTCTGTGGACAGCGCGGGAGACATCGACGACTCGACTGGCACCGTCGAAGGCAATACCTGGACGTGGATCGGCCAGAGCATCGAGGGGGGCCACGCGATGCATAGCCGGTTCATCATGAAGGTGATTTCGAAGGACTCCTTCGAGTACACCGTGGAATCGGGCGACAGCGAGAGCTCGATGGTGCCCGTCATGAGCGGCAAGGAGACACGCGTGGTCGCGGCGGCCAAGCCCCCGATGTCGAAGCCCGCTTCGCAGTAATCTAGCGGGATACGTTGCGGCGGCTGAAAATCAATCCGAAGATACCGACGAACAAGCTCAAGGTAGGAAACAGCAGAATCAGAATGCCGTGGCGCAACGCCTTGCTGCCCTGCGCTCCGGACGCAGCGGCGTTCTGGTAGCACATCGCGCATCCCTGCGCAGCCGCATGCGGCGCACATACGGCGAACAAGACAAAGGCAACCGCCAGCGCGAGACTCGCTCGAAATACGAAGCGCTTCTTCATTCCGTCTCTCGTCACTGCGGCCGCATGTGAATCAGCCGGACGCTGTCTGGGAAGAACATGATCAGCATCATGCAGATGCAGAATACCATGGCGGGCACGAGCAGGAGGAACAGTCCGAGGTGCTCGAAGCGCAGGTGCATGAAGTACGAGACGATCAAAGCCGCCTTGATGAGCGACAGCCCCACCAGGATCGTCAACATGAGCGCGGGAGCAAGCCTCAGGTACGCGAGGAACACTTCCACTCCCGTCAGCGCCAGCAGCCACACCCATACGCTGACGAATAGCTTCGTCGTTCCCACATCGTGACTTTCAACGGTCGCAGCATGCGAAGTCATCGGCGCTCCTAGCCTTTCAGGCTGACCGACATGAGGTAAACCATCGGGAAAATGAACATCCAAACCAAGTCGACGAAGTGCCAGTAGAGACCGCTCACTTCCACGTGGTCGGCGTTGTATTTGCCCTTGCCGAAACCCCACGAGATGATCGCCAAATAGACGGCGCCGATCGTCACGTGAAGCATGTGCAGACCGGTGAGGCCGAAGAATGTTCCGCCGAAGAGCGGCACACCCCACGGATTGCTCCACGGCGTCACGCCCTCGTGAAACAGCGTCACCCACTCGGTCGCATGGATCCCGACGAACGCGAGGCCAAAGAAAATCGTCCAGTAGAGCATGCGGACGGCCTTCTTCGTATCGCCCTTGCGCGAGGCCGAAACGGCGAAGACCATCGTCAAACTGCTGCTGAGTAGGATGAGCGTCATCGCGGTGGATTTCGCGATGGCCGGCCAGATTTCAAACGGCCGCGGCCAATCCGGATTCGCGAGGCGCACGTAGGCGTAGCTGACGAGCAGCGCCGAAAAAGTCAGCGAGTCCGACACGATGAACAGCCACATCCCCAGCTTCTTCGAATTGATCGCGAAGGGAGATGCGCCGCCCGACCACGGCGACTCAACTATGCCCTCGAGTTCGGGTTCACTCACGTTTCACCGTCCCAAGATGAGAAGTAAGAACAAAAACACCCAAAGTCCATCCATAAAATGCCAGTACATCGAGACGACTTCCGTCGCCGTGCTGCGTGTGAGCCGGTGCGTCGGCCGGAAGAGAACCGAAACGAGCGCGATGACTCCGCCGGCCAGGTGGAGTCCATGCGCGACCGTGAATACATAAAGGAAGCTGCTGCTCGCATTCGTGGCCATGTAGACGCCCGCTTGCGCAAATTGGCGCCATGCGATGATCTGCCCCACCAGGAAGAAGAGCCCGAGAATCGTCGTGACGCCCCACCAGTGCCGAAAGCCTTCTTCGTCGGCGGCGCGAAACAGCTTGCGCGAACGCGCCAGCGTGACGCTGCTCGCGAGGAGAATGGCGGTGTTCAACCAGAGGACTCGCGGAAAGACCGGCAGCGGCACCCACCCGCTGTTCGGCATTCCCTTGCGCACGATGTAGGCGCTGACCAGCGCCATGAAAAACATCAGAATGCCGCCGAGCCCGACGGTCATTCCGGTAACGTACGTGCGCTGCGGCACGCCCGCTGCGCGGCCCGAAGGCTCGTTCCCTCCGCCGCCCTGGCCGTTCCCGCCGGACGAGCCTCCGCCCGTTCCACCGTGATCGCTGTGGATCAGTTCGACATCGGGCGTGGCAGTGGTTCCGGGCATGGTTCTATTTGTTTCGCTTTACCTCAGCGGGAGGGATGTTCTGCGGCGTGAAGTCGTCAACTGTATCCAGCCTGCTGAACTCATACGGGCCGCGATAGACGCTCGGGTAATGTCCGTCGAAGTTATCGAGCGGCGGCGGAGAGTCTGTGCTCCATTCGAGCGTGGTGGCGTTCCACGGATTCTTCGAGGCCTTCGCGCCGTGCTTCAAACTCCAGAAGAAGTTGAACAGGAAAAACAGTTGGGCCGCGCCGGTGACGAATGCAGCGATGGTCATGAAGTAATGGACATTTTGGAGCGGCTTCAGGAAATCGACCGCCGTGTAGTCCGCGTAGCGGCGAATCCCGCCGGCGATTCCGAGCCAGTGCATCGGCATGAAGATGAGGTACGCGCCGATAAACGTGAACCAGAAATGCAGTTTCGCGAGCGGTTCACTCATCATCCGCCCGAACATTTTCGGGAACCAGAAGTATGTCGCCGCGAAGATCCCGAAAATTGCAGCCACGCCCATCACCAAGTGGAAGTGAGCAACCACGTAGTAGGTGGCGTGCAGCCGGTTGTCGATGGCCGGTTGAGCCAGGAAGAGGCCTGAAAGCCCGCCGCTGACAAACAGCGAAACGAACCCGAGGGCAAACAGCATCGGACTCTTGAACTGAATCTTCCCGTTCCACAGTGTGCCGAGCCAGTTGAAGGTCTTGATCGCCGAAGGAACGCCGATGGACATCGTCAGCACGGAAAACGCAAAACCCGAATACGGGCTCATGCCGCTGACGAACATGTGGTGGCCCCAGACCATGAAGCCCAGGAAGCCAATCGCGCAGATGGCTCCCGCCATCGCGCGGTACCCGAATACCGGCTTGCGCGAGAACGTCGAGAGGACGTGGGAAGCCACGCCCATGCCCGGCAGAATCGCGATGTAGACCTCAGGGTGGCCGAAGAACCAGAACAGGTGCTGCCAGAGAAGGGGCGAGCCGCCGCTGTGCGGTTGCAATTGATCGTTGACCACCGTGCCCGCGGGGATGAAGAAGCTTGTGCCCGCCGAGCGGTCCAGCAGCAGTAGAACACCGCCGGCTAGCAGCACGCCGAATGCGAGCAAGCCGAGAATCGCGGTTACGAACCAACCCCATACCGTCAGGGGCATGCGGAACAAACTCATGCCCGGCGCTCTCATGTCAATTGTCGTGGCGATGAAGTTCAGCGCACCCAGCAACGAAGCCAGACAGAACAAAGCGATGCTGACGATCCACATCGTCTGGCCCCAGCCTTCACCCGGCCCGGTCACTTCGCCAAGCCCGCTCAGCGGCGCGTAACCCGTCCATCCACTGAGAGGCGCGCCGCCCGGAACGAAGAACGCGGCGATGATGGCGACGAACGCGAGAAACGTGACCCAGAACGACAGCATGTTCAGGTGCGGAAACGCCATGTCCGGCGCGCCGATTTGAATCGGCAAGAAGTAGTTGCCGAAGCCGCCCTGCGGCGCCGTGGTCAGCACGAAGAACACCATGATTGTCCCGTGCATCGTGAGCAGCGACGCGTACTGTTCCGGCGTCATGATTCCGCCCTGAATGAACGGAAGGTGCGCGTTCGGCCATGCCAGATGGAAACGCATCACCAGGGAAAGAATCATCCCGACGAACACCGCTGTCATCGCCAGCAGGATGTATTGAATGCCGATCACTTTGTGATCGGTGCTGAAGATGTACTTGCTGACAAAGCCCGTCGGCGCGTGGGGCACGACGTGGGCGTGCGAACTCATTCATGGCCTCCTGATTTCAGGGCTTGCGCTTCCAGACCCTGGGTTCGGCAAGATCGATTTCACTGGCCGGCCGCCGGCTGTTCCTGCTGCTTAAGGAAGTTCTGGTAATCGGATTCAGAGACCACATCCAGGAAGCTCCGCATCCGGTAATGCGCCAGTCCGCACAACTGCGTGCAGACAATCTCGTAGCGCCCAATCGTGTCGGCCGTGAAGTGCATGGGGATCATCAGGCCCGGAACAGCGTCCTGCTGAAGGCGAAGCTCGCGCACGTAGAAATTGTGGATCACGTCCTGCGAACGGATCAGCAACTCGACCTCGTGATTCACGGGCACGGTCAGCGTCGGCACCACGATATCGTCCTTGCCCGCAGGATCGTTGGGATCGAGTCCCAGCGGGTTGCCGGTCGACGCGCTGATCAGCTTCGGATCGAGCTTGCCGAATTTGCCGTCCGGCCCCGCATAGCGGAAGTTGAAAACGAACTGATTCTCGGTGACTTCCACCTGGATCGCGTTTGGCGCAGCCTCAGTGAACCGCATTTCGGCCCAAGCCTTGTAGCCGAGCAGGCCTAACCCAACGAAGAGGATGATCGTCGCCGAGGTCCAGATAACCTCCATCGCGTTGTTGCCGTGCGTGTAGGTGGCGCGCTGTCCTCGATCGCGGAAACGAAAGATGGCGTAAGCGAGGCCCATCTGCGAAAGGATGAACACCGTTCCCGTCACGTAGAGCGTGAGGTCGTACTGGTGATCGATCTCGTGTCCCACCGACGTGATGGCGGGAGGCGCAACCCACAGTCTTGCCACGAAAACGTACACCGTGACCACAACGAGTATGACGATCAGCAGTGACAGCAGACCCGCAGTTGCCGCGGATCCTCGATCGCGCTTACTGGATCGCATCGCTCTTGCTCCCCCGGCCCGATTTGCAAAAAGCGTTCGATTTGGACCGCTAAGAAACACGCATCATATATAAGCGCAGCCGAATTTCAAGAACGAAGATGAGGGGCTCGATGCGGGTTGAAACCAGAGACGGAGATCCCGAACCAATCAGGGGCGGTCGCCCCGGCTACTCATAGCGAAGGGAAACCATCGGATCCACGCGCGACGCGCGACGCGCCGGAATGTACGTCGCGAACCATGACACCCCGCTGAGCAACGCCGCGACGGAGACGAACACCACCGGATCCCACGTCTTCACGCCATAGATCATGCCCGCCATGAAGCGCGTGAGGCCGAGAGCAGCCGCAATGCCAATGACGACGCCAATTCCCGCCAGCCGCATCCCCTGCAACACGACCATCTTCCGCACACTCTGCGGGCTGGCGCCCAGCGCCATGCGGATGCCGATTTCCTGCGTCCGCTGCTGAACCGAGTACGCCATCAGCCCGTAGATGCCGATGGCAGCCAGAAGCAACGCGACGCCCGCAAAAATTGAGAGCAGAGTCGTATTGAAATCGCTTCGGGCGGTCGATTCCCCGACCACCTGCTCCATCGAGCGGATATGTGCGACGGGAAGCCCGCCCGTAGCGACGCGAAGCTCGCGCTGCAGGTCGGCGCTTAGGGAAAACGGCGCTACCTTGGTGCGGATGACCCACGAGATGGGCAGCACCCGCCCTTCCAGCTCGGTGATCCCGTCGACCACCTGCGGTTCGGGCACGAACATCATGGGGTCCGGCGGGCTATCGAGGCCGGCGTCGCGCGTGTCGCCGACGATTCCAATGATCTGCCGAGGCGGCTCTTCGAACACGGAACCCAAACCGTGGCCAATGTCGATGCGCGCTCCCAGGGCGTCTCCCTTCGGCCAAAACTTCTTGGCCATCGCCTCGTTGATTACCACGACCCGATCCGACCCCGCGTCGTCGCGTTCCGTGAACGTTCTCCCCCGCAGCAGCGGGATGCGGAACACTTGAAAGTACTGTGTGGAGACGTTGCGCCACTGGACGTCGCCGTTGAACGGCCCGTCCGTCGGAGGTTGCCCCTCAATCGTGAACGGCAGATCAATCCCGCCCGTGACCGGCAGGCAGCACGTGCTCGCGATCGCCTCCACGCCCGGCAATGCATCCACTCGCTGCTCCACTTCGCGGACCGTCTGCGCAACTCCGGCCGTCTTCTCGAACCGCGTGCCGGAGAACGACATCTGCATCGTCAGGACGTCGTGCGCGTTGAAGCCCGGCTTCACGGAGCGCAGCGTCGCGAACGTGCGAATCAAGAGCGCAGCTCCGACCAGCAGAATCAGCGCGAGCGCCATCTCCGTGACCACCAGAATGGAGCGCGCCTTGTTCTGTCGGAAGCTGCTTCCCGCCCGCGAGCTGCTTTCCTTCAACGTCACGGTCAGATCCGTGCGCGATCCGCTGAAGGCCGGTATCAGGCCGAACAGGATTCCCGTGAACAATGCGACAAACAACGTGAACGCAAGCACGCGCCAATCGAGCGTGACCGCCGCGCCGTGTTCGCCGATTCGCGGAATATCGACTGGGTTGATCGCCAGCAGCCCGCGCACGCCCGCATATCCCAGAATCAGTCCGAGAATGCCTCCCACAAGCGATAGCAGCACGCTTTCCGTGAGCAACTGATAGATGATGCGCCGCCGGCCCGCGCCCAGGGCTGAGCGAATCGCAATCTCGCGTTTGCGCAATGTCGCCCGGGCGAGCAGCAGGTTCGCCACGTTTGCGCACGCAATCAGCAGCACAAAACCAACAGCGCCCAGCAAAATCAGCAGCGCAGTGCGAACTCCCGAAACCACCGTGTCCCTCAAGGGAACCGCCGTGGCGCTTTCGTGCGGGTCCATCAGCGGACCCGGAAACTTCCGGCGAAATTCCTCCGCAGAAAGCTTCATCGCCGCCTGCGCTTGCTCGAGCGTGACGCCGGGGCGCATTCGCGCCGCACACAACAGATAATGTCCTTGATTGGTGCTATTCGGGTCGGCTTGCAGCGGCAGCCAAACGTCCGCCGGAGGATCCGTCTTGAACGTCGAGCCCAGCACGCCAATCACTTCGTAGGGGTCGCCCGTCAGCTCGATTGTTTTTCCTACGATCGCAGGGTCGCTGCCATATCGGCTGTGCCACAGCCCGTTGCTGATCACCACCACGTGCGGCCCGCTCGGGCGATCTTCCTCGGCGGTGTACGTGCGGCCAATCGCAACCGGCGCGCCAAACACATCGAAATAACTCGCCGACGCGTGAATTCCCTTCACCTGTTCAGGACGATCTCCCCCGGTCAGGTTGATCCCGGGGCCCTCGAAGTCATACGCCGCGACGGCCTGGAACACCTTCGTCTGCTCTTGCCAGACGACAAACTTCGGAATCGAAGTGGCCGGACCTTGGCCATTTGGGAACTGGCGCATCAGCGCAACGAGCCTCTCCGGCTCCGGGTACGAAAGCGGTTGCAGCAGCACCGCATTGACCACCGAGAAAATCGCGGTGTTCGCACCAATCCCCAGCGCGAGCGCCACAATCGCGGTTGCCGCAAATCCGGGGCTCCGCCATAGAACGCGTGCAGCGTGCTTCACGTCGCCAATCAGGTTTTCGAGAAAGTTCCCGTTCGACACGCCGCGGCACTCCTCGAGCCAATTCGGCATTTCTGCTTGCTACAAGAATCTATACGGCAGCGTGACGGAAAAGGTTCCCGGCAGGAGCCCCCTATTCCATTCCGTAGACAACGACGGAAGGCCGCTTTCGTGCGGGAGTATTGAGAAGAAGATATGCGGTCGAGTGGATTCGAACCACCACGGTATTGCTACCGCCAGCCCCTCAAGCTGGTGCGTCTGCCAATTCCGCCACGACCGCGTAGGAAACCATCGTAAACGGCAGCGATTTCATTTGTCAAATGGCTACCAACAGGCGCGAGGCAACTTCCCACACGACAAGTGCGCCGTGCTCGGCGACTACTTCGGCTGCGGCTTCGCCGGATTCTGCGCAGGCGGTTGTTGCGCCGGCTGCTTCGGAGCCTGTTGCTGCGGCTGCAGCGGGATTTGAATCGGAGGATTCGCAGGCTGCGTCGCCGACTTCGACGGTGCGGAAGCCGGCTGTTGCGTCTGCTCGAGAATCGAGCCGGTGCTGACCTGCTCGGTGGGGCCGCGCTTCACCGAGAGCGCGAGCGACGTCATCATGAAGACGATCGCGCACCAAGTAGTCGCGCGGGAGAGGAACGTCGCCGCGCCGCGCGGGCCGAAAGCCGTCTGGCTACCAGCACCGCCGAATGCGCCCGCCAGGTCAGCGGCGTTGCCGCTCTGCAGCATGATGACGATCACCAGCACAAAGCAAACCAGAACGTGCAGCGTCATCAGCACATACGACATGCGCCAGCCCACCCAAATCAAGCCGACCGCAATGGCCAGCGACAATCCCCATTTTGCCCAAGACGGCATCTCGATTCCTCACTTCAAAAATTCACGATCGCGGCCAACGACTGCGGATCCAGGCTCGCTCCGCCTACGAGCGCACCATCAATCTCCACCTGCGCCATCAACCCCCGTATGTTGTCGGGTTTGACGCTGCCGCCGTAGAGGATTCGCAGTGCGGACGCCCGTTCGGGCGTAAACCGCGCGGCCGCCAGCTCCCGGAGGTGATGATGCGCATCCGCTGCCATTTCCGGGGTGGCCGTGCGGCCGGTCCCAATCGCCCAAACCGGCTCGTAAGCTAGAAGGATACGCGAGAAGTCTTCGCCGGTCAACGCGGTCACGGCACCTTCAAACTGGCGTTTCAGGACCGCGTGCGTGTGATTGCCTTCGCGCTCGACAAGCGTCTCGCCGACGCAAACAATCGGCGTGAGTCCCGCCGCCAGCGCCGCCTTCGTCTTGCGATTCACGGATTCGTCCGCCTCGCAGAAGTATTGCCGGCGCTCCGAGTGGCCGATGATGACGGCGCGGCATCCCGCGTCAATGAGCATGCGAGTGGAGACCTCGCCTGTGAACGCACCTTCTTTTTCCCAATGGAGGTTCTGGGCGGCGATGGAAATCGCGCTGCCGCGCGCGCCTTCGATGGCCGCGTCAAGCGCCGTAAACGGCGGCGCGACGATGATTTCGCAGTGGTGCGCCCCCGCCACCAGCGGCTTGAACGCCTCGAAAAACGCGCGGGTCTCAACGCGCGTCTTGTACATCTTCCAGTTGCCTGCGATCACCGGTCTGCGCACTCTTGCCTCCCCTGGACAGCACAGAAAGTGTACCGATTGAGAATTTTCATGTTATTGAGCCGCAAGGAGTTGCGGCAATTCCCGTTTGCAAAGTGTACCGATTGAATTTCCGGCGTGCAAGGGGCCGTGGAGGGTGAGCCGCCCGCTCGGCTCGCCGCATAGCGGGCTGCTCGGCCGCTGCCAGGTTGTGTGTCCGTGACTTTGGTTGCGCATAAAAACGGTCCACGCTAGCACGAAAGGCGCCAGATGAGTAGGCACAAAATGACGGTAGTAGTCCTATAACCCGTAGAACCGCGCCCACAGCCGGGGTCCATCCGCCATTAGCAACTCTCGATTGCCCCTACTCACACCTCAACGCAACTATCGGATCCACCCGCATGGCCCGGCGCGCCGGGATCAGGCATGCAGCCAGCGCCACGGCAAACAAGAGAATCGGAACGCCGACGAATACAGTCAGGTCGCGCGGACTGATGCCGTACAGCAGTGATCCCATCAGCCGCGACATCGCCAGTGCCAGCGGGACTCCCAAGGCCACGCCCACCCCTGCCAGCACCGCCCCTCTGCGAAGAATTAGCGCCAGGATGGTGCCGCGTGAAGCGCCGAGTGCCACGCGGATGCCCATCTCGCGCATCCGCTGAGAGACCGAATACGCGACGATGCCGTAGATTCCGATTGCCGCCAGAGCGAGCGCAAACCCGGCAAAACCAGCGAGGAATGACGTCAGTAGCATCGGCTCCGACAGTGAATCGGCGACGACTTGCGGCATGGTCCGGATCTTCAATACGGGGATGTCAGGGTCGAGATCGTGTACTGCTCCACGGGCCAGGGCTGCGAGTTTGGCCGGATCGCCAGTAGCGCGCACGGTGAGCCACATATCGCTCCATGCCTTCTGCGGGTAGGGGGCATAGAAGCCGGGCATAGGCGGGTTCATCGGTTGTTGGTTCTTGATTGAACCCACGACGCCGATAATCGTGCGCCGGCTGCCGTCGTAGTCGTCCTTGAACCTGTGTCCGACCGGATCCTCATTGGGAAAGAACTGGCGGGCGAGAGCATCATTGATGATGGCCACGGGCTCGGATACGGCCGTATCGCGCTCGTCAAAGTCGCGACCGCGCAGCGAAGGGATTCCCGCAGCACGAAAATAGCCCGGAGTGACGGTGTTGTACTGCACGAGCGTATCGACCCAATCCGCTGGCTTTGGGCGGCCCTCAATCTCGAAAGACCCACCGGTCATGCCGCTCGTCATCGGAAGAGTGCCGACTGCCGCCGCCGCATCGACTCCCGGGGCTCTCTTCAGATTGGCAATCAAGTCCTCGTATAGCGCGCTGCTGCGTTGGGAAGTCGAATACTTCGCGCGCGGTGGGTCAAGATAGAAAGTCAGCACGTGCTCGATGCGAAGGCCGGTCTCCATGTGGAGGATTACCAACAGGTCCTTGAGGAGAAGCCCGGCGGCAATCAACAGCACCAAGGAGAGGGTCACTTCGCCAGCCACAAGATAAGAGAGGAGACGGCTTCGCGCCCGCGCGCCGCTCCAGGCATTGGCGTCGCCCTTGATGGCTGCATTCAGGTCGCTCCTCGAACCGTAAAGGGCCGGTGCCAAACCGAACACAACTCCCGCAAGCAATGAGATCGCCAGCGTGAAGACGAGGACAAGAGGATCAAGACGCAGTGTGGCGTCGAGCGCCATCTCCTCAGGAGCCACCGCGCGCAGAACTCCCATCAACCAGTTGGCGAACAGGAGTCCCAGGCCGCCGCCCGCCAAAGCCAAGAGAACGCTCTCCGTCAATACCTGACGCACGATGCGCCCGCGTGTCGCGCCGAGCGAAACGCGGATCGCAATCTCCTTTGCTCTTCCCGAAGCGCGCGCCAAGAGCAAGCCAGCTAGATTCACACACGTGAGCAAAAGAACGAAGGCCACGGCCGAAAAAAGCACGGTGACGGGCGCTCTCGCCTGCGCAGCGATGGCCTGGCGAATGGGCGCGACCACAACGCCCCAGCCCGTATTGGTCTCCGGGTAGTCCTGCTCGAGGCGGCGCGCGATGGTGGTCATGTCGGATTGCGCCCGTTCTATCGTGATTTCCGGCTTCATCCGCGCGAGGACGCCATACTGGTGCTGGTAGCGGCCATTCAAGGGACTCTCTTGAAGCGCGGTGAAAAACTCGCATGTCTCGATCCCGGGAAAGGCGAACGAGCTTGGCAGAACGCCGATGACTGTGAACGGCTGGCCGTTGAGCTCCAGCGTCCGCCCAAGAACATCCGTGCGGCCCCAAAAACGCCGCTGCCATGCCGCGTAGGTCAGCACTGCCACCCGAGGCGCGCCGGGCTTATCCTCCTCGGCCGTGAACCATCTGCCCACGACGGGGTGAATGCCGAGCACACGCAGGAAGCCTACCGTCGTCGCTCCGCCCACAATGCGCTGCGGCGCACCTTGTCCTGTCAATGTGTAAGCGCCCGTCCACGGCGTGATCGCCATCTCTTCGAAGACAGTGCTTTGGTCGCGCCAGTCGAGGAAATCGCGATAGCCCGTGCTGCTGTTCTTACCACTTATATGGCGCGCGTCCAGCCACACGATGCGGTTTGGCTGCGTAAAGGGGTATGGGTTCAACAAAAGGGCGTTGACCGCGCTGAAAATGGCTGTATTGGCGCCGATGCCGAGCGCGAGGATGAGGACGGCAACGGCGGTGAAACCTGGACTCTTGCGGAGCGTTCGGATGCCGTAGCGAACATCTTGCATGGCAGATTCTCTTCCGTGGCTCTGACCTACCGAGTGGCCTCACCGCTCGCAAACGCGGCTTTTCCGCGCAGCGGCAAGCACACACATAACGGCCGACCTACTCGGCTAACTTACACCTGCTACAAAAGTCCACCGTGATGTGGAGCACTGCCCTGCGTGATTTGCGAGCACCCACGTGGCCGAGGGAGTTCGCACGCCGCCGAACATCTCTCGGAAACCACACGAGCACAACGACTTGCCAGGGCTTGGGGGTGAGGGCTTCGACGCCGGGAAGGGTTTCGCCGGCCTTCCTCGCCTCTATCGAAACAGCGCGGCCAGCGCCTGGAAGAATTCGGCTGGCGTGGCGATTCGCAGCGACGTGCGCTCGGCGACTACCTTCGTGAAGTGTCTGGTGTTGTGCGTCAGGAGCCAGTCGGGCTTGCTGGCCATCGCAGACAACAGCACTGGCACGTCCGCCTCGTGCCGAATCAGATGGCGACTCAACCTAACGAGCCTGCTATCGGGGTAGGGCACAAGCTCCGGCTTGGTCAACGCGATCAGGCGGTGGTAATCCTCAATCAGCCGGCTGGCGTTCACGGACGGCAAGCGTTCCGCGTGCAGGAGCAGGTTCTCCTCCACCTCGTCGCGAACCACTTCCGCCAGCACCAACCTGCAGACCTTCGCCGCGCAAAGGGAGAGCGTGGCCTTGTCGAGACCCCACGGAGAAACAATCCCACTCGTCAGGACATTCGAGTCCAGGAACAGGCGGATTCTGCGCTGGCGGCTCACTTCTTGCGCGGATGCGTCTTGCCGTAGCGCCGGGCATAAACGCGATTGCGGGCTTCAGGGAGCGTCGCGAGGAGATCTTCCGGCGTCAGGCCGGCAGCCGTGATGCTCGCGCTCACCTGCGCGCAGAGCTCCTCAAAGCGCCGCTGTTCGGGCAAGAGGATGAGGCCATCCCCCAGGCGCAACACCGCAAAAGGTGCGCCAGTTCCCAGCCCGAGGTCCCGGCGAAATTGTTTCGGGACGGTGAGCTGGCCTTTTTCACCGATTTTGGTTGTGGCCAAGTACTTGAGAGCCGTGTCTCGTGTCGCCATCGTCTGTAGGAAAATCCTACCATGCAATTCGAGAGCAATCAAGCGGGGCTACCGAGGAGGCTGTTCCCCGTTTCGGCCGCTCAGGCCTTGGGGGTGAGGGCTTCGACGCCGGGAAGCTTTTCGCCGGCGAGGAATTCGAGGGAGGCGCCGCCGCCGGTGGAGATGTGCGAGATCTGCGAAGCCACACCGATTTTCTCGACAGCCGCGACAGAATCGCCGCCGCCGATGATGGAGGTGGCGCCCTTCGAGGTCGCCGCAGCGACGGCGCGCGCGATGGCGAGCGTGCCCTGCGAAAACTGGGGCCTTTCGAATTTTCCGAGCGGACCATTCCACACAATCATGCGCGCGCGGGCGATCTCCTTCTCGAATTCGGCGATCGTTTTCGGGCCGATGTCGAGGCCCATCCAGCCGTCGGGCGTCTTGTCCGCGTCCACGATCTTGGTGGCCGATGAATCAGGAGTTTCGGCGATGACGTGGTCGACGGGCAAGAGCAAGCGGAAATTGCGGGACTCGGCCTCGTGAAGCAGGTTGCGCGCGAGGTCAAGCTTGTCGTCCTCGACGAGCGACTTCCCGATCGGTTTGCCTTGCGCCTTGAGGAACGTGTAGGCCATCGCGCCGCCGATGAGCATTGCGTCGGCGAGTTTCATCAGGTTCTGCACGACTTCGATCTTGTCGGAGACTTTCGCGCCGCCGAGGACCGCGACAAACGGGCGATCGGGATTCGAGACTGCTTTGCCGAGATACGCGAGCTCCTTTTCCATCAGCAAGCCAGCCGCGGCCTGGCGCACGAATCTCGTGATGCCGACGACGGAGGCATGCGCGCGATGCGCCGAGCCGAAAGCGTCGCAGACGAAGAGCCCGTCGCAGAGAGCGGCGAGCTGCTGCGAGAACCCGGGATCGTTCGCCTCTTCCTCGGCGTGATAGCGGACGTTTTCGAGGAGCAGAACACCGCCGTTCCCAAGAGACTTGCTCTTCGCTTCCGCGTCCGCTCCGACGCAATCCGCGGCAAACTGCACGGGCTTGCCGAGCAACTCCTGCAGGCGCGCGGCGACCGGCTTCAGGCTGTACTTCGGATCGACCTTGCCTTTGGGGCGCCCGAGGTGGGACGCGAGGACGAGGCGCGCGCCATTGTCGATCGCCAGGCGCAGCGTGGGCAGCGTCTCGCGGATGCGCGTGTCATCGGCCACCTTGCCGCCTTCGAGCGGAACGTTAAAATCCACGCGAATGAACACGCGCCGGCCGGTCATTTTCAAATCGCGAATCGATAGTTTGTTCATGGCCGTTTCTTTATGTCGTATGGTGGTCGGCGAAGCGCCGGCTCACAGGGGCGGGCTCAACCCGCCCCTGGCTGGCGTCCTGCGCCTACGGGCGCTGCGCGAGTATCTTGATCAGGTCGCGGCAGCGGCAGGAATAGGCCCACTCGTTGTCGTACCAGGCAAGCACTTTGAGGCAATTCGAGCCGACGACGCGCGTGTACGGCGCGTCCACAATCGACGAGCGCGAATCGCCGCGGAAATCGACCGAGACTACCTCATCATCCGAGTAGCCAAGGATTCCCTTCATCGGGCCCTCGGCGGCGCGCTTGAAAGCGGCATTGACCGCTTCCGCCGTGACCGGCTTCTCGGTGATCACGGTCAAGTCGACGACGCTGACGTTGGGCGTCGGGACGCGCATGGCATATCCGTCGAGCTTGCCTTTGAGCTCCGGAATCACGAGGTGCAACGCCTTCGCGGCCCCGGTGGACGTCGGAATCATCGAAATCGCGGCCGCACGCGCGCGACGAAGGTCCTTGTGCGGCAGATCGAGGAGCTTCTGGTCGTTCGTGTACGAGTGAATCGTCGTCATCGTGCCGACCGTGATTCCGAAATTGTCCTGAAGCACTTTGGCGACGGGCGCGAGGCAATTGGTCGTGCAGGAGGCGTTCGAAATGACGTGGTGCTTCGAGGGGTCGTAGGCTTTGTCGTTGACGCCGAGAACCAGAGTCAGGTCCGGATCGGTGGCGGGAGCGGAAATGATGACCTTCTTCACCGGCCCGCGCAGATGCTTTTTCGCCTCCGGGCCCTTCGTGAACAGGCCCGTCGATTCGACGACAATGGAGGCGCCTACCGAAGCCCAATCGAGCTCCGCAGGATCCTTCACCTTGAACACCTTGAAGCTCTTGCCGTCGACCGAGATCGTGTCGTCCGTGTGCGTGACGTTGTTCGAGAGATTGCCGAGGATGGAATCGTGTTTCAACAAGTAGGCGAGCGTTTTTGCGTCGGTGATGTCGTTGACGGCGACAACCTCGATCGCCGGATCGCCGAGCGCCGCGCGGAAGATGTTCCGCCCGATTCGGCCGAAGCCGTTGATGCCGACCTTGACAGCCATGCGTCCTCCCTCTTGAGCGAGTGGGTTCAAACGTTCCTTTATATCGTGCAGTGAGTCAGCCGCGGGAGCCGTGACATCAGCCACCAGCGGCTGTGACGAGTGTCACAACCCGGTTCCAGGGTTATCTGCGCGAAGGACTTAGAGCGCTTTCGCCGAACCAAAAAATGCTAGGGCACCGAGGGGGAAAAGTCAATTCGCGCCGGTGGCGCCGGGATCGTTGAAGACTTTCACGCGGACGACTTTGTCGCCGACGAAGGTCACAAAGGTGGTCTTGGCGGGCGGGATGCCGTAGATCCAATCCTCGGTCTCCGTGCCGCTCGGGTCGCGCTCGCGAACCTTGTGGTCGGGGCGGCCGATCGCGGCAATCACCATCTCCTGATCCATGCCCACGGTGGCGCGATGGTCGCGGATCGCCTGCTGAATCTCCGGCGGCAGCGTGTCGAGCCAGTTGACCGCGGCCGAGTGCTTCGAAAAGTCCAGGAATACCGCAAGGTCGCGCTTCACGTCATCGGGGCTTAGGTCCGGCAGGGCGCGGCCGTAATCGAGGATGATGGTTGTGCCGTGGCCTTCGTCAGGATGGTCGCTGGTGGCGGGTGGTGGCACATCTCCCATGCTGATCTGCAAATGCTCGCGGAGGTGGAATTTCTTGCGTCCGCCGCCGTTGATCTGAACGGCGATCTCCCTGCTGCGAAATTCAATTTTCGTGATCTGAACGGTGTCTCCGGGATTCGCAATCGCGCCTTCCCGCCGGATTTCGTCCTGAAGATCCTTGACGTTGAGGGGCTTGCCGACCTGTATCTTATAGCCGGTTTTTTCGTGCGGGAGGGGCTGGAGCGCCTTCGCGAATTCGCCGTCCACGTAACGGATGATGCTGAGCTTGGACTGCTCGCCCATCTGGGTTGGTTCGCGCTTCGCCTGCGCCACCACCCACACGAAAACGTCCGCCGGTGAGACACTGCTCAGCGCGTGAATGTCCGGGTCGCCGGGACCAGGGGGGCGAAAATGAGGGAGATCGGGCAAATCCGCGCACAGAGTGAGCGCGGCGGCGAGCAAGAGAGTGGTCCGGAAGCACATCGCGTCGGCCTTACGCGCCTATTTTAGGGCTTTTGGGTGCGTGATGCCAACGCCATTCGCGACGCGCGGCTAGGAGCGTGTGCGGCCTGCCGCGGCGTTCGAGACCTTCGGCTCGGCCTGCTCGTTCTTCTGCTGAACGAGGAGAGGCTCGAAGCAGCGCCGGCAACGGGCTTCATACATCCCGCCGGCGCCGACCACGATCAACTCCTCGGAGGCCACGAGCCGTTGCGTGTGCACGGCGGGGTTCCCGCAGCGCGTGCAAATGGCGAGGAGCTTCGTGATTTCCTCTGCTACGGCTAGAAGGCGAGGCATCGGCTCGAACGGGCGGCCCATGAAGTCGGTGTCGAGGCCCGCCACGATCACGCGCTTGCCCAAGTCGGCGAGCTTCACGCAGGCGTCGACAACGGACTCGCCGAGAAACTGCGCTTCGTCGATGCCGACGACTTCGGTGCGCGGCGCAACTTTGTCGAGAATCTCACTGCCGGTGCGAACGAGTTCCGAGGCGATCTCGAGGCCGGAGTGGGAGACGATTCCGTTTTTCGAGTAGCGCTGGTCGATCGCGGGCTTGAAGATCTGGACACGCTGCTTGCCGATCTCAGCGCGGCGAAGTCGGCGAATCAGCTCCTCGCTCTTGCCGGAAAACATCGGCCCCACGACCACTTCGATCCATCCCATGTTGCCCTTGACGATGTCCACGCGTCCTTGCCTCCCGGGCCTAGGCTAGCACATTCGCGCCGTGAAAATTCAGCGGCAGTTGTTTTCGAGATAGACTCCGGTGCAAATGCGGGCGGCAACGTTAACCACTCGCCGGCCCGTTTGAATACACAGCGCGATTGAAAAATGGAGCGAACGCGTTAATCACCGCGACGCGAAACGCATCCTGCCGCGTGATCATATTCCTCGTCAGGACGCCCCACGCTCCCTGCGCGTCGCGAATGCCGCGGCCGCCGGCAAAAGCATCAATGGCCTCCGACAGCTCGACTCCATCGTCGACCGCGCGCTTCGCGAGAGGCTCAGGGACCAGCACAGCGCCCGATTGTCCGAAGCTGCCGCGATCGCCGCCGTCCGTGATGTAAGCCCAGTTCTCGAGGAATACCCAGCGCGCTCCACTGGTCCGCACCACGTCCAGCCCACCCTCGAGCCCGACGAAATATTCCCACGGCTCATTCTTTTCGCGGGCCATTCGGACGAGCGCCTCCGCGCGCTGGCGCGCCCCTTCCATTATCTCTTCGCGAGACAGCGGCGTGTGCCGCACGCCGCTCGGGACTTCAACGGCCGCGATATCGAACTGCGCGTTGTCATCGAGCGTGGGGCCGAAGACCGACAGCGCCTCCCAGACGGCGTTCAGCTTCGGGCGGCGCGTGCTGCCGACGGCAACGATGATTTTCTTCATGCGGACGCGATTCTAGCAGGAGTGGAGCCGCACGGAGCGCGTCAATCCTTCCAGAGCTGGTTCTGCTTTTCGCGGGAGAAGCGCGCGGAGAGGAATTTCTTGAGATCTTCGATGGACGAAAAAATCTGGTCGGAACACCCGAGCATCCAGCCGCTGACCTGATCGACAGGCTGCGTGGTGACGAGGTAAACTGGAATTCCCTTCCGGTGCGCGACGGTCAGCTCAGCGGAAGTGCCGCCGCTTTGCGTGCCTTCTCCATCCCAATAACAAATGACGTAGTCCGCCTTGTTTTCGATCAAATCGAGATCGAAAGCGATGATCTTGCGGATGACGCGGCGAAAGCGGTCGGGCTCGGACGTTTTCCACGAGCGAAATTGGGAGGCCTCTTCGTCCGTCAGGTTTTTCTTTTCATCTTCCGCCGGATCGTAGACGCGGTGGCCCAGCATATCGCGCAAAAAGGGCGTCAGCTTGCGGCGCCATAGGCGTCCGCCGTCCTGCGAGAATTCGATGGGACCGCAAAGATACGCGAGCATGGGTTGGGCGCGAAAACTCTAGCACGCCGTACAGTCCGGTGCCAGAACCTCTCGCGAGCCGGAACAACAAGCCCATCTCACCACGAGCCGCCAGGGCGTGAATGCTTTATTTTTTCTTCCGGTAGTTCGCGAACATCGCCATCATTCGGTCCCAAAAGGGTTGAAGCTGTTTCGGGTCGCGGATGCAGTTGTAAAACATGAGGCGAAAGTCCATGTTTCCGGGCGTGCCCCCGAAGGCGTGATAGTCGGCAGGGAGCGGCGGACCGCCGGGCGAGCCCGCCGGGGGAATCGTCGCCGGCAATTGGAAAGCGTACATGCCGCCTCCGGCGAACGATTCGTGCGGGTAGTTCAACAGCCAAAGACAATTGTGCCCGTCTTCGATCATGCTCGCGGAGACGATCGCCCAACGGCCGCCATCCGAAGGCGCAGGCTGCTGGCAGGTCCAAAATTCCGCGTCGGGCACGTAGATGGTCGGGTCGGAGAAGCCGTACTCGTCGAGCAGCACGTCTTTCACCCCGTGCTCGCGCACGAAGCGTTCTGCGTCCGGCAGGGCTTGGTTCCAATCGAGGTTCGAATCGTTCACCAGCGTGTAGCCCGGCCGGCCAAAACTCAGGCTGTTAAGGAACGGGAAGTAAAGCGGGTACGCGCGAATTGCGGTCGCAAGCGATGCGAGCGCGAGCAAAGCGGCGAGCCCTGCGGCCACTCGCGCGGCAGGCCAGCCGGCTTGCTTCAGCAGTTCGAGCACGCGCGGGAGTGGCGCCAGCGCCAGAATCATCAGAGCGATGGGAACTGTGAAATGCCGGATGCTCAGGTTCAACCGGCTCAGCAGGCACGCGCCAACGAACACGATCAGGAAAGTCCACAAAGCGCGCCAATGAAACGCCATCTGCTGCGGGATCACGGAATTCCCCGGAAGCCTGCGCTTCGCGACGAGCGCAACCGTCGCAGCCAGCAGCAACAGAGCGAGAAAAGCCAGCGTCGACTTCAGCACAAACAGAACCGGGAAATAGAACCACACGCCGTGAGGATGTGAGTGACCCAGAATGAAGGTTCCGCGACTCGACGTCACGAGAAACATCACGAAGCCGCGGAAGTAAAGCCACGGCGGTATCAGAAGGCGCCGCAGAACCAGCGAGGCAAAACCGCCGCCAAGCAATTGCAGCGAATCCGTCGGTTGATTCCACGACAGGATGAAATAAACCCCATACACGATGAGCGCCGCCCCCAGGATTCCCTTCCACAAATGGCGCCGCCGAACGCGCCTCCATTGTTGGAACTCGCCGCGGTCCGTCGGCTGACCCGGAAGCGGCAGCCAACGCAGGCTGAGCGCAAACGCGAGCGCGCCGAACAGCAAAAGGCCGGACGAAAATTTCGAGAGCAGCGCTGCGGCAAAGGCAACGGCGAAACGAATCATTGTTCCGCGGTTCGGCGTGCGCCACATGTCCGCAAGAGCCCAGATCGTGAGAACGCAGAAGAGGGTGACTGCAATGTCCGTAAGAATTAGGGGCCCGAACACGAGAAATGCCGGCGTGCTCGCATACGCAGCAAGAGAAAGAAGTCCGCCCCAGGCGTTGCCTAGCTTTGAGCCGAAGATGTAAAGAACCAAACCCAGCGCGAGCGTCAACAGAAGCATGGGCGCACGGCCCCACAGCAGCGTCGAGCGCGGATCGTTCCAGCGCATCGCGACCGAGTGCCCCCAGGACCATTCGCCCAGCATCCCTCGAAAGATACTTTCACTGAACGTCCAGGATAAATCGGAATAGTCGGCGTGCACTCCCCTCACAACGAGCGGCGCCGCCGCCAAAACCTTCGCGAGCGGCGGATGCTCCTCGTTCATCCGGAGATCGAGCTTCTGCAGATAACTCACTCCGGCGCCAAGGTGGGCCACTTCGTCGACGGTGATCGATTCGCGGATTGCTGCTCCACCCGCGAGAACAGCCATCAAGAGCAGAAGCAGAACGGCAAGTGCCGGCTGCGTTCGAGCGGCAGATGAAGGGGACGAGGGCATCGTTGACTTCCTTCTTGTCCGGTACGGCCCTGGTGGCGTACATCAGAAGGACGTGGTTTGGAGAGACTCGTTACGCAGAAGACTGGAGCGGGATAAGGGAATCGAACCCTCGCCTCGACCTTGGCAAGGTCGCGTACTACCACTATACGAATCCCGCGTGAAAAGACTTTTATATCATGCGGAGGACACGGCTACAAGGCCGCCGGATTGCGGGAGATTGGATAAAGTAGTCAGCCACCGCGCCCAAGTCACCGCTTGAAGAACAGCGGATCAGTCCACTTCCATAATGCGCGTCGCTTTGACCACGGGAGACTTCTTCTGGCGTTCAGCGAAGGCCTCGGCGCGCTCGCGGTCGATATAAACCCGCGCGAATTTCTCACCGTCGTGGTAGTAAACGGTCACCTGCCAGTGGCGGTGCTTGCGCCGGCGGTCACGATAGAGGCGGCTGGTCTTCTTGGACTTTGTCATTGTCGAGTTGGATGAGCCTCAGAATTTGACTACCTTAATCTCCGAAATATCGCAACTTTGCTCGACGGGCGCAAGTAGCAACTTAAGGGTTAACGCCTCCAGTACTATTCGCGAAAAACCTGAGCCCTCCCGCCGCTTGCCGCGTCTAATATTTGACGCTTGAGATCACGAAAACGGTCAATGACTGGAACTTTTGGGCCGTCCCAGGCGTATTAATGACGAGGGAACCAAAGGGGCCGGAGGGAGCCATGGTGATGACTTTAGAGCGTGAGCTGAGAATAGAGGATCTGCGGAATCACCCCGTCGAACGAGTCCAAATCCTCCGAAATTTGCTGTCCAGGGGAGCCAGAGTAACGCCCGACCCCAAGCGTGTGGGCTTTTACGAGCTCGAAGACGCCGGAACCGTATACTACATTCACGTTTCGCCTAGCACGGGCAAGATCCTGCTTCTGGCAACTTGGCCCAGTGAAGCCGCCCGCAGCACCGCAGACGAAGCTGCGTAAACAGCCACACGAACTCGGGTTTCAGGATGCGAGATCCGAGACCTTAAAGTTCAAATCGTCCAAAATTGATTTCTTGAGTTTGTAAACCGCGGGCCCGGCACTTGTTTGTCCGTAGACGAATTCGCCTACGGCTCCCGAGATCTTGAGGGTGAGCCTTGTCCCATTCTTTTCGGTAAGGTCCACCTGAACGGCGGGCTTCGCGAGTTTGGCGGCTATCTCCGCGGACGGGTGATCGATCACCTCGTCGGCCTTCGCGGACGTGAGCGGCGTGAAGATTCGCCATGTGGAGGCCGACTTACCCTTCACGTCGCTCGGCGAATCGATCGTCCAATCATAATCGCTTCCCTGCTTCCGGCTGACGTCCATCGTCGCATTGGCGTTGCGAATCTCGATGTGGTTCACGTCATTCTCCGTGACGTGGACCAGATTCTTGTCGCGAAGGTCGCTGAAATTCTGAGTGAGCTTCTTGTATAGGTCTTCGCTGATCGTGAAGACCATCGAACGCGAGGCGTCGCGGGCCAGATAAACGTCTCCCTGCTTTTTGCCGACCAGCAGCGTGCTCTTCTGTCCCTTGTCGTCCACGGTGCTCAGCGTGATTGCCGGATTCGAAAGACCATACTTCGAGAGGTTGTCGGCATTCTCGCTGACGATGGCCGTCAACTTTCCCGTCCCGACCGCGGTAAGAAGCGCAACCACGTTGCTGCCGTCGGCCGCCGCGCCGGCCGGTTTCGTGAACTCCCAGTTCTGGTCGTCGCCCTTTTGTTTCGCGGCGTCCAACTCGCCGGAGGGGTTCTTGAGTTCAAAGGAGGCAATCCGTCCGGCCTCGATATGCAGGACGCTGCGGTCCCGCAGATCGTCCAACGGCTTATCGGCGCTCGTATACAGCGACAAGGGAAGCAGCGCGACACTCTTGCCTCCGTCGATCACGCTGTACACGGAAACGCCGGTGAAATCCTTGTCGCCCATCAGAACCGTGTGCTTCGTGCCGTTCTTCAGCTGGAATTCGAGCGACACGTGCCCGGGCTGAAGGCCATACGCCTTCAGCCGGTCGGGAGAACCCGGCTCCGTTTGCGAGATGCGCGCATCCGCGAGGCCGTCGACGATGCCGCTAACGGACGATTGGTCGGCGCCGGTTTCGAGCGGTTGTGTGATGGTCCAGTCGCCGCCGTGATTGGCAAATTGGATCGGCGGCTGGTCCGTCTTGTCCGGATGGAAAATGGTGAGGGAGGTGATATCGGCGGCAGCCTGCATTGTGAAAGCGGGCTTTGACGAGTCTTCGGGCGCGGGCGGCTTCTTGCTGTTGCGCCATTCGACGTAATAAACCGCTCCTCCCAGAATGACCGCGCAGAGAAACACGATGAGAGTCGATTTCTTAATCATGATTGTGCGCTTCGTTTCCTAGCGGCGTTTCCACCAGATATAAATTCCCGAAAAAATAATGAGGCCCGGCAACACGAACAAGTCCAGCCACCAGAGTGCGCTCGACTGCCCCTGCGTCAGTGTCACCCGGCGATTCGTCACGGATTTCGGCCGGATCGAGATCAGGTTCTCGTCCTGCGCCAGCCAGTCGATCGTGTTGTAGAAAAGGTCGCCGTTGTGCTGCAACGTGATCCACTGGTTTGCGGCGAAATCGGAATCCCCGACTACCACCAGCCGGGCTTGCTTGCCGCCCTCCGTCCGCGAACCGGCCACTCCCAGCGAAAGGGGGCCCGCCGTGTCCGTCTTGGGATCGAACGTCACTTCCTTCACATCCAGGTTCGGAATCGTGAAGCTGCGCGCCGACGTTTTCAGCAGCTCGACGTCCTGGGGATCGGGCTTGCTCTTGTCCGCCACGGAAACCGTGCGCGCCAGCGGAAAGAACGTCATTCCCCCCTGGAGATTCTTCGTGATCGGGCTGTCACCGTATTCCACCACGAGTGGCACCGCCGGGCCCGTGCCAAACAGCCGGCCGACGCCGCTGGCGTCCACGACCACATTCGTCCCCACGTTGAGATTCCACGACTGAAAAATGTCTTCGAGCTTCGGATCCTGCTGCGATTTCTCGCTGATGGGATCCTCTTCGATCAGTACTTTCCCGCCGCCGTCGAGGTACTTGCTGACCATCGCCGTTTCCTGCGGGAAGAACGATTGCACCGGGCCGGCAACCACCAGCACGTCGCAATCGGACGGAACGCCGTTGCTCGTCACCAGGTTCACCGAATTCGTGTTGTAGCCTTCCTTTTTCAGGCCTTGATCAGCCACGTTGTAGCCCCGCGCCTGATCGTCGGAGAGCGACTTCTCGCCGTGGCCAGTGACGAAGCACACCATCTTCACCCTCGTGCTCGTCAGCTTCAGGATCGTGCTGGTGATGTCCTGCTCGGAAACGTCGCCGGACGCCGACGGCTCGATCGTCAGTTTCCGGTCGCCGGACTGCGCGATCACGTCGCCCATGTGCGTGGCGCCGAACTCCTTCGCCACTTCCGGCCTTTCCTGCGGATCGACATTCTCGAATTTGAGATGCGGGCTCAGGTTCTTGTACTCCGCCATCAAGTCGTTCAGGTTCTGGTTGGCGGTCTTGCCAAACCGCGCGATCGTGACGTCCTTCGTGAGGCCCTTCACGATTCTCCTGGTCTGGTCCGAGAGCGTGAAGAGCTTCTCGCTCGTCATGTCGAACCGCTTGTGGTATTCCTGCCCGAGATAGTTGACCACCACGAGAATCCCCACCACGGCAACCGTCAAAATCACGGTATTCGTCCCGAGCTGCGACGACCGCTTCGAAAAATAGCCGCGAATGTTCGGAAATCCCAGCACCGCAGAAGCCACCAGCAAAACCCCGCCCGCAATCAGCAGGATTTCGCTCATCCGCAGCAGCTCTCCCTGGATCGAATAGCGGATGTAGCCCGCGATCAGCAGCGCCGTGCCGATGCTCACCGCTATTTCGGCCCATTGCTGCCGCGTCCACTGCATTTGGAAAGGTGCCTTTTCGGTGGATTTGTTCATGGCCTACGCCCTCCGCCAACGCATCGAATCCACCGAGCGCACGGTAAGAAAAACGAACAGAAAGATGAAACTGAAGTAGTAGATCAAGCCCGACGTATCGATCACTCCGCGCGTGAAGTCCTGGTAGTGGCGGATCACGGAGAGATAGCTGAGCACCGAAGCGAGGGTACTTGAGCTGTTCGACCCGATGTCGAGAACCCAAACCAGCAGAAACGCAGCGAACGTCAGCACGGCGGCAATGATCTGATTTTCCGTCAGGGACGAGATGAACGTTCCCAGGGCTAGCAGCGCCCCGCCCAGCAGAATGATCCCGGCGTAGCCCGCCAGCAGCATGCGCCACGGCGGTGTCGGGTCGCTGCGGAGATACATGAACACCAGGTAGCCGGCGGTCGGCAGCAGCATGATCGCGAACAGGCTCAGCGAAGCGAAGAATTTACCGAGCACGATTTCGACTTCGGTCACCGGCGACGTCATCAGCAATTCCATCGTCCCGCGCTTGCGCTCCTCCGCGTAGACGCTCATCGTCAGCATCGGCGTGATGAACAGAACCAGCGTCGAGAGCAAGCCGAAGAACGCGCGCATCACCTCGGCCGGAACGTCCATGTCCGGCGGCATGCCGAAACGCATGCTTTGCATTTCCATGTTCATCGACTGCTGGATTACGGCGTTCAGGAAGAAATTGAAAAAGAATCCCGTGAGCGCCAGAAAGGCTCCGATCACGACGTACGCGATCGGCGAAACGAAATAATGCCCGAGCTCCTTGCGGTAAATGGCGTAAAGATTCCTCATCTTTCAGTGCGCTCCTTAATTGGCGGGCTGCGCTTGGGACGATTCGTCCGTGGTCAATTGGAGGAAAATATCCTCGAGGCTCACGCTCACGCCGCGAAGCTCAAAGAGCGGCCAGCCCTTCTCGATGATCCTGGCCGCCACTTGGCTCCGGATATCCTTGCCTTGCGCGGCCTCGACGCTGAGGATCACGTGCCCGTCGTTGCGCGTGGTCTCCACCTGGACGCGGCTCGCTCCGGGCACCTGCGCCAGGGTCTCGCGCAGCGCCGCTTCCGGCGCTTGCGCTTCCACGCGAATCCGCTGGCCTCCCTTGAGCTGGCTGGTCAGGTTCTGCGGCGTGTCGACCGCCGCGATCTTCCCCTTGTTGATGATCACCACCCGGTCGCACGTCATGCTGACTTCCGGCAGGATGTGCGTCGACAAAATGATGGTGTGCGTTCCCGCAAGCCCCTTGATGAGGTGCCGGACTTCGATGATCTGCTTCGGGTCGAGCCCAACCGTCGGCTCGTCGAGGATGATCACGTCGGGATCGTGCACCAGCGCCTGCGCGATTCCCACGCGCTGTTTGTAGCCGCGCGAGAGCCGCTTGATCAGCTCGAACCGCTTGTCGGCGAGGCTCGTCTTCTCCAGCGCGTCCGTGATGCGGTCGGCCCTCTTTTCCGCCGGGACGTTCTTGATGCGCGCCACGAAATCCAGATACGTCTCGACGCTCATGTCCGGATACACCGGCGGCGCCTCCGGCAGGTATCCGATCCGCCGCCGCACTTCGAGCGAGTCGTTGAAGACGTCGAAGCCCGCGACGCGCGCCGTCCCGGATGTCGCCGGCATGAAACCGGTGAGTATCCGCATCGTCGTGGTCTTCCCCGCGCCGTTCGGCCCGAGGAACCCCAGGATTTCGCCTTTGTTGACCGTGAAGGAAACGTGGTCGACTGCCGTGACGGAACCGTACGACTTCGTGAGGTCTTGTACTTCTATCAATGCACTCCTCCGTATGAGAGGGAACCAGCAGGACTGCCAGGCTCTGCCGAGTCGACATTTATACTAAAAATTCGTCGGAATTGAAAATCAGCGGCCCAAGCAGAAGCACGGAACGTCCAACGACGATACGATGCCAGGACCCGCCACTGGCGTTGCCACGCCGCGCCGAAGCGGATTCCGCGCATCCCGCGGCTGCGCAAAGGGGTTAGGCAACGGGCGCCACCCTCCCTGCATCCACATGGGCTGAAACTTGGTCCAGTTCTGCGCCGTCTGCCCTAACGTGGCCGAGTGTCCCGAATCAGGAGACCAGGGCGTGTTCTCGAACAGCGGTTTTTCGATGGGAGGCGAGCCGCCTGGCGCCGCGAGATGTGCGTTGACACTGCTCAGCGGTTTTGTTATTCAACTCGTTTCGGGGCTTGGCGCCAGGGTTCGCCAGGGGTGCTCCCTCTCTTCGGCCTGGGCGGGTCCACAACAGAAGCAATCCTAAGGTGATATGACGAACTCGAACGCGTATGCCCGCGTGAAGCGGCCTGTGCACCAGCCGGACCAGCCTCGTCTTCTTCGCAGGCAGTCTCTCTCCGCTTGCGCGGCCCTCCTCGCGCTTTGCCTCGTAACGGTGCTTCTCAATAGCTGCAGCAGCTCCGGCGGCGCGTCCATCACGATCGACATCACTCCCACTACCCAGTCCGTTGATCAAGGCCAGCAGATTACTTTCACGGCCGCCCTCGGGAACGATCTCTTCAATCAGGGAGTCACCTGGACGCTTACGGGCGCCAATTGCATCAATAACGGCCTCACGGGCACTTGCGGAACCCTCTCCAGTCTGAACTCGAACCCGGTCACCTACACGGCCCCGTCCGGGCTATCCAGCTCGTTGAGTGTCACGCTCACCGCGACGGCGGTGGCGAACACGAGCGTCACCAAGACCGCTACCATCACTGTCGAGCTCCCCATCACCTTCACCACCACCAGCCCCCTGCCCGGCGGATCAAACGGCACGCCGTACAGCCAGTCGATCATCGTTACGGGCGGTGTGTCGCCGTTGAAATTCTCTCTGGCGCCTGGCAGCGCCAGCCTTCCCGCGGGACTCAGTTTGAACCAATCGGGGAACATTACCGGAACGCCTTCGGGGCCCGTGCAGGGGCAGCCCAACCCCTCTGTCTTCACGGTTCAGGTCACCGACAACTCTACCCAGCCCGTCTCGAGCACGAATTCGTATTCGATCCTGATTTCGCCGGCACCCACCCTCTCGATCACCGCCGTCTCGCCGCTGCAATCAGGGTTCGTGAACGCCAATTACAGCACCGCGATCTCGACCACAGGCGGCGTCACGCCATTTCAGTGGAAGCTCCTGAGCGGCACGCTGCCTCCAGGCCTCGTCTTGAACCCCGGAACGGGACAAATCAACGGTGTGCCTACAAGCGCCGCAGGAAGTCCGTACACATTCACCGTCCAGGTCACCGATTCGACTCTCCCCACGTCGCAGACTCAATCGAAACAATTGTCGATTCCTATTCAACAGCCCCAGCCGATTTCGATTTCTCCGTCTTCGTTGCCCAGCGGCAAGACGGCCGCTCCGTACTCGACCGCCCTTTCCGCGAGCGGCGGCATTCCGCCCTACAACTGGAAGATCACGTCGGGCCAGCTTCCGTCCGGCCTTAGCTTCAATTCCGCCAATGGCGCAATTTCAGGCACTCCGGTTCTCGTCACGAACTCGGCCTTCACCGTGCAGGTAACGGATTCGGAAGTTGTGCCGCAATCGACCTCCGCTCCCTATTCGATTTCGGTCTCGGCGGGATCGAACAACAATTCCTTGTTCGCCGGGCAGTACACCTTTCTGTTCCGCGGCTTTGACGACGGCGGCTACGTGGCCGAGGAAGGTTCGCTCGTTGCCGACGGCACCGGCAAGATTACTGGCGGCGGCATCACCATGAATCGCGCACCCTCCGAGCTTACCGGCCCCATCACGCGAGCCACCGTCACTGGCTCCTATTCCATCGGGACGGACGGCCGCGGCACGATGGAACTTATCGCCACCAGCAGTCTGAACGTCACGCTGACCGTGGACTTCGACCTTGTGCTCGACTCGAATGGCAACGTTCACATCTTCGAGAATAATTCCACGACCACCAACACGGATGTTCTGCACACGCACGTCAGCGGAATCATGCGGCCTGTGTTGGGGACCTTCGGCGCCGGAAGCTTCAGCGGCAATTACGCCTTCGTCTTCACGGGAGCCAACCTGGCCGGTTCTCCCACCGCCCTTGGCGGCGTCATCTACGCGGATGGTATCGGGAACATCGCTCCCGGCACGGGCGACTACAACGAGGGAGGAACCTTTAGCTCGCAACTTCAGCTCTCCGGAGAGTTTCAGTTTGACTCGGGCACTCACGCCGTCGCCAATCTCACGTTCGAAGTGCCGGGCAAAACGGCTTACACGCTGACCTTTTCAATCGACTTCGTCTCGCCCAAGGACATCATCTTTGTCGGCACCGATACGCCCAGCACGACGAATCCCATTCCCCGGATGGCCGGTGAAATGATTCTGCAATCGCCGAATACCCCCTTCAACTCCTCGGCCCTGAGCAGTCCCAGCGTCGCCACCGGCACTGGCGCGAACGGAAGCAAAGCCAGCGTTTTCGCCGGACTCCTGACCCCGGTTCCGAATACCTTCAACATGAACCTGGCCTACGACGAGAACAATGGCGGCACCGTCGCGAGTTCCGCGCTGGCAGGCAGCTATCTGATCAGCGCCAATGGCCGCGTCACGTTTACGAACCTTGGTTCCCGCCTCGCCGCCGCCTACCTCATCGGCCCCGGAACAGGATTTACGATCGGCGGCGACGCCGCCGTCACCACCGGCCTCCTCGAACAGCAGGAAACGGGTGTGACGTTCGCCGACTCCTCCGTCCAGGACGGCTACAGCGTCGACACACCATCCTTGGGCGAAAACCAGGTCAACAACGTCATCGGACAGGTCTTTTCGAACGGCGGCGGCAGTTTGACCGGCACGCTCGACGAACTGACTCCGCCCGCGACGGCGAATCTCGCCGAGAGCCTCGTCGCCAACTACGCCAACATCGCTGCCACTGGGCGCGGAACCATCACCGCGAATCCGCTCGCAGGGTTTCCGACCAACCTCGCGTTCTATATAATCTCTCCGGGAAGCTTCCGCGCAATCTCGCTCGATCCGAGCGACCAGCACCCGGAGGTAGTCTTCTTTGATCACTAGGCGAGGCCTCGCGGGCGCTGCGTTTATCGCGGCAGCCTTGGCTCCCTCAGTCCTCGCTCAGTCGGTTCGCGCACAACCGCCGTTGTCCTCGCCGCCCGGCTCGAAAATCACCGTCATCAGCCCGCACGCCGGCTTCTTTGACGAGCCTTCGATCGCTGTCAATCCCCGGAATCCCAATCAGGTCGCCGCGGCGTTTCAGTCGCCCGCGCACGTCTCTTATTCCGAGGACGCCGGCGCGCACTGGCAGCTCGCGGATGGCGCCGCGCCCCGGAATTACTCCGTTTCGGGCGATGTCTCCATCACGTATGACGCCCGCGGCCACGCGATCCTCTGCTACATCGCCTTCGACAAGCTGGGGACCACGAATTATTGGGCGCATGGCGCGACGCGAAACGGCATTTTCGTGCGCCGCTCGCTGGACGGCGGCAAGACGTGGGAGTCGAAGGCCGCGCCCGTCGACGAGCAGCCTACGCGTTCCGGCATGCCTTTCGAGGACAAGCCTTACATCGTCGCGGACAACAATCGCGATTCCCCCTTTGCGGGCAATCTCTACGTCGGGTGGACAGAATTCAGCCTCTCGAAATCCATCATCCTCTTTTCCCGCTCCACCGACGGCGGCATCACGTGGTCGCACCCCTTCGAAATCAGCACCCACGAAGGCATACCGCGCGACGACAACGGAGCCGTCGAAGGCTTTGCAGGCGTTGCCGCGCCGGACGGAACCCTCTACACGATTTGGTCCGACGGCGGCTCGATCGTCATGGCCGTGTCGAAGGATGGCGGCCTCACGTTCACTCCCTCGCGCACGATCATCGAAACGCCCGCGTCCTATTTCAAGGTCGAGAATGTCGAGCGCTCCGACGGCTTCCCGCAGATCGGTATGGATCCTCGCACCGGCCGCCTCTACGTCACCTGGACCGATTATCGAAACGGGGACGTCGACGTCTTCTGCTCGGCCTCGCGCGACCTCGGAAACACGTGGGACGCCGCCGTGCGCGTCAATGACGACCCGCTGCACAACGGCGCGGATCAATTCTTTCAGTGGCTCGCGGTCGATCCCAAGGATGGCTCGGCAAACGTTGTCTTCTACGACCGGCGCAGCGATCCCGCCAACAAGAGCGTCATCATTGTTCTCGCCCGATCAACGGACGGCGGACAAACCTTTGCGAATTATGCCTGGACGGAAATTCCTTTCGATGCCGGGGACAAGTTCATCGGAGATTACACGGGAATCGCGGCGTTCGATGGGCGCGTCTACGGGGCCTGGTCGTACGGCGAAGCGGCTGCCCCTCCCCAGCCTCACCCGACCAAGCACGCGGGCCGCTCGAAAGCAGCCAATCCGCCGGCGTCGAGTCTCCCCTCGACCGTCCTGGACGTCGGCGTCGCCGACTTCCGATCCCCCCAATAGCCCTCGACCTGTCTGGTCGAGGCCCGCCTCCGCCCGGCTGTCATCCCGAACCCAGCCGCGTGTCTTTCGCGGATGGGAGTGAGGGATCTGCTTTTTGCCCCCGCCTTCCGTTCTGCATCGCAACCCTTTGGATTCCAAGGGTGCGCGTTTTCGCTTCTTGAGCCTCGCTCAGTATCTTCAAGAAAACATTGCGCGCTCGCGGCGTCCCCAGCAACGGCTTCCGGCGGTAACAACTACAGGTGATGAAGTGCAGGTGGTCGAGGCCGTAGCGCCGCTCCAGGGGATGTTTCATCCGGCGCATCCTCGCGCACCCTTCGCAAAATCGGCGAAGGGCTGCGGCACCCACCCGTTGGAGGGAGGCTCACGGTTCGGCACAGTGTGGTACTATCCGCTGCGCCCGAATGTCGAGAAATGAAATTCATCGAACCACTAAGGGCCGGCCTCCCGCCAAAGTTACTTTCTAGCCGAACGACTCTGCCAATACGTCTGTGCTTGGCCTTGAACTTTTGCATTTGGGCCTTTGCAGGGATTGACCTCGGGCGGCACGCCGTCCATTACCCTCCGAACTATGTTGTGTACGAAGGGGCATACCCGCAGTTGATTTTTAACTGGGGCCTAACTCCGCCCGGTAGAAGCCCTCAGAGTTACGTCGGGGGCCAAGTCGCATTTTTTGCTAATCTCATTCCTTGGGTGATGGTGAACGCGACATTCAATCTGGTGTTCCCCGTATCGCGGTTTTCGGGCCGATATCTCGGGACAACGATCTTCGGCTACCAGACCCTTACGTGGATGCTGGTCTCCTTTGCTCAGTGGTACTTAATCGGCTGGGCGATACAAAGGCTACGGAGCAGGTGGTCTCACTCGAACACCTACCCTTCGAGCAAATCCCCTGCGACGCCGGCTGATTGAAACCACGGATTCACAGCCCCAGGCGGCTGGAGGACCCTTCACTCGTTGCCCCTGGTTTCCGGTTTCCCCGTTTTTGTGGCAGTTGGCCGGGTGGCACGGACGGATTGTACTGCTCGCCTTACATTAAGGCGCGCCTTGAGCGGTTGTCTCGTAAAAAAATGCACGTCCGTTTTTCCAATCAATCGCGAACAACCAGATGCCTGTGCTAACGGCAGTATCGGGCTCCTCAACGACATAGAGTTCGAACCCACTCCTGCGAGCTTTTTGTATGTCAATGTTTCCGGTGAGGTCGGACGGCCACCAAGAGACTCTTGGAGCGGGCACGCGCTCGACCGCTCTTGGTAAAGCGCTGACGCTCGTTAGATTCTTTCGAAGACTTTGCGAATCGCTGGGGGCAAATTCAAAGCTACACCATTCCGTGGACGGAGACAGGTAATAAAGTTCATGAATACTACGAGAACTCTGCGGCAGATAGGTTGGTATCCATCCGCGAGTGATTTCCCCGCCTCTCTGTGCATCGGACAGGGAGGGATAGAAAGATTCATGGCGGTCGCCACAGGAGGTAACGAGTTGGATCAGGCCAATGCAGAGTGCCGGAAGAAGGAGTGCTCGGGCGGGTGGCCGGCCCTTTCTGGAATCGAAAAGCATTCGTTGACCCACGAGGAAGCCGATGATACCACCCTCAGATTAGCGCAGGAGTACTCTTCCTCGTTTAGTAGTTGAAGTTGGCGGCTGGAGGACCCTTCATTCGTTGCCCCTGGTTTCCGGTTTCCCGAACGGAGACACCCTCAATCCATCCACACCACACCATCCATTCAGCCACGCACGAAATCACTTGGGTGCCGCAACCCTTCGGGTTTCAAGGGTGCGCGTCTCCGCCTTACCGATCGAAGCCTTTTCCTTCGGTTTCAATCCCGGGCTCACCCCTTATCCTCGCCCTTCTCTTTCAGCCGCAGCGCCGCGGAATTGATGCAGAAGCGCAGCCCGGTCGGCTCCGGCCCGTCCTCGAACACGTGCCCCAGGTGCGCTTCGCACTTGCTGCACAGGACTTCCGTGCGCGCCATCCCGTGCGAAGTGTCCCGGTTCATTTCGACGTTCTCCGCTGCGATCGGCTGCCAATAGCTGGGCCATCCCGATCCCGAGTGGTACTTCGCTTCGGAGCTGAACAGCGGCTGCCCGCAACAAACGCAAACGTACGTGCCCTCCGCGTCCGTATCCTCGTACTCGCCGCTGAACGGCGGCTCCGTGCCCTTCTGCCGCGTCACGTAATACTGCTCGTCGGTCAGTTGAGACTTCCACTCGCGTTCGCTCTTCTTGATTTTCTCGCTCATGCCGGTAGCTTACACCACTCGCTTCCTCGCGCCACTGTCCCCTGCGGGGTACTAGGAGTCCTGAACCTTGACAAATCTTGTTTACTATGCTATAAAGGCGCTTCCCCAAAAATCATAATAATCGATTTGTGCGCCTTCCCGGAACTTCGAGTTCCGGGCGCGCAAGCGGGTCGCTGGATGTGTGCCCGAAGGAGCGAAGGGAGGGTGAAGCGTGAAGGGCAGCAGAGGCTTGAGTCAGCAGTGCAAGGTCCCTTCTGCCTCGCCGTCTCTGTGTCTCTGTGGCAAATCCGTCGGTGGGTTCTTCTTCACGGGTCGCAGGTCGCGGGTCGCTGGCTCACCCAGAGCCAAGGCGAAGGGTCGCGGCAGACGCTGGCCGCTGTGGCGGTTAATATACAGTTGCGCGATTAGAAATCCCTCTAACTCGTTGAAAACACAGGGTCGGCATGGAGTCTAATATACAGTTGCACGGGCTATCTGCCCCTGGCTTCGGGGCCGTTTCTGCTTCCGGTGGCTCCGCGCTTCCGTGCCCGGGCCCCATGCCGCCTGCCGCGAATACCGCCTTGTGGCCCCGGCAGAATCGGGAGTATAATCCCGCCCCTCGAAACAGGAGTGGGATGCGGCCCCCTGCCCCGCGTCCAACCGGCATGTCGGACCCAATCGAATTCGCGTCGCCCGGCGGGCGACAGAGCCGTCGCACCTATCTGCGGCGGCAGGTGCGGTCGCTCGCTTATATCGACTTGGGCGCCGACAACGGCGGCATCGTCCTGAACATGAGTGAAGGCGGGCTTGCCGTCCATAGCGCAGCGACCCTCGAAAACGAGCACCTCCCTGCCATTCGGTTCCAGTTGCCGCAGTCTCCGGGCTGGATCGAGGCCCGCGGGGAGATTGCGTGGACCAGCGAAACGAAGCGGCAAGCCGGGATCCAGTTCGTTGAGCTCTCCCCGTTCGCCCGCCGGCAGATCCGGCAGTGGATCGCTTCAAGCGAGCACGTAGGGGCGGCCCAGGAGGCTCGGCGGTGGACGCCTCTGCCGCGGACATCCGGCCTCAGCGTGGCGCCGCAGGAGAGGAAGCCGGTGTTCTCGAGCGGGGCGGTGGAGGTCAACATCGCCCGAGACACGTCGGATCCCGCGCCCCAGTCGCGCGCGCTGATTTCCTCGCTGCAGACCGTTAAACCCTCGCTCGCCGCCGCCAGCGCCTCGGCGCGGGCCGACCGTCTGGGCGGTGGACTGCGCCTCCGCTTCGACGAGGCGGAGCCGGCTGTGCCGCAAGGGGATTCGGCTTCCCATGGCTGGGCAGCGTTTCTATCCTTCCTCGGGATGCTTGCGGTCGTCTCCTTCATCGTTGGCTTGGCCGCCGGGCGCGGGGATTTCGCGCGCCTCGGCCATTTCTTCTCTAGGTCGGTCGCGCGAGCCGATGCGTCTTCCCCGATCGTGGCCACTGCCTCTGCCAGCCTGGCTGGAATCTCGCCAGCGGCTGCCGCCGAACCCCTGGCTCGAATCACAGTCACTTCGCGGTCCTACGTTCCCGTCATGACGCCCGGGCCCTTCGCCGCGTCGAGGGTGGACCGTCTTCAGGTGGGCCGCGTGGATCGCCGCGTCAATCCCAAGTATCCGCCGGATGCCCTGGCGCAACACCTTGAGGGAACCGTCCAGCTCCGCGTCACCATCGCCGCCACCGGAGTTGTGGAGGACGTCACCGTTCTGAGCGGGCCGCCGCTCCTGGTTTCATCCGCGACCAGCGCGATTCGCCAGTGGCGCTACCAGCCGACCCTGCTCGACGGCCGCCCCATCGAAATCGAGGAAGATGTCGCCTGCGTCTTCTGGCTCCCGCCGTCTGAGCCAACTCCTCGCAAGTAAGCTGCCCGAGCCCCTCGCACCGAATCTGCCCGTTGCGTCCGCGAAAAATGAACGAAAAGACGATAGACTAGGAGACGGAGGACCGATGCTTCGCGTGGGTCTGATCGGCTGGCGAGGGATGGTGGGCAGCGTCCTCATGCACAGGATGCGCGAGGAGAATGACTTCGCGCGCGTCGAGCCGGTCTTTTTCTCGACGTCGAACGCCGGCGGCGCCGCTCCGCAAGAGGCCGGCGACGCTGCCGTCCTCAAGGACGCGAAAGATGTGCGCGAACTGGCCGCTTGCGACGTCCTGATCAGTTGTCAGGGCGGTGAATACACGGCGGAAGTCTACGCGCCATTGCGCCAGAGCGGCTGGAATGGTTACTGGATCGACGCCGCTTCCACGCTGCGCATGAGCGACGACTCCGTGATCATCCTCGATCCGGTGAACAGGTCCCGCATCGAGGAAGGTCTCGCTCGCGGCCTGCGGGCATACATCGGTGGCAACTGCACCGTCAGCCTGATGCTCATGGCCGTCAGCTCGCTCTTCAAGAACGGCCTCGTCGAATGGATGACTTCGATGACGTATCAGGCCGCATCCGGCGCCGGCGCCGCGAAGATGCTCGAACTCGTGAAGCAGATGAGCTGCCTCACCGATCCGGTCCGCGCGACGCCCTCTGAAAACGCGCTCGAAGTCGACCGCATGGTGACCGCGGCGCAGCGTGCCGATTCACTGCCGCACGATGAGTTCGGCGTGCCTTTGGCGGGCAGCCTGATTCCCTGGGTCGACCGCGAAATGCCCGGCGGCCAGACCCGCGAGGAATGGAAAGGCATGGCCGAAACGAACAAGATTCTCGGCCTCGATCCCGCCGTGCCCGTCGACGGAATCTGCGTGCGCGTTGGAACGATGCGGTGCCACAGCCAGGCGCTGTGCATCAAACTCAAGAAGAACCTCCCACTCGACGAAATCGAGCAGATTCTCGCGCGCGGCAATCCCTGGGTCCGCGTGATCCCCAACAACAAGGAATCGACACTCCACTGCCTCACACCCACGGCCGTTTCCGGAACACTCCACATTCCCGTCGGCCGCCTGCACAAAATGACGCTTGGCCCGGAATTCCTCAGCGCGTTTACCGTCGGCGATCAGCTCCTGTGGGGCGCCGCCGAACCGCTTCGCCGCATGCTTTGCATCCTGCAGGATCATCTCTCGGAGTAAGCCGCACGAAGATCTCGCCATGAACGAAATATCTGCTTTCGACGCCGCCGCGCGAACGCGGCGTTGGAACTTCCTCTCGGCGGTTGTATTCTTCCGTCCATGCGTTCTCCGGACCGCTCGCCCACACCGGGGCTATTCCTCGGCTTGATCGTCACGCTCGCCGCCGTGGTGGCTTATTCGGTCTACATCACGCACCAGATTTCCGGCCTCAAGGCGCTGCAAACGAATCTGGCCGATCGCAACCGAAAGGATTCTCTACAGCTCTTGCGCGTGCAGAACGATCTCAATTCGCTGGGCCTCGGAATGCGCGACATGCTCGACAACGACGAGCCGTACCCGATCACCGCGTGGCGGGCGCAGTTCGAGCGGATTCACTCCGATCTCGACGACGCGCTCCGCCTCGAGGCCGAATTGGCGGTCGCGCGCCGGACACCCGAGCAAAGCCAGTACCTTGCCGCGAACCTCACGCAGTTCTGGGACGCCGTAGACCGCATGTTCGCCCTGGCAGGCAGCGGCAAAGAGGCCGAAGCGCGCGCCCAGATTCGTATCACGCTGCAAGCCCGGCAAGCGGCGCTGGGCACAGCCGTCGCGCGGCTTCTGGTGGAAAACAACGAGCGCGACGAACAGGCCAGCGCTCAGATTGCCCAGATCTACGACCGCGTCCAGAAGCAGGTGTATCTGTTCCTCACCGCCATTCTGATCGCGATTCTCTTTACAAGCCTGTACTTGATTCGCTCCAACCGGCGTCTCTTCGCGCAGCTCGCTTCCCTCTCGAATCAGCGCAGTGAGCTCGCGCAACAACTGATTGCGACGCAGGAATCGACATTGCGGCATATCTCGCGCGAGTTGCACGACGAGTTCGGACAGGTCCTGACGGCCGTGGGCTCGATGCTGGCGCGCGCTGAAAAACACGCGCCCGAAGGCTCGCCCCTGCGTTCCGAGTTGCGCGAAGTGAACGAAATCGCGCAGACGACGCTGGACAACATCCGCAGCCTTTCGCAGGCGCTGCATCCGGTGATGCTCGACGAGACGGGATTCGAGAGCACCCTCGACTGGTACATCCAGACCACCGAGAAGCAGACGGGGATCGATATCACCTACGAAAAGTCGGGCACTCCCTTCTTGGTGAACGGCAACTCGGGCATTCACATTTACCGTATCCTGCAGGAAGCGTTGAACAACGCCGCGCGCCATTCCGGATCGCGCCAGGCCTGGGTGCGGCTCCGTTTTTCGGACGATGCGTTGCAGCTGGAAGTCGAGGACCACGGAAGAGGATTGACCGCGCCGGCGGAAAAGCCGGGAATCGGGCTCGTGGCGATGCGCGAGCGCGCCGAGTTGCTCGGAGGAACGATCGAGTTCTCCAAACCCGCGCAAGGTGGAACGCTGGTCAAGCTCCGCGTTCCGCGAGAAAGGCCGGACGCGCATGCCGCCTAAGATCTCCGTGCTGCTCGTCGACGATCATCACCTGGTCCGCCGCGGCTTCCGGCACATGCTCGAGGACGAACCCGACATTGCGGTGGTCGGCGAAGCGGGCGACGGCGATGAGGCCGTGCGGCTTGCAAAGCAGCTCCGCCCGCAGGTGGTCCTGATGGACTGTGCGCTGCCCGGCACCAGCGGATTGATCGCGACGAAGAAAATTCTCGAGGATTCGCCGAAGACCGCCGTCCTGATGCTGAGCATGCACTCGGAGGATACCCTGGTGCGGCAGGCGCTCGACGCAGGCGCTGCCGGCTACATCCTGAAAAACGCCGTCGATCTCGAACTCGCCACGGCGGTCCGGAAAGTCGCGGTGGGCGAAAAGGTTCTGGCGCCGCAGCTTTCGCGCCAAGCGGCGCTGAAGGGCGAGCGCCAGGCCGCGCTGACCGCGCGCGAGCTCGAAATCCTGCAGCTCATCGTCGACGGCAAATCGAACAAGGAGATCGCGGACCATCTCGATTTGAGCGTCAACACTGTCTCGGTTCATCGCGCGAACATCATGGACGCCCTTGGAATTCACAAGACCGCCGAACTGGTGGTCTATGCAATTCGCAACGGACTGGTGAATATTTCGTGAATCGGCGGTCGTTTCTCCAGGGACTTGCGGGCGGTTTGCTCGCGCTTCCCCGCTTCACTTCGCTCGCTGCGTCGACTCAGGAATCGGCGAACCAGGGATTTCGCCTCGTTGAGGTCGCCTCCCGCTCGGGAATTCAGTTTCGTCACAATAGCGGCGCCTACGGCGGAAAGCTGCTGCCGGAGACGCTCGGCTCGGGCTGCGCCTTCCTCGACTACGACGGCGATGGATGGCAGGACGTGCTCCTCATTAACGGCATGGACTGGCCCGGCCACAAGACCGCGCGGTCGACGATGCGTTTGTACCGCAACAATCGCGACGGCACGTTTACGGACGTCACGCGGCGCGCGGGACTGGACGTCGAGATGTACGGCATGGGCGTGACCGTCGGCGACTACAACAACGATGGCTTTCCCGACGTCCTCGTGACGTGCGTCGGGCAAAACCGGCTGTTCAAGAATAGCGGCAAGGGACACTTCACGGACGTGACCGAAGCCTCGGGCCTCGGCCGTCGCGAGGCCTTCAGCACCTCCGCCTTGTGGTTCGACTACAACAACGACGGCCTGCTCGATCTGTTCGTCTGCAACTACGTGAAGTGGTCTGCGGAGCACGACGTCTTCTGCAGCCTCGACGGAAAGCACAAATCGTATTGCACGCCGGAAGCGTATCGCGGCCAGACGTGCTGGCTGTTCCGCAACCGCGGCAACGGCACGTTCGAGGATGTGACGGCCACGAGTGGAATCTTCGACAGCAGCTCGAAATCGCTCGGCGTGGCTATGCTCGACTACGACCGCGACGGCTGGATCGATCTCTTCGTCGCCAACGACACGCAGCCGAACAAGCTCTACCGAAATCGAGGCGACGGGACATTCAAGGATGTCGCGGTGGAAGCGGGTATCGCGTTCAGCACGGAAGGCAAAGCCCGCGCGGGAATGGGCGTCGACACGGCGGACTTCGACGGTTCGGGGGCCCAGGGCATCGCCATAACAAATTTCGACAACGAAATGGTCGGGCTCTACCGGCTGCTCCGCAGCGGAGCCTATCAGGATGTGGCGACGCAGGCTGGAATCGGCCAGGCATCGATGAACACCCTCGGATTTGGGTGCGTCTTCGTCGACGCAAATCTCGACGGCCTGCTGGATCTCGTCGTGGCGAATGGTCACATCGACGAGACCGTGCGAAACATTCGCGGGAACGTGGGATATGCGCAGCCGCCTCAACTGTTCCTGAATTCGGGAGGGGATCGTTTTCACGACATCGCTTCGGAGGCCGGTCCCGGCTTTGACCAACCAAGAGTGGGCCGCGGTCTCTGCTACGGCGACTTCGATCGCGACGGAGATCTCGACCTTCTGATGACTACGAACAACGGAGCGGCCTGCCTCTTCCGCAACGATCAGCTATCGGGGAACAAGAGCGTCCGTTTTCGCCTCGTGGGCACGAAATCGAATCGTGACGCAATCGGCGCCACGGTCCGCATCGTGGATTCCAACGGGACGCCGCAGTCCCGCATGGTCAAGACGGGATCAAGCTATCTCTCGCAATCGGAGCTGCCCGTCACATTCGGTTTGGGCAAGCAGGACCAGATCGCCCGCGTGGAGGTCGAGTGGCCGAGCGGAAGAAAGGAAGAATACAAGAACCTCGGCGCCGGGCGCACGTACGAGTGCGTCGAAGCGAAGAGCATCACGCCGGAGCCGGGCTTCTAGACGAGCTTCCGCACTCGCATACCAATTTCATGCTATTTTCTTGGCGTCGTTCCGGTCTACAATTCGCGTCGAAGGGAGAACCAAACGATGCACCGCCTCCAAAGCATTCTCTTTCTGATTCTGGTGTTCTGTATTGCTGCGACTGCGAATTCGTTTTCGGCTGCCTCCGGCGCCTCTCCGGCGGGCAAAGAAACCATCCTCAAGGCGGCTGACATCACGCCCAAGATCTTCCCCGAACGAGTCTTCTATCAGGGTAAGACGGCGCCCACCGAGCTCCGCAACACGGGCGGCATCCGCTTCGCTGATGGCGCCACTTTCCTGGCGGGCCTGGTCGACAATTCCGGCTACTCCACCGCTGTGAAAGAAAAATACCAGGCCTATTTGCTTTCGGAAGTTCCGCTGCAGTTCGGTGATCAGGAAGTGAAGGCTGGCGCTTACGGCGCGGGGTTTGTCTCCGGATTCTTCGTCGTCACCGACCTGGGCGCGCACGACCTTTTCCGCGTTCCCGCGCAGCACGACGCGGCAATGAAGCGCCCCATCCCGCTCCAGGTAGTAGCCGGTCCGACGGCAGGAACCTATCGCCTCTACCATGGCCGCGATTACGTGGAGTTCCACCGAGGCGAGTAATACTTTTACAGTATTGCCATGTTTTCGCGATGCGCCTAGAGTGCGCTCACAAAGGTCAACCTCAACGACGCCTCGCAGGCGCGCTGAGGCCCCCAAACCCGAAAAGTGGCATCCCAAACAGAAACTCCCAGGCTGGTTGACGAGAGCCGACCTGGGAGTTTGCTGTCCTGCCCAGCCGGCCGTATGATTCCCCCCGAGAGGAACGCTATGCGAAACAATACCGTCTTGAAAGTGGCCGCGCTTTTCATCTTCGCGGCTGGACTTCTGGGAGCTGCCGCCAAAGAGCCCGCGAAAACCTCCGTGAAGGGCTTCGTCCTTGATTCCGCGTGCGCATTCGTGAAGAACATCACCAAGCCGGTAAGCAAGGAATGCGCGATTTCGTGCGCGAAATCGGGCTCGCCGCTTGTCGTCCTGGGCGACGATGGCGTGATTTATTGGCCCATTTCCGACGCGATGCCGGCCGTCGGACAGAACGAGAAGCTGCTTCCCTTTGCCGCGGAGAGAGTCACGGTGACCGGCAGAGTGTTCGTGCGCGGAGGCTCGCACGCCATCGTAATCGACAAGATCGAGCCCGCCGTCGCAACAAAATAGCCGCCGCGATTCCCCGGCTCGACGCGCCCGTAGTATTTTCACGTTATTGCGAACGCGCTCATCCCCGCCTAAATTTCGCCCCCGAATCGCTGCGCTGATTGGGGAAGGGTCTAATATCTGTCTGCAACGAAACGAATGCTCTCGGTGCGACCGGGGCGGAGGCGGCGGCCATCTTGAATAGCGCAGCGTCGGCCGCGGAACTGCGGCGCCAGCTCGGCCTCGGCTCGGCCGCGGCGGCCGTGGCCGGCGAAGTGATCGGCATCGGAATTTTTCTGACGCCGGCCGGAATGGCAAAGTCGCTGGGGTCACCGTTCTGGCTCCTGACCGTCTGGCTGCTCGTGGGAGCGATGACGATTTGCGGCGCGTTGTGCTACGGAGAATTGGCGGGAAGATTTCCGCGCGCGGGCGGCAGCTACGTGTATCTCGAAGAGGCCTTCGGCTCCCGGCTCGCGTTTCTCTACGGATGGATGTCCCTCCTCGTGCTCGACCCGGGCGTGACGGCTGCACTGGCCGTTGGCGGTGGCGCCTACGCCGCGTACATCTTTCATTGGTCTCCGGCCGCGATCAAACTCGCTGCCGTGTCGTCGATCTTGATTCTGTGCGCTCTCAACATTTTCAGTACGCTGCTCGGCGCCGGCGTCCTGCGATGGATCACGTGGCTCAAGCTCGGCGTGCTTGGGCTGGTTGCAATCTGGCCGATCGCGTTTCGCCTCGGCTCGCGCGCGAATTTCATCCCTTTCTTTGCCCAGCGCCCGGGAGCCTTGCCGTTGACGGCTGCGTTCGGCGCGGCGCTGGTTTCCGCGGGCTACTCGTTCGGGGGCTGGTGGGACGTGAGCAAAATTCAGGGCGAGGTGCGCGATCCGGAACGCACGCTGCCGCGCGCACTGATTCTGGGCGTCCTCGCCGTCACGGCCGCGTTCATTCTCATCAGCATGGTGTTCCTCTACGTGGTTCCGCTCTCGCGAGTCACTTCCGGAGAAACATTCGTGGCCCAAGCGGGAGAAGCGCTGTTCGGGCCGGCGGGCGGAATCGTGCTCTCGGCAATTGTGGTGCTGTGCGTCCTCGGCAGTCTGGCGGCGATGATCATCGCCTCGCCCCGCGTCTATTTCGCGATGGCGCAGGACCGGCTTTTTTTCCACGCGATCGCGCGCCCCCATCCACGATTCGGTACGCCGGCGGGCGCAATCGCCATTCTCGGGATTCTGGCGTCGGTTCTGGTGCTCGCCAGAAATTTCGAGCAGATCGTCGCCTACTTCTTTTTCGTGGCGATCGTGTTTCTGGGCCTCACCGTCGCGGGATTGTTCGTGGTGCGGCAGCGCGATTCCGGAGCCGGTCCGGCGGTGAAGACTCCCGGCTATCCGGTGACGCCCGTCGTGTTCCTCGCGATGATGATCCTGCTGCTGGTTGCGCTGGCTGTGCGCAACCCGCGCGAGGCCGCTGTCGGATGCGCCGTCGTTCTGGCCGGCGTGCCGGTTTATAGTGTTGTGCGTCATAAAATGAAGAAGTAGAAAGGTGGAATCGTTATGCCGCAAAAAGAAGACGAGAAGCACGAGCCTGAAGGGACAAGCCCCAACGCCTCGCCGTCGAAAACCAAGATCCGCATCACGGAGGATCACGAAGCGGCCGGCGACACCGCTGCGGCCTACGATTTCTGGCGGGCGGGCTCCGGGCGGCGGCAGGTTCCCGGGATCATCAAGTGCTTCGGCGCGCGGCCCGATTTCCTGCGCCAGGTGGTCGAGTTCTCGAACACCGTGCACTTCTCGCAGGGCCATCTCGAGCGGCGCCACAAGGAGATGCTGGCGAGCTACGTCTCGTTCCTGAACCGGTGCCCGTATTGACTGGACAGCCACGCCTACTTCCTGCGTGTTCAGGGAGCCACCGACAAATGCGTTGCCGCGATTCTCGAGGGCAAGCTCGATGAAGCGGGGCTGACGCCCGCCGAGCGCGCGCTGCTCGACTACGCCGAGCTGATCACGAAGGCCGCGGCGCAATCGACTGCCGCGGACGTCCAAAAGCTGCGCGATGCGGGCTGGAGCGAGAATCAGATCGCGGAAGCGGTTTACGTCATCGCTATGTTCGCGTTTTTCAATCGCGTCGCGGACGCTTTCGGCGTGCCATCGCAAAACTACCTGATCAACGGACGCATGACTCCGTAACCCGCGAGCCCCACACTGTTCGCACGCCATTCTCGTGCTCAGGTGGCCACGCGGCGCGGGATGTACAGCAGCAGCCCCAGCATCACGAGGCACGACGCCACCGGCACCAGCAGTCCGGCCCGCAGGCTGCCCTCGCGCGTCGAAAGGAATCCGACAAGCCACGGAGACACCGCCCCGCCCATTCCCGCAAGCGCGAACATGACATTTCCGATTCGCCGCGCGCGCTCGCCGAAGTGCTTGGCCATCCAGGTGACAAGCACGGGATAGATTCCCGCCAAACCCACTCCCGCCAGCGCCACGCACGAAGCCACGCCCCGGAACGTCGACACCCGCAACAAACCAACGCATCCCGCCATGCCGATCAGCAGGCCTGAAGTAACCAGCAGCTTTTCTCGCCGGCGAAGCGGAATCATAGGCACGACGGCGCGGCCTGCCATCAACCCGCCCCAGAAAAACATCGGCGCGAGCGCCCAGAGATTTCCCGTCGCCGACATTCTTTTCGCCAGCGCCGCCGCCCATCCGCCCACGGAGTTCTCCACACCAACGTACAGAAAGAACAGCGCGCCCAGCGCGATCACACCGATTCCCCCGGGCGACGGCTCAACCTGGGACTCGTCCGCGAGCGCTTGTGCCCGCGACCGCGGCTCAAGATCGGTCGCCAAGAGAATCAATGCCGCGACCAACGCCAGTCCCGCGACGCCAAAGAGAAAAACCGGAATCGCGTGGTTATTCTGCGCGAGCACGACGAGCGGCGAGCACGCGATGGCGCCGATGCCCCACGTAAGATTCAAAATGCTCAGTGCGGCCACGCGTCCGGATTCGGTGACCTCCGCTACCCATAGATTCGAACTCGGCAGGACCAACCCGAGGCCGAAACCGTAGAGCGCCGTCGACAGCAGGCAGATCGTCTGGTTGTTGGAATTGAGGCCAGCGATCCCGAGCGAAATCACGGCAAACCCCGCGACCAGCGCGGCGCGGTATCCCCATTTTGGAATCAGCAGGCTCACGGAAGCGACGCCCGCCATCGAAGTGCCGAATTGGAACGCGAAGAAGAGGCCCGCGCGCGCGTCGCTCAGGGACCAGCGGCCGATCAGCACCGGCAGGATCGGGCCGAGGAGTGTGGTCACGATGCCGGCGACCACGAAGGCGGCGAAGATGGCCACGGCCGCCGCGCGCTTTTGCGAGATTTCCTCCGCGGGAGGCGAGATCGAGGCCATGGGCCAGGAGTCTATCAGGTCTGCCTTTGCCCGGCGATGCGTGGCCGGTAGGCCGTGCAACCGTATATTAGACATGGCATCGGCCCTGTGTTTTCAACAAGTTAGCTCGATTTCTAATCGCGGAACTGTATATTAGAAATTCGCGACCCTTCGCCTTGGCTCCGGGTGAACCCGCAGTCCGTGGCCAGCGACCCGTGAAGAAAAATCCACCGGCGGATTCGCCACAGAGGCGCAGAGACACAGAGACGGGGAGACCGGAAACGCCCGACACCGCTGACCATAACCTGTTCCGCCCTTCACCTCCATCCTCCCTTTCCCGTCGCATGCGTCTTCGTGCAGACGCACGTCTAGCGTCCGTGCGCCGGGCGCGCCGGTTTCACCGAGCGCGCACACGAATGCGCACAAATCGATTATTCTGATTGTCAACGGTAAATTGCTTATAATACAGTTAACACTGAAAGTCAAGACGAATTTGAGCGGCCGGAAGTGATTGAGCCTGCCGGACTTAATGGTGAGGGAGGCAGGACCGGCGGCGCTACGTTCAAAACATGGCCGCGATTGACACGGTGCCCCGCCGGTCATAATCTAGCTCCATGGAAGTGCGATTCAAACCTGACCTCGAAGCAAAGTTGACACGGCTTGCCGCCGAGCAAGGACGGGACCGAGAGGCCATCGTCGTTGAGGCGGTAGAGCGCATGGTCAGCTACGACGAATGGTTCGCCGGCGAGGTTGATAAAGGCATCGCCGCCGTGGATCGCGGCGAGATGGTCGATCACGAGGACATCAAGAAGCTCATCGATCGCCGCTACCCCGGCTGATGCTCGTCCGCTGGACCGATTCCGCGGCGGGCGACCTTACTCAAATCTGCGACTACATTGAACAACACAACAGCGCTACGATAGCGCGGCGCGTAGCTCTGTCGATCCACGAGCGTATCGGCACGCTGGCGACTTTTCCGGAAGCAGGAAGAATTGGCCGCCGACACGGTACACGCGAACTTGTTCTCACCGGCCTCCCTTATCTTGCGGTTTACCGCGTCCGCGGGAGTGCCGTCGAAATCCTCCGAATTCTTCATGGCGCGCAGAAATCGCCGTGAGATCGGGGGCCGAGATTTGAAAACGTGGAACCGCGGCGCTGCGTTCAAAACCTGAGCAGCAGGATGCCACCGTGAAAATCCTGTCGCGAGCCGGTACCCTAAAAGGCAAAAGAGCCGGCAAGATGCCGGCGCTACAACATCCGCCCCGAGAGGCGCGGGGCGATTAAGAGGACAACCAAGTCCCAATTCTGCTCCGGCACTCGACGTCAACGGAGCAATTTCGGAATGCCGCGCTGAAGCGCGGCGCTGCATTCAAACCTCAACCGCGCGGGCGGGGGAGGCACAGGGCGGCGGCGCCGACGAGGGCGGACTCCGAACCGTATTTGGCTTCGACGATGGGAATCTCGCGCCAGCGCGGGTTGATGGCCCAAGTCTCCAGGGCATCGCGAATCTGCGCGAGGCGCGACATCATCAGGCGGCCGACGCCGCCGCCGAACACGATCACATCGGGTTCGAGCAGGTCGATGATATTGCCGAGCCAGATTCCGACGCGCTCGGCGGCTTCGTTCAGAACCTCGATCGCAAATTTGTCGCCGCGCGCGGCGGCCCTGGCGACGATTTCGCTCGTCACCGCCTCGATCTTGCCGTCCGCGAGCGCGAGCGTCCGCGATTCCTTCGCACCGCCCTCGAGCAGGCGCTGCTGCGCGCGCCGGCCGATCGCCGTGCCCGAGGCGTAGGCCTCAATGCATCCGCGTTTGCCGCAACCGCAGACCGGCCCGTGAAAATCGATGGTCATGTGGCCGCCTTCGGCGGCGGCTCCGGTGCGGCCGGAGTAAATCCGTCCATTCATCACGATGCCGGTGCCGATGCCGGTCCCGAGCGTCACGTAGAAGACGCTTCGGTAACCGGCGCCCGCTCCCCACACTGCCTCGGCGAGCGCGGCCACATTCGCGTCGTTGCCGATGCGCACGGGCAGGCCGTAGCGCTTCGCGATTTCGCGCGCGAGAGGAAAATCGCGCCAGCACGGAATATTCGCGGCGCCAAGAAGCACGCCGTTTGCGGCATCGACCCAGCCTGGAACGCTGATGCCGATCGCTCGCGCGGCCTTCGCACGGCGATTGCGCAGGAACGCATCGATTGCGCCGGTGACCGCCTGCAACCCGTCGTTCGCGGTGCGGCGCGCCACCATTCGCCCGCGCGAACGAGCCACGATTTCGCCCGCCGCGTTGACGAGCCCGACCGCGACTTTCGTGCCGCCGATGTCGACGCCCAAAACCAAGTTCTTCGAGGATTTGCGACGCATATGTTTGCGGCCCTCGCGCTACGGAGTGCGGCCGGCTCCCGGCGCAACAGCGGCCGGCCCCGCGGCGCGCTTCAATTCGCGCCACATCTGCCAGGCGGAGACGATGGCGACGAGCACGAGCATCGTTCCGTCCGTCCAGCGTTCGAGAAGCAGCTTGCCGACTCCGAACAGCGCGCCGTAGATCATGACGCAGCCAAGCACCCAACACCACAGGTTGCGCGCGAGATCGCGCGTTTGCGGAACATCCGGCGCCAGGGCGGCGACGCGCGTCCAGCCGGTGATTTGCGGGCGCACCTTGCGATAGAAAGAAACGAGCACGGTGTCGGGCTCGGGCTGCGTGAGCGCGGTGGCGATCACCCACGCGATCGTCGTCAGCAGCGTCGTGGCGAGCGTCGATTTCGCGAATATGACGCTGGCCGAGCCTGTGAACGGCTCAGGGCGATGCAGCAGGAATTGCCAGAGCGCGCTCCATTGGATCGCCAGCGTCGAAAGAAGGGCAGCGATCATCGCGGTGATTTCGCTCCACGCGTTGATGCGCCACCAGTACCAGCGTAGCAGGTAGACGCTGCCCGTCCCCGCGCCCACCTGCAGGACCACTTGCCATCCCGAGCGAATCGACGCGAGCTGTCCGGAAACGTAGCACGTGACGATCACCAGCAGAACGGTGACGATTTGCGAGACGCGAACGTAGTGGCGTTCGGCGGCGCCGCGTTTCACAAATCGGCGATAGAAATCCGTGACGATGTAGGAGCTGCCCCAATTGAGCTGCGTCGCGATGGTCGACATGAACGCCGCGAGGAATCCCGCCAGGATGACGCCGCGCAGCGCGTGCGGCACGTGATCGTTGACGACCATCATGTAGCTCGTTTCGGGATGCGCCAGCCCCGGATACAGAACGATGGCCGCGAGCGCCGTCAGAATCCACGGCCACGGGCGCAGCGCGTAGTGCGCGATATTGAACCACAGCACCGAGAGCAGGCCCTGCCGCTCGTCGCGCGCGCTGAAGATTCGTTGCGCGATGTAGCCGCCGCCGCCGGGTTCCGCGCCGGGGTACCAGAACGCCCACCACTGCACGCCGAGGTAGACGGCGAACGTGATGACGGGCAGCGTCCACAGCATCTCTGTAGTGAAGCCGCGCGAAAAATCCGGGAAGAACGCGGTGGGATCGGAGCCGCCGTTCAGGGCGCGCATCGCGGCAATCTTCGACAGCATCGCGCTCATTCCGCCCGCGGCAATCACGGCGTAATACGCGATGCCGATGACGATCGACATCTTCAGCACGAATTGAAAGAGGTCGGTCCACAGCACGCCCGAAAGGCCGCCGAGCGTGACGTAAATCCCGGTGAACGGAATCAGGAAGAAAATGCAGACCACCAGCGCCTGGCCGTCAGGGCCGGAGAATGTCGGGCCGAAAATGCGCGCGAGGAAATTCGAGAAGCTGACGAGCGTCGGCCAACCGCGCATCGTCGGGCCCATGGTCGTCGAGACGATGCCGATCATCGCCTTCGTGACCCAGCCGAGAATCACGCAGTTCATCAGCAGGCCGAGATAAATGGCGCGAAAGCCGCGGAGGAACGCAGCGGGCTTACCGGCGTAGCGCATCTCCGCGAACTGGACATCGGTCATCAGGCCGGAGCGGCGCCAGAGGCGCGCGAAGAGAAAAACCGTCATCATGCCCGACGGCAAAAACGCCCACCACAGCCAGTTCCCCGCGATGCCCTGCGTGTAGACGAGGCCCGCCACGAGCAGCGGCGTGTCGGCGGCGAAGGTGGTCGCCACCATCGACGTGCCGGCCAGCCACCACGAAGCGGTGCGGCCGGAGACGAAATAATCCTCGGTGCTCTTCGCGGCGCTGCGGCGGAAATACAGCCCGAGCAGCAACGTGATCGCGAGATAGCCGAGAATCGCGGCCCAGTCGAGGAATGTGAACGTCATCGCGGGTCGAATTTATGGCACACATCGTCGGGGCGAGGCAAAGCAAAATCGTCCATCTTGTTCCGCGGCGCGAACTCGTACTATGCTCGCGGGCTTGCGATTGTTGCGGCCACACTGCGCCTCGGAAAGGGACCCATGCGAATTGCCTTGATTTTCCTGCTTGCCTCGATTTTCGGCGCGAAGGCCGCAGCACAATCCCCGCAGCAGGAGCCGATCAACGTGATGCCGATGCCCGCGAACGTGCAGGTTGGTTCCGGCGGGCTCGCGATCGACGGCGCGTTTTCGGTCGAGCTGGAGGGAGCGAAGGACGCGCGCCTGGATCGAGGCGCCGCGAGATTCATCGCGAACATTTCGCGCGAAACCGGAATTCCGTTGAGCGCGGCAGTTGCAGTCCACCGCGGCGGAGAGGCGAGGCTGAGCCGCGACGTGCAGAAGATGGTGAAGAAGGAGTCGCGCGAGACCGGAACTGCGATTCGCGCCGACATCGTTCCCGTCGGGATAGCCACGCTGACCGTCTACATTCAGCAGGCCGCGAAGCCCGTGCCGGAACTCGGCGAGGACGAGGGCTACACGCTTGACGTGACTCCGTCGCGCGCCACTCTGACCGCGACAAACACGCTGGGCGCGCTGCATGGACTCGAGACGTTTCTCCAGCTCGTGCAGTCGACGCCCGCCGGATTCGCCGCGCCGGCAGTTCACATCGAAGACAAGCCGCGGTTCCCGTGGCGTGGGCTGATGATCGACGTGAGCCGCCACTTCATCCCCATCGACGTGATCAAGCGGAACGTCGACGCCATGGCCGCGGTAAAGCTGAACGTGCTGCACCTGCATTTATCGGACGATCAGGGTTTCCGCGTCGAGAGCAAGGAATTTCCCAAGCTGCAGGAGATGGGCTCCGACGGCAACTATTTCACGCAAGCCGAAATTCGCGATCTGGTCGAGTACGCCGCGGACCGCGGGATCCGCATCGTGCCGGAATTCGACATGCCGGGGCACGCCACTTCGTGGTTCACCGGCTACCCCGAGCTGTCGAGTGGCCCCGGCCCGTACTCGATCGCGCGCACGTGGGGCGTCTTCGATGCGGCGATGGATCCGACGCGCGAGGAAACCTACAAATTCCTCGAACGATTCATCGGCGAGATGTCCGAACTGTTTCCCGACCGTTTCTTCCACATGGGCGGCGATGAAGTAAACGGCAAGCAGTGGGACGCGAATCCGAAGATTCAAGCGTTCATGCGCGCGCACGGATTCAAGAACAATGAGGCGCTGCAGCAATACTTCACCGACCGCGTCCAGAAGATCGTGGCCCGGCGCCGCAAGCTCACAGTCGGCTGGGACGAAATCCTGGTGCCGGGAATGTCGAAGGACATTGTGATTCAATCGTGGCGCGGACAGGCGTCGCTGGCGGAAGCGGCGAAGCAGGGCTATCGCGGACTTCTATCGAGCGGTTACTACCTCGACTCCATGGCGCCAGCCGCGCAGTATTACGCCGTCGAACCGACGTCAGGCGACGCCGCGAGCCTGAGCGGCGACGAGAAATCCAGAATCCTGGGCGGCGAGGCGTGCGCGTGGGCGGAGTTCCTGACGCCCGAGAATATCGACTCGCGTCTTTGGCCGCGCACCGCCGCCATCGCGGAACGCTTCTGGTCTCCGGCAGAAACCCAGGACGCTGAGGGGATGTACCGCCGGCTGGCAAGCGTGAGCTGGCGGCTGGAATGGCTCCGAGTCACGCACAAATCGAGCTACGTCGCGATGCTGGGCCGCATGGCGGGCACGGACGACGTCGCCGCGCTGCGCGTCCTGGGAGATGCGGTGCGGCCGGTCGATCTCGGCACTCGTCAGCGAACGGCAAGAGCCGCCGGAGTCCCGGCGACGAGCACGATGCCGCTGAACCGATTGGTGGACGCAGCTCCGCCCGAGAGCGAAGCCGCGAATGACTTCACTCGCGCCGTGAATGCGCTGGCGGCGGCCAATTTCAAGGATGCGGCGCTCGAAGCGCAGATTCGCTTGCAGCTCACGAGCTGGCGCGACAACGACGCGCTGCTGCAGCCGATTCTCGCGCGTTCCGCGCTGCTGAACGAACTCGCGCCCGTGTCGCAAGCGCTTGGGTCGCTGGGCGCGGCGGGACTTCAGGCGCTCGATTATCTCGACAAGGGCGAGAAGGCGCCCGACGCGTGGAAGACGGAGGCGCTTGGGATGATCGACCAGGCCAAGAAGCCGCAGGCGGATCTCTTCATTGTGGTGGCACCGGCGGTCGAAATGCTGGTCAACGCGAGTATCGGCGCGGCGCCACCCGCGGCGCAAGCTCCCGCGAAACCGTGACGCGCAACCTCTGATTCAATCCGACGTCAGCGGAGTCCCAGCCGAAGAATTCCGAGCGGATTCACACGCGCGCCGTTCACCAGCAAACTCCAATGCAGGTGCGGACCTGTCGCGCGCCCCGTCATGCCGACGAGGCCCAAAATCGTGCCCGCGTTTACTTCGTCGCCCTCGGCCACGGCGATCGACTTCATGTGTCCGTAAAACGTGTACACGCCGAGGCCGTGATCGAGAATCACGGTGTTCCCCGAGAAGAAAAGATTCTGCGCGAGCGCGACGCGGCCACGCTGCGCGGCATGAATCGGCGTGCCTGCGGGAGCGGGAATGTCGAGGCCCGTGTGCGGCGATTCCTGCTTACCGTTCAGCACGCGCCGCTTGCCGAAATTGTGTCCCGTCCGGTTGCCATAGAGCGGCATGCGGAAGTTTCCGGCCCAGAGCCGCTCGGGGGTGACGCCGGCGAAAATCGCGTGAACGCGCTCGCCTTCTGTGTCTGCACGCGCGCGGTCTTCGGGACTTAGTTCGACGAATCCGGGCGCGACCTTCAAGCTCTCGACCGCGAAATGGCCGAGCTTGACGTCGACCGGGACGGTGCACGTGGCCGGATCACCGGCCGCAGACTGCCCGGAGATGCTGAGTTCGTATTTCCCGGGCGCGCGCTCGAGATCGATGCCGAGCAACGCGTAGTGCGCGTGCTCGCCGGCGGCCCACAGCGGAAGCGGATGACCGGCCCAGTCGCCTTTGATTTCGCCGATTGGCGCGGCGCTGGTCACGGTCAGCTCGAGCAGCCCACCTTGCGCCGGTGTCGACGACGTTAGCCGTAACGCGATGCCGTTGCCGCAGTCGTGCACGGCCGCTGCCGTCGCGCGTTTTGTCTTCGCGCCCTGTTTCTTGGTCGTCTGCGCGTAGGCGCCCGGCAGAAGAGAAACGGCCAGGAGCACCGCCGCGGCGACAATCGAAATTCGTTGAAGAGAATTCCTGCGAAGGCTCAAGCCCATGAAATGTACAGCTCCCTTGTCGACTATACGACAGGAGCTACGGCTCGGACGCCTGAGGAATTCGCGCGCGGTTTCTTGGGAAGCACTGCGAGAGAAGCCAACTCTACTTCACCAATTCCTGCAGCTTATTTTCGATCTGCTCATGCAAGTCCGGCGGCGCGCCGTACAAGACCTTGGCAGTCTTGCCGTTGGCGTCAAACAGGAACATCGTTGGCACGGAAGTGATATCTCCAAACGCCTGTGCGGTTGGGGCGTCTGTGATCGCCCAATGCAAATCGTGACTCAGAGTCCCTACCGTGGAGCGTATCTGGTCGTCCGGGGATTCAACGGCGAGCGCGACGATCGCAATCTTGTCGCCATATCTCTCCTTTAGTTCTCCCAGCCATGCGAGGGTCGATCGGCACGGCGGACACCAGGTGGCCCAGAATTCCACCAACACGACGCGCCCGGAGAGTTGCGCCGCCGCGAGTGGTTGTCCCGCGAGGTCCGTGACGCGGAAGCTCGGCAACTCCGCGATTTCTTTGGCCGCGCCGCTCGCTCCGGCGTGCTCACGGCTGACGACGTCCTTCTTTCCCGCCAGAATCAGGTCGATCATGCGCGTCAGATCGGCTGTGAACTTCGCTTGATTCTCGGCGTCGCGCCAGGGAGCATAACGGCCGGTGCCTTCCACTTCCCCGAAGTAGCCGAAGTCGCGAGGAACGGCAACCAGCACGTCGTCAACGAAAACCGCCGGATAGCCCTTCACACCGTAGCGCTCTGCCAGTTCCGAAGCCCCGAAATTCTCGCTGACGAAAGTCACTTGCCCGGGATATTTCGCCGCCACTTCCTGGACCAGCAAACTTGCTGGGTCGGAGATGTTTCAAGTGTAGGGCCAACGCACCAGCGTGATGGTGACGGCTTTTCCTGCAGTCGGCGCCTCAAAAGGAGCGGCAGGCGATTGTGCGGCAGAATATGCGGGCAGCACCTGGTCGAGAATGACCTTCGCGCTTCTCCATTCGTCGGCGCTTGGGGCTGAACCGTCCGCATGGTGGACGTAGGATTCGGCGCGTTCGACAAAGAGTTGAGCAATGGAATCGTCGGTGGATGATGCCGCGAGTTTTTTCCCGGCCGCGTCCAGAGCCGGTCGCAGCCCGGCTTGTCCGGTTGCATCGAGCGGCTTGGCCGTTAGCATCCCATAGTTCCGCACCGCCTCGAGATACTCGTATAACGCTCCCGCGTAGAACTTCCTCGCATCCAGTTCCTGCGCCAGCTTGAGCGCGGAATTCAGGGCGATGAAGCGGGAATGCAAATCGATGGATTGAGGCGGCCTAAATGCCGCGTCGGTCTTATCCTGCAGCCTCTTCAATTCCGGCAGGATCGAGCGGAAATGCGATGCGTCCTTGGTGCGGTGCACATCGAGGGTTGCGGCAAATTTCGCAAAGTCAGCTTCCCCTTCCGCTTGACCAATGTAGAAGAGACCGTCCGCAGGACCCGTGGCTGTGGCAAAGCCACGGCCTCCGTCAAGCAGCGGAATCGTTCTGCCTTGCGATGTCTCCGACAGCGCCTGGATCGCCGCTGGCGAATGGCTCCAATCGCGGTGGCTCGCCTGCTGGTCGAGGGCGGAGAGCGCGAGGCTGGCCTTGCCCCAGCGCGACTCAAACGCGGGCATGCCGTTCTTCACGACACTTGCGTTGTCGGAAGCAACGCGCAATCCCAGGAACAACGACTCCGCGATTCCCAGCTTTTCCAGGCTCAGGTACAGCCGCCCCGCAGCAAGAGCGTTTGTCGCAGCGTCGAGCGTCTCCCGCGTATTTGACGCCAAGCCGGCGAAATTCTTGTCCGATATCGGACGATCGTTCAACGCCTTTTGCAAGCGCTCAATCTCTGCCTTGACCTGTGGCGCGCCCTCCTGGCCCAGGGCTGGGAGAACCACGGCCAGCACCAGGACCGACACGCGGGCGATCAACGACATTCTGGAAAGGAGTCTCATACGTGCGCTTGCGACGATAGACGCACGAGTGCGGGTAACGTTAGCGGCGCGGAATGCGGAGAACTCCCTCGCAACTCATGGTCATCAAGCCTTGTTTTCGGTTATGGTAAGGCCGGCAGTGGGGCGGAGCGCGGAATGACCGAGAACACAGAGATGATCCTGCGGAAGACGCCTCTGTTCGCGAATCTTACGGAGGCAGAAATAGCCGCGTTGGCCGCGCGAGTCAGCAACCGGCGCCTTGAAAGAGGCGCACTGTTGTTTAGCGAGGGCGACTCATGCGCCGGGCTGTTTCTCGTAGCCTCGGGCAAGATTCGGATCTTCAAGTTGTCGGCATCCGGGCGCGAACAAGTCTTGGCCGTGGAAGGACCCGGGAGTTCTTTCGCCGAGATCCCGGTCTTCGATGGGGGCAATTATCCCGCTTCGGCATCCGCTCTAGAGGACACGAGGGTGCTCTTTATATCCCGCAAAGATTTTCAGAATTTCTGCCGCGAGCACCCGGAGGTCGCGCTCAAAGTGCTTGCAGTGGTTGGCTCACGACTCCGGCGTCTCGTCGCGATAATCGAGGACTTGTCGTTCACTACTGTGAGGCAGCGATTGATCGCCCTCATCCTGCGGCTGGCACAGGCGGGTGGAACGCCTTCAAAAGAGGGAGTCCGGTTGGAGTTGACGAAGACTCATCAGGACCTGGCGGCGGAATTGGGTACCGTACGAGAGCTCGTGTCCCGCAACCTGAGCCGGCTTCAAGCCGAAGGCTTCCTGGAAGTAGACGGCCGCAAAATCACGGTCAAGGATCTCGCCGGCCTGACGCGCGAACAAACCTCTCCTGAGTAACTCCTTCCCTGTCAATCTCTTCCGGCGGCGTAGTGACTTTGGTCACTGCCCCTCGTGCGCCCTCCCTCCACAATGCGGACCGTTGCGGAGGTGGTCATGAGCTTCACCAGCGAAACGAAGGTAAAGGATATTGCGCTTTCAAATCCCGCGGCGACGCGGGTTCTCGAAGACGCTGCACTCGACTATTGCTGCGGCGGCGACAAGCCGCTCCATGAAGCATGCCTGCATGCAGATGTATCGCCTGAAGACATCCTGAAGCGGCTGCGTGAGAACAGCAAACAAGTGAGCTCCGAGGAAGCGAATTGGACGGGGGCGCCGCTGAGCGACCTGACCCGGCATATCCGGGAAAGACATCATCGGTACGTTCGCGATGCGATTCCTCGCCTTCGAACGTTGCTCGAGAAGGTGAAGGAAAAGCATGGAGAAACGCACGCCGAAATAGCGGACATCCAGGAACTCTTCGCCAAAGTCAGCCAAGAAATGATCGTGCACATGCAGAAAGAGGAACAGATTCTGTTTCCGTACATCGAGGCGATGGAGCGGGCCGCCAACGGGAACGGTTCGTTGGAGCCGCCCTTCTTTCAGACCGTGCGAAATCCGATTCACTCCATGATGAAGGAGCACGATTCCGCCGGAGATTTGGTGAAGCAAATTCGTAGGGCGAGTTCGGAGTACGCGGCTCCGGCAGATGCGTGCCCGAGCTACACCGCGTTGTATGAGGACTTGCGGCAATTCGAGGCTGATCTCCACCAACATGTGCATCTGGAAAACAACATCTTGTTTCCGCGTGCCGTGGAGATGGAACCCGCAGCTGCGTAAGAGAGGTGCCATGCCGATTTCACTCGAAGCACCGGTGGTAGCCGACCGAACCCAAGGCCATTCCTCGCTCTCCCCTGCGGAGATAATGGAAAATGCCCGTGCGCGTGAGGCCTCTCTTTCGCGTCTTCTCATGGCTTTCATCAGTTCCGGGCTCGTCTTCATGCTGCTTCCGGGCACGTTCCTCGGAGTGTGGAACCTCCTCCAGATCAGCGGACGCGAGAGCGTGGGCTCTATTTCGCCTGCATGGTTGCAAGCCCACGGCCACGCGCAGGTGTTTGGCTGGATCGGCAGCTTCATCTTCGGCATCGGTTTCTATTCGATTCCGAAGCTCCGTGGCGCGACGAAGCCGGCTTTCGGGGCCGCCTGGGCGTGTTGGGCAATGTGGACAATTGGCGTGGCGGTGCGCTGGACCGCGAACGTGTATGGGTGGCAGTGGCGTCTACTGCTTCCGCTCTCAGGCGTTCTCGAACTCGCAGCGTTCCTGATTTTCTTCCGGGCCGTTTCGCGGCACCGCCCTGAAGATTCCGGCAAGAACCGGCTGGACCCGTGGATTTGGGTTGTTGTGAGCGCCAGCGCGGGATTGATGCTCGTGCTTGTCGCGAACCTGGCGGCGAGTGTTTATCTGGCGTTGCGAGGCGCGAGCCCGGCCTTGCCGCACGTCCTCGACCAGCGCTATCTGGTGCTGGTCGCATGGGGATTCCTGGTGCCGTTCGTCTGGGGATTCAGCGCCAAGTGGATGCCGGTGTTCCTCGGTCTCAAGGCCGTTCGACCGAGACTGCTCCTGAGCGCGGTCATCGTGAACCTCGCGGGCGTCGGTTTGACGTTGGCGGGATGGGGATCGGGGGCGACGGTGCTCTTTGTTGCAAGTTCGGCGATGGCGATTGCAGCGCTGCGAATGTTTGAGCCGGCGCGCCAGGAGCCGAAAACGCGCGGCATCCACCGCAGCTTTCCATTCTTTGTTCGCATGGCTTATGGCTGGCTGCTGGCAGCGGCGCTTCTTGGCGTCGGCGCAGCGCTCTGGGATTCATCCGGAGGAATTTGGGGCGCCTCGCGGCACGCGCTGACAGTCGGATTCGTCGCTGTCATGGTGCTGTGCGTAGGCCAGCGCATTCTGCCCGCGTTCGCGGGGATGCGGTTGTTATGGAGTACTCGCCTCATGTTCGCGGGCCTCGCGCTCCTCACGAGCGGTTGCACTCTTCGAGTTTGCAGTGAGGTGCTCGCATACCAGGGATATGCCAATTGGGCGTGGGGTGTGCTGCCGGTCTCGGCAGTGCTCGAATTGGCGGGGATCACGGCATTTGCGATAAACATTTTCGGAACGTTCATTCTTGAGCCAAGCCACGTACAGAAACAACCCTTGGTCGTGGGGATAAACTAGGTACGTTCGCACGGTTTGTTGAGAAGGAGGAGTGAGTCGTGAGCGATAGTCCGAAACAACCAGCCAGTTCTGCCGCCCTTCGTTCGCCGGGCCCACTGGAAAGTCCAATCCTTTCGTTTGACCTGAATGCTGAGCTCGAACGATTGCGTAACGAAAATGCGTGGCAGGGTGGAAGGAACTCGAAAACACTGCTGAAGCATTCGGATTTCCGGGTGGTGCTGACGGTCCTGAAATCCAATGCGCGTCTTCACGAACACAAAGCCGCGGGTAGGATTTCTGTCCAGGCTATCGCGGGCCACATCCGAATGCACGTACAAGATAGGATGATTGATCTGCCTGCAGGGCACATGCTGGCGTTGGAGCGCGCGCTTCCGCATGACGTGGAAGCTCTGGAGGACAGCGCTTTTCTGCTGACTATCGCTTGGCCGGAGGACGCCCCGAGAACGTGAGTGTCGTCTCTCGCGACTGTAAGGCCCGAAAATTGGGGGTCCTGGCCGTCTTGTGTGGCGCGCTTGCAGGCAACTTTACCCAGCGAGGTTCACAATGAAGCCACTCTCTTTGCGTGTTCTGCAGTTATTCAGGGAAATAAGGAAGGATCGACTGGACCTCCATGTACTATTCGAGGCCGCAGGTAACGAACCAGACAGACGTCGGGGCGTGCTCGATGCCGTTGACGAATTGACCCGCGCGGGCATGCTGGAGGGGTGCGGTGGTGACTTCTATGCGCTGACGGAAAGAGGCAAGGCGACAATCTCTCAGTCTTGATGAGCGCACAATGCCTGGCTGCCCGCTGATGAAAGCTGATCTGCAGGATGAGCTAGGGACGAAAGGTGGAGGTGGCCAACAGATGATGTCGCAGCAGGCACCGAGCAAGCGTGAAATGCCCGTCGCGGAGGTCGTCCGCTTGGTAGACCTTGTGAGCTACCAGGAAGGAGCCGTTGTCAGCCGCACGCTGGTCAACCGCACGACGGGAACAGTCACCCTTTTCGCCTTCGATGACGGCCAGGGCTTAAGTGAGCACACAGCGCCATTCGACGCACTGGCCTTCGTGCTGGAGGGCGAGGCGGAAATTGCGATTTCTGGCAAGCCGCTACGGACGGCCGCAGGCGAAGCGGTTCTCATGCCCGCAAATCAACCTCACGCGCTGAAGGCCCTTAGTAGATTCAAGATGTTGCTGACGATGATCCGCTCTTGAACGACCCTGGATCGACGTTGCTGAAATCCAATAGAGTAATGGCGCGCGGAACTTCAAACCTGAGGAGAACATCATGAACGAGTCGGGAAGACGTTCATTGCTCGTCTCGAATGGCTGGCTTCAGGCAATTGTGATCGTGTTCTTGTGCGGGTTTCTTATTCTCGGAATGCTCGCGTACCGGACGTACACCGACGAGCCCCCCATTCCTTCGCAGGTTGTTGATCCCAACGGGCAAGTCCTCTTTACGGGAGCTGATGTGATTGCCGGCCAGGGAGTGTTTCTCCGCAACGGGCTCATGGAGTATGGCTCGATCTTCGGACATGGCGCCTACCTCGGCCCGGACTTCACGGCGGACTATCTTCATCGCGCGGCTCTGATCGCGATTGATGATTATGGCGGCGCATCTTCGGAAGCCGCCAAGCAACAAACGATCACCGACTTCAAGACGAATCGCTACAACGGCAGCACAGGCTTGCTCGCATATTCAGCTGCGCAGGCGGACGCGTTCGAAAAGCTGACTAGCTATTACGCCGATTTCTTCGGAACTCCAACCACGAAGTACGGATTGCGGCCGTCGGCCATCACCGACCCGCAACAGATCAAACAACTGACAGCCTTCTTCAGTTGGTCGGCCTGGGCCGGTTCGACCTTGCGCCCGAATCTCACTTACTCGTACACGAACAATTGGCCTCCCGAACCGCTGGTTGGAAATCATGCCACTGCCGACGCAATCGTCTGGAGCGTCCTCTCGCTGATCGCTCTATTGGGCGGCATCGGTTTCCTGCTCGCGGCGTTTGGGCGGTGGAATTTCCTGGGCTGGCACGGCCGGGAGGACCAGCGCGTTTCCTTCCGTCCGCCTGACGAAGTCGCCCTGACGCCTGCGCAGCGGTCATGCGCCTGGTTCTTCCTGGTCATGGCGCTGTTGTTCGTCCTGCAAGCGGTCTTGGGAGGCGCCACGCAGCACTATCGCGCAGAGATTGCGAACTTTTTCGGTTTCGACCTTGCCCGCATCCTGCCGTTCAACATTGCGCGCACTTGGCACCTTCAGCTCGCCATTTTCTGGGTCGCCACCTCGTTTCTCGCCGCTGGCATTTTCCTGGCGCCCATGATTACGGGACGTGAACCGCGCCGGCAGAACTGGCTCTCCTACGCGCTTCTGGGCGCGCTTGCGATCGTCGTTTTCGGCAGCCTGGCTGGCGAGTACGCAGGCATTCGCGGTTGGATTCAGCACGGGTGGTCCTGGTTCGGAGCCCAGGGATTCGAATATCTTGATCTTGGCCGCTTCTGGCAAATCCTCCTGACGGTCGGCTTGGTCTTCTGGGTGATCATCCTGTTTCGCGGGCTTCGGGGCCGCCTGGGCTCGGAACACGTGGGGAACATGCCGTGGCTGTTCTTTTTCTCGGCGCTTTCGATCCCTGCGTTCTATGCCGTCGGTTTGCTGGCGCGGCCGAACCAACCCTTCACGACGACGGACTTTTGGCGCTTCTGGGTCGTCCATTTGTGGGTCGAAGATTTCCTCGAACTGTTCACCACCATCATGGTCGCCTACATTTTCGTTCTGCTTGGCGTCGTGCATGAACGCGTGGCTCTTAAGGTGGTCTATCTCGACATCCTGCTGTATTCCGCCGGCGGCGTGGTCGGGACGATGCATCACGTCTACTTCTCCGGCGAACCCTCGATTCATATGGCGCTCGGGGCGTTCTTTTCGGCGGCTGAAGTGATCCCACTGACCTTCCTCACCCTCGAAGCCTGGAGTTTCCTCCAGCTCGGAGCGCAGCAGGGTTCGAACCCTCGCACGCCATTTCCTCATTTCTGGGCGGTGATGTTTCTCGCGGCGGTCGGCTTTTGGAATTTTCTGGGCGCAGGAGTCTTCGGCTTCTTGATCAATCTTCCCATCGTGTCTTATTACGAGATTGGCACCGCGCTGACGCCGAACCACGGACACGCCGCGATGATGGGAGTCTATGGGATGCTGGCCGTGGGGCTCGCCCTCTTTTCCTTGCGATACATGATTCCGGAAAAGCTCTGGAGCGACCGAGCGGCCAAGATCAGCTTCTGGTCTCTGAACATTGGACTCGCGTGGATGGTATTCGCCACCTTGTTCCCGTTGGGCATCTTGCAGCTCTATCACTCGGTCAGCGTCGGATATTTCGACGCGCGGTCGCTGAAGTTTCTCTCGAACCATACGAACGCTCTGCTCGAGTGGCTGCGCCTTCCGGGAGACACACTTTTCATTCTGGGAGGTACCCTGCCCGTCCTCTACCTCTCCTGGCTCGGCGTGTGTCGAATGAAGCCTCGAACTACCCTTGAAGAGCCGCGGGACGTGTTGTTTACTGAGATCGTGGAATCGAAGAGATCCGGTGCATGATTCCCGGCGTTCATCTTGAGGTGGTGCTCGCCGCCGGCTACGTGATCTTTCTCGCTGGGGTGGCGTTTGTCCTCGAGCTCCTGGCGCGCCATTCTCACAAGCGCTCGGAGCGCTACCGAAACTCCGGCTTCGTTTACTTCCACAAAACCGATCTGTGGGAATGTCCCGAGGGAAGCCAGTTGACGCGGGCCGACGTGGACTACCAGCGTCGCATTGTCTACTATCGCGCGCCGGCCGACGCTTGCAACGTCTGCTGTGTGAAAAAGAACTGCACCGATTCCGATGACGGGCGCCAATTGGAGAAGCGGCTGGACTCGTGGTTGGAGTCGGAACTCCGCCGATTCCACCGGGGGCTCTCCCTGGCGCTGCTCGTTCTGGCGACGATTATTCTCATCGCAGAGGCGGCTCGCCACACGGCGCCTCGTGACCTGCTTATCGTCTTTTGCCTATTGCTTCCTGTGGGCTTTGCGGAGACGAAGCTTTTTGCTTCGTTTCTGGCGCGCCAGCACGACACCTGATCCCAATGTTTGATTGACTCGATCGCAAGCCGAATGCGGAGTTGTTCGCCAAAGACTCGGTCTTCACTTGGAGCGAACCTGGAATGCGTCCACGGCTTGCCACGCGGGGGCGCCCGAGACGGAAAACCGGTACGTGCTGCCGCTCAGGACTCCGCTTTCAAGCACAAATTTCACATAGTGGTAGTTCGGGAATCCTGGGTCCTGATAGAGGTCGGGAGGAGTTCGGTCCACCGGATAGGGCTTGGCTCCTCCGCCGCCGGAAACAAGATAGACCACGCCGTCTTGGAGGAACCGCTCGTAATTGTGGATGTGGCCCGCGATCACGACGAATCGCACTTTGCTCGACGCCGCCGCTGTGCGCAGGTACTCCGCCAGGGCAATCTCGTTGGGCCGTGGATTGTGGTTCACCTCGAACCTGGTCTGAATGTCGGCCACCGGCGGGTGATGCATGGTAATCAGCACAAACTGAACTTCGGCGGGCAAGGAAGCGACCTGGCTCTCCAGCCAGTGGCGCTGTTCGCTGCCGGGGAGCAGCGAATCGTTGCTGTCGAGCGCGATCACGCAGATTCTTTTTCCCAGCAGCACGGAGTACCAGCGGAGACCCTTCAGCTTCGGAAATGCCGCCCACCAGTTCGCCAGGCACTGCGGCGCCTCACAATCCGCGAACTCGTGGTTCCCGAGCGCTGGAAAAACTCGCAAGTGTGCGTCGCGCCACGCCTGGGTTTCGTCCCTGTAAACCACGTAATCGTCCTGATCTCCTCCATGCCAGGGCACGTCGCCATTGAGGAGAATCGCATCGGGCATTTCTTCAGCAATCCGTTTCGCCAGCGCCTGTCGGGCGGTGGGATTGGTAGCGGTCGTGTTCGATGGATCGGTGAACCGCATGTCGCCATAAGCAATGACCGTCAGGGGTTCGCGCAGGTCCGCCTGAGAGATCGTGAACGTCGGCGCCGGCGGAGCGTCGGTGCCGGGTGCGCGGACATGCGGATTCCGTGGCCACAGCGGTCCGGCTATCGCGCACGCAAGAAACGAAGCAGCCACGGCCAGCGCGACGCCTATGTGCTTCGAGCCGGAACGAGAGCTTTCTTCGATAGTCATGTGATCCCGATTATCGCACCGCATTTTAGAACTTCAACCGCAGCATGAACTGGATCTGACGCGGCAAGCCGGTGCCGGTGTTCGGCGACGCGTCGTTGTCATTGTTGTTGTTGAAGTTCACGGTCGTATTAATTGTGCCGAAACCCGGCGGCGTGTCCAGGAACCCCGTTGCGGACGCCGCTGAATCATAAATCAGAGAGAGAGAGTTCGGGTCGCCAAGCTGAATATGGTTGAAGATGTTGAAAACTTGCACTGCGAATTCAAGGGTGAACCGCTCCGAGATCCGTGTTTCTTTCTGGAGTGCGAGGTCGATTTGCCACGAGGGCAGAGCTCGAATCACGCCGTTCCCCTCGTTGCCAAATCGAGTGAAATTGCCGTTTGCATCGACGGGCGGGGCTTGGAAAGCGGCGGCGTTGATCAGGGGCACGCCGTTGCGACCGCCTCCTGGCAGCGTCAATGGTTCTCCAGGAACAAGATCAGGCCGCTGGTTGGTCTGGTCGTTGCCGTCCGGAAGCAAGTAATAGTCGGCGAATCCGGCGAACGGTCCGCTCGCGATCGTGTTGGTGTTCAGATCCATATTGACCGTGAGCGGATGGCCCGTGTGATACATGCCGAGGCTGCTCACCGACCATCCCCCCAGAATCTTGCCCAAGGGCCCTGAGTCGTTCAAATATCTGGCGCCGGATCCGAAGGGAAGCTGATAGACCGCATCGGCGACGAAATTGTGGCGGATATCGAAGACGCTGGGTCCTTTGTCGCAAGCCAGACAATTGATGTTTTCCGGCCCGTTGGACTCGCCACCCCCAACCGACCCGTCGTTGATGGAATGAGAGAACGTGTAGCGGGACAGGAAGGAAAAGCCGCTGCTGAAATGCCGCTCAAGAGAAAGGCCGAGCGCATGGTATGTGCTCGACCCGATATCGCTCTTGTAGTCCACCGAACCATACGGGTCGGTTGTCGGAGTTCCGGCGGGTGACCCCGGAGGTGGTGGGAAGTACTGGTCCAAAGGCCGCACACAATCCGTGACCTGCGAAGGATCCGTGCTGTTGGGCGTCACGGGGATGGAACAGAGATTCACGGCGCCGCGCGAAAACAGCCGCACACCGTGGCTTCCGAGATACGAAGCCGAAAAAACGAAGTCACCCGGAATTGCTTGCTCGACTGTCAGCCCCCAATCCTCAGCATACAGATTCCGGCGCCCTTCCCGCTGCAAACCGCGAGGATGATTCGCCGACTGGGAGATTGGAAGACCAGAGAGATCCGGGATTTCCTGCGCGTAGGCGACGTTCATCGGGATTGCCTGGTTCACGGTGACGCGATACGTGTCGCTCTCAAGACCCGCATTCTCGTCGTCGTTCTGGGCTGCGCCGTGATAAATGCCAAACCCGGCTCGAATTACGGTCTTACCATTCATCGCGGCGGGGGCCCAGGCAATGCCCAAGCGTGGGTCCACATCTCGGTAGTCCGGATTCGTGAGATACGGGTTTGTCGGGCAAGGCGGCGTATTGATGGGCGCGGGAAACGGCGTGTTGGAAGAGCCCGTTCCGAGGCAGGCTCCGTGAAACGTGTTGAAATCGAACACGGTCGTCCGATTGGTGGCTTCGGTCGGAACGCCATAATACTCGTAGCGCAGCCCGGCAGTAATCGTGAGGGTAGGAGTCATCTTCCACTCGTCCTGGAAGTAGGGCATGAAGAAATTGCGGCGCAGACCGTGGCAGCACCATGGAGCATTGAACTGTATTTCCGAAAGAGTCCCCGATATCAGGCTCTGGTCGTCGCCGAAATTGAGGTTGTTGTCTGCGGTCTGGCCCTGATTTAGCCGGACCCTGCGATACTCCATTCCCATTTTGAAAGTATTCCGGCCATGAGTCCAAGTCGCGTTGTCAACGACTCCGAAAGTGGTCCCCACTTCGATGTCGGCGGACTCGTTCGGAATCCCGGAGAAGAAATCCGTGTTTACGGCAAACGGCAGCGTGCTTCCGTGGGGATTGTGAAAGGGCGAGCGGTTGATATAGCCCTTTGTTTCGTTGAAGAAACTGGAGGTGAAAGCGTGCTCGAGCGCGACGAGGTAGTTCGCAGGATGATTGAACACCTGATCGCTGTCGAGGCCGGTCGCACTGACGTTGATCTGGGCGGATGAAAGGCTGATATCGCGCTGCGCGCGGGCATAGAAAGTTGTCTTGTCGCTGAATTTGTGGTCAAGGCGAGCCAGCCAGGAGTCTTCGTTCACCTTGGTTTGGATCGGATGCGTGAACGATTCCACGTCCGTGGATGGATCGTTCGCATCGAACGTCAGCCCGCAATTCGCCGTCGCGACCGAGCAGTTGACGAACGCGCTGTCCGGATAGACAACCTTCGGCGTACAGCCTCCGACCGCCCCCAGCGACGAGTGCCACGGAAATCCTTGCAGCACCCCGCACATCGCTGCCGACGGGCCTTGACCATTCCGTCCGTTGACCAGGACGTCCTGGATCAGGCTCGGGCTTGCGTTGGAAAGAAGCAGTGGTGAGCCGCCCAGGACTTGAACCTGGAACCCGCTGTTCGATTCTCGGGAAGCTAAATGTAGCTGCTAATAGACATCCCGGACAGGTGGGGCATTCTCTCAGCCCACCGCGGGAGGTTGAAGATGACGAATCCAGTCTATGAGCAGATACAGGCAAGGAAGGTGAAGGCCAGGCTGCGCATGCT